>Ga0187855_10002293_pt1 | contig 14544 bp, 18 predicted proteins | sample June2016WEW_8_10_2_FD_132969 | JGI IMG/M metagenome (GOLD analysis project Ga0187855, IMG submission 132969) | Peatland microbial communities from SPRUCE experiment site at the Marcell Experimental Forest, Minnesota, USA - June2016WEW_8_10 | ecosystem: Environmental > Terrestrial > Soil >...
CGCACGTCGGTGTCCCGTGCGGCCCTTTGACGAAATCCGGCTCGCGCTATCCGCCAGCGGCCCGGCGCCTGTGCGCGGCGCTCGGCCTGGGACGCATGCCCTCGCGGGAGCCGGCGACCAGCCAGGCGGTGGCCGGGTCCCACTCCGGGTACAGGGCCATCTCGGCCGGGTCGAGGAACACCGCGCCGAGCCGGTTCTGGCCGGCCTGCAGGTTGGGGGAGACGGGGAGGCCGGCGCGGCCGGGCTGGATGAGCTCCCGGTGCGCCCGCAGGTAGTCTCCGAGCATATTCTTATCGTTCACATCACTCGCGGTAACCGCCTGCGGCGTGCGCTGCCTGGCCCTGTCACTCCCAGGATCGACGGGGGCTCTGCGTGTTTTCGCGCCGTTGGGGGACTGTGGGGTCAGCACGTGCTGACCGCGTCGGGGGCAGGCCGCATCGGCCGGTCGCCCGTGGCTGCGGACGACGAGAAGAGGGGTTCTATTGGCAACGAAGACACTTCCCGGCGGGACGTTCACCATGGGCGGCGACCTGACAGTCACCCGCATGGGGTACGGCGCAATGCAGCTGGCCGGCCCGCACGTGTTCGGGCCCCCGGCCGACCGCGACGCGGCCGTGGCAGTGCTGCGCGAGGCGGTGGCGCTGGGGATCACGCACATCGACACCAGCGACTACTACGGCCCGTATGTCACCAACGAGATCATCAGGGAAGCCCTCCGCCCCTACCCGGACGGGCTGCACATCGTGACCAAGGTCGGGGCGCTGAGGGACGCCGAGGGCGGCTGGCCCCAGGCGCTCGCTCCCGAGCAGCTGCGCCAGGCCGTGCACGACAACCTGGACCGCCTCGGACTCGACGCCATGGATGTCGTCAACCTGCGCGTCGGAGGGTTCGACCGCCCTGTCCACGGCTCGATCGCCGGGCCGTTCACCGTGCTCGCGCAGCTGCAGCAGGAAGGACTGATCAGGCATCTCGGCATCAGTACCGTCTCGGCCGAGCAGATCGCCGAGGCGCAGTCCATCGCGCCGGTGGTATGCGTGCAGAACTTCTACAACCTGGCCCACCGGGACGACGACGGCCTGATCGACTCCCTGGCCGCCCAGGGCATCGCCTACGTGCCCTATTTCCCGCTCGGCGGGTTCACCCCTCTGCAGTCCGGGGAACTGGACGCGGTCGCCACGCGTCTCGGCGCCACGCCGATGGCCGTCGCGCTGGCGTGGCTGCTGCAGCGCTCACCGAACATCCTGCTGATCCCCGGCACCTCGTCCGTGGCCCACCTGCGTGAGAACGTCGCCGGTGCTGCGCTGACCCTGTCCGGGGACGACCTGGCCGAGCTGGACCGCATTGCCTGACGGGTTCAGGCGGCTGTCCCGGGCGTGTTCAGGGCTGCGGGGTGAGAACGATGCGCCGCGTCGTGTGGCCGGCATCAGCCCAGGCTTGCTCGACGTTCGTCAGTGGCATGGGGCGCGCGTCGATGTCCAGCTTCCCGTTGATGATCTCCCGCGCGAGTGCGGGCAGTTCGGCGAGGATTTCCCGGGCGCCGACGGACCCTTGCCCGCTGCCGACGATCTGGAGGCGGGCGGCGCGGAGCGCGGCTGAAGGGATCTGCGCCGCGGGCCCGGCGACGGAGCCGATTTCGATCCAGGTGAGCGGCTGGCCGCGATCGGCGCGGCCAGCGACGACGGTGACCATCGCGGCGGCGGTGGGCTGGCCCCAGAGGTAGTCGATCACGACATCGACATCGGCGGCGGCCTGGCCGAGCCGGTGGGCAACCGCGCCGGCGTCCCCCTCGAGCGGCACGGTAGCGGTGGCGCCGAGCGCGCCCAGGCCAGCCAGCCGGTCAGCGCTACGCCCGGCGGCGATGATCTGGTCTGCGCCGAAAAGCTTCGCGATCTGGATGGCCATCCGGCCAGCGTTACCGGTGGCCCCTAGGATGAGGACGTTCTGCCCGGCCTGGAATTGCACCCGCTGGCGCAGCGCCACCCAGGAAGACATGGCCGGGTTCATGGCGGCGGCGACGGCGATGGGGTCGCTGTCCTCGGGCAGGGCGATGCTGCGGCGGGCGTCGATGACGGTCTGCTCAGCCATCGCGCCCATGGTGGTATCCGGGAGGATGAAGTAGCGCAAGAGCCCGTCCGGGCCACGCCCGACACCGTCGATGCCCGGCACCAGCGGCAGTTCGCCGGTGCTGGTGTAGTGCGACCCGCCGGCCTGCGACCGGACGCGCGGGTGGAGCCCGGCCGCGATCACGTTGATGACCATGTCGTCGTCACCGGCCGTGGTGGGGGCCGGGAACTCCTCATAGCGCGGGGCGGTATCGAACGACGAGACAACAGCGGCCTTCATGATGACCTCCACGGCGTAGGGAGCTTTACGGATAGCGGCCTTCACGGAGCCGCGACCCGCCACGATGTAGTTGGTAACACGAACTAAAAATTAGTTGGCAGTACGTACAAAGTCAAGTATGCTTCGTGCGTGGCGAAATCGCGCCCCGCAGTGACGTCGCGGTCGGCCGGACAGGCCCGCGCGATCGGGCAGGACGGAGTGGTCGACGCCCTCGTGCAGGCCGCGTTCATGACGATGGCGGTGCTGAACAAGGTGGGCGCCGACAACGACCTTTCCCTCACGCAGCTGCGGGTGCTGGCGATCCTGCGGGACCGGCGGCTCAGGATGACCGCACTCGCCGACTACCTCGGGCTGGAGAAATCAACCATGACCGGGCTCGTCGACCGCGCGGAGAAGAAAGGGCTTCTCGAACGGGCCCCCAACGCCGGCGACGGCCGCGCCGTGGACGTGTTCCTCAGCCCAGGCGGGGCGGAACTTGCCGAGCGTCTCTACGCCCAGGTCGGCCGGGCGCTGTCACCCATGACCAGCGAGCTCGATCCCGGCCGGCAACGCCAGCTGCAAGAGCTTCTGGAACGGATGCTCGGCCCGCATGAGTCCGCCTCAGAGGGAAGGCGAAGAAAAGGCTACTGACCTCGGGAATCTCCGGTCGGGAAAGATGACGCTGCCGCGATCGTCACGGTCGATGGTGTCAGAACTCGGTTTTGAGCCGTTCGATCTCGCGTGCCCGCTCGCGCAGCTGCGAATACGCCGGCCGTTCACGGATCCGGGCCAGGGCCCAGCGCACCGCCTCGGCCCGGCTGGAGGCGATCCCCGCGGTAATCAGCGCATCGAGGGTTTCCAGGCCCTCTCGGCCGAGCCGGGCCATCACCGGGGTCAGGTCACCGCCTTCGGCCGCGCGCGCCGCCAGCGAGTCACGGCGTCTGCCGCCGCACCTTCCTCAGCAGCATGCCCGGCACTCCGCTCCGCCCCGCTGTCCTCCGATCGGCGGGCCAACGTTCTAATTGAACGATGGGCCCTGATGAGAGCGGACTGGACGGGCGAGGCGACGGGCGTCCCCGTTCCGCACGTCCGCCTGCCGCACGGGCCGCAGCGGCGCTGCCCGTGCCCGGCAGCCTGCCCCGCGCCATTGGTGTACGCGGCGCCCGGCACAACAACCTGCGGGACCTGGACGTGGACGTTCCGCTGTGGCGGACCGTCGCCATCGTCGGCCTATCCGGATCCGGGAAGACGTCGCTGGCCATCGGCACCCTCTACGCCGAGGGCATGCACCGCTTCCTGGAAGCCCTGAGCACCTACAGCCGCCGGCGGCTGACCCAGGCCCAGCGCCCAGCCGTGAACCGGATCGACCACCTGCCGCCCGCGCTGGCACTCCGCCAGCGCCCGCCGGTGCCCGGCCCCCGCAGCACGGTCGGGACCATGACCGAGGTCCTCAATATCCTGCGCCTGATGATGTCGCGGCTGGGCTCACATCTGTGCCCGAACGGCCACCGCGTCGAGCCATCGGTCGCGACGCAGGACATGGAGATCGTGTGCCCCGTGTGCGGCGTGCACTTCGAGGCCCCCAGCGCCGAGTCCTTCTCCTTCAACTCCTACGGCGCGTGCCCCGCCTGCAACGGCCTGGGGGTGCGGACCGAGGTCGACGCCGGCACCCTCGTCCCCGACCCGGACAAGAGCATTGACGACGGTGCCGTCCTGCCGTGGAACCTGGGCGCCCGGCGGCTCTACCGCTACGCCGCCGCGGAGCTCGGGGTGCGGACCGGCGTCCCGTACCGGTCGCTCACCCAGCGGGAACGCGACATCGTGCTGCACGGTGAGCCGGCCGAGCGGCGGGTCGCCTTTCCCTCGGGGCGGTCGGGGCGGACGGTGCACCTCAACGTGAGCTACGAAAACGCCATCTCCACCGTCGAACGGGCGCTGCGCAGCGACAACGAGAGGACCCGCGCCCAGGTACGGCGTTTTGTGATCATCCGGACCTGCTCGGTCTGCCACGGAAGAAGGCTGCGCCCCGAGGCGCTGCGATCGCTACTGGGCGGCCAGAACATCGCCGAATTCAGCGCGCTCAGGCTGGATGAGCTCAGGTCGTTCGCGGCCGGCCTGCCCGGCGGGCTGCCGGACGAGCTGGCTCCCCTCACCACAGGCCTGATCGGCGAGCTGGACAGCGGGCTCGCGCCATTGCTGGACGTCGGGCTCGGTTATCTGCAGCTGGACCGGCCCGGCGCGACCCTGTCGGCGGGGGAGCGGCAGCGCATCGAGCTGACCTCCACGGTGCGCGCCAGCACGACCGGCATGCTCTATGTGCTCGACGAGCCGTCCGTGGGGCTGCACCCGAGCAATGTCGAGGGGCTGCGCCAGACGATCGCTGCCCTGGCCGCGAACGGCAATTCCGTCGTCGTGGTGGAACACGAGCGGGAGATCATCGCCGCCGCGGACTGGATCATCGAGCTGGGCCCGGGAGCTGGGGCGCACGGCGGGACCATCATCGCCGAGGGCACTCCGGGACAGCTGACCGCCGACCCGCGCTCCATCATCGGCCCGTTCCTGGCGGGCACGGCCACCGTGCAGCGGGACCATGCCACGCCGCCTGGCTCCGGCAGCCAGATCACGATCGAGGTCGGTGACCTGTACAACCTGCACGGGGTGACCGCCGCCTTCCCGCTGCACCGTCTTACCGCGCTGGCCGGGCCGTCTGGAGCCGGGAAGACCGCCCTGGTCCTGGACAGCCTGGTCCCCGCCGCGCAAGCGCTGCTCAGGGATTTGCCGCTGCCGCGCCATGTCCGCGGCCTCGATCTGGGCGGCATTCACCAGGTCGTTCAGATCGACGCCTCACCCATCGGGCAGAACGCGCGGTCGACGCCTGCCACCTACTCCGGGGCCTTCGACGCCATCCGCCGTCTGTACGCCGACTCGCCCACCGCCCGGCGCCGGAAGTGGAAGCCCGGTCACTTCTCCTTCAACACCCGCGAAGGCCAGTGCCCGACCTGCCGGGGCCTCGGCGACATCGACCTCGACGTGCAGTACCTGCCCGACATCAACGTCGAGTGCCCGACCTGTCACGGCGCACGGTTCAACGACGCGACCCTGGACGTCCGCGTCGACGGCTTCACTATCTCTGATGTTCTCGGCCTGACCGTGCACGACGCACTGGGCCGGTTCGCGGAGCAGGCGCCGATCGCCGCGGCGTTGCGGCCCGTCGACGAGGTGGGCCTGGGCTACCTGCGGCTTGGCGAACCCACGCCGTCCCTGTCCGGCGGCGAGGCCCAGCGGCTGCGGATCGCATCGCGCCTGCGCAGCAGCCAGCGCGGCGTGCTGTACGTCTTCGACGAGCCCTCAACGGGACTGCACCCGCTCGACGTGGGCACACTCGTCGGTGTCTTCGACCGGCTGCTCGATGCCGGGGCCACCATCATCGTCATCGATCATGATCTCGACCTGCTCGCCACGGCCGACTACCTCATCGACATGGGACCCGGGGGAGGGCCCGACGGGGGCCGTATCGTCGCCCAGGGCATACCGCGGGACGTCGCGCGCGATCCGGGCAGTGTCACCGCGCCCTGGCTGGCCGCTCACCTGGGCGTGCCGGCCGCGGGGGATCCGGTCGCCGGGCGGTAGTTACCTTTACAGCGGCGCCCCGGCCAGGCGGCCGATGATGGCGGCGACGCCGGCCAGGATCGCCAGCACGCCCGCAACCCTGTTCTTTACGATGTTGTAGGTCGTCGCGCCACGGCCAGTGTTAGCTGCCCGGCCCCACAACGCGTTCTGCATGTCGTTATTGCGGTAGGCCAGCAGCCGCCCGGACGCGAGCGCGGCCGCGCTCATCACGATGAGCAGGCCGCGCCAGATGGACCAGATCGTGGCCAGAGCCCTCCCGGGACATGACCTTGTCGGCGGGGGAGTTGGTGATCTCTTCCGGCTAGTCGTCATGACGATGCCTTCATTCCGCGTCCGTCTAATAGCCGCGGTCGCGGTCCACCACGTTGAGCAGGGGCCGGTCGTCGAGGAACCGGCGGAGGTTCTCGGCGAAAAGGCGCCTGATCGGCTTGGCCAGGCCCGCGTCCCCGCGGGCCGCGATGTGCGGGGTCAGGAGGATCTGCGGAAGGTCGACGAGTTCCGCCCGGGGTGGGCGGCCGGCGAGTTCGCCGTCGTAGACGTCGAGTACCGCCCCGCGGATGCGACCCCCGGTGACGGCGGCGATCAGGGCATCCTCATCGACCACCTCGCCCCGCGCGATGTTGATGAGCACCGCGCCAGGCTTCATCGCCGCGAAGACCCGGTCGCCGACCAAGCCGCGGGTCTCGCGAGTGAGCTGGGAGCAGACGGCGAGAAAGTCGCTCTCGGCGGCCACCCGGAGGATCCGATCGGCGGGAAGAACGAGGTCGGCGCCGTCGGTGCCGGTCGCGGGGGCGCCAGCGGAGCGGCGGGTGGCGATCACCCGCATGCCGACCGCGCGGGACAGGCGGGCCACCTCCTGCCCGATCCCGCCGAGCCCGAGGATGCCCATGGTCGCTCCGCGCAGCGAGATCAGCTCATAGCCGTCGGTGGTGAAGACCCCGTCCCGTTTCTGCCGGGTCCCTTCTTGCAGCCCTCGGGCGAAATGAGATGCCGCGGCCAGGACGTACTCGGCGATGGCCGTCGCCCCGACCACGCCCCGGCTGGTGGTGAGGGTCACCGATGAGGCCCACAGATCCGACCCGACCAGGTTGGAGACGCCGGCCTGGGTATGGTGGGCCCAGGCAAGCTGCGGTGCCCGCCCCGCCAGCCGGTCGGCCACCGGGTAGCCGACGAGCAGCACGTCGGCGACGGCGAGGATGTCGCTGACGCGGTCCGGTGTCACGACCTGGCCAGGCAGCCCGTGGCGGCTGCCCCCGGTCGCATTGTTGGCGTCCAGCGCCCGGACACGCGTATCCACATCGGTCACGTACGACAGGTCAGCCCCCAATATCGGGGCCATCACCGCCACGTTAACGATGCTCACGGCCACCTCCGGGCGGGTGCAGGTCACCACACTTTACGGCGGCACCATGCCCAGCAGGCCTGCTGCCCGTCGGCGAGGTGGCCTTGGGCTACCTCGCTCCCGGCGACGTGCCTCACCTCGATTTGTGCCACATTTTGTGCCCTACTTCATGGCATGCGGCGACGATCGAAGAACTGATGAAGAGCGCGGTGGGCGCGCGGCGCGTCGCCCAGAACGCGATCGGGCTGGCGGTACGGGAAGCACCGGGGGTCAACTCCAGCCAGCCACGAACACGCCGGTGCGCCCCGGATCGGGGCGCGTAGCGCTCTGGGTGCTGGAGGTGTTCGCGGCCCTGCTGTCCTGCGCCTACCTGGGGGTGGCTTCGGGGCGGCGCGGGCGAGTCCGGTCAGTCGACATATGTAGCCTATATATGTAGCCTGGGTGTGTGAAGGTGACGGTGCCGCTGGAGCGGGTGCTGCGGGCGTTCCTCGATGACCCCGCGGTCCCGCGTTACGGCTATGACCTGATGAAGGCGGCCGGCCTGAAGAGCGGCACCCTGTACCCGATGCTGGGCCGGCTGGAAGACGACCGGCTGGTTACCTCCGCGTGGGAGACCCCGCAGCAGGACGGCGAGCGGCCCAGGAAGTACTACCGGCTCACGGGCGAGGGGATCCGGGTGGCCCGGCTGGAACTGGCGCAGGTCTCCGCCGGCCGCCCGCGTGCGCCGGGCCGCCCGGGCCGCCCGGTCCCGGGGAGCCTGGGGTGAGGGGGGAACGGCCGCTGCTGCGCATCGGCGAGTGCCTGATCGGCCGCGCATCACGGCTCCTGCCCGCGGAGATACGCGACGAGCGCTGCCGGGAGTGGACGGCCGAACTGCCCGCGATTCTCCGGGATCCCGATACCAGGCTGGCCGTGCATCGTGCCGCCCGGATGCTGGGGTACGCGGCCGGCGTCGTCTGGGGGACTGCCCTGGCTCGCGGCGGTGCACGCGGCCGGCTGACAGCGGTTATGGCCGTGGTGGCTGGCCTGTGCACAGCCTGTTTCCTGGTGATTATGGTCACGAATACCTGGCGCGCGGTGCAGGCCCCAGGGGATTGGGTTCCCTACTTCTGGATCGCGGCCGGGAGCATCTGCCTGGCTAGGCTCGGCGGGGTGGTGGCCCCGCGGATCAGGCGGGCTGCTAAGCCGATGGAGGGAGTCAGGGATGCTGTGGTGGCTTACGCGGCCATGATCATCCCTGACTGGCTGCTGTCCCGGCTGCTCTGCGCGGTCGGCGCGGACCAGAGCGACCTGGCCGGCGAGACGGGTGCCGCATGCTCACCGGCACCGGGACCCGCGGAGCTAGCGGCCAGCGGGGAGCAGGCGATCAGCATGGCCGGAGACACCGTGGGCCGCTTCTACCGCGCCCGCTGGCGCCCGGGCTACCAGACCGCTCAGGTGGATGAGTTCATCGCGCGGGTCGAGGCTACGCTCGCCGGAGGGGCCCGGTCCGGCCAGGTAGTCACTGCCGCGGATGTAGAGGCGGTGAAGTTCGGCACCACGCTGCGCGGAGGCTATGACGAGCAGGTGGTGGATGAGGCTCTGGACCAGTTCGCAGACGGGCTGGCCAGGCTCGCGCCTTTCCCCGGATCCCAATGACAGGTCACCCATGCTAACTCCGCAGGAATGACCCGGCTGACCGCAGTTGTCCGTTCTCATATGCCAAGACTCAGCAAAGCCGCCGAAACGTTTCCGGGGGCCGCCGATCGCGGCAGTCGACAGCACAGCGCGCGAAGGGCATCGTCGTGGCCGCGGAGCCGATGGCAGGCCGGGCAGCCATGTCCCTCGATTACGCCGGCCGACTGCGGACATCGACCGACGCGCGTCACGACCTGCAGGGCGAACGTTGCCTGCTATGGCACTAGTGGGCCACCAGCACGTCACCGCCTGCGTGAAGACGCGGTCAGGCGGGCTGCCACAGCTCGACCCGATTGCCCTCGGGATCGGTGACCCAGCCGAATCGACCGACGCCCTCCATGTCCTGCGTCTCTTTGGCCACGGCCGCTCCCTTGGCGCGCAATTGCGCGAGCATCGCATCCAGGTCGCGGACCCGGAAGTTGAGCATGGTCTGCTGGGCGCGGGACCCGAAGTAGCCGGTCCCGGACTCGAACGTCGCGAACACCGTCGGCCCGGCTTCCTGACGCCACAGGCCGTTCTCATCGGCGTCCAAGCCTAGGCAATCGCGATACCACGCGCCCAGGGCCGCCGGGTCGGCGGCCCGCATGAAGTATCCCCCGATTCCGATCACACGTTCCATGCCGCTATCTTGCCAGGACGGCGATCGGGCTGGCTGGCACCACACCATCGCCCGCCTCACACCCCCGTCTCAATCGCGGCGGATCGAGACAGCGTTAGACTCCCTGGCATGCAGCGGCGGACAACCCCTGCAGGCTGCAGAGCCGTCGCAAGCGGGGTGTGAGACCTAACCAGTGGAGGTGCCAGATGGCCGAGCTCCCACCGCCCCCAGAGGGAATTGTGCTGGCCCACTTCATCGTCTCGGACGATGTCGAGCGGTCGCGGCGCTTCTATACCGAAGTACTCGGCGGCAGGGTGGTCTTCTCCGGAGAGGTGACCTATGTCGCACTATCCAACAGCTGGATCATCATCAATGTCGGCGGAGGCCCGACCGACGACAAGCCTGCGGTCACCCTGGAGACGCCACGCGATCCCGACCGGGTCAGCAGCTTCCTCAATATCCGGGTCAAAGACATCGAGGCCGTGTACGCCGATTGGAGCGCCCGGGGTGCTGAATTCCTGACGCCGCCGAAACAGCATCAGTTCGAGAAGCGCTGCTACATCCGCGATCCCGACGGTCATCTGATCGAAGTGGGGCAAACCACGGACCCGGAGGGTGACTGGTCGCCCGCTCACTGGCCGTCGACTACGCCCGGCGGGGAGCCCGAGTGAATGCCGAGATCACCGGCGAGATCCTTCACATCGGCGGTGGCCAGTCCCCCGGACATTGAGATCCCGACCAGCCATTTCCGCCAAGGCCGCACCTCCCCGCCGTTCCCCCCCTCAGCGAGGCGCTGCGAGGCCGCTGGGGCCGGCGATGCTCCGGGCCGCCGTTGTTCGTACTGTGACGCTGAGGAGGTTTCGGTCATGACCACCGCGGTCATCGGCACTGGAGGGATCGGATCGGTTATCGCCCGCGGGCTCGCCTCAGGCGGGGAGACCCTGCGGCTCTCGAGCGCCGACAATGAGTCGGCACGAATGCTGGCTGCAGGGATCGGTCGAGCTGCGGTCGCCGCCGTCGACAACCGCGACGCGTTGCGGGGCGCCGATGCCGTCGTCCTCGCGCTGCGGTTTGCCGTGCTGAAGGGCGTCATAGGCGAGATCGCCGACCCGCTCACCGGCAAGCTCGTGGTCGTGCCGAGCAACCCGCTCAGCACCGACGCACACGGTAACGTCTCACGTCTCCTGCCGAAAGGGCAATCCTCTGGCGAGGTTGTAGCCGGGTGGTTGCCGGCGGGGGCGCGCTTGGCCATGGCGTTTGGAACCATGTCGGCCGATCTCTTCGAGTCCTCTCGCAACAGGTCACCGGAGCCGGCGGTCCTCTTCTACGCGACCGACGACGACCGTGCTGGCGAGGGAGTCGAGCGGTTGATCCGGACGGCCGGCTTCGAGCCGGTGAAGGCCGGCGGGCTCGGGGAGTCGGGTCGACTCGAGGTGGGCGGCGATCTTCACGATCTCGTAGTCGGCCCCGCAGAGGCGCGGTCATTGATCGGTGGGGCCTGATCGCTTCGCCGCCCTGGCCGGGCACACCAGTTTCAACGAGACATCCTGTCCGCGCGGACCAGATTCAATGAAACGCCGACGGGCCGGATCCCGGGTTGTCTCATCGGATCTGGTCACGCAAGCACGGATCAGGCGGACTCATTGAGACTCGGACCAGATTCAGTGCGGCAGGACACAAGCCACACCTAGCGCTTCTGTGGGGAAGCCCTGGAACCGTCTACTGGTAACCGCCAATATTCGATGCACCATTATTCGCCCCGGGGAGCAGCCCATGCGCTGTGCGTGATCGAACTCACCCCGAGAGGCACCATCGCGCAAACATCGAGACGCGGAACCGTCATCACCCAGATCGCGAGTCGACAGCCACGCGGTAGAGACGGAGCGGCGGGCGCTAGCATAACGATATGGACACCTAAAGTCTCGCGGCAGCGGCCCGGCTGCTACGTACCTCGCCGCCGCGGGTAAGGCGTGCCGTGGATCTCTGGGACTGGCGGGTGGACGGGATTCCGCGGGTGTCTTCCACCTGACCAGGAACGAGGTCGGCGAACTAGCTCGTGAGCTCGGTGTGACGCCGGCCGTACCTGGCCTGTCACGAACCGAGACCCAGGTGCTGGCGGCTCTGTCACGGTCACCGCGCGGGCTGGCCTCGGTGCGCGAGACCGCGCGGCGGGCGGGAGTCAGTCCGACTGCTGCGGGGCGTGCGCTGGCCCTGCTTTCGGTGCAGGGAATCATCACCCAGTCGCCCATGATGGTCGCCAAGGGGCAAGCCAGCCAAGCGACGGTCTACCGAGTACGGTTCGGAACGGCCGAGTGGGCGGCTCTCACCCCCGCTGTGGCGAAGGTACGGCTGCCCGCACACACCGGCAGTCGCCCCATCAAAAGGGTCCCCCCGCATCTGCGGCACCTGTTCTGGAATACCGCTCCCGCCCAGCTTGACGCCGCTACATCGGCACCGTACATCGCCAGGCGGCTGATCAGCACTGACGACCCGGACGGCCTCGCCTGGGGAGCGGCCAGCCTGCCCGCCAGCGCCTGGGAGCACGCAGCAATCACTCGGGGCCTCGATCCTGCCCACCGCGCGCTAGCTCATAACCTGGCCAGGCACGGGCATGCCGCCGGCTGAGCCGCTCCCGAGCCTTCTTGCCGCCAGGCACAGCCGCGACATGGCGGACCATCGCGCCGCTGGTCCCGCCTGACGCGTAGGGCAACCGTCAATATTCGCGTCGCTATTATTCCTCGCCTGTGGCAGGAGGCCCGGGGCACTGGCAGGCACGTCGCGCTAGAGCCGGACAGTGCTGATCGGCCAGCATGTCTTGGCCGGGTCAACGTCTCCTCGAAGAACGGGCCCATCGGGCTTCGACTACGCCAGGTCTGGCAGCGGAGTTTGACTTCCACTCACCGGCAGTGCGGTCCATCACGAGGCCGCGCCGCCGGTGAGGGTTCCGCTTCCGGGATCTCAATGCGGCGTCGGCAATGGCCGTACGATCGCTTGGACCGCCCACGACGATGAGTTTTCGTCTCGCGATCGGTCACTAGCTGTGGCAGAGCAGCCTGCAGAAGGAAGGAGAGCCCGATGTCAAGCTCAATGGTGAACTTCATCGCGATCATCGTCCGTCGCTCCGCTGCGATGAGCTTGAAGCCATGCTGATCTACTCGATGAGCGTCTCGGTGGACGGCTTTATCGCCGACCGCGCGGGCGCGTTCGGGTGGACCGTCCCTAACGAGGAGCAGTTTCGTTTCCACGTCGCGCAGACACGCGAGCTCGGTGGCTATCTGTGCGGCCGCAGGCTTTACGAGACCATGCTGCCGTGGGAGACGGATCCGTCGATGCGCGACAACGAGCTCGGGGCCGCGTTCGCCGACGTCTGGTGCGCTATCCCGAAGGTCGTCTTCAGCCGCACGCTCGACAGCGTTCAGGGCAACGCCCGGCTCGCCGAGGCGTCGGTGGCCGAGGAGGCCGCTGCGGCGCTCGACGCGACCGACAAGGACGTCTCGATCGGCGGCGCCGGCCTGGCCGCGGCAGCGATCGAGCTCGGCCTCGTCGACGAGCTGCGCATGTTCCGCAATCCGGTCGTCGTCGGTGGCGGAACGCCCTTCCTGCCGCCGGTCACCGAAGGCGTTCGGCTAGTCCTGGTCGAGACCAGGACGTTCGGCTCGCGCGTGATCTACGAGCGCTACGGGCGCGCCCGCGATGAGTCGGACTGACACCGCCGTCCGAGTCATCAGCGCCTCGCCGGACCGGGTACTCGCCGGGCTGACCGACTCCGACGCGCTTGCCGTGTGGCTACCGCCCGATGGATGACGGCCGGTTCGAGCACTTCGACGCGCGTCCCGGCGGGTCCTACCGACTGGTCCTGGCGTACGCGGACGCGTCGGCCGCGCGGGAAGTCCGCCGTCGACTCCGACGTGGTCGACGCCATGGGAGGTCACCCGTCGACGCCCGATCACGCGTCGACATCAGGGCTGACGATGCGCCGGGCGGGATCAACGCTGCAGATCACGCGGCGGGATTGTCGTCCTCGCTGGACAATCTCGCCGCTTCCGTTGAACGCTGAGCGAAGGCTTCCTCGCAGCACGGTGCTCGTCGCCACGGCGACCATCCGTGTCGTAGCGGCAGAGGGTCAGATCTACGGTCGCTAACTGCAGCAAGCAGGCGACTACACGGGCCCGCATAGGGATCCCCATACGGCGACGCGCACCGGGCCAAATAGTGCTGCGAGAAACCGCACCACTTAGCGCTGGAGATCACAATAAGGAGTCATGGTGACCACTGGGCATACCGCGATCGTGACGGGCGCTAATCACGGCATTGGCGCCGCGACCGCGCAAGCCCTGGCGCGGCAAGGGTACGCGGTCCTGGGTACGTTCTTGCGGGTTGACGACCCGGCCGAGCCCGGCGGTCGACGTCCTGGTCAACAACGCGAGCGGGTGGCTGGCCGACACTTTCACGCCTGCCCGGGCTGACCGGCTTGGCCGGACCCTGCAGCCGGTGACCGCCGCGACGTGGACCCGGCAGTTCGCGGTCGACGCGATGGGCGCGGCGTTCATGATCAGCGAGTTCGCGCGGCGCCACATCGCGCGGCAGGCGAACTGGGGCCGGATCATCGGGTTGACCTCCGGCGGCGAGCTCGGCTTCCCCGGAGGAAGTCTCCTACGGAGCCGCCAAGGCCGCCCAGGTGAACTACACAATGTCAGCCGCCCTTGAGCTCGCGCCCTTCGGTGTGACGGCCAACGTGGTGCACCCGCCCGTCACGGACACCGGCTGGATCACCGATGCCGTCCGGGACCTGGTCGCCGCGAGCGCCACTCTCATTCACGTCGCCAGCCCCGACGAGGTGGCAGAGGTAATCGCCTACCTCGCCTCGGATGCGGCCACCCTGATCACCGCGAACGTGATCACGCTCCACTAAGCACGGCGCAGCGCTCGTTGTGGGAACACTTGCAACTCTGGATGAGAAAAATGAAATCTTGAG
>Ga0187855_10002295_pt1 | contig 14543 bp, 13 predicted proteins | sample June2016WEW_8_10_2_FD_132969 | JGI IMG/M metagenome (GOLD analysis project Ga0187855, IMG submission 132969) | Peatland microbial communities from SPRUCE experiment site at the Marcell Experimental Forest, Minnesota, USA - June2016WEW_8_10 | ecosystem: Environmental > Terrestrial > Soil >...
ATGAATTTCAGGCAATGCACGCGTCTCGCGATCAACATTTCGTCAGCGCGCCGGTGTTCGGCCGGCCCGACGCGGCGGTGTCGGCGAAGTTATTCGTTGCAGCCGCGGGTGATCCGGCCGATTTGCTGCGCATCCGCGAACCCTTGGCCAATATCAGTCAACGCGTGTTCCACGTCGGCGAGAAACCGTCGAGCGCCAATTTGCTGAAATTGTGCGGCAACTTCATGATTCTTGCGGCGATCGAATCCCTGGGCGAAGCGATGGCGCTCGCCGAAAACGGCGGAATCGCGAAGCGCCAGCTCCTCGAGGTATTGACCGCGACGCTGTTCGACGCGCCGGTCTATCGCAATTACGGCGCGATTTTGATCGAGGAGCGCTTTCGGCCGGCCGGCTTTGCCGCGTCTTTGGGACTGAAAGATATGCGCCTGGTCGCCGCGGCAGCCGACGCCGCGCGCGTGTCAATGCCGGTGTTGAGCGTATTGGAGCAGCATTTACGAGAGACGATCGCGCGCGAGGGTGCCGGCATCGATTGGTCGGCTATCGCCAAGACGATCGCGCCCAAGAGCGGCGTCTGAGCAGCGGCGCGCGGCGCGCGACGACCCGGTGGGCGCTAGGCATCTTCAGCAAATCACTGATACCATTATTAGGGGTTTCCACTACACGGTGGCCTGCCCGCCGAGGCCGGACGGTGCACTTGCGGCACCCTGCCGGCCGTCGAGCAGCGTGACTGCCGGGGCGATGTTTCAAGTCCGCATTGAATATCGTAAATTGGAATCATGAAGCGATTCGATGCCGGACGCTTCGTCGATAAACAAATAGACGAACGACGATGTCGTTAACAGGGAGTTCATCATGTCGAGATCACTAGTTATCGTGTTCGCGGCCTTCGTGGCGGTCACAGCGTATGCCGCCGGCATGGGGATAAAGCCGGGCCTGTGGGAGGTCAAGATCGTCAAGCAAATCGTCGACGGCCGTGACCAGACCGCACAAATGGCCGGCGCCGCCGACAAAATGCAGCAAGCGATGGCGAACATGCCCGCCGCACAGCGTGAACAAATGGAAGCGGCGATGAAACAGCACGGAATGGGGCAAGGCAGCGACGGCGGGTTCCGGATTTGCATCACCCCGGAGATGGCGAAACGGGACAAGCCGGTCCTGGATAAGGAAGGACGCTGCCAGCCTGCAACCGTCACTCACAACGGCAATCAAATGAGCTTTGAGTACAGCTGCGCATTCAACGGCTCGACCATGAGCGGAAAGGGAATTTCAACCATATCCGGAGACACGGTTACGACTCACGTCGATGCGACCCGCACGGATTCAAAAGGCGCATCGCACACCATGCAAAACGACACTCAAATGACATTCGTCAGCGCCGATTGCGGCGATCTGCAGCCGGCCGGGGCCGCCAAGTAAGGCCGCCGCAATAGGCCATCGACAGACCGATCGGCGGCAGAGCGGCCGTTTGCGCGGCCGCTCTGCTCGCTAACAGCGAAACGTCAAGCTCTAAGGGGCCGCTCTCGCCGACTCAATGGCCAGGTGCACTTCGCGCTCGGCATCGTGTAGCAGCGCTTCCGCCTTGGCCCCATGTCCAGCCATGTCGTAATGGTTCGCGGCGCGCGCCCGTTCCATTTCATGAATTGCCTCGACAACATGGTCATGGACCTTTTCGAGGTCATGCCAATCGTGGACTCGGTCGGCGACGGCGGCGCCAGCCGCGAACATGGCGATTGAAACGACCAATAACGATACTTTTTTCATGATACCCCCTCAAATAACGTTGATAGGCTGGCGCATTGATGCCGCCGCTATGGCTTCCTCGAGCCGACGCCGATTCTAGCGCGGCGTCGACGGATTGGGCCACGCCAAGTTCACGCATGATGCGAACGCCCTCATCACGCACGACCCGAACCTTTGACGCAGCCGGCCATTAACGGCCGATGAAACCATCGAGCCGTGCCTTTCGGGCGCATCTCATCGTCAATCTCTGGCTAGCCGTACGGTCAGCAATTCAACACCCGTGTGTTCTCCAAACAAATCGGTAAAACCACAACAGCGCGATTGCACAACCCAGTACGAGCGAGGGCATAACCCGCCGAGTGCGAATGGATCGCACGGCTCCGGTCGCGAAGAAGACAACAACCAACGCCCCTGTTGCTGGGGCGTATACGTCAGTGGCGTCATCCATGGATGCGGGAAGATCACAAATGTTGACCTTCCCGCCATCTTGCACCTCGCCAATCATGAATTCGTACGGAGATCCGGAAAGCAAGATGATGAGCGCCGCCGCGGCAATCGCGCAAAGTGGTGCGATGGCAAGAGATAAAAATCGTCTTATTGACATGCTACCATTTTAAGATTTTCTCAACTTCATCTCGATGCCGTAGCATGGCCCGGCCATAGGATGTGTATACGCGATCCGCTTGGCCTGGAGAGTCATTCAAGGATTGGATGAATTCACTTAAGGGGCGCGCTGTACCGCGATTGTAGCGTGATCCAGCGACCACGAATTGTTCATCGGTTAAATACATCGTATCGATGTTTGGATAATCAAATATAATCAGTTTGTACAACAATTTTGCAACGACTTCGATGTTGAATACGTCAGTTTCGAGACAAGTGGTTAGCTCATCTTGTTGCTGATGATCCAGCTTCATACTCTCAAGTCCGATAGCAGATAGGGCGACCCGCAACTGAATCTTAATAGCGCCTTCAGACGTCTGCATTGGGGATCTCTGAAAAGGCAGATGTTGGCGAACTGGCAAAACCACGTTGCGCTTGATCGACGGTGGGTCGCCGCCGACTTCGTTAAAAACTACGCACCCCAATAATTCGCTAGGGATATAGTTGTATCCGGCTGAGGAAACAATTCGAACACGGTTATAGGTAATCCAGGCCCTTTTATACCCAAATAGTTGTTCTTGACCACCGTGGCTGTGAAGAAACCGCCAATTCGGCGTCAACTTCCACGCCAGCGCATTCAATATGCTCCACTTCGGACTATTGTCCGAATCGGTCGAACAGAATTCGTTTTGACCGCCCATTGAATTCCGATCCATTGGAATTAATAGAGTTTTGTTGTCTGATCCATCGGGGGGCGGGGGATTAAGCGCAGACAACCGCGCCCTGCGACCCGCCTCCCAATCGGCCTATAACCTAAGCTAACCCTGTTCGCGGTGCAAACCTAACGGAGGCCGCTAATGCGTGACTCTCGCTGCCTATTGGTGAGATCTCTGGCAATACAACCACCAATTGGCAGCCGTACATACACACCAAAGGATAGCTCCCCCAGCAAATATTGGTCGGGGCGACAAGATTCGAACTTGCGACCCCTTGCACCCCATGCAAGTGCGCTACCAGGCTGCGCCACGCCCCGACCGAGGGTGCGAATGATAGCCCAAATGGGCTTTGGGTTCTTGGCTGCTGCAACGCTTCAGCGGCGCAGGATCTTGATGAGTTCTTCGAGTTCCAGGCGCATCTGGTGAATGAGCTGCTGGCTCTGGTTCAGGTCGACCTGGGCGTCGTCGCCCTCGAGCCGATTGCGCGCACCGCCGATCGTAAAGCCCTGTTCGTACAGAAGACTGCGAATCTGACGAATGATCAGCACGTCCTGGCGCTGGTAGTAGCGGCGATTGCCGCGCCTCTTGACGGGCTTTAACTGCGGAAATTCCTGTTCCCAATAGCGCAGCACGTGCGGCTTGACCCCGCATAAATCGCTGACTTCGCCAATCGTAAAGTAGCGTTTGCCCGGAATCGGCGGCAGGTCGGCGTTATTGCTTGGTTCCAGCATAAGCCTCTACCCGTGCCTTGAGCTTCTGGCCCGGACGAAACGTGACGACGCGGCGCGCGCTGATTGGAATTTCCTCGCCCGTTTTCGGGTTTCGGCCCGGGCGGCGATTTTTGTCGCGCAAATCGAAATTGCCGAATCCGGACAATTTGACTTGTTCGCCGGAGGACAATGCCGCCCGAATCTCCTCGAAAAAGAGGTCGACGAGCTCTCGCGCCTCTCGCTTGTTTAGGCCCAATTGTTCAAATAGGGCCTCGGCCATCTCTGCCTTGGTCAGGGCTGCCATGCTTATGCGTCTCTTATTGTGGCGCTCAATTCATCCCTAAGCCGCGTAACCACCCGGGTCATCACGGCATCTGCGTCAACGTCGGTAAGAGTGCGGGAAGATTCCTGTAAAATCAAGCCTAAAGCGACGCTTTTTCGTCCTAAATCTATGCTGGAACCGCGGTAAATATCAAAAACGCGCAATTCGCTCAAAAGGCCCGCAGCCGCCACATTAACATTTTCCGTCAATACTGCGAGAGGTATGCTTTCATCGATGACGACCGCGAGATCGCGGCGCACGCTTGGATACTTGGAAATTCCTTTATATTTTATAATTTTAGAAGAGAAAGCTGATTCTATTTCTAATTCGAATAGCAGGGGCGCGGTCGTCAAGCTCAGAGCCTTGACCGATTGCGGGTGCAATTCACCGAGCCAGCCTACTGCCACGGTGCCCAGCAAAATCCGCGCGCTGCGACCAGGCCGCAAGCATGCCGCTTCCGCAGCCTCGAAGCGCAGCGCATGCGCGTCACTTGCAAGTGCCAACACGCTCTCGAGGTCCGCTTTGACGTCATGAAAGTCGACCGCGGCGTGGGCAATGCCCCACTGCTCCTGAACGCGTGCGCCGGTGACGACGCCCGCGAGCGTCTCGATCTCGTGCAACACCGAGCCGCGCAATTCGAACTTCTTGCCGATCTCGAACAGCCGAACGCGAGTTTGCTGCCGGCGTAAATTCTCGCGACAGGCGTGCAGCAGGCCGGGCCATAGCGATACACGCATTTCGCTCAATTCGGCCGAGATCGGGTTGGCGATCGCGAGTGCCGCCGTCGTGGGAAACAATTGCCGCTGCACGAGCGGATCAACAAAGCTATAGGTAATGGCTTCTCGATAGCCGCGGTCGATGAGGCCGGCGATGAGGCGCTCGTTGGGTACCCGCAATTCGCTCGCGCTGCCGGGCAGCTGCGGTGTGATCGCGGGCATCTCGGCGATGCTGTCGAAGCCGCGCAACCGTGCGACTTCCTCGATGAGATCCTCCTCGATACGCAGATCGAATCGGTGCCCCGGCGCGCCCACGCGCCAGCCGTCCGCAGTCGCCTCGACGCGCTCGCTGATGGCCCCGAGAAGCGCCAGCACCTCCGCGTCGGGCACGCTCACACCGAGCAGGCGCGTGAGGCGGTTGCGGCGCAAATGCACGACTGCCGGCGCCGTGGCGCCCGTGTCGGGGGAATCGACGGCGCCGAGTACGCCGCGCGCGACTTGCACCGGTCCTGGTTCGCCCCCGACGATCTCGAGCAGCAGCGTGGTCGCGCGCTCGATCGCAAGCGGCGGCAAGCCCGGATCGACACCGCGCTCGAAACGCTGCGCGGCATCCGTGAACAAGCCTAAGCGCCGCGCGCGACCGGCAATCGCGGCCGGCGCAAAGTGCGCAGCCTCGAGGAACACATCCGTGGTCGTATCGGAGATCGCGGTGGCCCGGCCTCCCATGATGCCCGCGAGGCCGATCGCGCCGCCCGCATCGGCGATCACCAAGAATTCAGGATCGAGCGCGTACTCCTTGTCGTCGAGCAAGGTCAGTCGCTCAGCCTGAGCGGCCCAACGCGCGCTCACGGTGCCATTCAAGCGCGCAAGATCGTAGGCATGCATCGGCTGCCCGAGTTCGGCCATGACGTAATTGGTGACATCGACGACCGGCGAAATGCTGTTGACGCCGATGCGTCGCAAACGCTCGCGCAGCCACATCGGTGACTGTGCCTGCTGCCGGATGCCGCGAATGATGCGTGCCGCGAAAATGGGGCAAGCCCGCGGCGCGTCGATCCGCACCGCCCGGCTCGCATCGGAACGGGCGGCCACCGGCGCGACACGGTAACTCAGGTAGCGCCGTTCGCGCGCAGCGACGTAGTCGCGCGCGATGCCGAAAGTGCTCATGCAATCGCCGCGATTCGGCGTCGCCTTGACATCGAGAACGGTGTCGTCGAGATCGAGCGCCGCCCGCAGATCGCCGCCCACGGAAAGATCCTGCGCAAGTTCCATGATGCCGTCGTGCTCGCTACCTAAGCCCAATTCCCGCGCCGAACACAGCATGCCCTGCGATTCCAGGCCGCGCAGTTTTGCGCGTTTGATCTTCACGCCTCCCGGCAGCTCGGCTCCCTGCGTCGCGACCGCGACCTTGAGTCCGGCGCGCACGTTCGCGGCGCCGCAGATGATTTGCAGACGGTCCCGGCCGTCGGTCGTGACCTCGCATACCGAGAGTTTTTCCGCGTCGGGGTGGCGCGCGGTCGCGAGCACTTCGCCGACGACGACATTCGTGAACGGCGGCGCCACCGGCGTGATCGCCTCGACCTCGAGGCCGGCCAGTGTCAGCTGCTCGGCCAGCACCGCGGGCGCAACGTCGAGCGCAATGAATTCCTGCAGCCAGCGATAGGTGGTCTTCACGGGAATTGCTTCAAGAATTGCAGGTCGTTTTCAAAAAATAACCGCAAATCGTCGACGCCGTAGCGCAGCATTGCAAGCCGTTCGATGCCCATGCCGAACGCATAGCCCTGCCACTGCTGGCTATCGATGCCGGCCGCCGCGAGCACGTTCGGGTGGATCATTCCACAGCCGAGCACCTCGAGCCAGCCGGTTTGCTTGCAGATGCGGCAGCCGGCACCCTGGCAGAACACGCACTCGATGTCGACCTCGGCGGAAGGCTCGGTGAATGGAAAATAAGAAGGCCGCAGCCGCATGCCGAGCGGCCGCTCGAAGAACTGTTCGACGAAGCCGTGCAGCATCGCCTTGAGATTGGCGAAACTGACGCTCTCGCCAACGACCAAGCCCTCGACCTGGTGGAACATTGGCGTATGCGTCATGTCCGAATCGCAACGATAGACGCGGCCCGGCGCAATGAGCGACAAGGGCGGCTTCTGAGTCCGCATCTCGCGAATCTGTACCGGCGAGGTGTGGGTACGCAGCAACCTGCCGTCCGGGAAGTAAAAAGTGTCGTGCATCGCCCTTGCGGGGTGATTCGCGGGAATATTCAGTGCTTCGAAATTATGAAAATCGTCCTCGACCTCGGGACCGGTCGCGACTTGAAAGCCGGCCTGCCTGAAGATTTGCTCGATCCTGAGCCGCGTGCGCGTCACCGGATGCATGCTGCCGCGCTCCTGCCCCCGTCCCGGCAGCGTCACGTCGATCGCTCCGGAGGCGAGCTCGCGCGCCTGCGCGGCCGCATCGAGCTCGGCGTGGCGCGCCTCGATCGCGGCCTGGATGCTCGCCTTCGCATCGTTGATGCGCTGACCCGCCGCCGGGCGTTCGCCCGCCGGCAGTGCCCCCAAGCCCTTGAGCTGCTCGGTCAGCAGGCCTTTCTTGCCGAGCAGGCGCACGCGCACCTCGTCCAATTGGGCGAGATCGGCAGACGCACCTACGTCGGCAAGGAACTGCTCGATGAGTGCCGAAAGCGATGCTGCGGTGGCCATTGCTATGTGCGGCGGGATTGGCGGGATCCGGCACTCAAGGGACCGGACCCCGCCCGCGCCGAGCTGGACTCACGCCGGCAGGCTGGCTTTGGCTTTTTCCGCGATCGCCGCAAATGCCGGCAAATCATGTACCGCCAGATCGGCCAGGACCTTACGGTCGATCGCAAGCCCGGCCTTGTTCAGGCCGTCGATGAGCCGGCTGTAGCTCAAGCCGCTCAGACGCGCAGCCGCGTTGATGCGCGTGATCCACAGTGCGCGGAACTCGCGCTTCTTTTCGCGCCTTCCGCGATAAGCGTACTGGCCTGCCTTGATGACCGCCTGCTTGGCCGTCCGAAAGACTTTGCGACGAGCGTTGAAATAGCCCTTCGCCTTCTTGAGAATCTTCTTGTGACGTCGACCGGCGACGACACCTCGTTTTACACGTGCCATATTCTAAATACTCCTCGGTTCAAGCGTACGGCAATAGCTGTTTGACGCGATTCACATCGGTCTCGTTCACCTGCATCTCGCGACGCAGTTGACGCTTACGCTTGCTGGGTTTCTTCGTCAGAATATGACGACGGTGCGACTGACCGCGTTTGAAGCCGTTCGCTGTTTTGCGAAAACGCTTCGACGCAGCCCGCTTGGTTTTCATCTTGGGCATGATCGACTCCTAATTTTTAGCCCTAATCACAAGCGCCGGACGCGGCTCTCGCCGCGTCATGTAAGCGCCGCTATAGGCGGGGTGACAGATTTTTAAGGTCTGCCGCTCACTTCTTTTTGGGCCCGAACACCATGATCATCTGCTTGCCTTCCATCAGCGGATTCTGCTCGACCACCGAGTACGGGGCGAGATCCTCAGATATCCGCGTCAAGAGCTTGCGGCCGATGTCTTGATGCACGAGCTCACGGCCACGGTAACGCAAGGTCACCTTAGCCTTATCACCCTCGGTCAGGAAGCGAACGATGCTACGCAGTTTGACCTGGTAGTCCGCCTCTTCCGTACCGGGACGAAATTTAATTTCCTTAACCTGAATCTGCTTCTGCTTGCGCTTCGCCGCGTGCGCCTTCTTGTTTTGTTCGAACAAGAATTTTCCGAAATCCATGACCCTGACGACCGGCGGCTCCGCCATCGGCGAGACTTCGACCAGGTCCAGGGCTTGCGAGGTTGCCATTTGCAGCGCTTCCGCGCGCGTCATGACTCCTGCTTGACTTCCATCCGCTGCGATCACACGCACCGATGGTGCGGAGATCTCCTCATTGCGCCTTACGCGCTTCGACGTTGCGATACACGATCCTCCAAAACAAGACGGCCGCGACTCGCTACTTCGTCGGAAAGCAAGGATGCGAGCTCGGCGAGCCCAACAGGACCTAGATCTTTGCCACTGCGCGTGCGAACGGCCAGGGTGTGCGCCTCTGATTCCCGGTCACCGGCGACCAGGAGGTAAGGTACACGGTTAATTGTATGCTCGCGGATTTTAAAGCCTACTTTCTCATTCCTCAAGTCCGTTTCGACTCGAAGCCCCTGATTTTTCAGGTTTTCCGCAATTTCTGTGCAGTATTTCGCCTGTCTGTCGGTAATTCCCAGGATTACCGCCTGAACGGGCGACAGCCAGGTCGGCAGTTTGCCCGCATGGTGCTCGAGCAAAATCCCGATAAACCGCTCGAGCGAGCCGAACATGGCCCGGTGCAGCATCACGGGCGTGTGCTTTTGACTATCGACGCCGATGTAGCTGGCGCCGAGCCTCGCCGGGAGATTCGGATCGACTTGCAGCGTACCGCATTGCCAATCCCGGCCGATCGCATCGCGAAGCACGAATTCGAGCTTCGGTCCGTAGAACGCGCCCTCGCCCGCATTGAGCGTCGTCTCGATGCCGGCCGCCGCCGCTGCCTCCCGCAGCGCCGCTTCGTAAATGTCCCAACTCTCATCCGACCCGACGCGCTTCAACGGCCGGTCGGAAAATTTGATGCGCACGTCATCGAAGCCGAAATCGCGGTAAATGCTCAATATCAACTCGGTCACTTTGACCGCTTCGGCGGTAAGCTGCTCGGTCGTGCAAAAGATGTGCGCATCGTCCTGCGTGAATGCGCGCACCCGCATGAGGCCGTGCAGCGCACCGGACGGCTCGTAGCGGTGCACCTTGCCGAATTCGGCGAAACGCAGAGGCAGCTCGCGATAGCTGCGCAAACCCTGTTTGAACAGTTGGATATGTCCGGGACAGTTCATCGGCTTGATCGCGAATGTGCGCTCATCCGGCGTCTTGGTCATGAACATGTTTTCGCCGAAATTCGCGATATGGCCGGATTGCACCCACAGCTCCCGATCCATGATCTCCGGCGTGTTGACTTCCAAGTAGCCCGCCTGGTTCTGGCGTTCGCGCATATAGGAGATCAAATCCTGAAACAGCGTCCAGCCCTTCGGGTGCCAGAACACCGCTCCCGGCGCTTCTTCTTGCAAATGGAATAAATCCAGCTCTTTGCCGATGCGTCGATGATCGCGCTTTTCCGCCTCATCCAATCGCGTGAGGTATTCCTTGAGCTGCTTCTCGTTGGCCCATGCCGTACCGTAGATCCGCTGCAACATTTCGTTGCGCGAGTCGCCGCGCCAGTAGGCCCCCGCGACTTTCATGAGCTTGAAGGCTTTGAGCTTGCCCGTGCTCGGAACATGCGGACCGCGGCACAGATCTTCCCAATCGCCCTGGCCGTAGAGAGTGATCGATTCGCCGGCCGGAATGGCGCCGATTATTTCGGCCTTGTAGTGCTCGCCCATGTTGTTGAAGTGCTCGACCGCGATATCGCGCGGCAATACACGCCGATGCACCGGCAAGTCCTTGGCCGCGATTTCGGCCATGCGCTGCTCGATCGCGACCAAATCGTCGGTCGAGAACGGTCGCTTATAGGCAAAATCGTAAAAGAAACCGTCTTCAATGACAGGACCAATGGTGACCTGGGCCTCCGGAAACAGCTCCTGTACGGCATTCGCGAGCAAATGAGCCGTCGAATGGCGAATGATCTCGATGCCTTCCGGATCCTTGTCCGTCACGATGCTCAACTTGGCGTCATGGTCCACGACATGGGAGGTATCGACGAGCACCCCGTCGAGGCGACCGCCGAGCGCCGCCTTGGCAAGACCGGGACCGATGCTGGCGGCAATTTCCGCGACCGAGATTGCCCGATCGAACTGCTTTTGGCTCCCGTCGGGAAGAGTAATTACCGGCATAGATTAAGAATCATACCAAAAGGGGCGCCATCCCTACCCTTAGGGCGCCCCAAAGTGAGGATGGTGCGCGCTAGTGGGATCGAACCACTGACCACCACCATGTCAAGGTGATGCTCTACCGCTGAGCTAAGCGCGCTCGCAAGGGCGCGAAAGATACCGGATTCGCGTGCGCCGATAAAGAGCCAGTGGCTCCGAAGCGCAATAATATTCCTATTCCCGCCGTGCCGGCGGCCGTTCCGCGACAAACCGGAAGCGCGCCTCGCCAATCGTCAACACATCCCCGTCATGCAGAAGCTGACGGCTGACTTTGACGCCGTTGACGAGCGTCCCATTGGTGCTCATGCAGTCCTCGATGATCGCACCGCCGGGCGCGGTCAGAATTACGGCATGCCGCCGGCTCACGCTGGACGAATCAATATGCAACTCGAGGCTCGGCATCCGGCCGATCTGAGTGCGCCGGTGGAGCACATAGGTCGCCTCGGCGCCACCGTCGATGCGGATCAACTTCGCCGCCGCGCCCTCTTGCGGAAACACCGAGATGTTGGACTTCGCTAGGGCCGCGGCCGGCGCCTCAGGCACTAGCGTTGCTCCGACATCGGGCGGCGGCTCGGATAAGGGCACCGCACCGGACAATGGGGGCGCACCCGACAATAGCGTCGCATCCGACGATGGCGTCGCATCCGACGATGGCGGCGCATCCGACGATGGCGGCGCGCTCGACGACGGCGGCGCACCCAACGACGGCGGCGTCTGCACCGATGCAGGTGCCGCGGCCGACGAGGCCGATAGCGGCGAAGCTGGCGACGCGCTCTCCGGCGCGACGCCGAGCCGCTCGATCGAGTTCTGCAGGCGGCCCAGCACCGTCGCGTTGTTGCTCTCGCTGCGCTCCAAGCGGCGGATCATGAATTCGCGTTCGTCGAGTGCGCCGCGGGTCCTTTCGATCGCCGACTTCAACTCGTGGTTCTCTTCCTCGAGCTGCGCCAAGCGCGCTTCGCGTTTTTCGAGTTCCTCGCTCCAACGCTTCTGCTCCGCCCGGCGGATCATGTCCGCCTCGAGCTCCGGAGTCTGCTTGCGGGCCACCTGCAAATGCGCAAGCAGCACGGTCATCTCGTCTTGCGTCGTTTCGGCCTCTGCTTGCAGTTCGGCGATCTGCGCCGATTGCTGCGCGATTTTGGCCTGTGCCACCGCCAATGCCTGGGAGAGTGCCAACAGCTCGTCGGCCACCGCCGCTGCAGCGACTGCGTCGCGATCCGTCGGGCCAGGCGCCGGTTCAGGTGCCGATTCGGGTGCCGATTCGACGCGCTCGGCTTCGGGGCCGCGCGCGGGCTCGGCAGACGCGCCGGCCGCCGCCGTGCTCTGCGCGGCGCCGAGCTCGGCGATCTTTTTCTTGAGTTCGTCCCGCTGACCCTCTAGCGCTTGCACCGCGGCTTGCAACGCTAAGCCCGTGGCATCCTTTTCCTGCCACTGGCTGTGCCGATAGGCACGACGCCATTCGCGCGTTTGCAGCTCTTCTTGGAACGCGGCCGATTGCGCCTTGGCTAGGCTCAGCTCGCGATGCGCGGCGTCCGCTTCAGCCGCACCGCGGCGCAGCTGTGCCCTGAGCGCCGCGATATTCCTGCTGCCGGCATCGATTTCAGCTTCGAGCTGTGCGGCTCTCGCCCGAGCCGCCTGCAAATCCAAGCCGGTCTGCTCGGTCGCCATCGATCTTGCTTCGAGTTCGGGAACAAGGCGCGCATGTTCGCGCTGCAGCGCGGACAGTTGCGAATCGCGCTCGGCGAGGGAATTGACGACCTGCACGATCGTGGCATCGCGAATCGCGAGCGCATCGCGCAGAGCGCGCGCTTCGTCGTTGAGCCGCACGGATTCCCGCGCAGCATCCTCTATACGCGCATACCCGAGCTCCACAATCGTGGTTTTCTCGAATAGCGCCCGCTCGATCTCGCGGGCGCGATCGCGCTCGCTCTCCAGGGCACTACGCAAGGCCGCGAGCTCGGCTCCAATCAGGTCGGCGCGCGATATGGCCGCCGCCTCGGCCTCGTGCGCGCGCTCGAGTCTGCGCGCGAAGCCCGCGAGTTCCGCGTCCTGTCGGGCGATGCGCTCCTCGACCGAGCGTACGGTCTCATCGAGCCGCGGCAGATCGAACGCGGCTCCTCTAATCAGCGCTGGCTTCGCAACCGTGGGTACCGCGCGATCGAGGGGCGCGCCATCAGAGTCCAACGTCGGCAACGTGTCGGTTTTCTCGGAGTCTGCTATTTCGGTCTGGCCCGGATCGTTAGCCATAGGCACCTCGCTCAACCGACCAGTTTGTCCGGCACACCGAATGCCGCGTGGCGCAATTTGTGGATTTCGTCGCGCAGTCTTGCAGCCTGTTCGAATTCGAGATTGCGCGCAAGCTTCATCATCTCGGCCTCGAGTTTCTTGATTCGCTTGACGGCCTGCTCCGGCGGCAACTGCGCGTAATTCACGCTCGCCTCCATGGCCTCTCGCTGCTGCACGGAGCGTGCTCCCTCCATCGTATCGCCGACGGCTTTGATAATGCTGCGCGGCGTGATGCCGTGCTGGGTATTGAACTCGATTTGCTTGTTGCGGCGCCGGTCGGTTTCGGCGATCGCCCGATCGATCGATCCCGTGCGCACGTCCGCATACAGAATCGCCTTGCCCTTGATGTTACGCGCGGCACGCCCGATCGTCTGTATCAAAGAGCCCTCGGAGCGCAAAAACCCTTCTTTATCCGCATCGAGTATCGCGACCAGCGATACCTCGGGCATGTCGAGCCCCTCGCGCAGCAGATTGATGCCGACGATGACGTCGAATTTGCCCAAACGCAGGTCGCGAATGATCTCCGAGCGCTCGACCGTTTCGATGTCGGCATGCAAATAGCGCACTCTCACACCGTGTTCGTTGAGGTACTCCGTCAGGTCTTCGGCCATGCGCTTGGTGAGCGTCGTCACGAGCACGCGTTCGTCCTGTGCCGCGCGCAACCTGATTTCTGAGAGCAGATCATCCACCTGGGCGCGCACGGGGCGAATTTCGACGACCGGATCGATGAGGCCCGTGGGCCTCACGACTTGTTCGACCGTCTGCGCGGACATCCGCTTTTCGTAGACGGACGGTGTTGCGGATACGTAGATGGCCTGCGGCGCCATCTTTTCGAATTCCTCGAAACGCAAGGGCCGGTTGTCCAGCGCCGACGGTAATCGAAATCCATATTCGACCAACGTTTCCTTGCGCGAGCGATCGCCTTTGTACATCGCCCCGAGTTGCGGGATCGTTTGGTGGCTCTCGTCGATGACGAGCAAAGCGTTATCAGGCAAATAATCGAACAGGCACGGCGGCGGCTCACCCGGTGCACGGCCCGACAGATAGCGCGAGTAGTTCTCGATGCCGGCGCAATAGCCGACCTCGTTCATCATCTCGAGATCGAACAAGGTGCGCTGCTGCAAGCGTTGAGCTTCGACCAATTTGTCGCCAGCGTGCAGCTCCAACAACCGCGTCCGCAATTCCTCGCGGATTTGATCGACTGCGTGATGAACCCGCTCCTTGGGCGTAACGTAATGCGTCGAAGGGTAAATCGTCAGGCGCGGCACTCGCCGCACGAACTCACCGGTCAGCGGGTCGAAGAAGCTTAAATTCTCGATGGTGTCGTCGAATAATTCGATGCGAACCGCCTCGCGATCCGATTCGGCCGGAAAAACGTCGATGACGTCGCCGCGCACCCGATAGCTGCCCGGCTGCAAATCCAACTCATTGCGGGTGTATTGCATGTCGGCCAGGCGGCGCAGCAACTTGCGCTGGTCTAGCCGGTCGCCGCGCGACATGTGCAGCACCATGCTGAGGTAGG
>Ga0187855_10002296_pt1 | contig 14541 bp, 11 predicted proteins | sample June2016WEW_8_10_2_FD_132969 | JGI IMG/M metagenome (GOLD analysis project Ga0187855, IMG submission 132969) | Peatland microbial communities from SPRUCE experiment site at the Marcell Experimental Forest, Minnesota, USA - June2016WEW_8_10 | ecosystem: Environmental > Terrestrial > Soil >...
GGCGCCCGACGGTCAGCAGCGGCAGCGGCGCATGATCGACCTGCAGGGTCGTGTGGCTGATCCCGTACTCCCGGCTGAGCAACTCCTCCAGGTCGGCGCGGACCGCGTGGCAGTCCTCGCCCTGCGTCACGAGCACGTGCGCGGAAGCGGCCGGCAGGTCCGAGCTGATCTCCCAGACGTGCAGGTCGTGGACCTCGGTGACGTCTGGCTGGGCGGCCAGGGCCGCGCCGATCTCGGCGGGGACCAGCCCGGCCGGGGCCGCCTCCAGGAAGATACGCCCGGAGTCCCGGATCAGCCCGACGCCGGCCTGCAGCATCAGCGCCACGACCAGCAGCGAGGCGATGGCGTCAGCCCGGGAAAACCCGGTGAGCACGATGATCAGGCCCGCGATGGCGGTGGCAACGAAGGCGAACACATCCGTCAGGATGTGCCGGAACGCCCCCTCCAGATTGAGGCTGCGGTGCGCGCCGGGGCTGGCCCGGTTCAGCAGCTTGGTGGCCGTCAGGTTCACCGCCACCCCGGCCAGCGCGACGCCGATGACCACCCCGCCGGTGACGGCCGGCGGGGTGATCAGCCGCCGCACCGCCTCGTAGCACAGCCATGCGGCCAGCACCACCAGCGTGATCCCGTTGGCCTGCGCGGACAGAATTTCCGTCCGCTTCAGGCCGTAGGTGTAGTGGCCAGACGGCGGCCGGGCCGCCAGCCTCATCGTGATCAGCACGAGCCCGATCGAGGCCGCATCGGTGAGCATGTGCGCCGCGTCTGAGATGAGCGCCAGCGAGTGGGCCACCACCCCGGCCACGACCTCGGCCGCCATGAACGCGATGATCAGCCCGAGAGCGGCTCCCAGCCAGCGCGGGTCGGCGCCGGCGGCCGGCCCGTGCCCGTGGTTTCCATGCCGGTGAGCTGGCGCATCGTGCGTACCGGGCTTTCCGTCCGGCACGTCAGGACCCACCGCTCATGCGGTCCATGATAAGTGCGCTCACCGCCCCGCGGCGGTCCCGCGAGAGCGTGACCCGGTCCTGGCCGGTGGCCGCCCGTACCAGCCACCTGATCACGGAATGCCTTACCCCGGTCGGCCCCACGGCGCCGGGATGACCGGGGATCTGATAGACGTGGGACCGCTCATCCGAGCAGGTAACGCACCCCAGCACGGAGCAAGGTGACGTCGTGAGCCCGATGGAGCGATGGATCATGGCCGTCTGCAGCGACCTGGGCCTCGACCCCGGTACGGCTGACGCGCGGAAGATACTCGACGTGACGCGCGACGTGGCGCACAACGTGGACCGGCCGTCCGCCCCGGTCACCGCCTACCTGATGGGGGTGGCCGTCGGCCGCGGGATGCCGCTGAAAAGCGCAGCCAGCTGTGTCCGGCAGCTGGCTGAAGGCTGGCCAGGCCACACCGAGGATTCCTAGGTGGCTGGGGTTAAAGGGAAAACGCCAGCCACCTAGGGCGTGCTGCGAGAGCCCGGTCCTTAACGGTGCAGGGTGGCGGCCAGGCAGCGGGCGGCATCCGCGAGACGCTCAGGTGAAGTAGTGGCCCTCCTTGAGGCCGGCGATCAGTCCCGGGCGGGTCGGCTCCCAACCGAGCAGGTCGCGGGCGCCGCAGCAGTTCGCGGGGTTCCTCGAGCGGGTCGTGGCCGACTGGATGAGCGCCCTGGTCGACGCGCAAGGACCAGGCGCCGACCCGGCGATCGCGACGCGCACGGCCACCCTGGTGATCGCCACGATCCGCGGGCTGCTGCTCGACCTGCTCGCCACCGGTGACCGGGCCCGGGTCCAGGACGCGGCGGAGAGCTTCCTGGCCAGCCTCGAGCACGAGGCACAGCCACCGGGCGGCATGGCAGCAGCACCACGGTCGTAAGGAACCCCACCACCGGAAGCAGCCGGCCCGCCTCGCCCCGCGCCGCGGCGAGCGGGAGTGCCCCCGTCACGATCACGATGACCGCCGCGGGTGGCGGTGACCGCGCCCGGTGGGCGGAGCTGGCAGGATAGCGGGGTGGGCTCGCTCATGCTGCTGGACACCGCCTCGTTGTACTACCGCGCGTTCTACGGCGTCCCGGACACGGTCACCGCGCCGGACGGGACGCCGGTCAACGCCGTGCGCGGGCTGCTGGACATGACCGCCCGGCTGGTCCGGGCCCGCGAGCCCGCCCGGCTGATCGCCTGCTGGGACGAGGACTGGCGGCCCGCGTTCCGGGTGCAGGCGCTGCCCTCCTACAAGGCGCACCGGGTGGCGCAGGGCAATGAGGAGCAGACCCCGCCGGGCCTGGTCCCGCAGGTCCCCATCATCAGGGAGGTCCTCGACGCGGCCGGGGTCCCCGTGGCCGGCGCGAAAGGCTACGAGGCCGACGACGTGATCGCCACGCTGGCGGTGGCCGCCGGCCAGCCGGTCGACGTGGTCACCGGGGACCGGGACCTGTTCCAGCTCGTCGACGACCAGCGCGGCGTGCGCATCGTCTATACCGTGCGCGGGCTGACCAAGCTGGAGATCGTTGACGAGGGCGCGGTGACCGCGCGGTACGGTATCCCCGGCCGCGCCTACGCGGACTTCGCCGTGCTGCGCGGCGACCCCAGCGACGGGCTGCCCGGTGTGCCGGGGGTGGGGGAGAAGACCGCCGCGGCGCTGGTCCGCTCGATCGGCGGCATCGGCGACATCATCACGGCGCTCGACAAGGGGCACGGCGGTTTCCCGCCCGGCAGCCGGGCCAAGCTGATCGCGGCCCGCACGTACCTGGACGTGGCCCCGGCCGTGGTCCGCACCGCCACCGACGTGCCGCTCGCGCCCGTCGGGGGTGACCTGCCGCTGACCATCGCCGACCCGGACCGGCTGACCGAACTGGGCGGCCGGTGGCGGCTCGGCTCGTCGCTGGCCCGGTTCACCGCGGCCGTCACGCTCAATGGAAGGTGAGGCGATCAATGTCCGAGTCAGCCCTGTTCCCGGCCAGCCGGCTCACGGACGCCGCCGGGCGGGCACGCGCCGCGGGACTGGACGCGCTGCTGCTCACCCCGGGCGCCGACCTGCGCTACATCACCGGCTACGACGCCAAGCAGCTGGAGCGGCTCACCTGCCTGGCCATCCCCGCCGACGGCGAGCCCATCCTGGTCGTCCCGCGGCTGGAGCTCGCCGCGGCTGAGGCCTCACCCGCGGCCGGCCTGGGGCTGGAACTGATCCCCTGGGAGGAGACCGAGGACCCGTACGCGCTGATCGCCGGGCGGCTGGGCCCGGTCAGCGCGGTCGGGCTCGCGGACCAGATGTGGGCGCTCATGGTGCTGCGGCTGCGGGACGCGCTGCCCGGGGCCCGGCAGGTCCTGGCCAGCGCCGCGCTGCGGGAGCTGCGCATGCGCAAGAACCCGGCCGAGCTGGCGGCGCTGCGCGAGGCCGGGGCCGCGATCGACCGGGTGCACGGCCGGGTTGCCGGCTGGCTCAAGGCGGGCCGGACCGAACGTGAGGTCGGGACGCTGATCGCCGAGGCGATCCTGGCCGAGGGGCACGTCCAGGTCGACTTCGTGATCGTCGGTTCCGGCCCGAACGCCGCCAGCCCGCACCACGAGGTGTCGGACCGCGTGCTGCAGCCCGGCGACGCCGTGGTCGTGGACATCGGCGGCATGATGCCGTCCGGTTACCGCTCCGACTGCACCCGGACCTACGCGATCGGTGAGCCGCCCGCGGACTTCCTCGCCTACTACCGGGTGCTGCAGGACGCGCAGGAGGCAGCGTGCGCGGCCGTCCGCCCCGGCCTGCCCGCCGAGGCGGTCGACGCCGCAGCCCGCGAGCCGATCACCCGAGCCGGGTACGGCGCGGACTTCATCCACCGCACCGGGCACGGCATCGGCCTGGAGTCACACGAGGATCCGTACATCGTGGCGGGCAATGCCGAGCCGCTCGCCCCCGGCATGGCGTTCTCGATCGAGCCGGGCATCTACCCGGGACCGAACGGGGCCCGGATCGAGGACATCGTCGTGTGCACCGAGGACGGCTGCGAGCGGCTCAACCATGCGCCCCGCGACCTCGTGGTCGCCGGGGAGTAGAGCGCGCAGCAGGCCGCGGGCCGGTCAGCGATCGGGAGGAGGGTCGCCCCGGCCCTGCTGCTCGGCCAGGAACTGCTCGAACTGAGCCGCGATCTCGTCAGCGGTGGGCATCCGCTCACCGTCGAGTAGGCCGTCCTCGCCATCACCGGTCGCGCCCGCGCTGGCCTCGGCGAGCGTGTCGTACTGCCGCTCCAGCGCGGTGACCAGCTCGGCGACCTCGGAGGACTCCGCCACCTGCCGGTCGATCTCCTCGTTGGTCCGGTCCGCCGCCTCGCGGAGCGCATCGCTCGGCAGATCCAGCCCGGTGGCGGTGCTGATCTTGTCCAGCAGCGTGACGGCGGCCTCGGGGTAGACCGCCTGCGCGAGGTAGTGCGGCACGTTCACGGCGAAGCCGAGGGCGTCCCGGCCGGACTGGCCCAGCCGCAGCTCGACGAGCGCCGCGGCGCTGCCGGGAACCTGAAGCTTGTTCGGCATCTGCTGTGGGCCGTCGACCAGCTCGGGGCGGGTCGCGTGACTGATCACGCCGAGCGGGCGGGTGTGCGGCACCGCCATCGGGATGCCCTGGAACCCGATCAGCGGGCCGGTGCCGAGCTGGCTGGCCAGGGCCTGGACCGCCGCCGCGAACAGTTCCCACTCGTGGTCCGGCTCTGGGCCGGACATCAGCAGGAAGGGGGTCCCGGCCAGGTCGCGCAGCAACCGGACCGTGAGCTCCGGCTGCTCGTAGTCTTCCCAGTGGTCGGTGGAGTACGTCATCATCGGCCGCCGCGAGCGGTAGTCGATCAGGCGGTCGACGTCGAACGTGGCGATCGTCTCGGACTCACAGGCCGTCACCAGGTGCTCAGCCAGCAGACGGCCGGCCGCGCCGGCGTCCATGAAGCCCTCGAGATGGTGCAGCATCGTCACACCGTCCAGGTCCGGCACGTCCGAACCCAGCTCGTACAGGTCTTCCGGATCCCGCTGCATGACCAAATTCTCCCACCATTCCGGCACCAGGCTGACATCCGCCGCTCACCACCGCAACACCAGGGCAGCCGGTTTTCCATCCCAAGGCCCCACTGACCTGCAGAAACCGGTTGGGTGTTGCTGCCCTCCCGGTTTCTAGTTACCGGCGGGGACCGCAGCGGGACCTACGGCGAGGCGCCCGTTACCGGCCTAACGAACCGGGCCTTGAGGCCCGGTGAGCGGCCGGTGTGTCGGCGAAGTACCACCGCGGGGCGCGGAGCGCATGCGGGGGGTTCCGGGGGGCGTGCCACTCCAAATGGCAAACAGCCAACCCAAGCCGACGCCTGGTGATCGAGTGGACCACCGAACTGTGACCCGAACCCGCAGCGAAGGGGAACAGCAGTGACACCGAGTTTTCCAGGTTCGCTCCCCACAGGTAGAAAAGGCAAATCCGAAAAAATAGGTGGCCGACGCCTGGTGATCGAGTGGACAGCCCAGCTCTAAGCCGATAGCCCGCACGCAGGCCGGCATGACCGCCGCGCCAGGGGCTTAGGAAGGCAGGCACCGAGGGTGCTACATTCTCCGGTCGGCCGGGGCTGAGTGTCGCCGCACTCGTTCCCGGCCCTGCATACCAGACACGGAAACCAGCAACAACAGGAAGGTGGCACGCCCGCCCTCCCCCAAGACGCCGCCGGGCCGCCGCGCGGACCGATGACCGGGCCGCCGCCAGGCCGGCATCACAGAAAAGCACGGCGCGCAGTGAACGACGCACGGCAAACAAAGCTTGCAGCGACTTGTTCCAGGCTCAACGCCGCCGCCGTCCCCCTCATCCGCTGCGGGTGATGTGGCCGGGCGGCGGCAGCGGGAGGGTGAAGGACAAGCGGCAAGGACCCAGCCGGTCAAGGCCGCGTGAGAGGAGCCACGATGAGTGAGGTCACCGAACAGCAGCTTGAGGACATGGAGGCACTGTTCGTCCAGACCGCGGCGAGCATGACCAGCGACCGGGGAACCATCACGTTGCATGGCCTGTCGCCATCGACGCTTTACTTCGCCGACCGCCCCCAGCGCGAGGTCGGGCACATGATGTCCCGTCACTTCGTCGACAACTGGACAGAAGGAGATAACAGCTTCGCGGACAACCCCCCCAACGCCGTCCTGTCGTTCGCGGAGCCGGGCGACAGGCTTCCCGAGGACGCGGTCGTGGTCATCCAAGATCCGCACCTGGACGGAGACGCACTAAGCTACAGCATCAAGCTCCTCGACGGCACCGTGCCGACCGCCACCGGGCCATGTGCGCTGTTCATCGACCCATTCGGGCGTCCTTTGTCACCGGTCTCCGCAGCCGGGATGCACCGGCGCGAGCGTCGTCGGATGCGCTGACCTAAGCCAGGTTTGTCGATGTCGGACGTCTTTGACGCTCAAGGGTCAAGACGGCGGCCTCACGGCTCGGGAGGCGGTAGTTCGTCTATGTCTGTACCCACGCAGATTGCTGAGCGGCGATGAACGCCGAGTTCTTCGCGCTGGCGTTCACCGCAGCGCTGAACCCCAAACTGCTGGCTATTGATCTGCTGCTGATTGAGAACCGGCGGCCGCGGGCAATGTTCCTGTGCCTGCTACTGGGCGGCATGGCCACGGCCCTGACGATCGGCCTGCTGGACGTGCTCACCATCCACGCCGACAACATCAGCTCCCAGGGAAAGGTCAGCGCCGGAGTCGACCTGGCCCTGGGCCTGCTGCTGCTCGTGCTCGGCGCCCTGCTGGCCACCGGCCGCCTGCACCGCAGGCAGCGGACACCAGTCCCGGCCGGCGCCGCGGCGCCGGAGAAACCGGAGAAAAAGGACAGCTGGGCGCTGCGGCTGCTGGCCGAACCCCGGCTCGGGCTGGCCATGCTGATCGGCGTCCTCATCGGCCTGCCCGGCGCCAGTTACATCGCCGCACTGCACAACCTGGTCGCCGGCAAATACTCCACCGCCACGCAGGTCACCGCCGTTGTGGTCTTCGTCATCATCGAATTCTTGCTGATCATCATCCCGTTCGCGTCCCTGGAACTGCGGCCCGAGGCGACCAAGGTGTTCCTCAAGCGTGCCCAGGACTGGCTGAAGGGCCACGTCTTGCAGCTCATGGTCGGCATCGCCCTGGCCCTGGGCGCCTACCTGACCATCAGCGCTCTGATACGCCTGAGCTGACCGGCCGCGCAGCACCCGCACCGACTAGCGCCCCACCACACGGAACACCCGGGGGTGCCCGGCCAGACGCCCCCGGCAAACCCCACTCGGGCGCGCCACCATCATCACATCCATCACTCACCGACCACGCGTTGCCTCTGAATTCCGGCCTCCACGTACCCGTCAGCGACTGTCCGGTTCCTCCAACGCGGCCGCGATGTCATACCCGAGCGCGGTCGCCACATCGGGAGCGGCGCAGACAACCCGGCCGAGCCCGGCCACCGGGGCGATCGCCAGCAGCACGTCAGCGATCTCGTCCTCCGTCGCGCCCGCCGCCAGCGCCCGGCCAGCGGTCCATTCCAGGCAGACCGCCGACGACCCGCCGGCCACGGACGCCGCTACCTGAAGCAACGCCGTGGTCCTGGGATCAAGGGCCGATGTCCCGGCCAGGCCAAGCCCGAGCCGGGCCTCGTCTTCGACGAAGCCTTCATCGATCATCGCCAGCCTGCGCAACGTCTCCTGGAATCTCGCCGTCTGGCCCATACGCCTCCGCCCGCCGCCGAGCCACCATTCCACCTCATGCCAGGGCGCGCTTCATCCCCCTGATGGGGTGAAAGACCGGATCGTCACCCCTCCAGGAGCCCCAGCTCACGGGACCGGGCGACCGCCTGGCTGCGTGAGGCGGCGCCCAGCTTCCGGTAGATCGAGATCGCCTCCGACTTGATGGTGTTACGGGAGAGGAACAATTCCTCGGCGATCTCGGGGAACGACAGGTGGGTGGAGAGCATCGGCAGCAGGCGGAGCTCGGCACCGGTCAGCGCTGACGCTCCGGGGCCGTTCGAATCGCGCTCCTTCGCGAGCCGGGCCCGAAGCGCCCGGGCCTCGCCGGCCAGGTTTCCGAGGTCCGGCCGGCGCCTGAGCAGCTCATCGACCTCCCGCATAAGCGTCCTGGCACCGGCCAGGTCGGCCAGCGCGAAGTGGACGCGAATGAGCTCGATCCGGGCCTGAACGGCGAAGTAGGGCAGGGCATAGGTCAGCAAGTGCCGCAGCCGCTGAGCGCTGACGAGATCCTGGCGCGCTGCCACGACATCTCCCCGGTGCATGGCTGTGCGGGCCTGCACCGCGCTGAGAAGAGGTGCTGCGTAGCTTTCCTCGATCCCGGCCCGGCGCAACACGGTGCGCGCTAGTTCCGCAAGCGCCTCGGCCCGGCCCCATTCGCCGCGTGTCATCGCCACCAGCGACCGTTCGCACAGCGCGATCGCGACATCCTCGTGCGCGCCGGCTTCTTCCCCGACGCTGACTCCATCCTCGAGGGACGCGTCGCCGCCATCGAGGTCACCGCAAAGGACGCGCGCGATCCCTTGCAGGAACGTGGGTGCCGGCGTCACGAAGCTCTGCGCCGCGAATCTGCGCACCGCCTCGTCTGCGTCAGCGCGCATCTGTTCGACCCCGCGCCGGCACAGGAAGGTCCGCATCACGGCGGCCCACGCCTCGGCCGAAGGATCACCGGGCCGGGCCGGGTCCCCGTACTGCCAGCGATCGACCGCGTCAGCCCACCGCTCGGCCTCGACCGGCCGCCCCGTCAACGCGCAGAAGAGCGCGGCCAGCACGGCGGCCATCGGGTGTTCCTCGAATCCGCCCCGATCCTGCAGCCACCGGAGCCACCGCTGGACGGTTGGGACCCGGCCTTGCCGGTGGGCCGGCACCACGAGTTTCTCCACCAGGCCAACGACTACATCGATGTCCCCAGCCGCCATCGAGTACTCCAGCGCCTCCTCGGGCAAGCCGTTCCGCACGCACCAGCCGGCGGCGCGGCGCCGCAGGACAGGGATCAGGCCGGGCTCCAGGCGCTCCAGCTCGGCCAGGAGCATGTCACGGAACAGGTGGTGGTAGCGGTACCACTCCCCCCGCCGGTCCAGCGGCACCAGCAGCAAGTTCGACCGGGCCAGATCCGCCAGGGTCACGGCGGACCCGCTCAGTTCGAGCACCGCCTCGCACAGCGGCCCGGACAAGCGCTCCAGCACCGCAGTCCGGGTGAGGAACACCCGTTGCCGGCGGGAGATCCGCGCCAGGAACTCCGACTCCATGTACTCGCTCACCAGCCGGTCGCCGCCGCCGAAGGAGACCGCCGCGCTCGCCAAGGGGCCGCCCTCCCGCAGGTAAAGAGCCGCCAGGTACAGCCCGGCCGGCCAGCCCTCGGTCCGCCGATGCAGCTCGGCCACCTCATCCTCGCTGAGCGCCACGTCAGCGTTGCGCAGCAGCGACGACGCCTCCCCGGGGGTGAGCGACAGGTCACCAGGACCGATCTCCAGAATCCTGCCCTCGGCGCGCAGCCGCGCGATCCGCAGCGGCGGCTCGGCCCGGCCCGCCAGCACCAGCCGCGAGCCGGCCGGCACATGATCGGCCAGCACCGACACCGCGGCACGGCATTCCCGATTGTGCAGCGTATGCACATCGTCCAGGAGCAGCACCACGGGAGAGGTCATCGACGAGAACGCAGACCCAAGCCTGGGGACGACAGAGCCGGGCACCGAGCTCACCGGGGAAGCAAGCGCATCAAACACCCGCCCGTCAATCGGCTCGACCGCATCCAGCGCTTCCGCGACATAGGCGAGCAAAACCTTCGGATCGTTGTCCCCTTCATCGACCGACACCCACGCAAACGCCTGGCCATTGCATTCGGCCCACTGCGACAGCAGGGTCGTCTTCCCGTAGCCGGCGGGCGCGACCACCGAAACGATCGGGCGCGGGTCGCCCCGCGCCAGCCGTTCGATCAGCGACGAACGGCGGACGGTCCCCGGCCGCAACAGCGGCCGCAGAAGCTTCGCCGCGAAAAGGTCGAACACTGCTCCGGCCGCACGGTGCGACCGGTCGGGCCGTTCACGCATGTCGCTGTCGCTCATGCTCTGACGGTGCCCCCCGGAATGGTCTGCCGCTCCATGATCTTCCAAAGCCATGAATCAGGTCAAGCACGGCAATAGACCCACCACGAGCAGGCTGGCCTGCTCGCGCGAAGAAGAGCTGCTGGCTGTGGCCAGGGTGTCCGGCGCGAAGATCGGCGAACGGTGACTATCTCCTCCCACCCGGCCGAGACACGGAACGTACGCCGCGTACCGGAAGCCTAGGGTCTCGTCAGGCAGCGAGGCAGTCGCCAGCACGGACGAGCTCGGTGTGGACGCCCTCTGGGACCTGCTCAGGATTGCGTGGATCTGAGCTGCCGGGAGCTTGGATTTCATGCCAACGGCATGATGCCCAGCCTGCCTGGCTGGCATTTCGTGGCTGTGAGGGCGAGGCGCCCTCCATGGCGGCCGGGCAGGGCGGCCCGGCCGGTAGCCCAACGTGTGCTCTCCCCCGGCCAGCGACCGGACGGTCGCTGGCCGGGGGAGAGAGTGACGGAGGTCCCGGTGACGGTCCGTGTGGCCGAACAGATGGCCGGCCGCGCCAGACGGCCGGCGGTTACCGCGGACGTTCCGGTCCTGGCAGCTAAGATCACCGTGCCGGGTGTGCCGGACTGGGTGGTGCCGCGGCCGCGGATCACCAAGCTGATCGCGCAGGGCCGGCGGTGGTGCCCGCTGACGGTTGTCACCGCCCCTGCGGGCGCGGGTAAGACGATGGCGCTGGCGTTGTGGGCGGCGGCCGAACCCGGGACTGTTGCCTGGGTCGGCGTGGATGAGTTCGACAACCGGCCACCGGTCTTCTGGGCCTATGTCGTGGCGGCACTGCGCCGGTCCGGCGTTGCCGTGCCCACGGCGTTGCCGGCCGCACAGGGGCGGGAAGCCGGCCACACCTTCTTGCTGGCGCTGGCGGCGGCGCTGGCGGCCCAGGACCCGCCGGTGACGCTGATCCTTGATGACCTGCATCTGCTGACCGAACCCAAGGTGCTGGATGGGCTTGACTACGTGCTCCGGAACGCAGGGCCGGGCCTGCGCCTGGTGGCTTCCGCGCGGATGGACCCGCTGCCACTGCACCGGTACCGGCTGGCCGGGCAGCTGGCCGAGATCGGGGCCGGCGACCTGACGTTCACCGTCACCGAAGCGGGCCTGCTGCTGGCCCGGCACGGCCACACGCTGACGGCAGGCTCGCTGGAGCGGCTGACCCGGCGGACCGAGGGCTGGGCGGCCGGGCTGCGCCTGGCCGCGATCAGCATGGGCACTGATCCCGACCCTGACCAGTTCGTGAAGGAGCTGATCACCGACGACAGCGCCCTGACCGGCTACCTGGTGGAGGAGGTTCTGGACACCCAGCCGCCTGCGGTCCGGGACGTACTGCTGAGCACCAGCATCCTGGAGCAGGTCAGCGGCGAGGTCGCCAGCGAACTGACCGGCAACGAGCAGGCCGGGAGAATCCTGCCGGCCTTGGCGCACGCGAACGCGTTTGTCCAGCCGATCGGGTCCGGGTGGTACCGCTACCACACGTTGTTCGCGGAGGTGCTGCGCCTGAAGCTGAGGCACGAGTATCCGGACCGGCTGGCCGTTCTGCATCGGGCAGCGGCCCGGTGGTATGAGCGGAACGGCGAGCTCACCGACGCGGTGCGGCACGCCGCCCAGGCCGGCGACTGGCCGCTCGCCGCCAGCATCGTCATCGACGGGCTGGCGATCAGCGAGATCATCGAGCCGCGGGGCGCCCCGTCCCTGGCCGATGAGTTCGCCGGTCTGCCGTACGGCCAAGCGTGGACCGGGCCGGAGCCGCACCTGGTTTCCGCCGCGGTCGCGTTGTCCGCTGGCCGGCCGGCATCCAGCACGTCCGCGCTGGATGCCGCCGACGGCATCCTGGCGCGTCTTCCCGCCGATCAGCAGGCCGCGAGCCGGCTGGCCGCCACGTTGATCCGCCTCGCCGCTTCCCGCCGCACCGGCGACTTCATGGCGGCCTCAGTGGCCGCAGAGGCCGCAGAGGCACTGGTTAGCAGGGTCCCCGGCGACAAGCTCACCCGGCATCCTGACGTCAGGGCTCGCGTGCTGTCCGGCCGCGGAGCTGTCGAGTTGTGGTCAGGTCACCTCGACGAGGCGGCCCGTACCTTCGAGTCGGGAGTGGCCGCCGCGACCGCTCCGGGCGGCGAGGACGAACGAGCCGGCTGCCTGGGCCATCTGGCGCTGGCAGAGGCCTTGCGCGGCCGGCTCTGCCGCGCGGCAACAGCGGCCGCCCAGGCGGCTCCCGCCCCCGCAGCCGGCAAGCAGCGGCCGCCCGTCCCGCGCCTCAGCCCCGCGGCGCTTGTCGCACTGGCCTGGGTGCACCTGGAACACAATGAGCTGCGCGAGGCGCACCGCCGGCTCAAGCAGGCAGACGCCGCCCTCGGCGTCACCCCGGACAAGCTGATCAGGGCGCTGGCCGGGCTGGCCGCGGCGTACGGCGCCCTGGCCGGGCCACGCGCCGCAGCGGCCGCGCAGATCATCGCCACAGCACGATCCGGGTGGCCCGTGCCGGCCTGGCTCGACCAGAGGCTAAGCCTGGTCGAGTCCCGGGCCTACGCGGCCGCGGGCGATATCCGGGCAGCAGTGGCGGCCGCCGGGCGCGCCGGCCGCGATAACTCGCCGGAGGCGGCAGTCGCCCTCGCCCACGCGTGGGCGGCTGCCGGACACGCCCAGAACGCGACGCGGGCGTTCACACCGGTGCTCGCCGCCGACAGCGGGGCACCCGAACCCGTCCGGCTGCAGGCGTGGCTGGTGGACGCTCAGCTCGGCTACCACCACGGTGACCGCGCGCGAGGCCGCGGCTCCCTTGCCTGCGCGCTGCGGCTGGCCGAACCCGAACAGCTCAGGCTGCCGTTCGTCATCGAGCGTGACTGGATCCGGCCGGTGTTGCGGCGTGACCCCGAACTGGCCCGCGCCCACCGTTGCCTGCTCGCCCCGTCCCCACGCGACGACCAGCTCCCGGCCCCCCGGGGTGCCCCAGACCAGGCCCCCATCCTCGCGGCCGAGCCGCTCACCGAACGCGAGCAGGAGGTGCTACGGCACCTGTCAGGCCTGCTCAGCTCCGCCGAGGTCGCCAGCGAGATGCACATCTCCGTGAACACCCTCAAGACGCACGTCAAGCACATTTACCGAAAGCTAGCGACCACTCGCCGCGGCGACGCGGTCCGCCGGGCCCGCCAGCTTGAGCTGATCTGATGTCACGTAGCTTGTGCCAATCAACGGTCGCGCCGGCCAAAGACCAGGTCACCATCCATGCCACCATCACCGACGCCACCCCCGGGCCATCCGCGACCTGCTCACCGACTCCCGCGCCGACCACAACACCCCGCTACCATCACAACCAGGGACCACGGGCCAAGATCACGTTAGCCATTTGACCGGGCACACTGGGGTCGCCCCCCGGCTAACACCGCTAGGGGCTCCGCGGCGGCCGGGTGCGCTTCCGGGTGGCCGATGGACAGCCCGCTGTCGGCGTCGAAGAACTGCAGGTTGTCGGTGTCGATCGCGAGCTCGATCGGCTGGTTGGGCCGGACCTTGGACCGGGCGGACACCCGGGCGGTCCACAGTGACTTGCCGCCGACCAGGGCCGCGACGCTCTCGTCTTCGCCGCTGTCCCCGGTCGCCGCGTCGGTGATGCTGGCGTGCTCGACCGGCGGTGCGTCGATGGTGAAGATCACCTGGCTCTCGCTGCCGAGTTCCTCGGTGACGCCCGCCTTCACCTGCATCCGGGCCCAGTCCGCGTCAGCCAGCGCGGCGTCATCGAAGTCGGACGGCCGGATGCCCAGGATGATCTTGCGGCCGATGTAGCCGTCCAGGCCCGGCTTGCCGTCAATGACCGACTGGGGCACCGGGAGCTTGAAACCGGCGAAGGTGACCACCGGGCCGTCGTCCCGGGTGAGCTCGGCCGTCACGAAGTTCATCGCGGGGGAGCCGATGAACCCGGCCACGAACAGGTTCACCGGCGACTCGAACAGGCGCTGCGGGGTGTCGACCTGCTGCAGCCGGCCGTCCCGCATGACACAGACCCGGTGGCCCAGCGTCATGGCCTCGACCTGGTCGTGGGTCACGTAGATGGTGGTGACGCCCAGGCGCTCGTGCAGCTGGCTGAGTGAGGCGCGCATGGACACGCGCAGCTTGGCGTCCAGGTTCGACAGCGGCTCATCCATCAGGAACGCCTGCGGTTCACGCACGATCGCGCGGCCCATCGCGACCCGCTGGCGCTGGCCGCCGGACAGTGCCGCCGGCTTGCGCTTGAGGTACTGGTCCAGGCCGAGCATCTTGGCGGCCTCGTTGACCCGGCGCTTGATCTCCTCCTTGGGCGTCTTGCGCAGCTGCAGGCCAAAGGCGAGGTTCTGCTCGACCGTCATGTGCGGGTAGAGCGCGTAGTTCTGGAACACCATCGCGATGTCCCGGTCCTTGGGCGGAAGGTCGTTGACCACCCGGTCACCGATGGTGATGGTGCCGGAGCTGATCTCCTCCAGGCCGGCGATCGA
>Ga0187855_10002297_pt1 | contig 14538 bp, 8 predicted proteins | sample June2016WEW_8_10_2_FD_132969 | JGI IMG/M metagenome (GOLD analysis project Ga0187855, IMG submission 132969) | Peatland microbial communities from SPRUCE experiment site at the Marcell Experimental Forest, Minnesota, USA - June2016WEW_8_10 | ecosystem: Environmental > Terrestrial > Soil >...
AACACGGCCTTCCCGGTTTTCCGCCACTTATTCGAGACCCGCCGCGGGCATCCCGAGGCGCTGTACAACGCGATGCTTTCGCTGGCCGGAGCGCTCTCTACGTTTTCCACCACCATCCATCCGCGCGACCTGCCAATCTACGATCACGACAACCTGGGCGTCTGCTTCACGGACTTGGACGACAAGCTGCGCGCGTTGCTCGAAACCGTGGTGCCTACGAACATCGTGTCGCTGCCGCTGAAACTGGTCCAGCCGGCCATCTACGCCACCTCGCTCGACAACGAGAAGTACCTGGTCAACACCCGGATGTACCTGGCGGTGAGCGCGGAAACCAGCCAGGCGGAGATCGTGGGCAAGACCCCGCAACTGGTCAAAGTCTGTTCGGCGAGCCATATCGATCACCTGGTGCGGCAGGCGCTGCCCGGCGTGCCGCTGACCTACGTTGCCGCCCCGCCCAGCGCGATTCCGGTCAAGTTGAACCACCAGTATTTCAGCCTGAGCCAGTCCGGCCCCGCCTGGGAAGCCGTGCTGCGCGCCCGCAACCTGGCCGCCTACGTCCCCGCCGATCTGCCCAACCCACAACTCGAGCTGATTATTCTGCTGCCACAGGCTGGGTAACCCGGCCTAACGATCTTGCACTACACCGGTCAGAGGTGGATCAACCCGCGGTCGGCGAGTTGTCTGGTGATCCTGCAACAGTCCCGACGGAGCACGGCCGGATCGATGGATTGAGCCGCGGCGATCCGGTCTGCGACTTCCGCCAGCGTCTTCTTGCCGTCAAGCAACGCGATAAAGTCGGCGACCTGTGGCTGCAAGGCCAGAGAATAGGGAAGGCCCTCGCCAAGCTGGAGGTCCACGGAAGTCAATTTCCATCCTTCGGGACAAATTGCAAACTGCTTTTGCAGCCGGGCGGAGCCGGGTAGAGCCGGACGGGTCGCCAACAGTTGCTCATCCGCAGCGTGACTTTCGAGAACGTCGCGGTTCTCGAAGGTGTGCCGCAAGAACTCGCCGAACGGACGTTGGGGATGGGGCAGCTCCTCCGTGCGGATCCAGTTGCGGCCCTCTCGCTTGCGGAGAACGATCATTCCCCCGTAAATCGCCTCTACCCGATTGCTTTCAAAATAAGCCTGCCACTGGTTGGTCAGGGCCGCTTGAGCTTCAGGCGTGGGCACGTCATCGCGATCTTCTTGTATGCGAATCACGGCGTAATCCGAAGCCGATTGCACATAATTGACCAACACCCAGACATCGCAGCCGAGGCCTTCGAAGCATTCCTTCAGCCTGTCCTGCCAAGCCTGGCCCTGGACCTGAACCCACTCGGCCAGCATCTGGCAGTAGCCGTTTTCATTGAGGTGTTCGGGCGCCTCACGAATCAGCCTCCGGCAGAAGTCATCGAGCTCCATGCTGTTGTCGCTGTATACGCGGCGGACAGACGGGGTGACGAAAAAGGGAGGATTCGCGAGTATCAAATCGAAGCGCTCGCCCGTCACGGGTTCGAAAGCGTTACCCTCGCGAAATTCCACATTGGTCACGCCGTTCAGGGCGGCATTGAACACGCAGAACTCGCGTGCGCGCGAGTTCAGATCCGTGGCGACCACACTACCGCTGTGCGATGCCGCCGCCAGAGCCAGAATTCCATTGCCTGTGCCGAGGTCGAGCGTGCGGCCGACGCGGGTCTGAATAGACAGGTGATAACAGATCAACGTAGCGGGGTTGGGCCAGAGGATCGTATCCGCTCGCAAGGTTCCAGTTCTCGAGACGGCGTGATCGGAAAGGATCAAGTATTCGGCAAAAGGGGAAACACGCGCGGTCGACACCAGGCTGCCGTCTTTCGTGGCTAACACACCGGCCTTGAGAAACAGACTGATCATTCGCTCCGGAATCAGTTCGGCGGCCGTCACGGTCTCCACGGAAGCGCCGATCCAAAACCAGCGGAAGAGAGTAGTCAGGCGCGAAGGCTCGAGCAGGATGCCGAGCAGATATAGTTTCAGCAAGTCAAGTTGGCGGATCCCGGCGGCGCCGAAGCGCTTTTGCAAAGCTTGCGTGGTGTAGCCGGAATCACGGAAGAAATCGCGGAATTCCTTAGCCTCTTCAGCGTTGAGACATTGCAGCATGGCGAATGGTTCCAGCGGCCTTTGAGCGTCCAAATACTTGGCTAGCGCCGCATCAGCAGAAACACGATCAATCCCCCCACCAGAAACATCAGCAGCCCCAGAATTAAGAACAGCAAGAGGTTGCTTGAGGGCGCCTTGACCGCCGCCGGCGGTTGCGGCATGGAAAACTGCGGCGCCGCCGGACGCGGAATCGCGGGTGGCGCCACGCCGGGCATCTGGGGCACATTCGCATGCGGCATTGCGGGCATGTTGGGTTGCGGCATTTGCGGCATCTGCGGATACCCCGGCGCAGGTGGCGGGGCGGGATCTCCCACGCCCGGGGTCGAGGGGATTGCCATCATGCGGGTGTACTCGCTGGGTCCCTGCGGTGCGCCAGGCATTTGCCCCTGCTGCGCCGACGACGGAATCGCAAACGCCTGAGTCGCTCCAGCCGGCGCAGCATGCCGTGGCGGCGGAGCCACCGGCGCTCCCGGCGCGGGCGGGAACCCGGACGCTGCCGGCAAGGGAGGTCCCTCGGTTCCCGGAGGCGGAGCCTGGAAGAACCGTGTGAATTCGCTCCCTTGTGGATGGCTCTCCGGCGGTGGCGGCGCTGGCGACGGTGAATGAAACATCCGAGTGAATTCGCCGGCCTGCGCTGGGGGCGGAGCTGGAGGCGGCCAGTCCCCGGGCGCCGGCGCAGACGGCATGGAAGATTGATGAAACATCCGCGTGAAGTCTCCGGGGGAACCGGAAGCGGCCGGAGGCGGCGGAGGTGGCACTGGCTCGGCCATCGGTGCGGCCGGCGCCTGAAACAATCGGGTGAATTCTCCAGGCGGCGATCCCGCTGGCGGAGGCGCCGGTTGCTGCGGTCTTAGCGCCGGTGCGGGCGATGGTTGCGGGATATTGGCGACCGCCGGAGGCGCTGGCGCTGTCGGTGGAGCCGTAGGAACCGCTGGAGTTTGGAACAGTCGCGTGAACTCTCCCGGCTGCGATTCAACCGGTGGTGGAGCAGGCGCTGCGGCAACCGGTGGCGGAGCGGGCGGCGGAGCCGGCGGTGCAGCAGGCAATGCGGCTGGCGGCTCCGGTTTTGGCGCCGCTGGCGCGAGGGGTGGCTGCGGGATATTGGCAACCGCCGCAGGCGCTGGCGCTGCCGGCGCGGCCGTGGGAACCGCCGGAGTTTGGAACAGTCGCGTGAACTCTCCCGCCGGCGATTCAACCGGCGGCGGAACAGGCGCCGCGGCAACCGGTGGCGGAGCGGGCGGAGCAGCGGGCGGTGCGACAGGCAACGCGACCAGCGCCTGGGGTATTGGCGCCGCCGGCGCAGCCGTGGGAACCGCCGGAGTTTGGAACAGTCGCGTGAACTCTCCCGCCTGCGATTCAATCGGCGGCGCAACAGGCGCCGCGGCAACCGGCGGCGGAGCGGGTGGAGTAGCAGGCAATGCGGCCGGCGCTTGCGGTTTTGGCTCCGCCGGCAAAGGAGATGGCTGCGAGATATTGGCGACCGCTGGAGGCGCTGGCGCTGCCGCGGGAACCGCCGATGTCTGAAACAGTCGCGTGAATTCCCCCGGCTCGGAAGCAACCGGCGACGCCGGTAACGGTGCAGGCGGCTGATGCGCGCCCGGCGCCATCATCTGGCCGGTGGGCGTCGGCCCTGGCGTCCGGAACATGTCTTCGAATGCGGTGGGCTGCGCGGGCTCGACCGGTGGCACGGGATCTGGCACAGCCGCGGGCGGATTCATCGTGGGGACCTTCCACATGCCCGCACGTGTGAGCCTCTGAGCGTCTGTCGCCGCGGCTTCCTGATCCTTGAGCCACTCCACCAGGTGCTGGAAGGGCGGGGCAATCGTCACAACGTACTGCGTGCCGTCGGCGCTGTTTCCAACTTCAATCAGCCGGGCCAGCGAATTCGGCGGAAGGGCGCGCAGCCGGGCCAGCATCGCCTGGTTCTCCGGAGTCTGTCCGCCCACCAGGAAGTGCACGGTCACATCGCGACCCAGGCCGCTCTGCCGAGCCCGGAAGCTCTTTGGACCTTCCCCAGGCAGCGGTTCGATCAACTCGTACTTTTGGTCAAAGTCCATAAGCCCGCTCCGTTTCCATCTGACATCGTACCGCGCCTGGCGCAAAATCAGCTCCACACCCGGCCGCTTATGGTACTCTAATCCGGAACGGGCTTATGAATTTGCTATCGAGGGTGGTGTGGTCGGAGGGCATGTACCTGGGACCGCACCATTTCCAGGTGCAAAGCCGCTATTTCGAAGACTCCATCCAGTTTGCCACCTCGTCCCTCTGGTTCGCTTCGTACGGCCTGGCAGGGCTGGAACTGGATGCCGAAGCGCTCCATAACGGCACCGTTTCGCTGACCCACGCGCGCGGGATTTTCCGCGACGGCCTGCCCTTCAATATGCCGGAGAGCGACGCGCTGCCGGAGCCGCGGGCCATCGCCGACCTGTTTCCGCCCACCCGCGACGGCATCGTCGTGATGCTCGTGATTCCGCCGCGCAAGCCCAACGGCTTCAATTGCTCGCTGCCGGATGGCGAGGTCGCGGAGGCCCGCTACACCGCCGAACCGCGCGCTCTGCACGATGAGAATACCGGCGCCGACGAACGCACGGTGCATCTTGGCCGCAAGAACCTGCGCCTGCTGCTCGATACCGAACCGGCCAGCGACCTGATCGCGATGCCAATCGCGCGCATAGTGCGGGATGGCGCCGGCCACTTCGCATACGACGCCAATTTCGTCCCGCCGGTGCTGCGAATTTCCGCCTCCACCCGGCTCATGCTGCTGATGCAGCGGCTCATCGAAATCCTGGACGACAAGAGCGTCACCATCAACCACGGCGCGCGCAACACGTCCGGAGGGCGCGCCGAGTTCTCCACCCGTCAGATAGCCAGCTTCTGGCTGATGCACGCCGTGAACTCCGCTCTGGCGCCGCTGCGTCACCAGTTCATCGCCAAGCGCGGCCATCCCGAGGAGTTGTTCGTCGAGTTGTCCCGCCTCGCCGGCGCTCTGTGCACCTTCGCTCTCGATTCGCATCCGCGCGACCTGCCGCTGTACGATCATGACAACCTGAGCGATTGCTTCGAAAAACTCGATCGCCACATTCGCGCGCACCTGGAAATCATCGTTCCCACCAACTGCATTTCGATCCCGCTGAAACGCACGGAGAATTACTACTACGAGGGCGACGTCACCGACCAGCGCTGCCTGGGCCGTTCGCGATGGCTGCTGGCCATTCGCGCCCGCATGGGCGATGCTGAGTTGATGGCTAAAGCGCCGCCGCTCATCAAGGTCTGCAGCCCGGCCTTCGTGCGGGAACTGGTCAAGCGCGCCCTTCCCGGACTGGCGCTGACTCATCTGCCGGTGCCGCCGCCGGCGGTTTCCGCGCGCCTCGAAACGCAATACTTCGGTCTCAGCAAGGGTGGCCCCTGCTGGGACCACATCAACCTGACGCGCAAGGTGGGCGCGTACGTTCCCGGCGAGTTTCCCGATCCTGAAATCGAAATTCTAGTCGTGCTGGAACACTAATTATGAGCCCTTCAGCCAGTACCCGCAGGCCGGAAAACCTGCCGCTCATTTTCCAAGAAGTCTTCACCGCCATCGAACGGCTGCGCTCGAATCGCCAGGGCGTCACCGATTCGCAGTCCTTCCGTCATCACACCCGCGAAGCGCTCAAGACAGCCGCCAGCCAGGCGCTGGCCGCCGGTTACCCATCCGAAGACGTCAAGGTAGCCACCTTCGCCACAGTCGCGTTCCTGGACGAATCCGTCCTCAATTTGCAGAACCCCGTTTTCACCGACTGGCTCAGCAAGCCGCTGCAAGAGGAGTTGTTCGGTACGCACATCGCGGGCGAGGTCTTCTTTCAGCATCTGCAGCAACTCCTCGGCCGCAACGATTCCGCGGACCTGGCGGATGTGCTCGAGGTCCACTATCTCTGCCTGCTGCTCGGTTTTGGCGGGCGCTACAGTGCCGGCAATCGGGGAGAGTTGGCGCAGGTGATGAGCCTCACCGCGGAAAAGATTCGCCGCGTCCGCGGCCAGTTCGGGCCGCTTTCGCCGGGATGGATGCTCCCCGAGGAGACCGTGCGCAGCCGCGCGGATCCGCTGGTGCGAAAGTTGGGCTGGCTGGCCCTGGCATGTGCGATATTGATGTTGCTGCTTTTCGGCGGCTACAAACTCACCCTGGGTTCGGGAGTGTCGGACGTTCAGGCCATCGCCACTCCAGCGCGATAGTTAGGAGATCCACGTGATCATTCTCTACGTTTTGCTCGCGGTTGCGCTGGTAGCCCTGATCGTCCTGGTCGTTCTTTTCTTCCTCAAGAAAAAGAAAGCCAAGGCCGCTGCCGCTCAAGCCGGCGAACCCATGGCGCCGGGCGGAGACGAAATCTCGGTGCTGGTGCACGCAGCCGAGGCCAAGCTCTCCGCCGCCAAACTCGAACAGGGCGCCAAGATCGCCAACCTCCCGGTTTATCTTCTGATGGGCCAGTCCGGCAGTACCAAAACCAGCGTCATGATTCACTCCGGTCTCGACCCGGAACTGCTGGCCGGCCAGGTTTATCAGAATGCCGACGTGGTGCCGACGCGCGCCGCCAACCTGTGGTTCTCGCGCCGCAGCATCTTCGCCGAAGCCGGCGGCAACCTGTTGGCGGACTCAAGTCAGTGGAATCGCTTCGTCCGCAGACTGCAGCCGCGCTCCTCAGTGGTCAGTAAAGGCGGGCAGGCGCCGCGCGCGGCGCTGGTCTGTTTTGACAGCGAGACCTTCACCCGCGCCGGCGCGCAGGAAGCCGTGGTGAACGCCGCTCGCACCTTGCGCGCCCGCCTGGGCGAGATTTCCCAGTCATTCGGCATCAATCTCCCGGTCTATGTGCTGTTCACCAAGATGGACCGGCTGCCGTTCTTCACCGAGTACGTACGGAACTTCAGCAACGACGAGGCCGCGCAGGTGGTCGGCGCGACTCTTCCGCTCCTCAGCGGCCGCAGCGAGGGCGTGTATGCCGAGGAAGAGACCACGCGCCTGACCGGCACTTTCGAGCGCTTGTTCCGATCGCTCGCCGACGCTCGCCCCGAGTTTCTGACGCGCGAGACCGATTCCGCGAAGCTGCCCGGCACCTACGAGTTTCCCCGCGAGTTCCGCAAGATTCGTCCCGCCGTGGTGCAGTTTCTGGTGGATCTGTGCCGGCCCAGCCAGTTGAGCGTCGGACCGATGTTGCGCGGGTTTTACTTCACCGGTGTGCGGCCGATCGTTATCAACGAAGCCGCTCCGGTTGCCGCCGCTGCGCCGCAGTCTCAGGCCGGCTACGGGTCGGCCGCCGGCGCCACCGGCATCTTCAAGGCGGGCCCGCAGGCGCCGGCCGCCCAGGCCCCGCCGCCGCAAGTCGGCGCCACGCGTAAAGTGCCGCAGTGGCTCTTCCTCAGCCACTTGTTCACGGATGTTCTGCTCGCCGATCGCGCTGCCATGGGCGCCAGCGGCTCAAGCACCAGGACGAGTTTCGCGCGCCGCGTGCTGTTCCTCGCGGCCGCTGTGCTGTGCCTGGCGCTCTCCATCGTTTTTACGGTTTCGTTCTTCAATAACCACGGCCTGGAAACGCGCGTGCGCACCGCGGCACAGGGCAGCGCCGCCGCCGCCGTGGCCGGCGCCAATCTCGCGCCGGCCGATAGCCTGCGGAAACTGGAGGCACTCCGCCAGTCGCTCGAGACATTGATCCAGTACCGGCGTGAAGGCGCTCCCTTGTTCTATCGCATGGGCCTGTATGTCGGGAACGATCTCTATCCTGAAGCATGGCGCATTTATTTCGAACGCTTCCGCCAGTTGCTGTTCGCGCAGACACAAAACAACATTGTGCAAGGGCTCAGCGGCCTGCCTGCAACTCCCGGGCCGGAATACAGTCCCACCTACGACGCGCTGAAGGCCTATCTCATCACTACCTCCCACCACGAACACTCGACCAGCCAGTTTCTTTCGCCGGTTCTGATGAAGTGGTGGGCCGCCGACCGCACCATCGATCCGGATCGCCAGGATCTGGTTCAGAGGCAATTCGATTTCTATTCCGACGTGCTCAAGCAAGAGAATCCGTACTCGGAATCCAACGACGCTTTCACGATCGAAAAAGCGCGCCGGTATCTGAGCCAGTTTGCCGGCACCGAGCGCGTCTACGCTTTCATGCTGTCCGAAGCCGGCAAGCACAACCCGCCCATCAACTTCAATCGCCAGTTCGCCGGATCGGCCCAAACGGTTTTAGAGACATACGAAGTGCCTGGCGCGTTTTCCAAGGGCGGCTGGGCCTTCATGAAGGATGCCATCCAGCACGCCGACCGGTACTTCAGCGGCGAGCAGTGGGTCCTCGGCGACCAGGCTTCCGCCAACATCGATCGCGCCAAGCTGGAGCAGGATCTGCGCGTGCGCTACAACACCGACTTCATCCTGAAGTGGCGGACCTATATCAAGTCAGCCTCGGTGGTCCGCTACGCCAGTCTGGCCGACGCTTCACAGAAGTTGACCCAGCTTTCCGGCAACCAGTCGCCGCTGCTCGAGTTGTTCGCGCTGGCATCCAATAACACGGCGGTGGACGATCCGGGTGTGGCGTCGGCGTTTCAGCCCGTGCAGACCGTGGTCCCGCCGGGCAGCACGGACAAATACATCCTGCCGCCGAATCAGAACTACGTCAACGCGCTTGTCACGCTGCAGGCCTCTCTCGAATCGATTGCCACCCAAGGTGGCGCCCCTACCGACATGGCGGCGGCGCCGACTCTGCAGAACGCTACCCAAGCCAAGGTCACCACGCGCCAGATGGCACAGGCCTTCCGCATCGATTCCGAAACCCACATCGAGGCCGGCGTGCAGAAGCTGCTGGAAGATCCCATCGTCTACGTGGAAGGCATGCTGCGCGCGCTCGGGCCCGCCGAGTTGAATGGCAAAGGCAAGTCGCTGTGCGGGCAGTTCCGCGCCGTGCTGTCCAAGTATCCGTTCAATCCCAACGCCACCATGGATGCCACCATGGCCGACGTCAACGGTCTCCTGCGCAAGCCCGATGGGGCTCTCTGGAGTTTCTACGATCAGAACCTGCAGAAGTTGCTGGTCAAGCAGGGATCGCAGTTTGCCATCGGTCCCTCGGGTGGCGTGAATCCGGCTTTCCTCAACTTCTTCAACACGGCCACGGCGTTTTCCGACGCGATCTACGCGGGCGGGGCGCAAGACCCGCATTTCATCTATACACTCACGCCGGAATCTTCGGAGGGTATCCAGACGGTCAGCCTGCTGATCGACGGGCAGAGCATCAGTTACTCGGGCGGCGCGGCAACACCCAAGCAGTTCACCTGGCAAGGAGGCGGCGCGCACGGTTCGAAGGCTTCGGTGAAATTCGGCGGCCCGGAAATCTCGTACTCGGAACACGATGGGCTGTGGGCCGTATTCCGCTTCTTCAAAGAGGCGGAACGCTGGACTCCCGCCGGCGCCGGTCAATCTCTCGAATGGATCATCCGCGCGGGCAAGGATCCGATGAAGCTGCCCAACGGCAAGCCACTCACTGTCCACTTTGAGCTCGACATGGGTGGCGCGCCGGCGGTCTTCCAAGCCGGCTATTTCTCGCGCCTGGCCTGTGTATCGGACGTCGCGCGGTAACGGTTAGCGAGCGCGCAACGGAGCCGCGACCAAAGGGAGCGGTTGCCGGAGTTGTTGCATTACGGAACGAGGCCTTATGTCAGAACGAATCTCGAAAGTCTCCGTCGGTATCGAAGTCGGCGAGGGAACGCAGCCAATCCCCGGCCTGCCCGAGGCTGACACGCCATTTCGTATGCTGATCCTCGGCGATTTCAGCGGACGCGGGTTTCGTGGCGAGCGGGCGCCCATCGCCGGACGCCGCCCCATCGCGGTGGACAGTGACAATATCGACCAGGTGCTCTCCTCGCTTTCGCCTTCCCTCCAGCTTCCTCAAGGCGCGCTACGATTCCGCGCGCTCGACGACTTTCATCCCGATCACATCTATCGGCACACCGATGCTTTCCGAAAGCTGGCGGAACTGCGCAACCAACCCGCGCCCGTTCCTGCGGCCACTCGGGAAACACCGCCGCCTGCCGCGCCCGCGGCTCCGGCGTCGGGCCGGAGTCTTCTCGAAAGCATGATGGATCGGGCCGACGAAGAGCCGGCTTCCCGCGTGGTGGAAGCTCCCGACGCGCTGGCCGACTTCATTAAGAAAGCCGTCGACCCTCATCTTGCTCCGCGCCGGAATCCCCGGCAAGAGGAATGGGCCGCACGCGTCGATGCCGCGGCGGGCGAGCAGATGCGCGTCATCCTTCACCACCCCCATTTCCAATCGATCGAGGCTGCGTGGCGCGCGCTGGCCATGCTGGTGGACCGGCTCCAACCGGATACCGATCTCAAAACCTACATATTCGACGCGACACTCGAAGAACTGATGACCGATGCCGCCTCGCTGGAACGCTGCCTCGGCGGTTCTGCTTCAGTTCCCTGGTCGCTAATCGTAGGCAACTTCGTATTCTCCCGCTCTGCCGAAGATGCCGCCAAGCTGCGCTGGCTCGGCCGCCTCGCCGCGTCGTTGGGTGCGCCGTTCCTCGGCGAAGCAATGCCTCCTTCCGATTCCTCCGGCGTCGGGTGGCAGGAACTCGTCCACTCTCCCGAGGCGCGGTGGATCGGCCTCGCCTTGCCGCGCTTCCTGCTGCGTCTGCCCTACGGAAAAGACACAACGCCCGCGGAACAGTTGGACTTTGAAGAGATGCCGGAGAGCGTTCATGCGGATTATCTGTGGGGTAACCCGGCCTTCTTCTGCGCCTGCGTCCTCGGCCTGGCCTTTCGCGCCGATAACTGGGAAATGCGTCCCGCGCGCCATCGGGAGATCGGCGGACTGCCGCAACACATTTACCGTGCGGATGGCGAATCCGTCGCCAAACCCTGCGCCGAAGTGCTCCTCACCGATACCGCCGCCGAGTTCATTCTGAGCAACGGGTTCATGCCCCTCGCTTCGATGAAGGATCAAGATTCCGTCCTCCTCGTTCGCCTGCAGTCCATCGCCGATCCTCCCGCGCCCCTGTCCGCCAGGTGGGGCAGTCACAGCTAATGCGCCGTGGCGCGGGCCGTCGGCCTGCTGAGCCGAGAGTCATCTCGGCTTTTCTTGCACTTGTCTCACTTGTTCGCGCTAGCCAGCAGCGTGTCTATCTTCGCGATGTATTTCTTGGCGCGCTCGGATTCCGGCATGTCGGGGTTGAGAGCGATGGTCTCGGAGAAGTGCTTGCGCGCCGGGATCAAGCTCTCCACGGTTCCGGAGGCTTGCGCCTTGCTGGTGTACGCGAGGGCCAGACCGAAGTGGGCGAACGGATCCGATGAGTCGTACGTGAGAGATTTCTGGCAGTAGGCGATGGCGCTGTCGAACTGATTCAGCAAGCGCTCGCTGTCGCAAAGTCCGAAATACGCCAGGCTGCGTAGGTCCATCCATACATCGCGCTGCGCGGCGCGCTTCTTCTTGCCGAACCCAATCAGATACCCGAGCACGTAATAATTCATCTTGCCCGCCAGCCGGCTGTCGAAATCGCTGAGCTTCAGATACTGCTGATAGGAGTCGGTGGCTTCCTGGTACTTGCCGCTGAGCCGCAGGCTTTCCGCCAGCCAGAAGTGCGCCTCGGCGTTCGCGGGCGTGAGCCGAATGGCGTTGCGCGCGGCCGCGATCGAGTCCGCGTAAAGCTCCTTCATGCGCAGGGCTTGGGCGAGAAGATACCAGGCGAGCGCGTCCTTCTCGTTCCGCTGCACCACAACGTTCAACTGGCGAATCGATTCGTCGAGCGCGCCCCGATCGAGCAGCATGCCGCCCAAAGTTGCGCGCGCTTCCAGGTAATCCGGATCGATCTCGATGGCCCGCCGCAGGGCCTTCTCGGCTTCGTCCTCCTGAAAGAGATCGCGGTAGACGCGGCCCAGGTAGAGTGCCGCCTGGCTGTAGTTGGAGTCGGCTGCGAGCGCCGCCTGGAAACACTCAACGGCCTTGCGATAGTTCTCGGGCGTGCCTTTGTTGTAGAGATCCAGGCCCTTGTCGAACTGCTCGACGGCCGCGCGCGGGCGGCGGCGCACAATCAGGATCTTCAGCGTGACGGTGGATTCCTGCCCCGGGTATACGGTTTCCTCCCGCGGGCCATCGGGTTCGTAGCCCATGTGCACGCCTCTCACCGTGTGGACGCCGGGCTGAAGGCCGGGCAGGCGCAAGGGCGTCCCCTGATTGACCACCCCGGCGGACTTGCCGTCCACGAAGACTTCCACGCCGTCCATGTTGGTCTCGAAGACCAGCGCGCCGTTCTTCGGCGGCGGAGGTGCACCGGGCGCCGCTCCCGAGGGCAGATACGCCAGCAGCATGTTGGGATCGAAGCTGCCGCGCTCCGAAGTGGGGTTCTGCTGCCCGTTGGTCACCTCGCGCACGTTGCGGCGGACGTACTCGGCGAGTTCGTCGGCGGTCACGATGCCGTCGTGCGACTCGTCGGCCGCGCCCTCCAGGCCCTTGACGACGTAGTAGGTGAAGATGCCATGCCCGCCGCCCCAGTCGGCGCTCTCGAAGGAGCGCTCGCGGTCGCGGCTGGCGGTGAGCGAAAACAACGAGGAACTCAGATCGAGCAGGCCGCGGCTGACTGCGGCACGGTCGGCTTCCGGTGTGATGGCTCCGCTGTGGCAAGCGTCGGTGATCAACACCTTCCACTTAGCCTTGATGCGCGAGCCGATCACCGAGCCCAGCGTATCCATGGGGTAACCGGTCGCGGCGATGTTGCCGGGGTCCAGATCGTATGGCGCGAGATAGCCGCGTCCGTCGAAAACAAAGCCATGGCCGGCGAAGTAAATCAGCACGCGATCGCCGTCGTGTGCCGTCGCTGGCAGCCATTCTTCCAGTTCGTGGCGCATGTTGGCTAGGGTGGCGCGCGGGCCAGTTAGCTTATGCACGTTCTCCGCGTGGAAGTTACCGCCTTCCGGGCTAATGAGAATGGAGTAAATCGACTCCGCATCGCGCTCGGAGAACTGTAACTGGTCTTTGGCAGCCAGGTTCTTGTAACTGGCGATACCAAGCACCAGCGCGTACGAGCGTGGAATGGCGACACCAGTTTGCGCGGGCTTGGTGGGCGGCGGGCCGCTTTCATATTTCAGGTCGCGCTGCTGCTTCTGCTCCGGCGGCGGCGCCTGCGCGGCCAGCGCCGCTGCCAAGGCCGCCAGAATGCCGAGAGCGCGGGTGAGTCTCATCACATTCATTTGTGCGCCAGCCGAAACTCGTAGATCACCGGTGCGGTGAGCGGCTCGGGCGATGCCACCACCGAAACATCCTGATCACGGATGAACATGAGCTGGCCTGAGCTTGCGCCGGGCACCCCACTCAGATTGTCCGGAAGTTTCTCCTCGGGTCGCACACCTTTTGCGCCGGCCGAGCCGTCCACGCATTCGCCGCGCGCCTTGAAGATGGTGTCATCGCACCTCGGCACCAGGCGCGGCGGTACGGCGCCGGGCTTCGGCGGCGGAGGCAGCGGCTGATATTTCGGTTGCGCCCCCAGCGCGAGCGGCGTCACCATCCAGTACAGGATGTCCTGGCCCGGCGGCCCGCTGACACGAAACCAGCCCTGGACGGCAGGCACCACGTATTCCTTTGCGGCCTCGATGCGGTTCTGTTCCCCGGTGTCCTCCCGAGGGAAGAGAATCTCGTAATCACCCGAGGTCGCTTGGTTCATGACATAGAGGTATCCGTCGAAGTTGGTATGGAACCGGAAACGGACGCGGTCGCCTTGCGCAAATACCAAGCCGGGGTCTACCGCCCTCCAGGCGCCGCCTTCCTGGCGCTCCAGAGTGAGTTCCATGCGGCGCGGCCCTTGCTCCAGGCTCTTACTCTGGCCGGCCGCGGAACCGGCCATGACGAATATCGCCGCGAACACCGGAAACAGTGAAGTTTTCAGATTCATAAGGCGTCTTCCGCCTCGCTTCGCATTTGCCTTACTGATGCTTCAAGACAAAGTCCGCCACCAGGCGTGAGTCCGGGCTGCCTGTGCGGTTGAGCACATAAACGGCATTCTCTTTCTTCTCGCCCGGAGTGCTCTCGTCCACTTTCTCGAAAACCAGATCCCGCGCGTAAACCTCGCTGCGCAGGCGGCCGACGAGCGGATCGCCGAGCGGGCTGGCTTCTGCCGAGAGAAGCTTGGGCTGCTCGACGGACTTAGCCGGCGCGCTGGTGGGCGACACGCTTCCGCTGCCGAGCGAGTAGATCAACTTTTCCAGGTTGGGCTCGGGCCGCCGTGAAAGCACGATGAAAAGCTGCTCCTCGCCGGGTTGCTGATCGAACGCAAATCGGCCCGGCGCGGAAGGAATGGTGTACTGCTGGCCGCTTTCAACGCGATTGTTTCCGCCGGCGACTTCCGCGGTCGGGAAGAGAATCTTCCAGGTGCCGCTGGCGCCCTTCATCGCAATGTACAGGTAACCGGCATC
>Ga0187855_10002298_pt1 | contig 14531 bp, 15 predicted proteins | sample June2016WEW_8_10_2_FD_132969 | JGI IMG/M metagenome (GOLD analysis project Ga0187855, IMG submission 132969) | Peatland microbial communities from SPRUCE experiment site at the Marcell Experimental Forest, Minnesota, USA - June2016WEW_8_10 | ecosystem: Environmental > Terrestrial > Soil >...
CGCCGCGCACGCACCGCGGGCGTCGACGACCGCATGGACGTGCAGCCAGCCTCCCTCCGGCCGGAGGAGCGGTACCGCCCGTGCGACCCACGGCACGGCCGAGGGGAGATACCCGAGGAAGACGCGGTCGGCCCAGCCGGTGGGGAGCGAGACCTCCCGGTTGTCGCCGAGCAGTGCGCTCACCCGATCCGCCACCCCGTTGCCTCGCGCGTTCTCCTCGAGGTAATGGACCGAGAGTGGGTTCCGCTCCACGGCCAGCACGCGTTCGGCCCCACCGACCTTCGCCGCCGGCACGGCGAAGTAGCCGATCCCCGCGAACAGGTCGATCACGGTCTCGCCGGGATGGACGAGCTTCCCGGCGCGCGCACGCTCGGTCCGGTTCCCGGCCGCGAACATGATCCGCGCGGCGTCGAACCGCCACCGGACCCCGTGCTCGACGACCTCGGTCTCGGTCGGACCCTCCCGGAGGACCTCGACCTTTGGCAAACGGAGCTCCCCTTCGATCGGTCCCACGTGGCGGAGGATGGTGCGGACCCCCAGGGTCCGGTGGAAGGCGTCGGAGAGAAGCGGGAACTGGGGCCGGAGCGATTCCGGCCATCGGACGAGGAGGACGTGGCCGAGCCGCTGGTAGCCGGAGGGAAGCCGCCGAGCCACTTCGGGGCCGGCCACGGCCTGCAGTTCCTCACGGACGCGCTCCACCGGGGGCCGGCGCGGGCCGCGCACGGCCGTCGGGCTCACTTCGGGGCCCCGCTACCGCTGTCGAGGATGACCTCGAGGAACTGCTTGAGGTGGGCGGTGAGGATGGGATTGTCGGTGAAACCGCAGGCGTCCAGGCCGGGGGCGGCGAGGAGGGCGTGCTGTCCGTCCGCGAGCACCTCGGTCGCGAGGAGGTTCTCGCGCGGCACGTAGGTGATCCCCTCGGGGACCCGCTGGAGGGGTGCGGTGACGAACGTGAGCTGGATCCCCCGCTTCACGGCGTGCTGGATCTTCTTGCCGAGCTCGTCGCGGACCTCCCCGATGCCGGGGGTGGTGAGGATGAACGTGTGCGCGGACCCGTCGAGCAGCTCGCCGATCTTCTGGAGCACCTTCTCCCGGCCCGACAGCAGGTAGACGAGCTGGGGCTCGCCGTGCTCGGCGACCTCCCGATGGAGGGTCGCGAGCTGCTCGAACACCTCCTGGATCGCCCCTTTCAGCGACTCGGCGACATCGAGCGGAGGGCGGGGCCGGAAGAGGATCGGCTTGCCACCGGTCGGCTGGGCGTACCCCTTGTCGGCGAGCGATTCGAGAACCTTGTAGGCGCTCGTCCGCGGAATGCCGGCGGCCGACGCGAGGGTGGTGGCGTCTCCGACGCCGCGCGCGACCAGCGCGATGTAGGCGCGGGCCTCATACTGCGTCAACCCGACCTTGCCGAGCACTTCGGTCGCCCGGCGGAACTCCTCGCTGGTCGGGTTTCCGAGCGCGACCGCGGTGTCCTCGATGGTCGTCATCGCGCCCGCCGCGGGACGCCCCCGGCGCTTCTTAACGCTCCGGTCACGGAACCGGCTCGGTGAGCCGCAGCAGCGCCGCGCTCCCGAGGAGCGCCTCGACCTCTTCGGCGGTGAGCAGACCCCGCTCGACCAACAGCTCGCGAACGGGCCGATGGAGCCGCTCGGCGTCGTGGAGGAGCTCGGCGACTTTCAGATAACCGAATCGCGGGGTGAGTACCGTGGCGAGCGCCGCGGAGCCGACGAGGTAGTGTTCGAGCTTCGGCTGGTTCGCCGTGATCCCGTCGAGGCAGGTCCGGGCGAAGACCGGAAGGTAGTTCGTGAGGATCTCCGCCGAAAACACCACTTCGTAGGCCGCGAGCGGCATCATCACGTTGATCTCGAGCTGGCCGGCCTGCACCGCGAAGGCGGTGGCCGTGTCCGCCCCGACCACGTGGAAGGCGATCATGTCGAGGCATTCGGCCGCCGAGGGGTTGACCTTCGCCGGCATGATGGAGGACCCCGGCTGGATCTCGGGAAGCCGGATCTCGTCGAGCGCGGTCGCCGGGCCGCTCGCGAGCAGGCGGAGGTCGTTCGCGATGCGGATGAGCTCGAGGGCGAGCGTGCGGAGCCAGGCGGAAGCGGCCCCGAGGGGCCATCGGCTCTGCATCGTCTCGAACGGGTCGCGCGCCGTGCGGAGGGGGAGCCCGGTGAGCCGGGCGTACTCGCGCACCGCTCCCGTACGGAAGCCCGGCAGCGAGTTGACCCCGCTACCGACCGCGCTGCCCCCGAGCGGGATCTCGCCGAGCGCCGCCTCGACCGGCGCGAGGGTCTCGAGGACGTGCTCGAGAGCGCTCGCGTACGCCCCGAACTCGGCCCCCAGGGTCACCGGCATCGCGTCCTTCAGATGAGTGCGACCGGCCTTGGGGTGGTGGGCGAACTCGGTCGCCTTGCGTCGCAGGCTCGCGGTGAGCACTCCGAGGGAGGTACGGAGATCCCGGAGCGCGAGGAGGACCGCCACTTGGGCGGCGGACGGGAAGGTGTCGTTGGTCGATTGCCCGCGGTTGACGAGGTCGTTCGGGCTCACGGCCGCGTAGTCCCCGCGCGGGAGGCCGAGGATCTCGAGCGCCCGGTTCGCGAGCACCTCGTTGACGTTCATGTTGAACGACGTCCCCGCGCCAGCCTGGAACACGTCGACGACGAACTGATCCGCGAACTTCCCCGCGACCACCTCTTCCGCGGCCCGCTCGACCGCCGCCCCCTTCGCCGCGTCGACCGCGCCGAGCGCGACGTTGGTGCGGACGCACGCGAGCTTCAGCCAGGAGTACGCACGAACGAGGTGCGGGGACGCGCGGAGCCCGCTGACCGGGAAGTTCTCGCGGGCGCGCAGCGTCTGGATCCCCCAGTACGCTCCTTCGGGAACCTCCCGGGGTCCGAGCGAGTCCTGTTCGACGCGGTGGGGAGCCATGGCCGGTGGACGGGAGGTGCCGAGAAAACCTTTCGGTGGCGCCCGTGACGGGTCCCGGAACCCGGGGCCGGTACGGGCCTACGCGTTCGCGTCGATCGTGAGGGTCAGGACGTACGACGTCGCGCTCGAGATCGAGGGCGCGGTGACCGTGACCGCCAGGTCCCAGTCGTCCTCGCCGCTGACGACCGTCGAGGGGAGCGACGGCGTGGTGCGCGCGACGGTGAACGGCGCGCCCGCGGTGACCATCGTGACGGTGTGGTTAGAGGAGTCGATGTTGGCCAAGATGATCGACATCGTGAGCGTCCCCCCCGAAGCGACCGTCACGGGCAGGCCGTCGGAGGCGGTCACGTTCACGTAGCTCGGGCCGAACCATCCGAATCCTCCCCGGGTCGTTCCCTGCAGGATGACCCACCGCACCTCGAAGACCGTCACCTTTGGCGAGGTCGACCCCGGCCGGACGAGGACCCCGGTCCCCACGAGGATGAGCAGGACGACGACCACGCCGGCGAGTACCCCGATCGCCAGCTCCCAGATTCGCGTCCGGTTCCACCGGGGCTTCATGGGGACCTCGGTCGGCCAGAGGGGCCGCCCGTTCGCACGACCGCATTCATCTTCGATCTCGTAGGGCCCGCCCACCTAGACGGCCGACGGCGCCAGCGACATGACCGGGACCTGCGCGAGCAGGGTCGCCGGCGAGCCGGTGTACGTCAGGTCGATCGTGCAGGCGCCTTCCGTCGTGAAACACCAGGGCGGCGCCCCGTGGTAGTCGTCGTAGTCCAGCTGGGGGACGGCCGCGTCGCCGGACGGGCAGTCCCAGGAGGCGTACAATCCGACCGCGGCCGCGACGCACAGGAAGGTGATCGGCCAGCCGCCGTTGTGGAGGTAGAGGATGAACGTGTCCCCGCTGTTGAGTACGGTCGAGCCTTGCGTTAGAGGAACGAACATCCCGAGCCGATTGTAGAGCGAGCCGTTCGCCGGGGTGAGACCGGAGACACCCGACCAGTTGCCGGCGTCGAAGTTCCCACAGTACCCGAGGTGGGGTGCGTCCGGGGCCGGTTGGGTCGATACGCCCGGGAACCAGACCATCGACGCGAGCGAGCCCGAGACCATCACGGTCGTGCCTCCCGTCGCACTGTTGTTGTTGCAGACGAACTGGAACTGGATCTCGGAAAGCGGCAGGTTCCCGGGCGAGACCGCCGAGACGATCCAGAGCGACGTGTTGAGCAGGGAGTAATTCCCGGTGGTTCCGGCGTAGCACTGGTTGTACCAGGCGTTCGACCAGGTGTTGTACTGGCCGGAAGCGAGCGGGTAGGTCCAGTGACCCAGCGGCTGGCAATCGGTCGGGTCGCCCCACGTCGGGTTGCTGCTGCCGGAGCGGATCGAGAAGGAGACGGTCGGAGGAGAGGCGGGAGGGTTGATGCGGAACGACCACAGGATGACGCCCGCGACGATCGTCAGGGCGACCAGAAGGACAACCCCGATGATCTGGGAGATTCCACCATGGCCCCGACGGGGCCGACGGGAGATTCGGCGCATGCGGGGTAAACTAGCCTGACGGAGTGGGTTATACCCCCCGTCAAGCGGTACTTACCCGCCGGTAGCCCAGAGCGTGACCCTCGCCGCGTCTCCGGTTCGGACCCCTATGGGCCTTCTCAATTCGGCGCCCGGTCCGAGACCAAGTGGGGGCCTCGGCCACCGCGAACCCCGGTACTCGGGTCGTCATCGGCTCCCCGACCCTCCGCATCCCGGAGCCACACTCCTGGCGGTCGAAATGCTTAGGCGGACCGCCACTCTCGGAACCCTCACTCACCCCCCGTGATCGACCTCGGACAGTTGGCATCCGACATCGTCGGCAACTCGGTCTCGCTGGCCCTCCCGGGACTCCTCTGGGCCGCGATCTTCCTCCTCGCATTCGAGCACGGCTCGTTCGCCGCGTCCATCGGACTTGGACGTCGTACCTTCTGGCTCCTCCTCCCGGGCGCGATCGCCTCCACGTTCGGAAACCTTCCCATCCTCCCGGTCGCGAACGACCTCGTCGGCATCGGGCTGGCGGGTGGGCTCTTCCCGATCCTGGTCGGTCTCCTGGTGTTCGGCCGTTACGCGCCCCCCGCCCGTCGGTCGCTCCGGATGTTCCTGGCCGGGTTCCTGGCCCTCGCACTGGGCTCGCTCCTGGTCGTGCTCGTCCTGTCGAGACCATGGGAAGCCGACGTGGCGGTCCTGGCGGTGATGGTCGCCGTCCCGACGATCCTCGGGGCCGTCTCGCCCGCGCACGACGACCCCGGCCGCCGGGTCGCGTTCCTCCTCGCGCTCACGGGCGGGGTGGCGTTCCTCACCTTCTTGTTCTCCTCCGCGGTCCCCGGGGTCGGGATCACCGAGGGATTCCCCCAGTACCTCCTCCCTCCCGTGGGGGCCGCCGCCGTGGCCGCGGTCGTGGCTCCCCTCATCTTGCGCGGCGAGGAGGCGCTCGCGCTTCCGGCAGCGTTCGTGGCGGGTACGTTCGGCGTGCTCGTCGGAGCGGACGTGCTCCGCCAGCCCCCGCTCTATCCGAGCTCGTCCCCGGGGCTCTACATCATCGGCGGGGCGGGCGTGTTCGACCTCGTCTACCTCTCGGGTCTGCTGGCGCTCGCCACGGCTTTCGCCGCCCACCGCCTGCTCGGCCGGGGGTGGGAACCGGTCCAGGGGTACGCGCCGCCGAGCCCGGCCCCGTTGGGCCGGCTCGCCCGGGCGTTCCGCACCGGCGTTCGGGGAGACCTTTCCGGTTCGATGACCGCGGCGACACTCGCCTCCCATGAAGCGGCGGCGCAGACGCGCCAGCTCCTCGAGGTCCCGGAGACGCCGGTGGACCGGCCCTGGCAGGGCCTCCCGGTGCCCGGGTGGGTCGTCAGCGACCAGGCGAACCTGGACGCCGCCGCCCGCGCAGGAACGAACGACGGTCGGGAGAGCTTCCGGGCGTGGCTCATGGCCCGTTCGCTCGTCCAGCTCTCGGTCCAGTTGAACTCGCGCCGCTTCGCCTCCGCGATGGATCGCGCGATCGCCTACGCGATCGACCTCGTGATCGTCACGGTCCCGGCATTCCTTCTCTGGGCCTATCTCGCGTCGACCATCGGTGGAGGGTATGCGGGAGTCGCCAGCAGCGTCGCGTACAATGCCGCGATCTACGGGTACATCTCGCTCGCATTCCTATACTTCGTCGTGGGGGAATGCTGGTTCGGCACGACCCCCGGAAAGTGGATGCGGGGCCTCATGGTCCGCGAGCGCGGGATGCGACCGACCTCCCTCCTGGCGGCGCTCGTCCGGAACTCCTTCCGCGTCCCCACGCTCTCGGTGCTCGGGGTCGGCCTCGCGATCGCGACCGAGTTCCTCTTCGTCCAGGGCAACGGCTCCCCGATCTCCATCGGGGGGCTCGACGTGTCGCTCGGCGCGGTCACGGCCGGCTTCTTGATCGGCTTCGTCCTCGTCGGGGTCGGAATGCTCGGCGTGATCGGGTTCCTGGGGGTCTCGGCGACCGCGGAGCGCCAGCGCGCCGGCGACCTGCTCGCCGGGACCTGGGTCGTCCGCCGCGCTACGCCGGCCCGCCCTTCGCGGCCGGCGCCGGTGCCGGCGCCGGCACCGACGGCACCGGGGTCGTCCGGATGATCGGGATCGAGATGGACGAGACGTTCGCGTCGCGGCCGTCGTGGTTCGTGAGGCGCTCGGTCCCGATGTGGATCGCGCCGAGGTCGACCTGACCCTCGAGGAATCGCCGTCGTACGACCTCGACCACGTCGACCGCCCGCGCGATCGCGTTGCCCCGCGCCTTCACGAGCACCGGACCCGCCCCCGAATTCAGCTGGGTGATGACCTGGAAGACGTACGTCATCGTCGGTTTCGTACCGATGTAGACCGTGATCTCCGGGGCCGACGAGGGCGCCATCCGGGGAAGGGCACCGCGTCTCCCTTCATGTGGTTTTGCGGACGGGGATGGAAGGCTCCGTGTCCAGCGCGTCGCCTTGGCAAAGGTTATGGGTGCCCCCCCGTACGCGCGAACGACCGTGCAGGGGTGGCCCAGCTTGGTCAAAGGCGCTAGGTTGAGGTCCTAGTCTCGTAGGAGTCCGTGAGTTCAAATCTCACCCCCTGCACTCCACCCCACCCCACGGAAGACGCTCCCCTCCAGAACCCTCGGCCCAATTCCGCGCGTCCGCCCTTCGGGCCCTCGTTTTAAGACCCCTGCGCCTAGTCGTCAGCTGCTGATGGTCCCACCGGGAACGACCTGCCCCAACTGTGGGGCCGCGGTGCCGACGGATGCCTTCCTGTGCCCGGCCTGTCATGAGCCGGTCGGCGAGGAACTTTGGGATCCGGCCCCGCCCGGGGAGGCACCGACCGAACCGCCGTTCCCGGCGCCGCCCCCGGTCGCGGACGAGCCCCTCTCCACCGCCCCGCCGGCGGCCGCCGCCGCTCCTGCGGCTCCCGCTCCGACCACGGTAGCTTCGGCGCGGACCCGACCGTCCGCCCCCCGCCGGCCCCCACCGGCGAACCCGTTCAGCCAGGATTTCACGCGACGGCTCGGGCGGCTCAACCAGTGGGCCGAGAGCGTCGAGTCGCTCGGGGTCTCCATCCCCCGGTTGCCCGCGTGGGCCGAGGAAGCGGCCCGGGAGGCGACGAACCCCGAGCCCTGGGCCGAGGTCGTGCGCGGCGTCGAGCGGATCGCCCAGCGCCGCATCATCACCGCGTTCGAGGAGTGGGCCAAGTCGACGAAGGGCCGACTCACGCGCCTCGAGGCCTATTCCGTCGACAGCCGCCTCGAACGCGACCAGATCGAGGACGCGCTCCACACCGCGAAGACGGGCGATATCGCTCAGGCGCTCGCGACGTACCGCCAGGTCGACCGCGTCGTGACGATCAAGGAACGTCACCTCGACCAAGCGCGCGAGGAGCTCGAACGGGTCGTGGCCCTGCTCAAGGACATGGCGGCCCTCAGCATCGACCCGCCGCAGGACCCGGCCGAGACCGCCGACGAGCTCGAAGCGGAGCTGCGGGCCGGCAAGCTCGCGGCGTTGAAGCAGCAGATCCGCGCCCTTCGCCTCCAGGCGGTGGGCAAGCTGAAGTCGAGCCTTCCGCGGTACATCACCGAGTACGGGGACTACCTCGTCGAGGAGCGGACGCACGGGATCGCCACCGAGCTCGAGGCGATCGACCTCGCCCGCGGCGCCCGCGACTTCTTCCGCGGCCGTCCCGAAGAGGGTCTGCGTCGCCTGCGCGCGCTGCAGGAGATGCACGGGCTGCCGCCCAGCCACTCGGCCCGGGCCGGCGGCCGTACGAGCCACTAGCCCGGATCAGATCAGGCGCTCAAAGACGCGGACGTCCTCCGCCCACATGTGCTTGTGGAGGAGCCCAACCTCGGAAAACCCGAGGTGTTTGAGCACGGCGACCGCGGGAGTCAGGCGCGCGAGAGGGTCGACCCAGACGACGGCCGCGTTCGACTTGCGCGCCCAATCGATCGCGGTGGTCACGAGCGCGGTCGCCACGCCGTGACGACGGAACTCCGGGTCGACGACCAGGTTGACGAGATGGCAGCCCCCGTGGCGGATCTCGCATCCGACCGAGCCGATGAGGTGACCGTCCTTGCGGGCGACGAAGTACGTGACCCCCGCCATCCAGCTCGTGAACTCGAGCGGCGTCGGGAGCCAGCCCTTGAGCAGCTCGACCGGCAGGTCGCTCGGTTGGACCTCGACGACCTTCTTGTACAGCGCGCAGATCGCGGGGACCTCCTGGTGGGTCACCCGCTCGATCGCGACAGGCAACGTGCCCTTCTCCGCCGGTTTCGCGACGGCCCCGGGGCCACGATCCCCCCGGTCTGGCCCCTGCTCACTTGCCACGATTGGTTCTCCGACCGGGGTGCGTGACGCGGCGAGAGTCGCCGTCGTTCTTGAACCTTGCCCGTCCGGTCGAGCCGGACCGTGGGTCAGGGAGTGTGCCGGGAGGGGGTTCGGGGGAACGGCGTGGTCTCCCGGATGTGCTCGCGGCGAAGCATCCATCGGAGGATCCGCTCCACGCCGAGGCCGAAGCCGGCGTGCGGAATGCTCCCGTGCCGGCGCAGGTCGAGGTACCACTCGTACTCGGCGACCGGCGCACCCGTTTGCTGCAGGCGTTCTATCAGCAGGTTCACGTCGGTCTCGCGGCACGAGCCGCCGACGATCTCGCCGAACCCCTCGGGCGCGAGGAGGTCCGCCGCCTCGACCGTGCGAGGGTCGTCACCGGATCGGAGCATGTAGAACGCCTTCAACTCGCGCGGGAAGTGCGTGAGAAAGATCGGCGTGTGGGCCTCGAGCGTGAGCGCACGCTCCTCCGCGGTCCCGAGGTCGCTGCCCCACCGGACCGGGAACCCCTGCGCGGCGAGGCGGTCGATCGCCTCGGCATACCGCATCCGCGGGAACGGGGTAGCGATCGCCCTCAGCTCGTCGGGCGGACGCCCGAGCGCCGCCAGCTCCTTCGCGCGCCGCTCGGCGACCGTGTGGCAGACGTATACGACCATCCGCTCCTCGAAATCGAGGAGCTCGGCGAGGTCGCACCACGCGAGCTCGACCTCGAGATGCTGGTACTCCGTGAGGTGGCGCGGGGTCCGGGACTTCTCGGCGCGGAACGAGGGCGTGAGGGCGTAGACCCGCTCGTGCGGGACCAGGAGCGCCTCGAGATAGAGCTGGGCGGTCTGGGAGAGGTAGCCGGGGCGGCCGAAGTAGTCGATCTGGAACGCCTCCGCGCCCCCCTCGGCCGCGTTCCCCGAGAGGATGGGCGGGGTCGTCTCGAGGACCTCCTCCCGGTCGAGGAACTCCCGGAGCGCCCGGAGGACCTCGGCCTTGACCCGGAACGTCGCGACGTGCTCCGGCGACCGGATCACGAGGTGGCGGTGGTCGAGGCGGAACTCCTCGGTCTGGTCGGCCATGATCGGGAACGGCTCGCCGGCATCCACGACCGTGATCTTCGTCGCCCGGACCTCGCGCCCCCCGGGGGCACGCGGGTCGGCGTGGACGGTCCCTTCCACCGTCACGGCGCCCTCGACCTGGACGTGCTCGGCCGCGTCGAACGCCGCGTCGCCCAGTACATCCCGCTTGCCGGTCACCTGGACCGAGCCGGTCCGGTCCCGGAGCAGTAGGAACAGGATCCCGCCGGAGGAGCGCGACTTGCCGAGCCAGCCCCGCAGCCGAACGTTCGCGCCGGCGGCATCCGGCGCGAAGACCCGGGCGACCGGGTCGAACGTCCCGGGGCTCATTGGTACTCTCGCCACTTGTACCCGCACTTCGTGCACTCGAAGATGCGGGTCTCCGGTTCGTCCGACCCGCGCGTCTGGCGGAGGACGTAGTAGGCCTGCCCGTTGCCGCACTTTGTGCAGAGCTCGTCGGCGGTCGGAAGGGTCGCGATCTTGACCTCGACCACCTCGACCGAGCGGCCCTGGGGTATCGAGCGGCCGACTTCCTTGCCCTTGCCCAGCGGCACGGTCGTGCCGCAGGCGGAGCAGGCCCAGACCCCCTTCGCCCGTTCCGGGCGCATCAACCGTTTGCACTTCGGGCAGAACATGGATGGACCGCTCGAACCGGGCGGACGGTATTAGAGTCTAGGTGGTCGAGGCGTCCGTTCGTGGTCGGCGAGCGGAGCCGAAACCGGTCACCCGATGAGCTGGTCCGCCGGTGCGGCGCTCGACGGTGCGGCCGCGGGGGCAGCGACGCTGAGCGGGATCGGCGAGGGCTTCGACCCCGGAGCGAGGATCGAGCGCATGTGTTCCATCCGGCGCGCGAGGTCCTCCTTCGTCCCGATGTCGTGGCGGACGTAGTACGTCCCCTTCACCGACTTCAGGGCCGCTTCGACGCGAGCGCTGGCCTCATGGATCGCGCTCGCCTCGCCGGCGAGGGCGACGCCGCGTGAACTGGAGAACTTGACCGCCGACGGGCCGACCTCTTGTACGCTGCCGTAGAACACATGGACGCCTTCTCCCTCGATCCCCACCGGGTCGAGCTCGAGGACCCCGCCCACCTGGGGGCGGTCCCCGTACCCGGGCGGCACGAGGTACTTCACGACCGTCGCCCGGCGGCGGAACCGGACCAGGTTCGGGTCGACGCGGCCGGTCGCCACGCCGTACAGCAGCTCCTCAAAGTCCCCCTCCTCGTAGAGGGTCAGGACGTTGATCCCCTCGGGGTCGCCGAATCGGGCGTTGTACTCGAGCAGCAGTGGACCCCGTGACGTGAGCATGAACCCACCGTAGAGGATGCCGCGGTAGGAGAGCCCCTCGGCCCGCAGGGCCCCGGCGGTCTTCTCGATCGTCTCGAGCGCCCGGTCGCGGTCCGCGGGTGAGAGGAACGGGAGCAGGTGGTCCCGCTGGGAGTACGAGCCCATGCCGCCGGTGTTCCCGCCCTTGTTGCCTTCGAGCGCCCGCTTGAAGTCCTGGACCGCCGGCATCGGGTAGACGCCCGAATCCGTGACGAACGCCATCAGGCTGAACTCCTCCCCCTCGAGCTTCTCCTCGAGCAGGACGGACCCGCCCTGGAGGAGGATCGACTTCGCATAGATCGCCCCCTCCTTCGGCTCCTGGAAGTCCGACCCCTGGACCCACACGCCCTTTCCGGCGGTGAGGCCGCTCGGCTTCACCACGAACGGTCCCCCGAACTCCACGACCGCCCGGTCGACCTCCTCCACGGAGGTGGGCACGACGAACTTCGGCTGGCCCCCGACCCCGTGCTTGCGGAGCAGCTCCCGGCAGAACCACTTGGACGACTCGATCTGGGCGGCCGCCTGGCCCGGGCCCACGGTCGGTATCTTCACCGCCCGGAGGGCGTCCGCGACCCCGGCCGCGAGGGGGGCCTCCGGGCCGATGACCGCGGCCTCGATCCGGTGCGTGCGCGCGAACTCGACGACCTTGACGGCGTCGTTCGAGTCGAGCCGACCCGAAGCCTCCGCGAGGCGTTCGAGACCGGGGTTCTGGTTGGAACTGACGACGAAGACGGTCGCTTCGGCGCGACGTAGGGTGGCGGCGATCGCGTGCTCCCGAGCACCTCCCCCCACGACCAGGAACCGCATGACCCCGAGGGGAGGCGGAACCGGGTATATGGGCGTCGCGCGGTGTGGCCGGTCGGACCGAGGGCGGCGGCCCCCGAAGCCTTCGCTTCCGCCACGCTTAAGAACCGAGCGTTGGTGGGCCGGCTCTCGAGGCGCCGATGGAGATCCGAGTCGTCGAGAAGGAACACGACGTCATTCGTGTCGAGTTCCCGAAGGGGGAGGAGACCCTCCTCATCCCGCTCGTCGAGTCCCTCCAGAAGGAGGAGAAGGTCCTGGAGGCGCGTTACTACCTGGGTCACCCGTACCTGGACCGCCCGACGCTCTACGTGCGGACCAAGGGCGAGAAACCGCAGCAGGTGCTGAAGCGGGTCCTGAAGGACCTCGCCGACCTGTACGGTGACCTGCTCACCGACTTCGAAAAGAAGGCCGACAAGGTCAAGGCATAGGGGCCGCGAGGCGATGCTGAAGGAGTGCGCCCAGCACGGGTACTTCCGCGCCGAGGCGTGCCCGGTCTGCGGGCAACCCGGCCGCTTCCTGATGAACGACCGGGAGCTCGACCACCTCGGTCGGATCCTGACGGGCATCCTCCGCCACTTCCCCGACCGGTACGGGCTCACGATGGAGCCGCACGGCTGGGTCTCGCTGCCGGCGATCGTCCGCGCCATCTCCCAGCGCCACCCCGCCTACCACTGGCTGCGGGTGCAGCACCTGGTCGCGATCGCGGAGACCGACGCGAAGGGCCGCTACGAGGTCCGGGACGACCGGGTTCGCGCCACCTACGGCCACACCGTCGAGGTCGAGCTCGACCTACCGACCGAGAACATCCCCGACCACCTCTACTTCCCCGTGACCCCCGAAGAGGCGACGATCGTGCTTGAAGTGGGCCTCAAACCCTCCGACCGGAAACGGGTCCACCTCTCCAAGACCGCGGAGGACGCGCGGGCGGCCGGCGCGGTCCGGACCCCGGAGCCGGTCATCCTCGAGGTCGACATCCGCAAGGCCCAGGCCGGCGGCCTCATCGTCATGCGCGCCGGCAAGACGGTCTTCCTGGTCGACCAGGTGCCGGCGGACTACCTCACCCGGCTCGAGACGGCCCCGTCGCCCCCGACCGACCCCGCGGCATAGGCTGGGCTCGCACCTCGGGTTCGCCCTAGAAGGGCGCACCGCACGATATGCACTTGATCGAGCCGGCCGGGCTCAGCCGGCCGCAGTAGCTGCACCGGGGCTGTCGGGGAGCGCCGCCGCCCCGGATCGGGCCGCCGCCCCCGGCGTTCGGAGAGGGGGGAGGAGCGTTCGCGCGGGCTGCGTTCACGGCGGCGGCCCAGCCGGGGATGTCGTCGACCTGGATGTGCAGGACCCGAACGAGCAGGTTCACCTGGAGCACCGGTCCACTCGGTCCCGAACCGCCCACGGCCTGTCGGACCCGCTGCAGGCCGATCCGGTACTCGTTGTTGGCCGAACCGCTCGGGTCGCCCCATCCGTCGCCCTGGGGTGGGGGGGCCCCCGTCACCAGCAGGACCAACGCGTGGTTCGTCACGGTGAGAATTCCCGGACAGGGGCCCGTCTTGGTGTACACGACCACGCTGCCCGAGCGGATCGCCGTCTCCCCGTTCCGCAGCGTCACCATCGTGCCCGACCCTCCGCGGGTCGTTCGGCACGTAGGCCCATAGGCCTTTCCCCCGGCACCGGCCGGGCCGCGGTGCGGCCCGCTAGGCGAATCCCTCGTCCCCCACGTTCGACTCGTACGTCGTGGTGATCTGGACGACGTAGCCGAGGTGGCTCGAGGCTGGATACGGGTTCAGGAACACGAAGGAGTACGTGTCGGTGTACGGCGCGGAGAAGACGATCCGTCCGCTCGGCGAAGGCCCGAGGGTGTACTGGGGGATCGGAGACAGTCCGTTCAGGAACTGCGGGATCTGGGTCGAGTTGTAGACGGCGAGCTCCACGTTCAGGCCCACGGGGGCCGTGGTGCTGAAGTTCCCGATGACGAAGTCCCCGCCCGTGATCTCCCCGCTGATGATCGTGTAGTTCCCGGGGCCGAGGGTGTACAGTCCGCTGGTCGTGAGCGGGTCGGCGACCACGGGAGGGCCGGCGACCACGAGCGAGACCATCGTGTAGGCGAGACCCAGCGCGACCGCGATGACGATCAGGCTGCGGAAGACCCCAGTGGCCCGGAGGCGCCGGCGCTGGCTGCGGGAGACCGAGGAGAGCTTGGACGCCCGGATCGGGTCCGGGGCGCCGCAAATGGGGCAGGTGGATGCCCCCGGCGGGACCGCCACGGAGCAGAAGCTGCACGCCCCCCACGTCGGGTCGGGGTCGGCAGGGTTCGGCGCGGCCACGCCGACCGAGCCCCGACCGCCCTTTTTGTGGCTCCGTACGAACCGGACCGACGCCGATCTAGCGCTTTCCGCTGCCCAGGTTGACGAGGACGTTCTTTCGGCGTGTGAACGGGTCGAGGGCCCTGACCCCCTGTTCGAAGCCGAGGCCGCTCGCCTTGGCGCCCGCGAACGGCGTCTGCGGGAACGACGTCGGCGCTTCGTTGACCACCACCATGCCCGACTCCAGTCGGCGGGCGA
>Ga0187855_10002299_pt1 | contig 14529 bp, 9 predicted proteins | sample June2016WEW_8_10_2_FD_132969 | JGI IMG/M metagenome (GOLD analysis project Ga0187855, IMG submission 132969) | Peatland microbial communities from SPRUCE experiment site at the Marcell Experimental Forest, Minnesota, USA - June2016WEW_8_10 | ecosystem: Environmental > Terrestrial > Soil >...
CCAACGTCCGCGGGAACTCATCGGTGAGCGGAGTTGCGGTCGCGTACCCGGGAAATCTCCCGTACGCGATCGGAGTGGGGTTCGACAGCCCGACCGTCGAGTTCTACGATACCGACGGGGGCGACGCCACGAACGTCTCCGCTCTCGAGACGACCGCGGTCACGGTCGAGGATTCGACCGGGTTCCGGGCCTCCCAAGTGTCGGCCGAGGCGGGGATCGGGGTAGAGTACTACGGGGTCACCGGGAGCTCGGCATCGAACCTTACTGACTACTCCGGGGTCGGAGCCTTCGTCGTCGACTCGGACTCGGTCGAGCTCAGCAGCCTCCTCCCGCTCTTCCAGGGCACGGCGGTCGCGGCGGAAGACTCGCAGGACCTCCTGGTCGACCGGGTGACGGTCGACAACACCACGGGGATCGTGGGCCTCGACCTGGCCAATGTGACGTTGGAGTATTGGAATCTCTCGGGGATCCAGCCCCCGACCTTCGCTTCCCTGATGTACTCGGGCCATGGCCTCTTCGTGCGCGACATCCACTCGACCACCTTGGGGGGATTCGCGGTCTACAACTGGACGGGCGTCCGCGGGTGGAATCTCTCGGCGAACGGCTTCAAGAGCGACGTGTTCGAGGACGTAGGCCAGTGCGAGAACCTGAGCTTCTGGAACGTGAGTGCGGACCAAGGCGCCAACACGATGGATGGGTTCGTCGGGGACACGGACATCCACTTCTACGGCCTGACCGCAGTCGCGGCGAACGCGGTGGAGGGTCTGACCCTCTCCACGGACATCACGGCGGAGAACATCAGCGCCACTTCCCTCGGTAATGGGTTCGAGGGCGGTATGTCCGACACGGACCTCTCCTTCTTCAATGTCTACTCTGCAACCGGCGGTGAAGGGGTCGGAGGGACCAACCTCACCGGCGTCCAGTTCTCCAACGGCACCTCCGACTCGGCCAGTCTCTCGCTGATCCTGCTCGAATCGCAGGCGGTATCCGTCCGGGACGTCCGGGCACTCAACGGCAGCGTCGCCGTCAGCCTCGCCGAATCGAACGGGGTAAACGCCTCGGACCTCCTCGCGACCGGCCGCTCGGTGGCCCTGAGCTGGTGGACGGGGACGGGCGGCCAGGTCACGAACCTGACCGCCACGAACGAGTCGATGGACGCCCAGCTGGTCGGCCTTACCGGGGTTGAGGCCACCGAATTGTCCGACGTGAATTCGACCCCCGGCCGGACCTACTTCGAAAATCCATTCCTCGGCATCGTGTATCCGGTCGCTCCCCTGCAGACGTACGCCGACCAAGGCCTGACAGTCGATGGAGTCGTCGCCGTGAATTGCTCGTTCGCGGAGGAGGACGTCTACTCCGACGGGCTCACGCTGTTGGACATCCGCTCCTGGGGAGGCGGGACCGCGCTCCAGTTGAACGGGACGGAGTTCGCGAGTATCGACGGGCTGTTCTCGGAGTCGAACCTGCACGGCCTCGTCCTGCAGAGCACCCTCAACGTGACGCTCGCCGGCAGCACGATCGAGGACTCGGTCGGTGTGGGGATCTACCTGCTCGCCGGCCTCAACGACACCTTCTACGCCAACAACTTTGTCGCGAGCGACGGGTCCAGCGCCTACGGCACGTATGACCCGGCCCACGTGCAGGCGAGCGTGTACCTGACCCAGGACGTCAACTTCACGTTCGAAGGGATCGGCAACTACTGGTCCGACTGGTCGTCGCGGACGCCGTACCCGGTCGCCGCCGGCATCTCGGACTCCGCCCCGGCACCGGCGTTCCTCTCTTCGTGGCTCAACGTCGTGGCGGGCGGGTTGACGTCCGGGGTCGCCTGGACCGTTTCGGTCGACGACCGTTCATACGTTTCCGAGGCCCCCCTGGTGGTGATCCCGAGTACCGTCCTTCCTTCGGGTAACTTCACGTACGTCGTCTCGCCCCCCTCGGGGTGGGCCGCCGCTCCCCGTTCCGGAACCGGGAACTACGTGGGAACGAACCAGACCGTCACAATCGAATTCACCCTGCCCGAATACCGCCTCGACTTCGTCGAAACGGGTCTCCCCGCCGGCACCGCCTGGAATCTCTCGGTCGCCGGCGTGCCGAAGGGGCTGGTGGCCTCTGCTGGTCCGGGCGCGATCTCGTTCGAGGAACCGAACGGTACGTATCCGGTCGCCGTGGTGGGGGTGCCCGGCTACACCGAGTCGGTGATCGCTCCGGGGAGCGAAGTGACGGTGTATGGCGCGTATCTCACGGTGGCGGTCCGGTACCAGGAGGTCGTCTACGCCCTGACCTTTGAGGAGTCGAACCTCCCGCACGGTACGTCCTGGGGTGTCACGCTCGGCGGGACGTTCCACGGATCGAACGGCTCGGTCGTGGCATGGAACGCTTCGAACGGGACGTATGCCTACAACCTGTCGGGGGTCCCCGGATGGCACGAGGACTCCCTCCCGTACCACGGGACCGTCACTGTATCGAACCGGTCGCAGGTCGTACAGCTCGTCTGGTTCCCGGAGCGGTACTCCGTGACGTTCGCCTCGTTCGGACTCCCGGCCGGCACGTCCTGGACGGTGGTGTTCGCGGGGGAAAACTTAACGCTGATCACCCCCACCGTCGCGTTCGACCTCCCGAACGGTACGTACGAGTTCCGGGTCTTCGCCACCCTTCCCACCACCCTTTCCGGGACTCCGGCCTCGGGCTCGCTGATCGTGGCGGGCGGGAATGTGGCGGTGAACGTCACGTTCTCCACGGCCGCGGTCGTCCCGACTCCCCCGAGCTCGCTCGGACCGTGGGAATTCGTGGGGGTCGGGGTAGTGGCCGTGGTCGCGGTCCTGGCCACCGCGCTCTGGCTCCGACGCCCGCGCTCCCTTCCGGAGGACGGAGAACTGATGGGCGAGGACCTGACCCTCCCCCCGCCGCCCGCCGGGCCCCGCGAGCCGTAACCTCGGCCCGGCGCGAGCGGCGGCCGCGGCAAACTACATATCCCGACCCCAACTCCGCGCGCCGTGCCGAATGCGAAGGAGATCGCCGCCGGCACTCGCTCCACGGCGGCGGAGCTGCGTACGGCCAAGGCCGTGGTCGAAGCCCCCGGCGAGGCCTTCCGCTCCGAGATCCTGCGCCGGCTCGAGGCCCTTCGGGCCCAGGGCCTGGACCGTGCGGCCGCGATCCGGGGGTTGTTCCCGCACACCGTCCTTCCCGAATCCACCTACGAGGACGTCGTCGCCGCGCTCGTCTCCGGGGCGCACGTCCTGTTCTTCGGACCCTCCGGCGCGGGGAAGACCAGCCTCGCCAAGGACCTCTGGGACCTCTACCCGAAGGGCGCCTGGGTCGTCGAGGGGTGCCCGGTGCTCGACCACCCGCTGAGCATCGTCGACCCCGCGACCTCGGAGCGGTTCCCTCCCTGCCCGATCTGCACCCGACGGTTCGCTCCCGGCGGAGACGCTTCGCTGTTCGACCCCGCCCGGGTCGACGCGTCGAAGGTCCCCGCCCAGTACATCCACCTGCGGGAGGGGTTCGGGTTCGCCCGTCTGCAGGGCAGTTCCGAGGTCTTCCCGGACCACCTTACGGGCAACATCAACCTCCGCAAGCTCGAGGAGATCGGGGACCCGATGAGCCCGCTCGTGCTCGAACCGGGCAAGCTCCTGCAGGCCAACCGCGGCTTCCTGCTCGTCGACGAGATCGGGAAGCTGCCGCTCGGCACCCAGAACGTGCTCCTCCAGGCGCTCCAGGAGGGGACCGTCACCCCAGCCAAGTCGCGGGAGAGCTTCCCCGGCTCCTTCGTGGCCGTCGGGACCTCGAACCTTTCGGACCTCGACAACATCAACGACCCGCTCTCCGACCGGCTCACCAGCCTGCACGTCGGCTACAACGAGCGCCATGCGGACAACCGACGGATCGTCGCGCTCGCGCGCGGCCGCGAGTTCCGTGGCTGGGTGCCCGAGATCCTCGTGGACGCGGGGGTCCGTGTCATCGAGTCGTGGCGGATGCGGGTCGGCGACGACAACCCCGACATCGGCGAGGTCGGCTCCAACCGGACCCTGCTCGACGTTGCCGCGCGCACCGACGCCATCGCGCTCCTCGCCGGGCGCCCGGCCCCCACGTCGCAGGACCTTCGTTCCGGGCTCATCCACGCCATGCGGGGCCGACTCCGCGCGCGCAGCGGCGAGTCGTTCCGCCAGAACGAGAAGCGCGTCACCGAGTTCGTCGACCAGTACCTCGGACCGTCCCTCAAGCGCAGCGCCGGCGTCTACTGGTGCCGGTACTTCCGAGAGGTCCTCCACGAGAGCTCGTCCGATGCGGAGGCGCTCGTCGGGGAGGGGCGCCGTCTGAAGGACGACGCGGCCCTGATCGCCCAGGCCTCCACCGAGACCACCCTGTTCCCGCGGTTCCGCTCGTTCGCCCGATACGTCGGCGAGCGGGAGCAGCCCGGGGAGGACGTCGCACCGTTCGACGCCGCGCTCTGCGTCTACCGCCTCCTCGAGGAGCACTCCCTCTTCTCGTGCGGGGACGAGGACGACGACGACGCCCCCCTCTAGCGAGGCGCTCCGCCTCCCGGACTGCACGACCTACGCGGACGACGTCCGCTCGGACGACCTCCTGGACGCGCTCGACGCCGCTGCGCTCGTCCGCGCGCTCGCCGAAGAGGGCGTGGACGGTGCGCGTCGGCTGCTCCGCGCGAACTCGGAGAGCGACCCCGAGCTCCGCGAGCGCCTCGAGCGACTGCGGGCCCGTCTCCGGCGGCAGGCCGACCGTCGGGTCGAGCGGATCGTCACGCAGTACGACCAGCGGATCGCGGAGCTCGACCAGGTCCGGGTCCGCTCGGACGCCGAGGTGGCGGCCCAGATCGCGGCCCTGGAGGCGCGCCTCGCGGCGGCCCGGAACGTCGACTGGTCCAAGGTACCGTCCGGAGATTGGCTCGGGGACGTCGAGGCGGCGCTGCTCCTTCCCGACGCCTCGTGGAATCGCCCACCGCCCCGACCGGGCCTGGGGGCCCGTCTGCGCGCGCTGTTCGCCCGCCTGGTCGCGTGGTTCCGTTCCCTGTTCTCCCGGAAGAAGAGGTCCCGCGCGGCCCCCCCGAAGGAGCGCACGGTGACGTTCGCGGTCGCGACCCCGGGGGGCCGGGGCCTCGGTCCGTCCGAGATTGGCGAGGCGCTCGCCCGCCTCTCCCCGCCCCAGCGCGAGGAGCTCTCCGAGACCGTCTCCCACCGTCTCAAGACCCGGGAACGGGAGCTCGCGAAGGAGGCGGAGGAGAAGCGCCGGGCCGCCGAGGCCCAGCGACGACAGCTCGAGCAGGAGCGGGCGGAGGCCGAGCGGCGGGCCCGGGCCGACACCGAATCCCGCGTGAAGGAGGGCGAATCCCGCCGGCTCGAGCGGGAGTTGAAGGAGCGGGGGTTCGTCGCCGAGCGCGGCCAGAGCCTGGTGGTCACCTTCGGCCTCGTCGACCGGTTCGCCCGCCTCCTCCTCGAGGAGGAGACGCGGAAGCTCCCGGAAGGGACCCGCCTCTCGCTCCGTGGGGAAGGCGCAACCGGGATCTACGAGAAGGCCCGTCTCCGTCGCGCCGAGGAGGTCGCGCACCTGGACGTCCCCGGTTCCCTGCTCGCCGCCCGCATGGCGGGCCAGCGCCACATCGATGAGTCGACCAGCTACGTCTACCGCGAAGTGACGAGCGAACGGGTGCACGTCGTGCTCGCCTTCGACCGGTCGGGAAGCATGGCCGAGTCGGGGAAGCTCGACGCGGCGAAGAAGGCCCTCCTCGCACTCTACGTCGCGATCCGCCGCCGCCACCCCGACGCGACCATCGACCTGCTCGCGTTCGACAACGAGGTCGCGGTGCTCGATCTCGTGACCCTGTGGGAATGCGCCGCGGGGTCGTTCACGAACACCGCCGAGGCCCTGCGGGCGACGCACCTCCTGCTCCAGTCCTCCCGCGCGAACCGCCGGGAGTTCTACCTCATCACCGACGGCCTTCCCGAGGCGTACACCGGCGAGGACGGGAAGGTGCACTCCGGCCAGCTGGACGTCGCGATGGAGCAGACGCTCGCCCGCGCGGGGGAGCTCGCGACCGTCCGGCCGCTCCGGACGACCGTCGTGCTGCTGAAATCCGCCCACCCGGAGTACGAGACCGCCGCCCGGACGATCGCCCGGACGCTCGGCGGCGAGTTGGTCGTCACCGACCCCGCCCGCCTCGGGGTGGAGCTCCTCGTCCGATGGGCCCACGGGGTCGAGACCGAGCGGCGTCTACTCCCGCCCGCCCCGGTACTCCCGGCGACCCCGCCCCGTCCGAGCGGCAAGGCCCGGCGGCGACGCGGGGACCGGCGGATGGGCGGCTGACCTCCGTTGCCGGTGGCGACCAACCTTTATCCGCCGACGGCCGCGTTTTGAGGCCGGTATCCCCCATGAGCGACCGACACGAAGAGGCCCAATTCCGTCAGCACCTGGCCGACCTGCGCCGGGCCGCCGGCGGGCTGGGCAAGGATTTCTCCTCCGAGATCAGCAACCTCGACAAGACGATCGAACGGTTCGGCCGCTCGAGCGCGAAGGACGCGAAGTACCTCGGCCAGTCGATCGAGGACCGCTTCTCCTCCCTGGGCCGCGCCATCGACGAGGAGGCCCGTCGCCTCCCCGGTCGGATCGCCGGCGGGGCCTCGCGGGCCGGCGGCGCGACGCGCGATGCGTTCGTCGCGGTCGGCAAGGCGACCCGGACCGGGACGAAGAACGCCCTCGCCTCGGCGGCGGGCGTCAACCGGAAGCCGATGCGCTCCTGGAGCCCGCCCGAGACCGGCGGCCCCCGGAACGAGGAATAGGGCTCCGCGCCCCGCCGCGCTCCGCGCGCACCCGTTCCGCCGCGACCGCGAGGTACTCGCGGTCGACGTCGAACCCGACGAACGGCACCCCGAGCCGCACCGCGGCGACCGCGGAGGAGCCGATGCCGACGAACGGGTCGACCGCGAGGTGCACGCGCGCGAGCCCGTGCAGCCGGAGACACCACTCCGGCAGCTCCGGCGGGAACGACGCCGGATGCGGCCGGTCCCGGGCGCGGAAGCGGATGGTGGGGTACGGCAGGAACCACGTGTTCCCCCGGCAGCGCACGTCGGCCCCGCGCCCGCCCCAGCGGGCCACGTTCGACTTGTCCTGGTACGGGACCCCGATCGCGAGCCGGTCGAGGGGGACGTCTCCCCGCCGGGAGAAGTGGAAGACGTACTCGTGGGCCCCGTGGACGTACCGGTCGGAGGCCATCGGCCGGTAGTGGCCGAGCGCGAGGTCCCGGTCGAGCGCCGCCGCCCGGCCTGCCGCCGCGCGGTCGATGGCGATCGACTTCACCCAGTGAATGACGTTCTGGAGGACGAACTTGCGGGCCGTCTCGCGCGCGACGTCGAGCGGGAGGAACGGGTCCGAAGGGGCGCCCCCGACGTTCAGGAAGTAGGAGCCGCCCGGGGCGAGGACCGCGTCGACCGCGTCCCGCAGCTCACCGATCCAGGCGAGGTACTCGGCCCGCGGGCGGTCGTCGGAGTAGCTCGAGTACGGGACCTTCCGGTTGTAGGGCGGGCTCGTCACCACCACGTCCGCCCCGTGGGCCGGAAGGCGCCGCGGAAGCCCGGCGATCGCGTCCTCGCACCAGAGCGTCACCGCGCCACCGCCCTCGAGCGGGAGGCGGGCGAAGGGGCGGGAGGGGGGCATCGGCCCCGCCGAGGCGTCCCGGCGGATAGGCCTACTGGGCCGACTTCGGCGGCGGGTTGAGCTTCATCTTCGCGAGCTCCTCGCGGGCCTCGGTGACCGCCTTCTCGGGCTCCTTGTAGTAGAACGAGACGATCCGCCCGACGTCGCGGTGGGTGAACGGGTGCTGGCGGGTCGACTGCTGGTCCTTCACCTGGAGGTACTCGAGGATCTCCACCCGTCGCCGGACCTCGCGCTCCATCTCCTTCATGGAGAGGTTCTTCATCAGCGCGACCCGCTCGTAGATGTAGGAGTGGCCCGAGTAGAGGAAGGTGTCGTCGGACGGGTTCCAGGAGTAGACCGAGTTCGTGATGAGCTCGTTCGTCTCGGGGTCGAGTCCGACGATCTCGGTGAGCGACTGGACGCGGCGGGTCATCTTCGTCCCGACCTTCACCTGGCGCTGCAGGAGGACCAGGTTGAGCGCGCTGACGAGCGACCGGGGGAGCGTGATCGGCGGGTTCTCCATCCGGTGGACCATCGCGCTGACGCTCTCCGCGTGGAACGTGGTGTAGCAGGTCTTCCCCGTCGCCATCGCCTGGAAGACGATGAACGCCTCGGCGCCGCGCACCTCCCCGACCATCAGGTACTGGGGCCGCTGGCGGAGGGCCGCCGCGAGCAGATCGAACATGTCGATCTCGCCGGGCGCCTTGCCGCTCGTGACGTTCTTCGCGCCGAAGCCGGCGCGCGTGAGCGAGGGGACCCAGTTCTCGTGCGGGAGGTTCAGCTCGCGCGTGTCCTCGATGGAGACGATCTTCATCTGGGGCGGGATGAACAGGAGGGTCGCGTTGAGGGTCGTGGTCTTGCCGCTCGCCGTGCCGCCGCAGACCATCATCGACTGGCCGTTCTCGATGGCGAGCCAGAGGTAGGCCATCATCTCCGGGCTCATCGTCTTGAACTTCAGCAGGTCGACCGGCGTGAACGGGTTGTCGCGGAAGCGCCGGATCGTGAACGAGCTGCCGCGTTTCGTCACGTGCATCCCGAGCGTCGCCTGCAGACGGGAGCCGTCGGGGACGGTCGCGTCGAGGATCGGGCTCGCGACGGAGATGTGCTTGCCCGAGCGCTGGGCGAGCCAGATGACGTAGTCGTCGAGGACCTTCGAGTTGTCGAACTTCAGGTTCGAGCGGATCGAACCGAACTTGCGGTGGTAGATGTAGAGCGGGATGCCCACCCCGTCGCACGAGATGTCCTCCACCTCCGTGTCGGTCATCGGGACCTCGACCACGCCGTAGCCGTTGAAGTCCCGTTCGAGGTAGTAGAGGATGCGCGCCTTGGTGACGGGGCCGGGCGCGAGCTCCCACTCGAGCAGCTGGTCGTCGACCATCCGGCGCAGCTCGCTGCGCTTGGTCTCGGTGTCGTTCTCGGGCAGGGGCTCAAAGTCGTCGATGAGCACGGTGTGGAGCCGGTCGGTCAGCTCCTTCTCGATCGGGGAGAGCGGGGGCTCGATGACCTCGTAGAGGTACTCGTTCCGGACGTTGTGGTAGGAGATCCGGACGTAGGAGATGCCGGGCCGGATCGGCGCGAGGTCGAGCTGCTTCATCGCCGGGTCGCTGAACGGCGGGACCGGCGTGACCTCCCCCTCCCGTCCCTGGCCCGAGACGCCGAGGCGGGCGAGCTTCACCGGCCGCGGGTCGGACGAACCCTTCCGCAGGGAGGCGCCGAGGCGCATCCACGTCGGGAAGGAGCTCTTCTTCCGCGGCGCGGGCGCGCCGTCGTCGGTCACCGGGGTCTCCAGGGTCTCGCTCGCCATCGGCTAGCCCCCCGGGACGGCGAGGACGGGGACGAGGAAGCGCATGACGAGCCAGCCGCCGATGAGCATGTAGGTCGCGTGCTGCAGCCCGTAGGCGATCTGGCCCTTCTGGAGGATGCCGGCCATGACGCCGTCCCCGACGGCGTGGGCGATGACCGCCACGAAGAACGCGAGGAACAGCTGCGGCACGAGCGTGAACGCGAGCGTGAGGCCGCCCTGGCCCGAGAGCGAGGAGCTCGCGACGCCGGCGCCCGCCGTGATCATGTCGGGCAGGAAGATCGCGGCCATGATGTAGATCGTGACGAGGAACACCCCGAACGAGATGTAGATGACCGTGAGGTAGGTGAGCATCGAGATCTCGCGGCCCTTGACCTGGAGCTGCGCCTCGCGGGTGTCGTGGGCGACCATCGTCAGCACGTCCGCGACGTTCCCGCCCGCCTCGTTGGCGCGGGTGACGATCGAGACGACGCGCTGGACCAGCGGGGTCGGGACCCGCTCCTCGAAGAGGCGGAGCGCCGTCGCGACGGGGACGCCCCACTCGAGCTGGCTCGCCATCTTCTTGATCTCCTCGGTGAGGAGGCCGTAGCGGCCCCGGCTCGCGACGATGATCGCGTCGGGGAGCGTCATCCCGAACCGGCCCGCCTCCGCGACGTCTCGAAGGAAGTCGGGCAGGCGCTCCTCGATCTTCTCGACGCGCGCGAGCTCCCGGCTCTTGAGGAACCCGTACGGGGCCATCGCGGCGATCAGTCCGAAGACGATGTAGTCGATGGCCGAGTCGAGCCCGAGGGCGGTCCCGGGCCGGACGGTGACCGTGAAGATCCCCTCCCAGGAGAGGGCGGCCAGGATCCAGAAGACGACCCCCACCGCGAATCCGCCGAGGAGCGCCCAGGTCGCGCGCGGCAGCCCGGTCGAGGTCGCCGATTCCGCGTCCGGGACGGCGAGGGCCTTGACCTTCCGGACGGACGCCGGTGCGTTCGCGGTCGCCATTTCACACCATATCCTGCGTGAGCGTATACATGAAGAAAATGAACCCGAACTGCATCATCGGGATCATCAGCGCGACCAGCACCCAGAGGATGTCGATCATGAACGAGCCGCCGCCGCCGATGACCGAGAAGATCGCGATGATGATGACCAGGAACAACGGGAAGGCGACGACGACCGTCACGAACGTCTCCGCGAGCAGCCCGAGCGTCTCGACGCGCGCGAGCATCTCGAGCTTGTTCTCCTGCTCGTACTGCTCGGCCTTCAGCAGGAAGTAGGGCTTCAGCTGGCCGCCGCTGGTCGCGGTCGTCACGACCCCCTGCAGGAAGTCCTGGAACCGCTTCGAGGGGCTCCGCTGCGCCCCGTTGCGGATCGCGGTCAGGATGTCGACCCCGAGGAGCTCGGTGTCCCGAGTGATCCACGCCGCCTCCTCCGCGACCTCGCCGTAGATCTTCTGGCGGGCGAGCTCCTTGAAGATCTGGTCGACGTTCACGTCGGCCGAGCTCATCGCGCTGACGAAGCTCATCGCGGCGCTGATCTTCCGGTCGATCTTGCGACCGCGGGTCTTCGCGACCGACCCCGGGCGGCCGGGGAGGATCGCGAACACCGCGGGGGTCCCGCCGAGCGGGAGCGCGACGGCGATGAGGAGCGCGAAGATGCCGAGGCCCAGGATCGAGAGGAACAGGTAGATCGCGACCGCCGCGACGGAGAGGGCGATCCCCGCGACGACGGTCGTGCCGTAGCACGTCGCCAGGTACTCGTCGGCGCGGATCCGCATGTGCGCCTTGAGCAGGTTCTCCTCGAGCGTCGGGTCGGGCGGCTTGGCGAGGACCCGGGCACGGAACGTCTTCCAGCTCCAGCGCTGGAACGACGTCAGCGTCGAGTGCGTCGGCTGGGCGCCGCGCTTCACCCGCACCGGGCGGGCGTTGGAGGACGGGGGAGCGCCGGGGGTGGCGCCCCCGGACCGGATCGGGCGGCCGACCGCCACCGTCGGGGTCGAGGGCATCTTAGGCCCCCGAGGTCGGCGGCGGGAGCTTGATGCGGGCCATGACCTCGTTCGGGTCCTTGTAGTACTGGGCGATCGTCTTCCAGAGCTGGCGGTAGTCGGTGATGTGGTTGTGGACGAGGTACTTGATCACGTCCACGCGGCGCTGGAACTCCGCGTCCATCTCCTCCGTCGTGAAGTTCTTCAGTTCGGTGATCTTGTCGAACAGGAAGGAGTGGCCCTTGAAGATGAACCCGTCCGTGGAGGGGTCCCACTCGTAGACCGTGTTGGTGATGAGCTCGTTCGTCTCCGGCTCGAACCCGACGATCTCGAGCACCTGCTTCAGGCGGCGCACGACGCCCTTCTCCGTCCGCGCCTGGATCTGGATGATGACGTTGTTGAGCGCCGAGAGCAGGATCCGGGGCGTGTTGATGGGCGGGTTCTCGAGCCGGTTGACCATCGATTTGACGCTGTCGGCGTGCATGGTCGAGTAGGTCGTGTGGCCCGTGGCCATCGCCTGGAACATCGTGTACGTCTCGCGGCCGCGGACCTCCCCGACGATGATGTAGTTCGGCCGCTGCCGGAGGGCGGCGCGGACGAGGTCGAACATGTCGATCTCCCCCGCGGTCTTGCCGTCGGGTCCGCGGTCGCCGGTCCCGGTCCGGGTCGCGCCGGGGATCCAGTTGTCGTGCGGGAGGTTCACCTCGCGCGTGTCCTCGATCGAGACGATCTTGGAGGTCGGGGGGATGAAGAGCGCGATCGCGTTGAGGGTCGAGGTCTTGCCGGCGGCGGGACCGCCGCAGATGATCAGCGATTCCCCCTGCTCCGCGGCGAGCCAGAAGTAGGCGACCATCTCCTCGCTCGCGCTGCCCATCAGGACAAGGTCGACGGGCGTGAACGGCCGCTCCTTGAAGCGCCGGATCGTGAAGCTCGCCCCGCGGGTGGTCACCTCCCGGCCGTACGTCGCCTGGACGCGGTGGCCCTCGGGGGTGGTGCCGTCCAGGATCGGCGCGGAGACGCTGACGGACTTCCCGCACCGCTGGCCGAGCATGACGATGAACGAGTTGAGCGAGTCCTCGTCCGCGAAGACGACGTTCGTCTTCACCGACTCGTACTTTCCGTGGAAGATGAACAGCGGGACGTCGACCCCGTCGCACGAGATGTCCTCCACCTCCGGGTCGAGGATCAGGGCGTCCACCGGTCCGTAGCCCACGAAGTCCCGGAGCACGTAGTAGACAACCCGCTCGGTCGAGAGCGGGGAGAGCGTGACCCCTCGGCTGCGGAAGTACTCCTCCACCTCGCCCCGGAGGTAGGAGCGCTTGTCGGAGGTCGAGAGGTTGCCGCTCTCGCTGCCGAGGATCTGGTTGAGGGTGGACTTGAGGTGGAGGACGAGGCTGCGCTCGTGCGCCGTCAGCTGCGGTTCGATGACCTCGTAGAGGTACTCCTTCGTCCGGTCGCTGTAGGAGACCCGGGAGTAGGAGTACGGTGGGTTGACCGCGTTGACCTCGAGCTCCCGCATCGAGGTCTCGGGAAGCGGGGGGATGGCGGTGATGAACGTGCCCGGGACGTCCGTCCCGTGGTCGGTGGGCCGGTTCGGCTCGAGCGAGGCCGACTCGGCCCCGGCGGCGTTCCGGGGGATCTTGACGCGGAAGGAGCCGGTGGACGCCATCGCCTAGGTCCCTCCGACCCCGAGGCTGACCTGCACGCCCGCGTTGTACAGGACGGTATAGTCGACGTTGGAGATCTTGAGCGTCAGCTCGGTCGTCTTCCCGGTCGGGTTGTAGCAGGCCCCCGAGTACGAGGTGAAGCTGTAGCTGGCCGTGGGCACCCCGCTGTTCTGCATCGCGGTCTTGAGGAAGCTGGACCAGGCGCAGGGGTACTGGGTGCCGATCTCGAAGGTGTAGACGAACGGGATGTAGGAGTTGTTCGCGGTCACGTAGATGCCGTTGGAGACCACGTTCTGGCTGTACCGGAAGTGGCTGTAGACGTCCTGCGAGCCCTGTCCGATGTACGTCGAGGCGTTGCCGTACAGTTGGAGGAGGCTCGAGGTCACGGTGAGGTTTCCGGCGTTGTAGGTGACGTTCAGCGGGGGGTTGACGTTCATGATCTGGTAGCCGCCGAGCTGGGTCTGGATGACCCCGTCGTCCTCGAAGTAGAACGTCTGGCCGGTGTAGTACCGGTTCGGCAGGATCATCTCCAGCGTCCCGGTCGCGATGCGCTGGGAGTAGAGCCCCGAGCCGCCGGGACCGTGGGAGAACGTCACGTTCGCGAAGACGCACTGCGAGGCGTTCACCGGCTGGCCGTAGTTCGCCGAGGAAGCGCCCGTGATGCCCTTGGCGTAGAATCCGGCCGGGCAGGTCGACGGGAGGAAGACGAGGGTCGCCTCCGTCGGCTGGGCGAGGAGCGGGATACCCTGGGAGCTCACGACGAAGGGGGTGCCGAGCGACTGCGGGGTGCCGGCGGGGAACTGGTACTGGCTGTCCACGTTCGACTTGAACAGCGCGAACGAGTAGGCGGCCTGGGAGGTGAACTGGGACTCATTGTCCGTCATCCAGAGGGGCAGGTACTGGGTCAGGAAGATCCCGAAGAGCGTGAAGAAGACGAGCAGGGCGAGCAGCGTGCCGACGACCGACACGACCCCCCGCTTGTGGTGGTGCAAGCGACGCGCCCGGCGGTAGCGACGGCTTGCGCTGAAACTCGGCGTTCCCCCCATTCCGATGGACCAGCCGCGACCCCGAGCGGGATGCGGATGGGATGAATTAGGTCCGATTCGGGTATAAATACCTACACAACCGAGGGGGGATTCCCGCCGGTCCGATAGCGAACCTTTAGGGTCTGCGCGGCCTCTCTACGGTCAGATGGGCCTCCGCGAGATCACCCTCAATCTCCCCAACCGACCGGGGACGCTCGCCGGGGTCGCCCGGACGCTCGCCAAGGCCCGGATCAACCTCGCCGCGATCAGTGTCGACTCGACCCCGACCCGCGGACGGGTGCGGCTGGTCGTGAGCGACCCCGACCGCGCGGTGGCGTTGCTCGAGGGGGCCGGGTACACGGCCGAGGTGCGGGAGCTGATGGCCGTCCGGCTGGAGGACCGCTCGGGGAGCTTCCTCCG
>Ga0187855_10002300_pt1 | contig 14529 bp, 10 predicted proteins | sample June2016WEW_8_10_2_FD_132969 | JGI IMG/M metagenome (GOLD analysis project Ga0187855, IMG submission 132969) | Peatland microbial communities from SPRUCE experiment site at the Marcell Experimental Forest, Minnesota, USA - June2016WEW_8_10 | ecosystem: Environmental > Terrestrial > Soil >...
GAACGTTCGCCCGCCTTGCGCCAGCGCATCGAAAGCACTCTGAGTCGTCATCTCGAATCTGGCCGGGCGCTTCTGTCGAGTGCAGATGTCAGCGCTGCGGAGATCGGGCCGGTCGTCATCCCGGCCATCGTCTTCGCCAACGAATTTTTCGACGCTCTGCCGGTCGATGTTGTCAGCGCGGAGGGATCGCTTCGCATCGATGCGCGCTGCGGGCGTTTTGTGGAGATCTGGGCGCAGGCCTCGCCCGAAGAACTCGAATTCCTCGATCGTTACTCGATCCATCCCGAGCCCCAGGAACAGGAACGCGTCGAAGTTTCGCTCCAGCCGCAGGCGCATATGAGTGCCGCAGCCAGCCTCGCAACCGGATTCGTGGTCGTGATCGATTATGGCTATACGCGAGAGGAGCAACTTGCCGGGCGCCATCGCGGAACTGTGAAGGCGATTCGCCAACATTCGGTCAGCGACAACTCCTATGAGGCGCCGGGTGAGCAGGACATTACTGCCGACGTGAACTTCACCGCGCTCGCGGCAGCCGCGGAAAACAACGGCATGCAGACGCAGAAACTGCTCACGCAATCGCAGTTCTTGTTAGGCATTGGCGAGGTAAACGAATTTGCTGATGCCTTCGAGGAATGCCGCCTGCCGCAGGAGCGCGCTAAAGTCGCACTGCAACTCAAACATCTTGTCACTCCCGCCGGCATGGGGGAGAGTTTCCACGTGCTGGTTGCGAGCAAGGGAGTCGAAAAAGAAAAAGTCGCGACGTTGGCCGGCCTGAGCTTCGGCCGTGGCGGTTAGCATTCCTCTTTTGGAAACAGCACCTCAAGGTTTCGCAGCGGATTCCGGGTACTCGTACACCCCGCGACCCGACTTGCGGCCCAGCCGTCCAGCCTTTACATACTGCACCAGCAAAGGCGCCGGGCGATATTTCTCGCCCAGAGATTTGTGCAGATACTCCAGAATATTCAACCGCGTATCGAGCCCGACCAGGTCCACCAACTCGAACGGCCCCATGGGATGGTTCAGACCGAGTTTGAGCGCCTTGTCGATGTCGGCCGCGGATGCGATACCCTCCTGCAGCATGTGGAACGCCTCATTGCCGATCATGGCGTTGATGCGGCTGGTGATGAAGCCGGGCGATTCCTTAATCACAACCACGTCCTTGCCCATGCGCTTCCCGACTTCAACAGCCGTGGCCAGCGTGTCGTCGTCAGTTTCGAGAGCGCGCACGACTTCGAGCAGTTTCATCTTGTGTACGGGATTGAAGAAGTGCATGCCGACACACTTCTTCGCGCGGTAGGTGACACTGGCAATCTCGGTCACGCTGAGCGAAGACGTATTCGACGCCAGCATGGTCGTGGGGCGGCAGATCTTGTCAAGGAGTGTGAAGATCTCGATCTTCGATTCCATCTCCTCAGGGACTGCTTCAATAATCAGGTCGGCATCGCGGGCGGCTTCTTCGACTGAACCTGCGTACTCAAGTCGCTTGAACGCCGAATCGGCGGCAGGCGCGGTCACCTTGCCCAATTCGACGGCTTTGTCGAGATTGGTGCGAATTTCAGTCTCCGCCTTGCGCAGAGCCCCGGGCAGCAGGTCTTCGAGGATGGTGCGATACCCGCCCAGCGCCGCGGCGTGCGCAATGCCCCGCCCCATGATGCCAGCGCCGATTACGGCAATCGTCTTCACCTCACTCATTGGACCTCGCTCATAAGACCCAGCTCACTTACTTCTCCGCCTTTTCCAGATCGGCGACGGCCGCGTCGATGGCGCCGCCGGCCGCGCGCAAAGACTCCGCCAGCCGCTTGCGCTCGTCCGCGCCCATGCCGGGGATGTAAATGCAAATCCGTCGCAATGTAGCCGTGATGTCTTCCACATAGTTCATCGCTCGGATCAGTTCACCTGTGACTACTGCCATGAGAGCTCCTCTTTTCTCGTTCCGATCTGCTGGTTACGATCTGCTCGTCCCAGTCTGCCGGACCTTCTATTCTGGACGCGCGTGCGAATTTAGTAAAGGTGACCACTTCCCGAATCGAGGGTCACGCTGAATCACTTGGCGTCAGCCTCGCTTGGGCGTGGGCTCTCCAACAAACACCAGGCAGCCGTGGGGATCGGCGATATGGAACTCAGTCATGCCGTACTCCCGGTCAAATAAATCTCTGATCCTGTAGCGGTTCTTGAAGGTCTTCACGTGTTCCCATAAATCGTGGATATCAGAAACCTCAATGTAGATCTCGGTATGCTCGCGCATGCATTTCATCGTCTCCTCGTCCGCAGCTTTTTGCAGGTGGATGGTCAGGTCGTCGCGCTCCACGATCGCGTACCCTGCCGATTTCATGATTGGTTTGAATCCCAGCACAGTCTGGTAAAAAAGAATTGTTTCTTCCATGTTGTCCGTGGCCAGCATGGGGCTGATTCGTTTCACGATCGCTGCGCTTTCCATCCGAAAGACCTCCAACCGCCTGATACGTCACGTCGTTCCATGATTGCATAGGCCCCGTCTTTCTTCACAACGAGTTAACCAGGCGGGCATATAATCGCAATCAATTCTTTTTATGGCGCGTTGGACTCTGGCGCGAATCGAATGCTTATGGCAGATAAACTTCTGAAGCGTTACATTTTCGCCAGCGACTTCGACCAGACGCTCACCTTCAACGACTCCGGCTACGTGCTTGCGGAGCTGGTCGGTATTCCGACCGAGGAGTTCGAGCGCAAGGCCAAGGGAATGGCGAAGATTAACCTGGTGCAGCAGGGCGCAGAGCTCGCCTACTTGTTGCTGCATGATCCTGAGTTCAAAGCAAAGGTGCGAAAGGAACATCTGCGCGAGGTAGGCAAGCGCATTCGACTGAAGGGCGATATCAAACTGCTGTATCAGCTCCTCGACGCTGGTATCGACGGCCACCAGTTCGATTTCTATGTTTTATCCGCGGCACCTGTCGAGGTGATTCTTTCGGCATTGGAAGATATTGTTCCGCCCGATCACATTTTCGGCACAGAGTTTCGCTACAAGCCGACGGGCGAGATCGATACGATCGTGCGCGCCACGGCGGGATATGGCAAAGTTGCGGTTCTGAATCATCTGCTGATGCAGCAAGTCGCCGGTCCCGATCACGTGATTTACACCGGTGACGGCAGCTCGGATATTCATGTGATGCTGCACATCAACTCGCGCGATGGACTCACTATCGCCGTCTCGGAGTCAGCCGACGTTTCGCAAATCGCAAAACGCACCGTGCTGAGCAGCAGCGCCCTGGCCGTGCTGGCCCCGATTCTCGAAGAAATCGCGGGCTGGGAGCGATACCGCATTCGCAGCTTCTTTGAGGCCAATGGCATGCTGATCCAGGAATGGCAGCGGGTTCGCACCGATTGGCTGACCGTCCGCGCCGCCGTCGAGCCGGGGCAGGCCGAGGGAGAAGCGTCCGTACCGGGACTGGCACGGACGAATTCCTAGGGCCACTATTTAACATGCTGCGCGATCGAAATCTGATTCCGCTTTCGCGCCAGCACCAGCACGCGCTGGCGCTGTGCGTTCGCATCGATCGCGCGATGCCCATCGCCGATGCCGATCTTGCCTCGTGGCTAACGGAAGTCGAGCAGATTTTTCAAAGTGAAATCAGGGTTCACTTCGCGGCGGAAGAATCGGTGGTGTTCCCGAGGGCGCGAAAGCTCGCAGAATTGATCCCGCTAGTGGACGAACTCTTGGCCGATCACACCGTGCTGCGGGAAAGTTTTGCGCGGGCGCAAGCACGCACCATGTCTGCCGCTGAGTTGTCTGCGTTCGGGCAGTGCATGTCGGGCCACATCCGGAAGGAAGAACGCCAACTATTTGAGCGTATGCAAGAGTTAATGAATCCGGAAGCACTCGCGCTTATGGGACAAAACCTGGAAGAAGCACTGAAAGACGCCGTCCAAGCCTGCCGTCTGCCCGCGGCACCCCCGCTATGAGCCTGACGCGGCTCAGCGAACGACTGAGGCTGTGTGCACTCGCCGAAATCGAGCTGCGGCTTCCCGCCCCATGTAACGCTCCAGCACAGCCGGTTCGGTCTGTCGCAAGTCCACCACCACCAGACCGTCGAGTACGTTGGAAAACTTGCGGTCTACGTTAAAGCTGAGAAGCTTGCCGCCAATCTTCGCATATTGCCGCAACAGAATCGGCAGGCCCTTGCCGTCCGCCTCAACGTCGGTGATGGGCTGGGAGAGTTCGTCGAGGCCGCGCAGTGCACGGTGCATTCCGCTGCAATCCCATCGGCGCAACAGCCCCGGGCGAAACGGCCGGCGGGGTTCGATCAGTCCCGCCAACTCGTCCTCTTGCATGTGCGCTTCGAAAAAGCGGTATATCATTTCGCGGGATGCTGAAGTGTAGTCATTGCTGATGCTGACCGCGCCGAACAGAACCGGAACTTCCGGCCGTCTCGCCACCATGCGGGCGATTCCCTTCCACAGCAGCAGTAACGGCGCGTATTGCCGCTGGTATTCCGGCCTTACGAAAGAGCGCCCGAGTTCCACCGCCGGGCCCAGCTTCTGAAATATTCTTTCGTCGTAGCGAAACAGGGTGCTGGTGTAAAGTCCGTCGATTCCGTGCTCGGCGAGAATTTCTGCCGTGTTGCCTGCGCGGTAGGCGCCTACCAATTCCTGCCTGGTTTTATGCCACAACAGGATATGGCTGTAGTAGTCGTCGAACGAGTCGAGATCGCGGCTCTTGCCTGTACCTTCGCTCGCTCTGCGGAAGGTCAGCTCGCGCAAGCGGCCCACTTCCCGCAGCAGTTGCGGAATTTCGCGCGCGGTTCCAAGGTAGACGGCGAAATCGCTGTTGTCGGCCAGGCGCCGATCTTCTGGCAGAGTCTCCAACTCGCTGGCCAGCAAGTCTGGCGCAACCGGAGCCGCCACAGGCTCCTGAATCTTGAAGACGAACTTCGATCGCAGAGCGGTGGGCCACGATGCCTCCGGCTTACTGCGGCGCCCCAACAGATATGTTCGCCAGCGCAAGTACTCAGTTGCTTCATGATCGTCTGCGATGGACTGGACGGCGTCGGCTGGAATCGCGCTGCCCACACGGACTTCCACCTTCTTGCCCGCCTGGTTCAGGAACTCCTGCAACAAAAATGCGGCGCGCAGTTTGGGATGAATCATGCCCATCAGCTGAAATCCGACGCCGTTGTGCCCGCAGAGGTAGGCGGGCAGAGCCGCAGCCCCCGTCTTTCGAATCAACCGCACCGCCGCGTCATTCCACTCCGGATCAACGATCTGAGCCGCGGACATCTGCCAATGTGAAACCTCGCCCGCCGGGAATACGGCGAGCATGCCGCCTTTTTGCAACCAGGTGACGGCCTCGCGCAAGCCTCGCCGGTTCGATTCCAGCGACCGGTCGGTCTGAAAGGGATCCACAAAAATGCAATGCTTCTGCAACTCAGGTACATCCGACAGGAGGAAGTTGGTCAGGACCTTCACGTCAGGCCGCACGCGCGTGAGCAGCACAGTGAGAATTGCCCCATCTAAAACACCATAGGGATGATTGGCCACAACCACGACCGGACCACTCGCGGGGATCCGCGCCTGGTCGGCCGCGCCAACACTCAAACCGATGCGCATCTCTGCCAGCAGGGTTTCGAGACGAAATCCCTCGGGCGAGCGTTGCACTCGCCGGTACAAATCTCTCACCTTGCCGACAGGAGCAAGCTTTCCAGCCAGGCCCTTAAACTCAGCCACACGCGACAACACTTCACCCTGCGTCGACTCCGCATGCAAATGGTCTGATGGCATTCAACAGGAATATCGCAAACCCATTGCGGCCACATGAAGCACAAGTTAAAAGCTGATGAAATGATAGCTGCGAGGAAGCGGGAAAGTAACCTCAGGTAACCAGTCAAGACCGCTGGTGCGGCTAGGTTTCAAGCCGGTATCGCGTTTCAGCGAGCGCGTAGAGTCTGCGCCAAACCAGCCGGTTAATGGTGACCACGGTCGCGGCCATCATCATGGTCGCGGCCAGCAGAAGGTCGAAGTTGCCGGCATCGCTGGCCTGGGCAATGGTCGCCCCCAGTCCTACGGTGGTGTAGATCTGGCCCTTGAAGTGAAAATACTCCGCGACAATGCTCGCGTTCCACGCCCCGCCCGAAGCCGTGACCATGCCGGTGACGAGGTAGGGGAAGATTCCCGGCAGGATCAGTTTTTTCCAGCGCTGAATGCCTTCCATGCGAAAAACGGAGCAGCACTCCTTCAAATCGGTGGGGATAGCGATCGCACCCGCGATCACGTTGAACAGGATGTACCACTGCGTTCCCAGCAGGAGTAGAACGATGGAGCCGATGCCCAGCCCGCCCCCCACGCGAATCAGCAACAGGAGCACGACGGGGAAGAGCGCGGTCGCGGGAACCGACGCGGCAATCTGCGCCAGCGGCTGCGCAATCCGCGCCAGCCGCGGGTTGAAGCCGATGGCTACCCCGGCGGGAATCGTCCATAACGCGCCCAGCAGCAGCGTAAGATTCACGCGGAGGAAGGTCGCGCCCAGGCCGAGGGCAGCCTCGCGGAACTCCGCTTTCTGCAGCCCGGTCAAGATCATAACTACGCGAACAACTCCGTAACTTATCGCAGCCAGCAGCGCAACTGCCAGCACACGAGTCAGCCAAACCTTCCAGGGGCTGCGCTGCACGACCTCATCGCTGTCCCGTTCGCGTGAGAAGTAGAGCATCAGGCGCTCGGTGAGCGGGCGCACCGTCTTCTTGCGAATCTGCTCCAGGCTGCGCGAACGACGAAACAGATCGAGCACCCACGAGCGCGGAGTGTCAGTGCTCTCGACTTGCTCCACTTTAAATTTCTCTGCCCACGCAATCACCGGACGCCAGATGAACTGGTCGAGTAGCACGATGACCGCGATCATGGTGCCGACGCCGTAGAGAATCGATCGTGTATCCCCGGCGCTGGCCGCGGTCTGCAGATACGATCCGAGCCCGGGCAGCCGGAAGTCGCGCGAGCCGAGTACGAACATTTCACACGCCATCAGGAAAAACCAGCCGCCGGCCACCGACATCATCGAGTTCCACACCAATCCGATCGCGGCGAAGGGCAACTCCATCTCAATAAAACGCTGCCACCAGCTGAAGCGGTAAATCCTGGCGGCTTCGCGCATCTCTTTCGGAATGCTCTTCAGCGAAGCGTAAAAGCTGAAGGCCATGTTCCACACTTGCCCGGTGAAGATCAGCAGGATCGCGCCCGCCTCAACGCCGAGTTGCCTTCCCGGAAACAGCGCCACCATCGCCAGCATTACGCCAGGAAGAAAACTGAGCACAGGGATCGACTGCAGCACATCGAGCAGCGGAATCATGAAGCGCTCGGCTCGCGGGTTGTATGCCGCCACGTACCCATACACCAGCGTGAATGCCAGGCTCAACACATAGGCGATGGTGATGCGCAACAGGGAATATCCCGCATACGCCGCCAACGCCGAGGGACTGCGCGAGATTTCTACTTCTGGCGTAAAGGGACCGAGCCAGGTGCGTCCGACCATCAGCACGCCGTAAAACAAGGCGATGCCGGCTCCGAACATCAACAAGTCAGGCAGGTACGAGACCTCGATGCTGGGCAGTTGCGTCCAGATTCGATAGGCCGAAAATCCTCGCAGGCTGGCTGATTTCTTCATCTTTACTTAGTCGAATCGCGGCGCGGACCAAGATTTCTTCTTCAGGATTTCGGTGTGGAAGCCGGGTTCTGCGTCTCGACGGCTGCCGGGGGCTCCGACCCGGCCGGCGCTTCGGTTTGAACCAACTCAGTTTGAATCAGCCGTCCCCGCTCCCGGTCGTAATCGAATATTTCGGCGTAGCGGCCCCAGTTCATCGCAGTTTCAAACTGGCGCTGCACCTCGTCCTCAGAAAAATGTTCGTCGAGAATGTCGTGGAAAAACTCGTCCGCGATGGAGTGATCGGACTTCCGTTTCAGAATGCTGTCAATTTGTTTCAGGATGGTCACATGGTCGAGCACAGCCTGACGGAATAAAACCTTGCGCTGCTGAATGTCGGCGTCGGCAAAGATCACTCCCTGCGGCGTAATCTGCACGTCGCCTTCTTTCAGCGTCGCGAAACCCAGCAGCACGCAAGCCTCAAGAATCGGCAGCAGATCTTCGACGTCCATCACCAGTTCTTCTGACAGCCGAAACAAATCCTCGCGGCCGCCGCGATCATGCAGCAATTCCACCAGGCCTGCGATCCCCCCCACGCGCGCATGGGGCAGCATCTGGTACTTGCTGGTACGGAGGGGTGCTTCCTGCTTCTTCAGCGCGTCTTTCAGGGCACCCTTCGTGAGGCCGCCCTTGGGCAGAATGATTTCCGCGGTGGTCTCGGCGTCAGGCAGTGCGTGTTCGATGTCCGGTTCGGTCATTACTTTGTAGATGTAGTCCACCAGTTCCACAAAGCGCGCCGATTTGCGGTCGCGCGGATGCTTCAGCCGGATATTGAAGTCGGAACGAATGCGCGCCGGATTTCTTCCCAGCACCATCACGCGGTCGGCGAGCATCACGGCCTCTTCAATGTTGTGGGTCACGATGAAAATCGCGCTGGCCGGCATCTTCTTGTTCAGCCAGAGCTCCAGCAGTTCACCGCGCAGGTTCTCGGCGGTAAGAACGTCGAGTGCCGAGAACGGTTCGTCCATGAACAAGACTTCCGGTTCCACGACCAGAGCCCGCGCGAAGCCCACGCGCTGCTTCATACCACCGGAAAGTTCCTTGGGATATGCGGTTTCGAAGCCGTCGAGACCCACCGTATCGAGCGTACGCAGAGCGCGTTTGTGGCGCTCGACCGCGGGCACGGCCTTGGCTTCGAGTGGAGCTTCCACGTTCTCGAGCACGGTGAGCCAGGGGAACAGAGCGAAGCTCTGAAAAACGATCGCCACGTTCGGCATCTGGCCGTCGAGCGGCTTGCCGTGCCACAGCAGTGTTCCCGATGTCGGCTCCGAGAGCCCGGTCAGTATGCGCAGCAGCGTCGATTTGCCGCAGCCCGAAGGGCCGAGCAAAGCAACGATCTTCCCCGGCTCGATGGCGAGATTGGTCAGCCCGACAACCTGAATCCGCGTTCCATCCGCCTGCGGGTAGGACTTCTCCACACCCACGGCTTCGATGATCGCGTCGTGGCTCAGCTTGACGTTGTTCAGCTTGACGTCCGATTTGATTACAGGATTGACGCTCGCTTCGCTCACGCTCAAACTCCCATACTCTCTATACACGATCCACGCAGAAGCACAAAGCGCAGTCTCTTTAACATCCGGTTCACAATTGAGATCGGCGCGGGAACGACCGGCTCACGCGGCAAAGGCCTCATCGGGAAGGGCGGCGAATGGCTTGGGAATACGATCGCTGACTTCGGCAAGAAGGGCCAGCTTCGCGCCCAGTTCACTTTTAAGCTGCTGCGAGTCGAACCTCCAACGCCAGTTGCCGCCATGCAGGCTGGGAGTGTTCATGCGGGCCTCACTGCCCAGGCCAAGCACGTCCTGCAGCGGAACGATGCTCAAACTCGCCGGAGAACATTGCGCGGCGCGAATGAACGCCCAATGGACGCCATCTTCACCTCGTCCAACGTAGGCTTCAGCATTGCGGCGTTCGTTTTCGGTCGCGCCGGAGCGCCACCAGCCCTCGACCGTGTCGTTGTCGTGCGTGCCCGTGTAGATGACTTTGCCCTCGGAGCGATGCGGCAGATAGATGTGCGCACCCTCATCGCCGAAACCGAATTGCAGGACGGACATTCCTGGAATCTGCAGCCGGTCGCGCAGCGCATAGACCGAAGGAGTGATGTAACCGAGGTCTTCGGCGAAAAACGGCAGGCCGCCCAGAGCCTCACGCAGTTTCAGAAAAAGGTCGTCACTCGGCCCGTCTACCCAGCGGCCGTTCACGGCCGTCGGCTCGCTCGCAGGAATCTCCCAGAACTGGTCGAATCCTCGGAAGTGGTCGAGACGGATGTAGTCACAGTGCTGCGTGGCCCAGCGCAGCCGCTGAATCCACCATTCATAATCGCGTTCTTTCATCACATCCCAGCGGTACAGCGGATTGCCCCAGCGCTGCCCGGTTTTGCTGAAAAAGTCTGGAGGCACTCCGGCGACGACCTCAGGTCCCAAGTCTTCCTTCAGGCGAAACAGTTCCTGGTGCGTCCAAACGTCGGCGCTGTCGTAGTTCATGAAGATCGCGACATCGCCCACGACGCGGATCGCGCGTTCGGAGCAGTAACGCCGCAGTGCCCGCCATTGCTCGTAGAAGGCGAACTGTAGTGCGCTTCGAATTTGAATATCGACCGCAAGCTCTTCACGGGCCTTGGCCAGTGCAGCGGGATCCCGGCGAGCGAGGTTCTGCGGCCACCGGTTCCAGCTTTCGAGTTTCTCGCGGGCGCGGAGAGCGTCGAAGAGGACGAAATCGTCGAGCCACCAGGCATTGTCTGCGCAGAATTTTTCGAAGCGCCGCAAGGCGTCGCCTGTTGCGGTGAGCACGAAATTTCGCGCCGCTTCGAATAACAACGGCATCTTCTGCGCGAAAACCTGCTCATATTCCACTCGGCTGGAACTAGCCGCCAACCCTACGTTGGCGGGATCGAGTTTGGTCGCGTCGATCTTCGCTAGGTCAACCTTTGCCAGATCAACCCAGCCATGTCCAGCCAGTCGTTCCAAACTGATCAACAACGGATTCCCCGCGAAGGCGGAAGTCGACGAGTACGGCGAGTTCCCGTAGCCGAGCGGCCCCAGCGGCAGAACCTGCCACAGACCCTGGCGGGCAGAGGCGAGAAAATCTACGAACTGATAGGCGGCAGGCCCAAAATCACCGACTCCGCCGCGCGAAGGCAGCGACGTGGGATGCAACAGGATGCCTGCGGCGCGCGCAAAAGACATGTCACCGCCGTTACATTCCCTGCTCGCTGGCGTTTTTGGTTAATGCTTTAATCTCTTCCGGATTTTTCTTGATCTTCCCAGATTTCGTCATCTCGTCGATCAGGCCGGCTACAAAAAGACCGAAGCGTTCCGACTGTTTCTGCAGCAGCATCTGATCCCTGATCTGATCGCGCTTCGCGGCAAAGTCCGTATCGGTGGGTTGCTGGTTCTCAATCACTTCCAGCACCACCGCGGTTGGGCCGTTGTCGATGGGACCACTGATCTCACCGGCCTTCATGTTGAAGGCCACCGCGGCCGGCCCCGACATTGAACCCACATCGGGAACCTGCGCATCCGGCAGAACAAAGTCGCTGCTCTTCATGGTCGCGCCCAGTTCTTTCGCGGCGCGCTTCAGATCATGCTCGGCCTTGGCGCGATCCGACAGTTCTTGAATCTTCTGCGTCAGTAACGTCGAGGAACGTTCGCTCTTAAACTCTTCTTCAACCCTGGTGCGGATTTCGTCAAACGTCGGCGTCGCGGCCGGCTTAACCGCCAGCAATTGGAACACGACGATGCCTTGTGACGCCGGAGCCTGATCGGGCGGCGACTTCTCTGTCGCGCTGAACACCGCATCCATAAACTGCGACGCCGGCCCCAGCCCCGGCAGCATATCTTTGCGGGAGAAGAAGTCCGAGTTGATTACAGGGACTCCTTGGGCAGCTGCGGCCGCGTCCAAAGTTTGCGCTTTGGCGTCTTTCAAGAGCGCGTCCGCCTTCTTTTGCGCGAGCTCTTGCCCCTTCTGATGTTTCAGGATCGGCTCGATCTGTGCCTTGACCTCATCGAGCGGCTTGACGTGCGCTTCCTGCTTGTCGTCGACCCGAATAATATGGAAGCCGTCCAGAGTTTTGACGACGTCGCTGATTTGCCCCTTGGGGAGCGAAAACGCGGTCTTTTCAAAGTCCGGGGTCATCTGGCCTTTTCCGATCCAGCCCAGCGAACCGCCAACGTTGGAACTGCCTGGATCTTCCGAGTACTTCTTCGCAACATCCTCGAATTTAGCGCCGCCCTTCAACTGCTTGAGCAAATCGTCGGCCCGATGTTGAGCCTCGGCTACGGCCTTGTCGTCGATCTTGCCGTCAGCGCCCGGTAGTGGCATCTTGATCCAGATATGGCTGACCTTCACCTGCTCGGGTACGCGGTATTGTTCGCGGTTCTGATCGTAGTAGGCTCGCAGGTCGTCGGTCGTCAACTGAACGCCGGCCTCCGCCTTGCCGGTTTCGACGACGGCGTACTTGACTTTGCGCTTTTCTGGAACCGAGTTTGCGTAGCTCCTCTTGTGGCTCTCATAAAACGCCTGCAGTTCTGCGTCCGTCGGGTGCAGGCCCTTGCGCAAGTCGTCCTGCTTCAAAATCGCGTAATCGAACTTGACCTTCGAATTCTCCTTGAGGAACTCCGCGTGAATCTCAGATTCACTTACGCTGGCGCTGCCGGAAATGAATGCCTGCAGCTTGGTGATCAAAATGTCGTGGGCTACGGCTTCTTCAAACTTGGCGGGCGTCAGGTTCGCACCCTGCATCAGCATGTCTTCGTATTGGGTCTCGCCGATGAAGTTACCGCCGGGGAAAAAAGTGGCCGCGTAGCGCCCGTGCTGCAATTCGTCCTTCACTTCCTCAGGGGTCACGCGAAATCCCATGCGCGCAGCCTGGCTCAGCAGAGCCTGGCGGTTGATTAACTGGTCGACGGCGCGCGAGGTCTCCTGCTGGATGAGGAAGGGCATGATTTTGGCCGCCATCTCGCCATAGCGCTGCGCGTCCTGCTGCGCCATCTGCCGCGCGGTCTGGCGGACTTCGTCCGGGCTGATGTCGACGCCTTCCACTTTGGCAACGATACCCCTACCGGGCGTGCCCGTGAATACGTCTCCACCCAGGCCGCCAGGAATCAGCGTGATCACCATCGAGGCGCAAATGAGCAGCAGCAGGCCGCCGAGAACATACTTTGTGGTCTGCCCGGATTTTTGCAAAAATCGAATCATGTCTTATCACTCCAGAGTAGAAAGGCGAATTTTTAATTATAAACCAGCCGGGTCGAACCACCGAAAATGGAGCCCCGGACGCCCCCGTCCGGGGAACTTCTCTAGGCAAATGCCGGCGTTCGTGCCACTCCCTGGGCGGACGAGGGCGTCCGCCCCTCCACGAGTTCTCGCTTGGGTCGGCACTCCCCAGAACTCGGCTATTGAAACGAATTAATATAAGTGTTATCCATTCTGGGGGCATTTTCGCGAATGTATTGCGATTGGTTCGTACGCACCCGTACTGCAACGAATTCACAGGAGCACCTTCTCACATGAACTCAGGTAAGCGGCTGGCGGTCACTCTCGTCCTTCTAACGCAATTTGTCCTCGCTTCATCGCTCTTCGCCCAAGACAAAACACAGCCCGCGCCTCCAACCAAAGTCCAAGGCAAGACCGAAACCTTGCTGCATGCCTCCGAAGGAAGGCTGGCGCTGCGCGAGGGCTGGTCGCTGCAAACCTCGGCCAAAGTGGAAGCCAAGGGAGAAGTTATCTCGACCCCGAAGTTCGCTCCTAAGGGATGGCACACTGCGACCGTACCCACCACCGTGGTGGCCGCACTGGTCAAAGATAAAACCTTCCCCGATCCCTTGTTCGGCATGAACCTGCGCGACTTCCCGGGTATGAACTATCCGATCGGCGGTAATTTTTCGAATATCCCGATGGCGCCCGACAGCCCTTATACCGTTTCGTGGTGGTATCGCAAGCAATTTACCGTGCCTGCGTCGTATAAGGGCAAGACGGTCTGGCTGAAGTTCAACGGCATCAATTACCGCGCCAACATCTGGCTCAACGGAAAGCAGATCGCTAAATCCGAAGACATTGCAGGCGCCTGGCGCACTTACGAATTCAATGTGACCGAGGCCGCCAAGCCCGGCGCCGAGAACGTGCTCGCGGTGCAGGCCTACGCGCCCACTGACCACGATCTCGCGATCACCTTCGTCGACTGGAATCCTGCGCCTCCCGATAAAAACATGGGACTGTGGCGCGAGGTCTATCTCACCTACAGCGGCCCGGTGGCGCTGCGTTATGCGACGGTCGTATCAAAACTGAATCCGCCGGCCCAGAATCAGCAGGGCAGCAATAGCGCGCAGCTTACCGTGACGGCTCAGGTTAAGAATGGAACGAATCAGGCTGTGAAGGGAAAACTTAAGGGTCAGATCGACACCGTCAAATTTGAGCAGGAGGTCGAACTCGCGCCCAATGAGTCGAAGGACGTGACTTTCACGCCCGACAAGTTTCAGCAACTCGTCTTTGCGAACCCACGTCTGTGGTGGCCGGTACAAATGGGGAAACCGAATCTGTATCCCCTCACCCTGGAGTTCGAAGCCAACGGCGCAGTCAGCGACCGTTCCGCCACGGAATTCGGTATTCGCGAAATTACGTCTGATTTCAATTCGGTGGGCGGACGGGCGTTCCATATAAATGGAAAAAACATTCTGATTCGCGGCGGCGGTTGGACTCCTGACCTGATGCTGCGCGAAAATTCGCAGCGCCTGCACGATGAGTTCCGCTATGTCCGCGACATGGGGCTGAATACCATTCGCCTCGAAGGTAAACTCGAGACCCAGGAGTTCTTCGATATCGCCGACCACGAAGGGATTCTGGTGATGGCCGGCTGGTGCTGTTGCGAC
>Ga0187855_10002303_pt1 | contig 14528 bp, 11 predicted proteins | sample June2016WEW_8_10_2_FD_132969 | JGI IMG/M metagenome (GOLD analysis project Ga0187855, IMG submission 132969) | Peatland microbial communities from SPRUCE experiment site at the Marcell Experimental Forest, Minnesota, USA - June2016WEW_8_10 | ecosystem: Environmental > Terrestrial > Soil >...
CGACTCTTGGGTCGTTAGTTGCCTATGGTGATTACTGTTGCGAACAGGCCATCTCGTAGCCTATCTGAAGCCGACGCCTTGGTATCGGCATTACCCTCCGGATGCTTGTCTCAATAAACATATATTTGGTGAGACGACATTCGAGCTCCGTATATTGCAGAAAACAAGCCATTGACGGGTTGCACTTTTGCGGGGGTTTTTTGAAACGGCCGTAGCTGTCGACAGCGACTGGCAGAAGCAGCCGACTCAAAAGCGTGCGGACAGTCTGCAGGCCAACAATTTTTGGCGTTGGCTCGGTCGTAGCGGCTAAAATATACGTGCCATAGACATGACCCCAGCGGCCAAAAGTCTCGTTCGCACAATACTGATTCGCCTTCGTGAGGCGACAGAAGCTCCTAAAGATGCGGTTGGCGGCCTACTTCAGTACGAGGGCATCTAGTCCATGGCCATCAAAAAATCCGACCTCTACTCCTCACTTTGGGCCTCGTGCGATGAACTGCGCGGCGGCATGGATGCCAGCCAGTATAAGGACTACGTCCTGTTCATGCTGTTCATCAAATATGTCTCCGATAAGTACGGCGACTCCGATGATTTTGCCCCGCCGGTTACGATTCCAAAGGGGGCCAGCTTCAAGGACATGGTCGCCCTCAAGGGCGATAGCGACGTTGGCAACAAGATCAACACGCAGGTGATTCAGCCGCTCATCGATGCCAATTCCCGCCTCGCCCGCAGCGACTTTCCGGACTTCAACGACCCGAACAAACTCGGAGAAGGGTCGGCCAAGGTCGAGCGTCTTTCCAACCTTATCGCCATCTTCCAGAAGCCGGAGCTGGACTTCTCGAAGAACCGTGCCGAGCACGACGACATCCTGGGCGACGCTTACGAATACCTCATGCGGCACTTCGCCAGCCAAAGCGGCAAAAGCAAGGGTCAGTTCTACACGCCGTCCGAGGTCAGTCGCATCATAGCCAGGGTCATTGGCATCTCCCCGGCGAACAGCAAGGCCTCCACCACTGCCTATGACCCCACCTGCGGCTCCGGCTCCCTGCTGTTGAAGGTCGCAGCCGAAGCGGGAAAGCACATCACCCTGGAAGGGCAGGAGAAGGACGTGACCACCGCCGGTCTCGCCCGCATGAACATGATCCTGCATGATTTCCCGACAGCCAACATCCTCTCCGGAAACACCCTGTTCGATCCCAAGTTCAAGGACCGCGAGCAGCTCCGTACCTACGACTACGTCGTGGCAAACCCGCCATTTTCCGACAAGACATGGTCTACCGGCCTCACGCCCGCGAAGGATCACTTCCAACGCTTCACATGGGGTGTGCCGCCCAAGAAAAAGGGTGATTACGCCTACCTCCTGCACATCATCCGCTCCATGAAGAGCTCAGGCAAAGCCGCCTGCATTCTCCCGCATGGAGTCCTCTTCCGGGGTAACGTCGAGGCCCTCATCCGCCAGCAGCTTGTCCGCTCCGGCTACCTCAGGGCGATCATTGGACTGCCCGAGAATCTCTTTTACGGCACAGGCATCGGGGCTTGTATCCTCGTGCTCGACAAGACAAACGCGGCCGGCCGCAAGGGGATTTTCATGATCGACGCCTCCAATGGCTTCATGAAAGACGGCCCGAAAAACCGCCTCCGCGAGCAGGACATCCACCGCATCGTGGATGTCTTTACCCGGCAGGATGAAAGCGAGCCGCGCTACGCTCGCATGGTGCCGGTCGAGGAAGTCGCCGACCCGAAGAACGACTACAACCTCAACCTCCCGCGCTACATCGACAGCACCGAGCCGGAGGACTTGCAGGACATTGATGGCCATCTGCGCGGCGGCATCCCCGAGCGCGACATTGATGACCCTTTGAGGCTGGGCCCCTATTGGAAAGTACTTCCCAGCGTTCGCGAGGTTCTGTTCAGTAAGCGCGACCGGCCCGGCTACTGTCAGTTGCGACCCCCGATCGCCGAGGTAAAGCCCGCTATTTTCGGCCACGCCGAGTTCACCGCGTTCCATGATTCCGCGACAAAGCTCTTTGTCCAATGGAAAAAAGCCAGCACTCCGAAGCTGAAGGGATTCGCTAAAAACGGTCATCCCAAGCCGCTCATCGAGAGCATCGCCGAGGATTTGCTCGCCACATTCAAGACCGTACCGCTTGTCGATGGCTACGACATCTATCAGCACCTCATGGACTACTGGGCCGACACCATGCAGGACGATTGCTATCTCATCGCCGCCGAAGGGTGGAAGGCGGGGGCGCAGCCTCGCGAGATCCGCCAGGTGAAGAACAAAGAGAACAAACTCGTCTGGCCTGAGCCCCACGATTTCAAGAGGGGCAAGCGCCGCTTCAAATCGGACCTGGTTCCCGCCGCGATTCTGATTGACCGCTACTTTGCTGCAGAGCGAGATGCCATCGCTGCCATCGAAGGAGTACTTGCCGCCATCGAACAGCAGCTCGACGAAAAGCGGGAGGAGCAAAGTGGGGAGGAAGGGCTGTTCGCCGAAGTGATCGAGGGCGAGGGAGACAAGCAGAAGATCACCGCCAAAGCCGTGAAGGGGCGCCTCAAAGAAATCGGCCAGGACACAGATTACGCCGATGAACGCCAGGCCCTAGAGGACTACTGCGCGCTGCTCGACAGGCAGACGGACGCCAAAGCTCAACTCAAAGCTGCGCAGGAGGATCTGGACGCTATGCTCGATGCCAAATACCCCCAGCTCACTGAGGACGAAATTAAGGCGCTCGTTGTGGATGACAAGTGGTTGGCCACCCTCGCCGCCGCCGTGCAGGGCGAACTCGAACGCGTCTCCCAGACCCTCGCAGGCCGTATCCGCCAACTGGCAGAACGCTACGCCACCCCGCTGTCACAGCTACGTGACGCAGTGGCCACCCTCGCGAGCAGCGTGGATGACCACCTTAGAAGGATGGGAGCAGTGTTGAAGTGAAGCCCGGCTACAAGCAGACTGAGGTCGGCCTCATCCCGGTAGACTGGAGTGTCCGGTCACTCGACCAAATCGCCGATCCGAAAAGGCCCATCTGCTACGGAATTGTCCAAGTGGGACATTTCTCGAACAACGGAATCCCCGTCCTCGCCATTAAGAACCTCAACGGCGATTATGTCACCGACGTCCACCGCTGCTCTACCAAAATTGAGAAAGCATACGCTCGCAGCCGAGTTCGTCCGGGGGATGTTCTGATGTCCGTGAAGGGTACTGTAGGCCGGATTGGTTTAGTGCCGCCAAACTTCTCCGGCAACATCAGTCGCGACTTAGCGAGGATTGCACTCTCTGATTCAGACATTCCGGCTTTTTGGTATCAGCTGCTTCAGAGCGACATGGCCCAGCGACTGTTGGAAGCCACCAAAGTGGGAACAACACGGATGGAGCTTTCGATTGGGCCTCTTAAACAAGTCAAAATGCCACGCCCACCGAAAGAAGAACAGGGCACAATCGCGACGATATTGAGCGATGTGGATGAGCTGCTCGGCAAGCTCGAACAGCTCATCGCCAAGAAGCGCGACCTCAAACAGGCTGCGATGCAGCAGCTCCTCGTCGGGCAAACCCGCTTGCCGGGATATGAGAAGGCGAAGGTCTATAAACAGACCGAAGTCGGAGTAATTCCGCAGGATTGGGATCTCTGCTGTATTGAGAGTTTCGCGCGAATCGCTACTGGCACCAAGAACACCCAAGACCGTGAGACGGACGGCCAGTATCCATTCTTTGTGCGTTCACAGACAGTGGAACGAATCAGCAGCTATTCCTTTGATGGAGAGGCTGTTCTCACAGCGGGCGACGGCGTCGGGACGGGTAAGGTATTCCATTACATCAACGGAAAGTTTGATGTTCATCAGCGCGTGTATTGCATCCACGATTTTGCCGAGCACGTAAATGGATATTTTTTCTTCCTTTGTTTCAGCTCCCGATTTTATAACCGCATTATGCAAATGACTGCGAAGTCATCTGTTGACTCGGTTCGAAGGGAGATGATTGCAAACATGCTCATTCCCCTTCCGCCAACCAAAGACGAACAGACCGCCATCGCTGCCGTGCTAACGGACATGGACGCGGAACTGGCGGCCCTGGAGCGGCGGCTCGCCAAGACTCACGACCTGAAGAAGGCGATGATGCAGGAACTACTAACCGGGAAAAACCGCCCTGTCTCAAAGGGGGCTTCCCTTGCCTGAACAACCCCGCTCCGAACGGCGGACCCAGAACCGCGTCATCGCCCTGTTCACGGACAAGACGCGACCCGATTGGCTCGGCTACCGTTATCTCGGCGAGTGGAACAAGCGCGAGAGCAACCGCTGCATCGAGGTGGAATTATTCCGGGCAAACTTGAAAGCACGCGGCTACTCCGAGACCCACATCTCCGCCGCGTTGCAGAAGCTGATGGCCGCAGCCGACACTACCGGCATTACCCTTTACCAATCCAATCTCCGCACCTACCAACTGCTGCGCTATGGCGCGGACGTGCAGATCGCCGTCGGGCAGCCGCACGAGACGGTCCACCTGGTGGATTGGGAACACCCTGGTAACAACGACTTCGCAATGGCGGAGGAAGTGACCTTGCGCGGCGGTTACGAGCGAAGGCCTGACCTGGTTATCTACCTGAACGGCATCGCTATCGGGGTGATCGAACTAAAGCGGAGCTCCGTGGAGGTTGGCGATGGCGTGCGGCAGCTTATCACCAACCAGGAGGAGATTTTCAACAAGGACTTCTTCGCGACGGTGCAGCTTGTTTTCGCGGGCAGTGATTCGCAAGGGCTACGCTACGGCACCGTCACGACCAAAGAAGAGTTCTTTGTGGAGTGGAAGGCGGCAAACAGCGGCCCACTGACCGCTGGCGCGTTGCTTGACCGGCCGCTAGCGCAGCTGTGCGAGAAGTCCCGCCTGCTCGACCTGATACGCAATTTCATTATCTTCGACAACGGTATCAAGAAGGTGCCGCGCCCGCATCAGTTCGCTGGCGTTAAGAGGGCACAGGAACGCATTCGGCAGCGCGAGGGTGGCGTCATCTGGCACACGCAGGGTAGTGGAAAGAGCATCCTCATGGTGCTCCTCGCCAAGTGGCTAATGGAGCACGATCCCGACGCCCGCATCCTCGTTGTTACCGACCGCGACGAGCTGGACAAGCAGATCGAGGGCGTGATGAAGAACGCCGGGGTCATCGGCGAAAGCTCCCCTTCGCCCCGCATTACCTCGCGAGCTGAATTCGTTGCGAAACTCGGGGCCACGACGCCAAGACTGCTGTGCGCGCTGATCCATAAGTTCGACCCCGCCGACCTCAAAGGCCCGGCGCCACCCGTCCACGGCCGATTCTACGTCTTCGTGGATGAATGTCACCGCACCCAGGGTGGCGACATGAACAAGCAGATGAAACGTTGGCTGGCGAACGCCATCTTCGTCGGCTTTACCGGCACGCCACTTCTGCGCAAGGACAAGCAGATGACACGGGATGTATTCGGTACATACATCCACACCTACAAGTTCCATGAGGCAGTCGCGGACAAGGTAATCCTCGACTTGAAGTACGAGGCTCGCGATGTCCCCCAGCGCATTACGTCGAAAGCAGCGATTGACGCATGGTTCGAGCAGAAGACGAAAGGCTTGAACAACTTTCAGCGAGCAGTGCTACGCAAACGCTGGGCGAGTATGGAGGAATTGATGAGTGCGGGCGAGCGCAAGCAGCGCATCATCGCCAGCATCATCGAGGACTTCAATCTCAAGCCTCGCCTAAATAATGACCGGGGCACAGCACTCCTTGTGGCGGCCAGTATCTACGACGCCTGCCACTACTATCGCCTTTTCCAGAACACGCCCTTCTACGAGTACTGCGGGATCATTACGTCCTACGAGCCGAATCACAACGCAATCTCTCGCGAGCCGCCTAACAGCGACGAGCGATACAAGTTCGACACTTACGCAAAGCATGTCCTGACAAAAGGGCAAACCACGAAGGCCTATGAAGACGAGGCCAAGCGACGTTTCATCGAGGAGCCGGCCAATCTCAAATTGTTGGTCGTAGTCAGTAAGCTCCTGACCGGCTTCGACGCGCCGAGCTGCACGTACATATACCTCGACAACGAGCTGCACGACCACAACCTATTCCAAGCCATCTGCCGCACGAACCGTCTGGACGGTGACGACAAAGACTTCGGCTACATCGTTGACTTCAAGGAACTTCTAGAGGATGTAGAGAAAGCCGTCGCGGTTTATAGTTCCGACGAGCTTGACATCGACGAGGGCAGTGGCGGAGACAACAACATCAGGCTCAAAGACTGGCTGGTGGAGGGGAAAACACAGCTAAATGCGGCCCGTGAAGCGCTCCACTATCTTTGCGCTCCGGTGCCGCCTCCTCGCGAGATGGAGCAATATCTCAATTTCTTTTGCGGGGACGCCGCGGATCCCAATGCCCTTGCTGCGACTGAACCGCTGCGGGTTTCGTTCTACAAGGCCGTGGCCACCTTTGTCCGCGCCTATGCTGCTGTCGCTTCGGATCTCAGCGAGGCGGGCTACTCAGATGCTGAGGTCGCGGCTCTTGAGAAGGAGATACAGTTCTACAGCGACACCCGATCCGCCATCAAGAAACACTCAGGCGAAGAGTTGGACATCAAGCCCTACGAGGCGGACATGCGCCACCTCCTCAACACCTATGTTCAGGCCGACCCAGCTACCGACTTGGGCAACCTGAATTCGCTGTCACTCACCGAGCTGATCATCGAAACCGGCATCCACGATGCTATTGCGAGGAAGTTGAACGAGAAAGGAAAGCTTTCGCGGAACGCTGTTGCCGAAGGGATTGTCAACAACGTCCGGAAGACCATTATCCGCGACCAGCTCACCGACCCCAGGTTCTATGCAGAGATGTCAAAGCTGCTGGATGACCTCATCAGACAGAGCCGTGCCGACACCGCGGCATATGAGGAGTTCCTGAAAAAGGCGGAGGCCCTGGTAAAGCGAATGGCCAAGAAAGATTCTGGCGGCCACCCTCCGAAGTTGAACGGGTATCCCGGGGCCATCGTGCTGTTTAACAATCTGGCCAACATGCCCGCCACGACCTTTCAGTGCCCTGCGGATGGAGATGAAAAGGCGACACTCGCCCTCCAACTCGATCTCGCTATGCGCGAGAACGCTCCCGCCGGATGGAAAGGCGACGACACTCGCGAGAAGCAGGTGCTCAACGCCCTCTTCCCGATCATGTCTCGGGACCGGCAGGCAACACAGGCCATTTTCGAGATCATAAAGAACCAACCGGGCTACTGATGAACGAGACCATTCAGCTTGGAGAGATTTCGATTCTCGTGACGCGGAAGGACATTAAGCATGTCCACCTCTCCGTTCATCCGCCGAGCGGGCGGGTGACTCTAGCGGCTCCTGTCGCAACGCGTCTCGATGTTGCCCGCGCTTACGCGATCTCAAGGTTGGGCTGGATTCGCGAGCAACAATCGAAACTCCGGAACCAAGCCCGCGAAGCGCCTTGCAAGTTTGTCGAACGCGAAAGCCATTACTTGTGGGGGCGACGTCACCTCCTCACAGTAATCCATCGGGACACGAAGCCCTTCGTTTCGCTCGATCATAGGCGCATCACGCTTACAGTGCGCCCAGGCAGCGATGCTCTAAAACGCGCCGACGTGATGCACGAATGGCATAAATCGCTTTTGCACGGCGTTGTGCCGTCACTCATCAGGAAATGGGAGCTGAAGCTGAAGGTAAGAGTGACCCGGTATTTCCTGCAACGGATGAAAACCAAGTGGGGGAGCTGCAATCACAAGGCGGGACATATCCGCCTCAACACGCAACTCGTGACGAAGCCGAACGACCTTCTCGAATACGTGATCGTTCACGAGATGGCTCATCTCATTGAGCCGACGCACAGTGATCGCTTCCTGACGATCCTTGGGAGACACTACCCGGCCTGGCGGGAGGCCCGCGCAGAACTGAACGAGCTACCGTTAGCTGCCGAGGAATGGAAGGAATGATCTCCTCGATAAGCTGTCAGGAAACAAGTTCTCCAACAGCGAGCGTTCGGAAGGTCCGCGTGTCCGGAAACTTGAGAAACCGTCAACTGTAATTTGGGTTGACAAACGGCAGGTAAGGCCCCGTTTGCGGCTGAAAGACTGATGTGGGAACGCCCCAGTCCGAAGGCTCCGCGCTTGCCGAGGTGTACAATTCGTCGGAAAACGATTAATGCGTCCCAATTTTGGCCAACGTTCGATAAGAACATGAAGAAAAATACGATCAAAAGCCTCTACGTTCAGAATTTGTTGTCTTTTGGAATGGAGTCGCCGCGAGTCGACTTTAGCAATCTAAATGTCCTTATCGGTCCAAATGGTTCTGGAAAATCAAATCTCATAGAGGTTATTGGTTTGCTGCGAAGCACGCCGAAGGACTTTGCAGGGGAGGTTGGCGATAGCGGTGGAATCTCTGAATTATTGTGGAAAGGAAAGCCCAGAGCCGTGACGGCGACAATCGAAGTGAAACTGATCGAGCGCCAAAACCCCGGTTCGCTTATTGCCATTGCTGAATATATGGCCGCCGGCTATGGAGAAGAATAGACAGGCGGCCTTGCCAACGCGATTCCGACTCATCCAGCAGATCTGCCCAATGGAAGCGCAGCCACGGGTTCAGAAATTCTAGTCCGTACACTTCTATCTCCCCCTTCATACGTGCAAATGGAAACATGGTCGTTAGCGCATCCGCATCAACCATCTTGGCCCCGCCGTTCCGGGAGATCTCAACGATCTTTACGTGGGCGTCAACTTGTTCCACGACTTGTTTTCGGGTAGTCAGACCTTTCAGCTCTGGATAACTCTTCTGCAGATTCTCCACGTGCAAATGTTCGGCCCAATATTTACGGACCCGGTCTAAGTAATCTTGAATGGGGGTTTTGTCTCTGCCCGTTTCAGGGATTATGTATGTCAAATCGAGACGAAAGCAAAGTGCAGCCGCCAACCTTTCCGCCCAACGCTCAAACTCTGAGCCGGTCAACCTTGGAAAGACATCTCCACCGGTAGCCGCAAACCACCGCACACTTGCTGGGCTCAAAGTAGTATTTTCTTGGTAGGGAGACACTATAGAAGTCGCTTTCGGCGCCGTCTTGAGGACAGCCGACATAGTTGGAGACAATGCGTTCCTTTCGAAAAAACGGGGGGGTTACGGGCTTCCGTATGGCTCCGCTTCGCTTCGGACCATCTCGCTTGACGACTCCGAACACTTTCTGCACAATTATCACGCAGCGTCGCTTTGCTCCGACTGCTGTTCACGTTCGCTCCGGAACGCCGTTCGGCTTCCCTCCGGAATCGATGTTCACTTTCACCGGAATACCCAGAAGCCTACCGATGTCCCGCGCTAAGTGCAATTGGTACAGCAGGAACCGACTTTCTGGTAGGCACAGCTCAGGCTCTTGTGACTTCGATATTGGCGGGCTCAGCCATGGGGGTATCTAAGATGGGCGAAGTAGTCGCTGTCAGCGTGTTGATCCCGGGCGCTCAGGTTTCTATGTCAGGCGATGTCGTGCGCATCGAGATGGCTGGCCGAGTAAGATGCTTTGACGCCGTCAAAGTGAAGGAGGTCGCGTCTCGTTCGTCACAGAAAGAAAGATTCAGACCGCTCCTCTCGATCCCGCATGATGCAAAACACGCGGTCATCCTAGTGCAATGTTCGATGCGATTCGAAGGCGATTTCACGCCGCGCACACTCGGATTAATTAGGCAGGGTGCGCACTACAGCACGAATCTTGAAAGGGACCCTTCGCTTCCCGATCACTTCGGACAGACCGAGCTTCGTTGTGATATGGTCCGGGTGCTACGCGAATCAGCGGACGGCGCGATCCTACTCGGCGTCCTAAGTACGATCATGGAGGACAAGAAAGAAGACTCTGATTCATCTGTCGTTGCCATGGTCGATCTTCTTGGCTTCTCCCACATCATGGCGACTTTATCCTTGGATGACGTTGAACGCCGCTATGCCGATACGCTAATGAGCGGTTTGAACCTCGCGGGACTTTGTTCTGGTGGAGCTTTCGTCCTCAACGAGGAGGGGGCTTTGGACTCTGGGCAGGACTTGTGGCCTGTCTCCATTGGTGTTTTCCAGGATACGGTCGTGTTGTACCCCAAATCGGGAATGAACGATCGCCCGTTAACAACGATCTGCGAGGCAGTTGCTCTGCTAATCGACATCGCGCTTCAAGGCGATTGGTTGTTTCGAGGCGGTATCGAATTTGGCACTTTCCGGGCGATACCGGAGTATAACGCCTACCTTGGGACAGGCCTTCTTGAAGCACATCGGATTGAGACGTCGCAGAATTGGGCCGGCGCAGCGGTCGGTGAACGGGCCGTGGCCTCATATGCGGGCGACATTGCGTCGCTGAAGAGCAGGCACCTTCTTCTAGACTATCCCGTCCCGCTGCAAAGAGAATCGGTCCGCCCGGGCGGAGTCGTGTTGGCCGTAAACTGGTGCTATTTCGATTTGAAATGGCAAGCACGCAGACGCGACAAGCTCGAGAAGCTCCTTGAGGCAGCGCCTATCGGGGCGAAGGAGAAGGTGCAAGCCACAATCGACTTCCACGACCATGTAGTTGGTTCTCATTTGGCGGATCTTGAGACCATAAGGAGACCTGGTTTCGGAGATCCATCCAGATCCAATACATGACCCTTGCGCCTCGAACGGTAGTACATTCTTGCCTGGAGTTGGGCTGGTCGAGAAACAAGATGATCCTTCCTTGAGGAGGCACTGGCTACCTAAAACCACTCAGATCGCCAACGCCTTCAGCAACGCATGTCGTGAGTCGAGGTAGTAATGGATGGTAATCTTGGCCGCCAGTTCGTCTGGCAGATCGTTCAATTGCCTTCGGCTGCTTATCGGCATCAAGATACTGGCGGCCCCTTTCTCGATTGCAATTTCAACGACAGCGACCGGGTTGAAGATGTTCTCGATGGAACCGCCCAAGTTCAGACCTCCGGTGATAGCGAGACCGCCCTTGATGCTCTTCTGGAGCAGGGATGAGCAGAGGGCAAGAAGTACGCTGACACCGACGGCGGAGCCGCTCTTGGCGCTGTCGAATGCACGCAGTTGAACCGAGAACTTGTCTGGCCTGCTTGAAAAGATGGGATCCGAGCGGCTCAAGCCGCGAAAAGAGCGCAGCGCAGAAAAGGCAGCGAAATAGTGCCGGGGCCCGCACCAGGCTGGCTCGCGCTCGGATCACCGTCAGGTCGGCCTGGGCTTGGGCGCAAGTTGTGCAACAATATCACCGAATGAGGCGGAGCGTCATATGAGTGGGGTTGAGAGCTTTGCAGAGGATCTCAAACGGAGGTACGAAGCTTCTCGTCTTCGCGGGCGGGCCAACTACTGCGCTGTCTATCTGTTACTCGTGTTAGCGGTCAGCGGCAGTGCGGCCGCTGCCTTTTCTGTCGCGGTCGGCATGTGGCCCAAGGCAGTGAATGCCGTATTGGCTGCACTCCCGGGCACAATATATTTAGTGAACCGACAATTCAGGTTTGAAGAACGGTCAAAATGGTGGTTTGAAAAGTTTTACATAATAGAGGGCTTGTATAGGGGTTTAGTCTGGGAAAAGAAGGATCCGGCGGACATCAGCCGGGAATTGACTTGCCAATCCAGAGCTCTTGCCCAACGTTGGCCTGGATTTGGTGAGGCTCCCCGGCAGTAGTGGGTTCCCGCGCATGACAACTTTCGAGTCATCTCAATGCCGGCACCACTTATTGGGCTAAGGGACGGTAGTACTCGCATTAACCTACGTGCGGAATAGTGCCCACACCGAGGTAGTCTTGCCCGGAGATGTAAGGTACTCACGATACGCAGTGAAATCGAAATCATTAGGGAAATTGTACCGACTCTTCCCCTCGCCTACTTGGTTAATCACGATTCGCCACCACAGTCCCAAGGTTTGTCACCTCTTTCGAAAGCTGTTTGATGGGCGGATGCGGTATCTAGCAGTTAGCATTGAACTCAGCCGGATAACTGCTGACTGATCATCGGCAGCGACAAAGCTTGGCCGATGCCGACGCGCCGCAGAAGGAGCTTCCAAAAGAATTCGTGGATGACCTTGATGGTCTCGGGCGTGAATTGATGCACGTTTGGGAATCGAGAAGGTGACTCTCCCCCCCACCCCCCTTCACCAAAGACAGCGAGCGACCCTCCCCCTTGCTGCAGCCCGGGGGCAGTGAAATCGTGGGCGCTCGCCTATCTAGTCGGTGTAGCAGCGTTTTTGTTATCCAATAGCCTTGAGAAGTTCTGCGGGCTTGATGGAAAGGGCGTTTGCCAGTTCGACGATATTGATGAGGCTTATGTTCCGTTCGCCGCGCTCGACCCCACCGACGTAATTCCTGTGCAAGTGGGCACGATCCGCAAGCTCTTCCTGGCTCCATCCGCGCTCTAGCCGAAGCTCTCGCAATCGCTTCCCCAAAATGGTTCTCGGATCGGTGGATGACGGCACGACTCGATCATTTGGGCTTGACTATTATCAGTCCACACATTATGAGTGTGATCTGTTGGGCTACCCACCCGTCCGCGGAAGCGTGCGGCTTTGCCCCCATCCAGGGTGCGAATTATGAAATGGCTTTTTCTCGCCGCGGCTATTTGGTATTGGTGGCTTCTCTACACGCTTTCCTACAATCCTAAGGATTTCCCTGATCCGACGCACGCGCACAAAGTTTGGGAGCGCAGGTTTGCTGTGTCCTGTTGTCTCGGCGCATCCATCGTTACGGGCTCTCTCTATCTATCCGGTGCGATTCATAGACCGTGGATCACAGCCGTGTTGTTCGTGGTTTCTGCGATATTGGTCGGCCTCGTCCAGGGTCAGCTTGTGGGTTTGATTATCTATTCCAAGGTGGGGCTGATGATGCTGAAGGTGAAAGCCGGGATGAAGTTGGGGGTGCCGAAGCTCGCCCCCATTGTGTGGCCGATCTACCTGAGAGCGGAAGAGGGAGGCAGGGAGCGCATCATTACCCGGCAAATGGCTTGTTCTTATTCACAAGCCACTGCGACCTGGCCAAGGAGAATCGTCTTTTCAATTCTTGTCCTCTGGACGTTCGCGGACGCTTACCTGAACGCCCGGGACTGGCACCTAAACGATGCTCCATGGTGGCTTTGCATACTTGGTTTCTTTCTGAGCGCGCTGGTCGGCCTGTGGTTTGTTGGTGTGATCGTTATGGTCTGGGACTGGATAGCACGTTGGTTCGCTCAACGCCGTTCAGCAGCAGCAAGAGATTAGCTTTTGTGGGAGAATGCGGAGGTTCCGCAACACCGAGTGAAACGCTGGACACCAAAACTCGTCCTCACGGCCCGACACAAGAGATTATTCGTTCTACTTCTCGCCGCCGCGTGGGTTTCCGCCGACATACTGCGAATCAGCTTGTATCACGACTGGTCGCCGCGCTGGTGGGCGAGGTTCTACGCTGAGTCGATCCCCGCTGTCTTGTTCGCCGGGATCTTCCTTTGGTGGTACTCGGACCGCTGATGATTCGCATATAATCGCAGCCGCTCTTAAACGTCCCGTCATGCCCCGCAAGGCCCGCTACACCATCCCGACGCTGATCTGGCGCTGTCCTCACTGCGGCTTCCAGCACACCGCTGCCGACCTGATGCGCCTCGATTTCAATAACCTCCGGTGCAAGGCGTGCGGCAAGTCGTTTCCGTCGGGACCTGGTGAGGAGAGGACTTAGAGGCTCGGCGACAACTCAACTCGGCTTTTCTGCGTACTTTTTCGCGTCTGCGACGATCTTTTCTAAGTCGCTTCGCGACACATCCCACTCCCCCCCGACCCCGTCCCAGATATAGAACCGCTTGACGTTATCGTTCACAAAACGTTCATCGAGCGGGAAGAATTCATCATGTGCTTCCTGTTCTTCCAATATCTTCGGCAGAAACCGGGCACTTACATGAAGTCCTTTTTGCCATTAGCAGCCTTTCGCATCGCACCGCACCCGTGAGTACAGAAAAACACTTGTCGGCGTTGGGTTAGGTCAACCGCAAAACCCTTGCAAGTCCTCTGATAGACACTGCATTCGCGCGATCATGCTCATCGCGAAGACGTTCGTAGGTTCGCCAGTGCATTCCTTTGGGTATGTCTGGGAAAGGGGTCATCATGTTTGCGGTGCCACCTAACCTGATCCGAATCTTCTGAGCGCGCCGTAAAGCTCGGTCGTAACGCTGTTCCCTTTGGCTCTCATAGACCAGTTGAAGGCAGTGGCGACACGCAAAGGTAGCGCCACCGTACAGAACGCCCACGCGCCGCCCACAGCCGCGGGCAGGACATATAAACCATGTTCGCTTGCCGCCATAATGACAAGGTGTACGAACAAGGTCTACTGGGTACTCCCTCTTCTGCCACTGGTTCGAGCCGAGCGTTTGGCTCAAGTAAGACAGAACAATGGAGTCCTCAGTTGTACGGCCTCGAATCGATCCCGTTAGCACGCCGTTACGGATCGAGCCCAGGATGAAGACAGCGCCCGGCCTGAGATGGCCATGACGATGCAAGAACCGCACGTCGATGCTGTGATAGTAACCCGTTGTGGTTTTTCCG
>Ga0187855_10002304_pt1 | contig 14525 bp, 9 predicted proteins | sample June2016WEW_8_10_2_FD_132969 | JGI IMG/M metagenome (GOLD analysis project Ga0187855, IMG submission 132969) | Peatland microbial communities from SPRUCE experiment site at the Marcell Experimental Forest, Minnesota, USA - June2016WEW_8_10 | ecosystem: Environmental > Terrestrial > Soil >...
CTGCTGGATCAGCAGCCCGGTGGACTGAATCATGATGATGCGATCTGTCCCCTGCACCCGGGCGCGTTCCATCTTGTCGTAAAACAGCGGATCCTCGAACGTAGTGAGGTCCAGCCGCGACGCATGTTCCATGATTTTCGTGCTGATGTGGCGGCTATACTTGTCGGCAAGAACGATTTCGCAGAACGTGATTAAACGCGCCAGGATCGCGGCGACGCACGCCAGAACAAATTCCAAAGCGACCAAGTACCAGAACGTATGGGGAAGGGTCGCATGATGCGCCTTGAACTGATAAACGTCATCGATGATGACTTGCGTGACTTTCAACACCGCCAGCGGCACAAGAGCAGCCGTTAACCGGCACGTCAGGCTTCCGACGATCACACTGGGCGCCGCTTCCCAGACCATTTTGAGAACGGGGGGAATGTTCCTGAGTGCGGCTACGCGTTCGCGCCAATTCGGGGCAGGGTCTTGGCTTTTCGCGCTGGCCAACGTTTCCTGCGCCCCTGTTCCACTATGGCTGTCTGTGGTTCCTGCGGACATACGCGAACCATCGACGCACGCCGATGGCCAATAAGAATGAGCGGTAAGTGTCCAATTGACAAAGGATTACAGCCTGGCCTTTAGGGCAGGTTTATGTTTTTTTTTCGCCTCGACAGCAACTTTTGCACACTAGGCATCCGTCCGCGGAAGAGCTGCATCGTCCACACCCTTAAGCACTTCCCCAATAACCCCTCGCCTTCATCCTCGGGCGCTATTTATCAACCGTCCACCCATTTGCTCGCTGTCAATCCCGGCTTCACTGGGGGCTTGTTCATCGCGTTTATCGCGCAAAACGATCGCGCAAAGTCCGTTTCGCCCCCTTCGAACATCTAAACCTCATGATGGTGCCTGAGGTCATTTGGAGTCGGCGAACCGGCGTCGTTCGCATTCTCTTGCTTGCAATCGCCATTGGTCTTTCCATGGCACCAAATATGGACGCGTACGAAGTTCCCCTGAGCCCCAGTTCTCTGCATGACGCCTGGGTCTTGGGTCAAAGGAACGATCAGGCAACCGCGGAGTTTCTGGCTCCATACTCCCAGCAATTCAACGCCGCCAAGGTGCAAAATACCCCACAGGTCGCTGAAATCCAGGTACTTACACCCTTCGCCCAGGTTGTCGATCAATCCCGGCAGAATCTCAGCGGCCGCTACACCGAACAACAGGCCATGCAGGCTTACCACCACCAGGGAGACACGGTAATAGTACTCGTCCGCCTGATGCTGCCAGGGGCATACCCGCAATCGGAGCGCAGTCCGCAAGCGCCGCCCGCGTCATCTCACGGCCAGAGCGCCGTGCTTCGTCCCGAAAATTTCTGGCAGAACTTTCAATTTGCGGTGAAGCAAAACGGAAAGGTGCTCGCCACCCGTTCCATTTCCAACAAAGCCGTCTACTCATCCGCCACAAACGCCGCGCCCGCCACCCTCGACGGTCAGACCGTTTGGCTGGAATACGACGCGAAGAGCGTTGCCGCGGAAGAAATCACCGTGGACGTAACTTCTCCGGACTCGAAAACGATCACCACAAATTTCGATCTGAAGAAGCTTCGATAAAAACTCCTGGTACTGTGGAAACGACTGGGGCAAACGACTGGCGAAACGGCTGTGGAAAATTCCGCGAAACATCCGGCGACGATCCGGCGAGCTTTCGGAGGACCTTCGAGCAAACTCACAAAGGCAAGCGCAGCCGCGCCTCGCACCCTGTCACGTCCCGCCGGTTCTCCAGCGTCAGAGTGCCTCCGTGCGCCTCAGCGATCTGCCGGCTCAGCACCAGCCCAATTCCCGTTCCCCCCTGCTTCGTTGTGAAGAACGGCACAAACAGGTTCGCCGTATTCGAAATCCCTGTGCCTTCGTCCGCAACCCACACATTCAGGTACGAATCCTGCCGCGACCATCCGATGCTCGCCTTCCCGCCATTTTCCTGCACCGCATCCGCGGCGTTGTGCACTAGGTTAATCAGGAGTTGTTCCAGTTGATCGGCATCGCCCGATATCACCACGTCGGGTCCTTCCTCCACCTTCAGCTTCACCCGCGTTTCCAATTTCGCGACGCGTGAAATCCACGCACGCACATCCACAGGCGCCAGCTTCGGCGACGGCAACCGCGCCAATTTCGAATACGCCGCCATAAACCGGCCGAGCGCCTCGGTCCGCGACCGAATGATGCTAAACCCTTGCCGCATGTCATCCAGCAGCGCAGCCCCAGGCCCCGTCTGCGACTCGGGCTCGCTGGTGAGCGACTGCAGCCCGCTCTCCAGGCTTTGCGCCACCGATTGAATCGGCGCCAGCGAGTTATTCAGCTCGTGCCCCATCACCCGAATCAGCCGCTGCCAAGCCTGCCGCTCCTCATCCCGCAGCGCGCGGCTCAAATCGCTCAGCACCACCAGGTGATGCGGCAAGCCGGCCTGCCGGAACGATCCGCGCCGCATTCCCCAACGTCCCGATCCGCCCGGAAAACTCAATTCCATCGTCCGGGCCGCCTCGCCTTCCAGTGACGCGCCAAGCCCAAGCTCCCCGGCCGTAAATCCCAACAATCTCTCGAGCGGCCGCGCCAGCAACCGCTCTCCCGCTCGATTCACCAGGCGAAGCTTGTTTTCGTTGTCAAACGTAAAGATAGCGACGTCGATTTCTTCCATTACCGTGCGCAACAGCGCCGTCGCCTCCAACGCCCCCAATCGTTGCTCGCGAAGCGTTTCGCTTAGCGCATTGACTTCAATCATCACCTCGCCCATGGCATCGTCCCGCTGCGCATCCCGCCCGCGCACGGAAAAATCTTCCTCGCGCAAAGCCGCCAGCAAGTTCGAAAGAGTTTGCAGGGAAAAAACCACGCGGTGCCGCAGGGAAAGTGCGAATCCGAGCCACAAACTAAGGATCAATATCGCCAGGGTCCAGGCAGTTCTGGAAGTGTAGTCGCCGGTCCACAGTAAAATAAGTGAAATAGCCGACCCGGGCAGACCCGCCGCCAGCGCCAAAAGCTGAATGCGGCGTTCGTAGGTGAGGCGCCTCATTCCAAGCCGTGTTTTTGCAATCGCCGGTACATCGCGCTCCGGCTCAATCCCAAAGCCTTCGCCGCCTGGCTCACGTTCCCGTCATAACGCGCCAGCGTCCGCTGAATCAAGTGGTGTTCTACTTCGTCCAGGCTCATATCTTCCAGGCGAGCCGTGCTCCCCGCGGCGGCAGCGCGCAGCCCGAGGTCAGCAGCCTTCACCTGCGGTCCTATAGCCATCAAAACGCCGCGTTCAATCGCGTGATCCAGTTCGCGCACATTTCCCGGCCAGGGGTGCTCGTGCAGCAGCTGCGTCGCCACCGAATCGAATCCCGAAATCGTCTTGCGATACCGCTGCGCGTAATTCCGCAAAAAATGATGCGCCAGCAGATCAATGTCCTCGCGGCGTTCCCGCAGCGGAGGCAAATGAATCTCGATGGTGTTCAGCCGGAACAGCAAGTCCTGCCGGAACCGTCCCGCCGCCGCCTCTACATCCACGTCTACGTTCGTAGCCGCAATCACCCGAACATCCACCCGCCGCGTACTGGAGGATCCCACGCGCTCCAGCTCGCCAGTCTCCAGCACGCGCAGCAATTTCGCTTGCAGTTTCAAGGGCACGTTCGCGATCTCGTCCAAAAACAATGTCCCGTTGTCCGCCAACTCGAACCGCCCGACGCGATCCACCCGCGCGTCCGTAAAGGCCCCCTTCACATGCCCAAACAATTCGCTCTCAAACACGCCCTCCGACAACCCGCCCGCGTTCACGGTAACCATCGGCGTACTCGATCGAGGCGAAAGCGCATGCAAAGTCTGCGCCACCACCTCTTTCCCGGTTCCGTGCTCCCCGGTAATCAGCACATTCGCGTCCGACACGCCGATCCGCCCGATCAAATCCAGCACCGGCCGCATCGCCGCCGACTCCGCAATCATCGTCGGCCGCGACTCCGCTCGCAGCAACCGGTTCTCCGCCTCCAGCCGCGAAGCCTGCCGCAAAGCCTGCCGTAAATCGATCTGCGTGCGCAGCACCGTGAGCAACCGGTGGTTGTCCCAGGGCTTGGGGATAAAGTCGCGCGCCCCGCGCCGCATCGCCTCCACCGCCACTTCCACGCTGCTCCAAGCTGTCATCACGATCACCGGCAAGGTCCCATCCACCATTTGAATCCGCGGCAGCAAGTCCAGCCCTTCCTGCCCGGAAGTCGTGTCCCGCGCATAATTCAAATCCATCAACACGGCGTCAAACTCGCGAGCCTCCACGGCAGCGAGCGCTTCCGATGGCGAGGACGCTCCCTGCGTCTCGTAGCCTTCGCGCTTCAGCAAAAGACGCAGCGCATCTCGAATATCAGCTTGGTCGTCAGCAATCAGAACGCGATGCGGGTGAGTGTTAGCGGTCTTCATTCAGTTTGTGGTAACAGTTTATTCCAACAGGAGTGCTTGTGCACAGGCCGGGGCTTTCGTTCCGCTCTCATTCTTCCTCCGCCCTCTGTGCCTCTGTGGCCAGCCTTTCTTCGCTCTTCCTTACCTCGTTACTTCATTATTTCTTCACGTCGCTTTCATCATTCGTATCGCAGCGCCACCATCGGATCCACCTGCGTCGCCCGCCGCGCCGGCAAATAGCAAGCCACCATCGCCACCAGCGTCAGCGCCACCGAAACGCACACATACGTCAGAGGATCGAACGGGCTCACTCCCGACAAAAATCCGCCCACGAGTTTGCCCATCACTGCCGCCAGCAAAATTCCCAGCGCCAACCCCGCCGCAACAATCGCCGCTCCCTGCCGCAAAACCATCGCCAGCACATTTCTCGCTTCCGCGCCCAGCGCCATTCGAATCCCGATCTCATGCGTCCGCTGGCTCACCGAAAACGAAATCACGCCAAACACTCCCACGACCGCCAGGATCAGTCCCAATGTACCCAGCGCCCCGGCCAATACCGCTGCCATCTCGAAAATCAAAAATCCGTTCAGCGTATCCATCGCATCGACCATCGGCCGCACGTCAAACACCGGCATCGACGGCGCTACCGACGCAATCCGCTCCCGCACCGCCCCGGCCAAACCCTCCAGCGACCCGCCCTCCGACCGCACCTGCATGGTCGCCAACGACGAATACTGCTGCGCCATCGGCACATAAAAATTCTCGTGCATCGGCCCGATCAAATTTGTCGTACGGCTGTTTTCCACTACTCCGGCCACGCGAATGCTGTGCGCGCGATCGCTCACCAGCGTGAACTCGTGCCCGATCGCACTCGTTTTCGGCCAGAATTTCTCTGCCATCGCGCGATTGACGATCGCCACGCGCGGCTTCCCCTCGACATCGGCGTCCGTGAAATCGCGCCCCTCGACCAACGGGATGTTCAACGTCTCGAAATAGCCCGGGGTCACCACGTTATAGTTCAGGTTGGGCGGCGCCTCGCCTTTTCCGACTTCGAATCCTGGCACCTCGATCGAGTCCGCCGTACCGTAGTAACCCAGCGGCACAGAAAACGCGATGCTCGCCGACTTCACGCCCGGCAAACTCCTCACCCGAGCCAGCGCCTCCTTGAAAAACGTCAGCCCCTGCGCCTTGTCGTAGCCCACTTCGCTGGGGTCCAGCGTCAGATTCAACAATCCTCTCGCATTAAATCCCAGTTGCATCTGCCGCACGTGCTCCAGGCTCCGGGTCATGAGTCCCGCGACAATCAGCAGCATCAGCGACCCGCCCACCTGTGCGACCACCAGCCCGTTGCGCAGCCAGCTGCGGCCCGCCGTCACCGTCCGTCCGCCATCTCGCATCACTTCCAGCATCCGGCCGTTCGACGCGCGCCAAGCCGGCACGACGCCCACGGCGATTCCCGTTACCAGCGCCGCGCCAAATGCGTACACGAACACGCGCCAGTCAAACTGAAAATCCAGCACCACCGAAAACGTCGTTTGCAACTTGATGTTGCTCAGCAGGCTGCTGCAGAATAGCCCAAACCCCACTCCCGCAAGCCCTCCCGCCAACGCCAGCACCACGCTCTCGGTCAAAAGCTGCCGGACCAACCGGGCACGCGAGCCCCCCATTGCCGCGCGAATCGCCATCTCTTGTTGACGCACCGTCGACCGCACCAGCAAAAAATTCGCCACGTTCACGCATGCCAGCAAGAGCACCAGCCCCGCCAGAATCAAAAACAAGCTCGCGATCTTTGGTATGGTGCCGTTCAGATCCGGATCGGGCCGCGAGAGTCGTTCGGCAAACGGCTCCAGGAGCACTCCGTCTTCGCTCTTTGGATATTCATTCGAAAGTCGGTCCGACACTACCCGCAAAACCGATTGCGCTCCGGCAAGATCCATCCCTGGCCGCAATCTCGCCAGCAAGATCAGATACCGGTTCTCGCGATTGACCATCACGTCTTTCGGGTTGCTGTTGTCCGCCAGCATCATGTTCAACGGCAAATACGCCTGGGTGTCCAGCAGGGCGTACGGCCCGTGGAATTGCTTAGGCACAACTCCGATGATCGTCACCGGCCTGCCGTCAAAGGTCACCGACCTTCCCGCAATGTCCGGATCGCCGCCGAATTTCGTCTTCCAGCAGCTGTATCCCAGCACCATCAGCGGATGAATCTCCGACACGCTTCCTTCGTTCGGGGTGATGAACCGCCCCAATTGCGGTTGCAATCCCAGAGCGTCAAAAAAATTCCCCGACACATAATTCGTCGTGATCGGCTGAGTATCTTTCCCGATGGTCAGCCCGCCGGTCCCGATCTGATACGCCATCACATCGCTGAATGCCGCCGTCGCCCCCTTCTGGATATCCAGAAATTCGGGCACCGACCAATTGTTCTGCAGCGGTCCCTGCTTCTGCTGGAAAGCCAGAACCGTAAGCTGCTCCGCATCCCGAACCGGCAGCGGCCGCAGCAAATACGAATTCACCAAACTGAAAATCGCAGTATTCGCCCCAATCCCCAGCGCCAGCGTCAACACCGCCACCGCCGTCATCCCCGGGCTCTTCACCAACATCCGGACCGCGTACCGCAAATCCTGCACCAGGTTTTTCACGCCGACCTCCAAATCTCGAGCTTACAAATGTCTCCGTACTCTGTGTCTCTGTGCCCGCCTGCGGCAGGCAGGCCTGATCTTTCTTCGCCTTTTTATTCAGAATGCTGAGGAATCAACTATTCGTACCGCAGCGCCACCATGGGATCGACTCGCGTCGCCCTACGCGCTGGAATGTAGCAAGCCAGCAACGCCACTCCCACCAGCACCAGCCCCACCACGGCAAGGGTCAACGGATCGGTGGGGGAAACTCCAAAGAGCAGCGTCGCCAGCAGTCGGGTGAGCGCAATCGACGCAACCAAGCCAATCCCAAGGCCGGCAATCGCCAACCTCAGTCCATACTTCAAAACGAGGCTCATCACATCGTTGCGCGTCGCTCCTAGGGCCATGCGAATGCCCATCTCATGCGTCCGCTCCGTCACCAGATAGGCCATCACGCCGTAAATCCCCACGCTGCCCAGAATCAGCGCGATCCCCGCAAAGATCCCCAACAGCATCGATGCGAATCGTTGCGATGCCAGCGACTGCTCGATCAGCTGACCCATTGGCTCGAGTCCAAACACCGGCTGGTCTTTGTCCAAATCGCGCACCGTTTGCAATACCGACGTTCCTAACGCACTCGCATTCGAAGCCGTTCGCACGACCAGACTCAAGCTCCCGCTGCCCACCTCTCCCAAAAAGGAGTCAGGGAGCTGATCGAACGGCAGGTAGAACTGGTATTTGATCGAGGACGTGGCGTCCTGCGCCAACCCCGCGTGCTTCACGTGGTTCACCACGCCAACAATTTCCATCGGGCGCTCCATCCCGGGGAAGGGAATAGTGATGCTTTTTCCGATGGGGTCCTCGTTGGCAAACAGCCCGCGGGCCATGGCGTCATCGATCACAATCGCCATGGGCGCGGTTTCATTGTCTTGCGCCGTCAAGAATCTCCCCTTGATCAACTGCAGCCCCATCGCGTCCTTGTATCCCGGCGACACCAGGTAGAACATCGCCCACGGCATTTGCTCCTGCGTCGGCTTGGGCCTGCCTACGACGTAGAAAAATATCTCGCTGTCATCCCGCATCGGCAAATCGCTGCTCACCGAGGCTGCCTGCACGCCCGGAAGTGCCTCGATGCGTCGCAGCGCCTCGTGATAGTACGTTCGGACTTTCGCGGGACTCGCGTAGCTCACATTGGAGAGCGATATGTTGAAGGTGAGCGCGTTCCTGGTCTGGAACCCGGGATTCACATGCTTCAGCAACGCCACGCTGCGAATGGTCAGCCCCGCGCAGACGAGCAGCACCAGCGCCAATCCCAGCTCTGCAATCACCAGCGCGCCTTGCAAGCGATGATGTCCACCGGTCGTTCCGCGCGCTTGATCTTTGAGCATGCTCTGCACGTCGGGCTTGGAGGCGCGCCACGCGGGAGCCAGCCCGAAAAGCACGCCGGTCAAAAACGAAACGCCGAACGTGAACGCCAGCACGCGCCAATCCAGCGTCACCACTTCCGCTCGCGGCAAACTGCCGGGCACCGCCTTCACCAGCGCGTCGGTGCCCCAATACGCCAACAGCAGCCCCAGCGTTCCGCCCGCTGTAGCCAGGCAAATGCTCTCAGTCAGCAACTGCCGCGTCATGCGCCACCGCGAAGCTCCCATCGCGACCCGGACGGCGATCTCTTTCTGCCGGCTCGCCGCCCGCACCAGTAGGAGGTTCGCCACGTTCACGCAGGCGATCAACAATACGAATCCCACTGCGCCGAGCAACAGGTACAAGCTCCCGCGCACGTCGCCCACTACGTCCTGCATCATCGATTTCACGTTGATGCCATGCGCCGCGTTCGCTTTCGGATATTCCTCCGCCAGCTGCGTCGCGATTGGATCCATGTCCGCGCGCGCCTCCGCCAGCGACACACCCGGCCGCAGCCGCGCGACCACATACGTACCCGCGCGCATCTCGCGAGTCGTCCGCCACAACGCCGTGCTGTTTCCCACCGGCACGATCACGTCGGGGTTGCTGTAAAACCAGAAATGCTCCGGCAGTACCCCGACCACGGTAAAACTCTGATCCGTCAACACGATGGACTTGCCCACGATCTGCGGATCCCCGCCGAATTTCGTCTTCCACAGGCCGTGGCTGAGAATCGCCACCTGCGGGGCGCCAGGCCGGTCCTCCTCTGGCAGGAAGTCCCGCCCCAGCAAGGGATGCACCCCTAACAGCGTCAGGAAACCCGCGGAAGCCTGCCGCGCTTGCACGTGCTCCGCCGTGCCTGACCCCGAAAGGTTGAACGATTCGTGCCGAAATGCTGCCATCTCGGCGAACGAATGGTTTCGCGCGCGCCAATCTTCGTAGTTCAGGTAACCCACCGACATCTCGTCAAACTGCGGCGATTTCTCGGATAAAATTACCAGCTGTTCCGGATTTTGATAGGGCAGAGGCCGCAGCAGTACGGCGTTGACTACGCTGAAGATCGCCGTATTGCCGCCGATTCCCAAAGCCAGCGTCAATATCGCAATCGCCGTGAACACCGGAGATTTCGCCAGCATCCGCACGGCGTACCGCAAATCCTGAAAGAGAGTGTTCACGGGTAAACCTCCAGATCCCGAAACTCGAAACTCGTCTGCGTGGCCCTGGGGACAATCCGCTACCGATGTTTTCGTCGGCGAACCTCAGCGTCTTCTGCGTCTTAGCGTTAGCTTTTTCTCCTCGTCAACTCTTGGCCGAGGACGAGACTGCTACGCCGTTCTCGCTGACGACCCAGCCATCCTTCAGCTGAATCAAGCGGTTGCCGTAGGTTGCGTTTCGCTCCGAGTGCGTCACTTGAATAATGGTGGTGCCGGTCTCGTTCAACCTTTTGAATAGCTGCATGATTTCATCGCCTTGCTCGGAGTGCAGATTGCCGGTGGGTTCGTCCGCCAGAATGAGTTTCGGATTCTGGATCACCGCGCGGGCAACACCGACAAGCTGCTGCTGCCCGCCTGAGAGCTGGTTCGGGAACAAGTCTTTCTTCCCGACGATGTTGAACTTGTCCAAGGCGTCGCAAACCAAGCTGACACGCTCTTTGTGCGGGACATTCTTGTAGGACAAGGGGATTTCCAGGTTTTCGAAAACGGTCAAGTTGTCGATCAGGTGGTAGCTCTGGAAGACGAAGCCGATATTGGCTTTGTGCAGTTCGTTGCGGCGTTTGACATTCAGCCGGTGGACGGCCTGCTCGAGGAAGTAATACTCGCCGGACCAGGAGCTATCGAGCATCCCGATAATGCTGAGCAGGGTGGACTTACCGGCGCCCGACGGGCCCATGATGGTGACGAACTCGCCCGGATAAATATCGAGGGTCACGCGCCGCAGCAGAAAGAACTTGTTGGGGCCGGCCTCGATGGACTTCTCCAAATTTCGTAGCTGAATCAAAGGTTCCACAATCTCTCCTTGAAATTCCTCTGCAACTCTAGCAGATCACAACGCCGAGCCAGCCCGCTTGTCGGGTACTGGGACCCCGATGGTTTTTTAGCTCGTATGTTATTGAAACTAAGTTACTTATGCGTAGATTAGGACTGAAGCACGGACGGACGCGTCCGTCCATGCTTCGCAATTTTTTGGATCGGGCTTGAAGGAGGCAGGGAGCTTGGGGCTTGGGAAGGCCGCGTGGCCGCGACCGTGGAGCTGTCCGGCTGGAGGGCCAGACGACGAGTTTTCCCAGTGCGAATATTACCATGAAAGTACGTACCGAGTCAAGTCCTTTTCAATGGTACCCCGTTCATTCGTGTCGCAGTGCCTGCAACGGGTCCATCTGAGCCGCCCGACGCGCCGGCAAATAGCAGGCCAGCGCCGCCACCGCCAACAGTGCCAGCGGCAAGACGATAAAGGAGATGGGATCAGCGGTCTGGACATTAAACAGTAGCGACGACATGGTCCGGGCGAGCACAAAGGCAATGGGCAGGCCGATCGCCAAGCCCAGCAAGGTCATAGACATGCCGCCGCGCAGCACGAGCGACAGCACGTCCCGCGTCTGCGCGCCCAGCGACATGCGGATGCCGATCTCGTGGGCGCGTTCGCTTACCGAATAGGACATCACGCCGAAGACGCCGACTGACGCCAGCACCAGCGCGATGGCTCCCAGTACCGCCATCATCGTCGCCACGTAGGCAATCCCGATGATCGACTCGGTGATGGCCTTGTCCATGGACTTTACGTTGTACATCGGCAAGTTCGGATCGATAGCCGCAATCTGGGCGCGGGCTTCGGAGACGAATTTCAAGGGATCGCCATTGGTGCGCAGCACCAGGGTCGTGTAGGACGGCGGGCTTTGGCGGTAGGAACGATACAGGGTCGGAACGTCTTCTTTAACAATCCAGCTGTAGTGCAGGTCGTTCACCACGCCGACCACCGTCATCCACGGCGAGTCGGAATCTGCTTTGCCGATCTTGATGTGCCGGCCCAGCGGATTGTCGCCGCCAAAGTAGCGGCGCACCAGGCTCGCGCTCACCACAGCAACCTTGGGAGAATCCGCTCCGTCCGAATCGGTGAGGAAGCGTCCATCGCGCAACCCGATATTCAACTCGCTGAAGTAAGTCGGAGAGGTCGTTTCGACGATGGAGTCGTGCGAGTCGTCTCGCTGGGTCAGCGGGCGCTCCTGGATCGAAAACTCCTGTGTCGAGATGCCGCCGCCGTCCGCGTAGGGAACGTGCGACGCCAGCGCCACGGCCTGCACCCCGGGAATGGCGGCAAGCCGCTGCTGCACCTGCTCGTGGAACGTCAACCGTGCGGCCGGGTTGCCATACTGGGTATCGGGCAAGTTCATATCCATGACCAGCAGGGTTTTCGGCGTGTAGCTCTCGTTGACCGACAACAGCCCTTGAAAACTACGCACCAGCAGACCAGCGCCGACCAGCAGCACCAGCGCGAGCGAAACTTCGGCGATCACCAGGGCCGCGCGCAAGCGGTGACGCCCGCGGCCAATCGTCGAGCCACGCCCGCCTTCCTTCAGCGTGCTGGTCACATTGGTGCGCGAGCTCAGGAGCGACGGCGCGATGCCGGACAAAACGCCGCTGACCACGGAAACCGCCAGCGCGAAAAGAAACGCACCGGAATCCAGCCGAATGGTTTTCCATCCGGCCACGAACTTGGCCACGTCCGGAGGCATGTGCGACAGGATCATGTCGATGTCCCACTGCGCCAAGAATAGGCCGAGGACGGCGCCGGCCAGCGAGAGCAAAATACTTTCGACCAGCAATTGCCGCACGACGCGCCAGCGGCTTCCGCCCAGCGCCGTGCGCACCGCAAACTCGCCGACGCGGCCGGTCACCCTCGCGAATTGGACGTTGGCCACGTTCGCGCACGCAATCAGCAATACGAAGCCGACCGCACCCATCAGCAGCAACGTGTATTGCCGCGTCAAATCGCCGGTGATGAACTTCCGTAACTCCATGGGCCGAAGCTCGAAGGCCTTGTTGGTGTCCGGATACGCGAGAGCCTGGCGCTGCGCGATAGCTTGCATTTCCGCGGCGCCCTGCTCGAAAGGAACGCCCGGCGCGAGCCGGCCCAAGACCCAGAGCCAGCGGTTGTCGCGACGCGCGCGTTCCTTGGTGTCGAAGTACAGAGGAAGCCAGGCTTCCGCCGGCATGGGATAGTCAAAGCCCTTGGCCATTACTCCGACGACCGTGAAGCTCCTGCCGTCCAGCTTGATGTTTTTGCCGAGAATGTTGGGGTCGGAGGCGTAACGCTGCTCCCATAACGCGTGCCCGAGAATAATTTCCTGTTCCTTGCCGGCTTCCTCCTCTTCGGGAAGAAATGCGCGGCCCATCAGCGGTTGCACGCCGATCGTTTCGAAGAAATTTGCCGGCACATGGAAGGCTTGCAATTTCTGGGGCTCGCGATCGCCGGTCAGGTTAACTTCGTCCCAGGAATAGGCGGTAATCTGGTCGAAAGAGCGCGCTTCTTTCTTCCAGTCGAAATAAGTGGCGGGCGCGATCGGAACGAAATCCTGGGGACCGAAGCCGGCGCCGCTCTCTCGCGTGTGGCCATCGACCAGCGTGACGATGCGGTTGCCATTCTCGAACGGCACGGGATGCACGAGGAAGGCCTCGGCCAGGCTGAACACTGCGGCGTTCGCGCCAATCCCGAGTGCCAGCGCGATCACGCACACCAGCGATACCAGCCGGTGTTTCATCAGCATCCGAAAGCCGAACCGGACATCCTGCCAGATCGATTGCATGGGTCCTCCCGTTGTGGCCAGCGGCCTGGGTGAAATTTGAGTCTAAATCCGCACCCTTTGAAAACCGCAAAGGATGCGGCACCCAAGAAAAACCTACGGATTGCCTCGCTTGGCGGCCGGCTATTCCGAACGGTTGAGATTCTTCGAGCATCCTCGTCGGATGCTCTCAGAATGACACTCTCTCGAGGGTCTGGGGCCTCTCTAGTTGGCCCCGACGTGGGCTTCCTGGGTTTCTTCCACGATGCGGCCGTCGAACAGGTGGATGGTGCGCTCGGCGAAGTTCGCGTAGCGCTGGTCGTGCGTGACCATGCAAATGGTTGCGCCGTTGCGGTGCAGGTCGCGGAGCAACTCCATCACGGCCTCGCCGTTTTTGGAGTCGAGGTTTCCGGTAGGCTCGTCGGCCATCAGGATCAGAGGATCGCCGACCAGTGCGCGAGCGACGGCCACACGTTGCTGTTGACCGCCCGAGAGTTGCGAGGGGTAATGGCGCAGCCGGTGTGCCATGCCGACGCGTTCCAGGGCGCTCTGTACTTTCTGCTTGCGCTCGCTGGAGCTCGTGCCGCGATAGGTCAGCGGCAGCTCGACGTTTTCGTACACGGTCAAGTCGCCGATCAGGTTGAACGCCTGGAAGATGAAGCCAATCTCGCGATTGCGAATGCGGGTGCGCTCGCTGATGGAAAGATTCGCGACCGGCTGGCCGTTGAGCTCGTAAATTCCGTCGCTGGGAGAATCCAGCAGCCCCAGGATCGACAGCAGCGTCGATTTGCCACAGCCCGAGGGCCCGGCGATCGAAATATACGTGCCCTTCTTGATCTCGAGATGAATTTCCTCGAGCGCGTGCGTTTCCACCTCATCGGTGAGAAACACTTTCTTCACGCCTTCCATCTTGATTAGCGTTGGTGCGTTTGGTTCGAGCATGTGCTCTCCTTGAATCAGTTTTCTCTGCGAAATCTAAACTCGTGTACTCGACTAACAGTCTTTACGTCCCAGGGCCCTAAACTGTTCCGCCGACTTCGTAAAATCATAGGCGCTACGCGTCGGGCTAAAGCCCGGCGCCTACATACGGTTGCAAATTCATTCGTACCGCAATGCCACCAGCGGATCGACTCGTGTTGCCCGCCGCGCCGGCACGTAACACGCCACCATGGCGACCGCTACCAAGACAACCGCCACGCTCGCAAACGTGAACGGATCGCTAGGCGTCACGCCGAACAGCATTCCCGAGAGGAGCCGCGCCGCAAAAAACGAGCCGGCAAGCCCGATGGCCGCGCCCAATAGCGCGAGGCGCAATCCTTCTCCCAA
>Ga0187855_10002306_pt1 | contig 14524 bp, 12 predicted proteins | sample June2016WEW_8_10_2_FD_132969 | JGI IMG/M metagenome (GOLD analysis project Ga0187855, IMG submission 132969) | Peatland microbial communities from SPRUCE experiment site at the Marcell Experimental Forest, Minnesota, USA - June2016WEW_8_10 | ecosystem: Environmental > Terrestrial > Soil >...
CAAACTGTTTTTGGAGGATCTGCCGGGTGTCGCCGGTGATCAGGTCGGCGGTGGTGGGCGAATCGCCGTAATGCACAATGCGCGTGATGGCCATGGGCTCGCCGCGTTCGGTACGCCAGAGCGCCGCGTAGAAATGGTCGAGGGTGCCATCGCGATCGTCCAGAACGGAGGGCAGCGCAGGACTCACGTGTACGGGCGCCAGAATCTCGGGCGCGGGATGGCGCTGGAGAGGCGAGAGCGGCGTCAGCTCCGGCGTGAACTCGACGATTGGAGCGGCGGTGGCCATCTCGGGCAGCTTGACTCCGGGCACCAAGCGCGCCGCGCCGAAAAGGATCGCCAAGAAGGTGACGATGGTGAGAGCAGTGTGGACCGGGAATGCGCGCATCTCAGAACCGCGTGTAGACGAATGGCGCGGCGCCCCGGCCGGCCAATAGTTGAATCGCTACGATGGCCAGCGCGATCGCGGCTGCCTGCACGTAGAAAGGACTCCGTCCAAAAAGATTGATACCGCGTTCGTACCAGTTCTTCGGGAGGGCTTGGCCGGCGGCGGCCACGAGCGAAACCAGGATTACCCCCGTTGAGACGTTGGCGAGTGAGAACGTGAGTGACCCGATGCGGTTCAGGATCTGGAACGCGCCCGCAGCCGTCGCGCTACGGAAGAATACCCAAGTAAGACATACAAACTGGTAAGTACAAAAGATACGGATGGCTCGCGAGGCCAGGCCGCCTTCGGGACGACGCCCACGCCACGCCTGCCATCCGCGGGTCACGGCCAGAGCGACGCCATGCAGCAGTCCCCAGATGGCAAACGGCCAGGTCGTGCCGTGCCATAAGCCACCCAGAACCATCGTGATGACCAGGTTGATGTAAGGCCATACTCTAGTGCGCTTGCCAGGCAGGGAGAAGTAAAGATAATCGCGCAGCCAGTTAGAGAAAGTGATGTGCCAGCGCCGCCAGAAGTCAGTCACATTCACCGATGTGTACGGCCGATCGAAGTTGATGGGCAGGCGGACACCCAGCAGCATGGCGGTACCGCGCGCGATATCCGTATATCCCGAGAAATCGTAATAAAGCTCCAGCGAGTAAGCGTAGACCGCCACGAGGACTTCCATGCCGCTGTATAAGTTGGGTGTATCGAAGACCCGGTTCACTAGGTTCTCAGCCAGGTAGTCGGCGATGAGCAGCTTTTTCAGGAGACCGAAGACGATAAGAAACAGGGCGCGGCCGCCATCTGTAGACGACAGGTCGAATTTCTTAGTGAGATGCTTCAGTATTTCGTACGGGCGGGAAATAGGCCCGGCCAGGATGGTTGGAAAGAAGGAAGACGCAGCGAGATAGCCCAAGTAACTCGTGGCCGCCGGAGCGTCCCGGCGATACACATCTATGGTGTACGACATCGACTGAAAAGCGTAGAAAGACAGGCCCAGGGGAAAGATCCAATCGAAACCAGAGGGCGAAGGGAACAGGCTCATGTGCCGGGATAAGACGATCAGGCCAAGATTCGCGACGAGACTGATTCCGACAAGCAGGCGGCGGACGATTGATTTGGTAAAGGATTCGAGCCCGAGGCCGACGAGATAGTCTATAGTCGCGCAACATGGGATAAGCGCGAGATAGAATAATCCATACCTTGCACAGAAGAAGTAGTTGGCCGCCAGCACCACAGTCAAGCGGGCAAGCTTGGAGCCGGCTACCAACCAATATGCAAGTAAGACTATGGATACGAAAAGGAAATACGCGGCACTGGTGGAGTGCACTCAAGCATTATATCTCACACGTTGTGGCGTACGCTTCAGACGGTGCTGCGGCGAGCTTCAGCTCGCCGAATTCGGACCGTGGGCTGAAGTCCACGGCAGCACGCTGAGGCGTGCGCCACGGCCTCATCAAGCACGCAGGGTGTCGTCGAGCCAGTTGTAAATGCGGAAATCGCGATAGCCGGGTGCGTTAAGCTCGCAGTGCAGGTCGGCGCCCTCGGCCCGCGTGAAAGCGACCAGCGTTTTCGGACTCCGCAGCATGTCGAACAATTGCCGCGACTGGCCGGGGAAGAACTGCTCGGATTCGGGATCGGCCACCAGCAAGGGGCAGCGGATCTCGCCGGCCAAGTCCTTCAGATTATAGTCGCGTACGGCGCGAAAGGCATCGTAATAGGACGAAAAACCATAAGGGCGCATGCGAAAGTCCAGCATGATTTTCGACTTCGGATTGAGCTTGAGGCCCATCGCCATCTTCGCGTCGAAATCCTCTTTCTTGCCCTGGTCGAGCGTGTCCCGCATGAAGGGCGGCAGGTTGCGGATCCAGGGATCGGCCACGTTCCAGACGCCGGGGTCCAGGACGCCCGCGGCGATGCGGTGCTCGAAGGCCAGCGCCCGCGCGACCCAATATCCGCCCTGGCTGACGCCGATCAGGGCGATGTGCTTCGGGTCCACCTCGGGATGGCGCAGCGCGAAATCCACGACCGGCGTGATGACCTTCTCCCAGTCCGGGCGGAAATACAGCTTGCGGATCCATAAGGAATCGCCCTGGCCCGGTCCGTTAAAGCTGAGGCAGTTGTACCCGCGGGCGAGGCCTCCAGCTACGCCCAACACGTAACTGGATACGTCAAGCCCATCCGCGCCGTTATTGAGGATCACCAGCGGCCGGCGGCGGGCGGTCGCGTCGACGCGGTAAAACCAGCCGGTCAGCGCGGCGCCTTCGTAGGGGATTTCGACCCTTTCCACCGGCGGATCGAAGAGCGCGGCGGCTGCGGCCCAGCATTCCGCATACTGGCGGAAGGTGGGGAGGAGGCGCGATGTGTCGGCGGTTCCGTCAAGGAAGCGGAGGGCAGCGGCGGAATGTTTGGCTGCCCAGAGCCAGGCTTGGCGCGCGCTGACGCGATGTCCCCGGCGGGCGGCATCCTCGGCCCAACCGCGCGCTTCGGCGTTGGCCGCGTGGAAGGCCTGGAAGGCGGATTCAGAATCGCCGTCGGTGATGGCTTGCGTCAGCGCTATCAGCTTTCCAGGATTGCCGACGCCGTAGTAGGAGGAGCCCAAGTCGATCCAGACGCTGAAGTCGAACGAAGGGTCGCTGAAGAAATGTCCCCGGGCGGGTGGCGCGGCCGGAACTTGGCTCGCCTGGCCGGCGTTTGCAGGGGATCGTAATGCGGCAGCGGCGGCCGCAGCGCCAAGAAGCCCGCGCCTGGGGATTCCTCGCTCGTTGGGAGTTTTTGGCATAGGCCGCTCCAGGGCGGCGGATCAGATCTGGCCGGGCGGCACCTTCGAAATCCGGTCTTTGATGTTTTCCGGCAAGACCTTGTTCAGCTCGCGATAGCTTTGCCGGAAGCTCTGCTTGACTTCTTCGGGCGAGGCGTCGGCCATTCGCCGGGCGGCATCCATGACGCACGGCGCCAACCGCGAATCCGACAGCAGGAGCCGGGGCGGCACGGGCAGGAACGCCATCAGGGCCCAAATCGTAACCGTGGCCCACAGCAGGCCGCGCACTACACCGAACGCGCCGCCGAGCAACCGGTCCAGCCAGGAAAGATCCGCCTCGCGAAAGAGTTTCGCCAATTGCCTGCCAAAAATGGATCCGAGGATAGTGACACAACAAAACACGAGCAGAAATGCGACGACATCGGCGATCCCCTTTTGCTCGATATGTGATCGCAAGGATAACGAGATCGGATGGTAATATTGCAGTCCCAGGACCAGACCTAGGACCGATGCGATGAATCCCACGCCGGTCTTCGCAAAACCCGCGAGCAGACCGGTGACGATGGAGATCACCATTATTAACGCTAGCCAGACATCCAGCCAGTTCACGCACACCTCCAATCAAAGAGTACTACGCGGCGGGGGGCGCGTTTGTTCCGCTGCTCCGGAACTACCCGCCGAGGTGGATTTCGATGCCCTTGCCCTGCTCCCGCGCGCGCTGGTATGCCAGCCGGGCCGCGACCAGATCTTCCACCGCCAAACCCAACGATTTGAATACTGTTATTTCCGAGGGCGAAGCGCGGCCCGGTGCGCGGCCCGGTGCACGACCCGCTGCGACTTCGCCGAGTTCGACGACTTGCTCCTTGGCGAAGCGGCCCTCGCGCTCGCCCAGGATGATGTCACCCGATTCCTGGAAAGCGGCGGCTCTGGAATCCACCACAACGCGCGCACGCGCCAACAGCGCCGGATCCATTTCCCGCTGATTGGGCCGGCAGGCTCCTACCGAGATGACATGCGCGCCGGATGCCACCCAGTCATTGGCGAAAACCGGCTCGGATGAGGCCGTTGTCAGCGCGATGACATCGGCGCCGCGTACGGCTTCAGCGGCGGTTTGGCACGGCCGGATGGGAACGGCCGCTTCCGCAACGAACTTCTGGAGGTGGGCCGGCGTGGGACTCCAGGCGCGCACTTCTCGAAACGGGCGCTCCAGCGTCAATGCCGCGAGATGGCTGCGCGCTTGCACTCCGGAACCCAGAATCGCGAGCACCGCCGCATCCGCGCGCGCCAGGTGGCGCATGGAAACGGCCGAGACCGCGGCGGTGCGCATCTCGGTGATGAGGCGGCCATCCATCACGGCCAGCAGGACGCCGGTTTCCGGATCGAGGAGCAGAATGGCGGCCTGATGAGTTGCCAACCCGCGCGCCTGGTTGGAGGCGATTACTGTGACCAATTTGGCGCCCAGCATCGGCGGATCTCGCACGAATCCAGGCATGGCGGCAAAGAAGGCCGCTTCGCCCATTTCGATAACCGGTCGCACCGGCTGCACGACCCCTCCAGACGAGAACGCCGTCAGCGCGCTTTCCATCGCGCCGATCAAATCCGGCATGGGCAGAACGGCACGGATATCGGCTTCGCTGAGGCAGAGCGTCATGAGGGTAGTCTAGCAGCCGTGCTAGAGCTGGTTCGCCCATGGTGGGGCAGGCGCTTTCGCCTGCCAACCGCTGCCAGATTAGAGCGCGTCTCGCCCCTACGGCCCGCACAACTCGATGGGATTACCTTCGGGGTCGTCCAAGCGCGCGAATCTTCCGTTGGGACAGGCTTGCGGGTCAATTTCCACAGAGATGCCAGCGGTGCGCAGTTGTGCCGCCACGGCATCCAGGTTGCGGACACGAAAGTCGATCATCCAGACTTTGCGCCATCGCCGAAATAGTCCGTGGACTCGGGGAACGGGGCGAATGCAGTGGGGCCGGCTTCCTGCTGCCAAGGCAACCCGCCGTAGTCGGGGGGCACGAGCGAAACGCCCAGGTGATCGTGCTACCACTGACCGCGAGAGGCAGGGTCCCGCGCGAGAAAGAACAGACCTCCGATACCGCTGACTTGTTCCATGTCGCCCCTCGGTTTAATATCCGACGATTGCAAAATTATGCTGCGTCCTGGCCGCTAGCTCGCAGGCTGGACCGCAGCTATCGTCTGGAGAGGAAAATCACTAGCGTCGCGAGGAGAATCGAGATCGAGCAGAGAACGATTGTGTTCCGCTTTCCCCACCGGCGGAAGTAAGACAGTGAGTTGGGCAGCGGCGGCAGAAACAGGCGCAATAAAACTAAGAAAACAACCAGCGCAATCGTTCCGATCAATGCCATGCTGTCTTGAGCGTATCACATTGGGAAAGATCTCAACGCCGCGGTTTGCCGGCATGTCCGCTCCCGCCGCATCGCCGTTGTGCGAACGCGGCCAGGTTGCTGGGCGCGGTAAACTTAATGTGTGAAGGAGCTTCGAGCGTTAACCCCCGAGGAGTTCGCCCGTGCGGCGGAGAGACTGCGGAATCCCGCGCCAGGCAGCCGTATCGAGGCGGCGCAGAAATACGGCATCGATTTGACGCTGCTGATCGGCCAGTTAAAACTCACGCCGGCCGAGCGGGCACGTAAGTTGGAGCGGTCAGTGCGGGGGCTGAAAGGGCTGCGCGGTATCGCGCGAAGGCGCTCTTAGTGGAATTCGACCGCGCACTGCAAGCGCTTTGCGATGCCGGCGTCGAATTCGTGGTGGTTGGCGGGGTCGGCGCTTTCCTCCACGGCATCGACAGGCTTACGATCGTCCTCGAGATTTGCTACGCGCGGAGCGCGATGAATTTGAAACGGCTCGTGAAGGCGTTGGCGCCGTTCCATCCCCGTCCAAGGGGCTTTCCCGGTGGTTTACCTTTCATCTGGGACGACGCCACGCTGCGCAACGGCTCACTCTTCACACTAGAGACCGATCTTGGAGACATCGACTTGCTAGGCGAAATTGCCGGCTTGGGAGCATACGACGATGTGAAGGCCGGCTCAATTGAAGTGGAGGCCCACGGGCGCCGCTTTTCGACATTGGATTTGAGGCGCCTCATAAAAGCCAAGCGCGCTGCCGGCAGGCCGAGGGATCTGGATGCCCTCCCCGAACTGGAAAGCCTTCTGGAAGCCGAAGAACCGTAGCCCCCCACCGCTGGCTTAAAATAGCTTAATAAGCGCCCCGCGGGGTTGCGCGCCGCCTGTCAACTCGAAACGCGCGCGCCTAAAGCCGGCGAAACCGGCCGTACCCGTCCGGGCGTCTATGTTGTTCTCCGCGCGAGGTGTGGCGGGATGGCGCAGACCGGGAAACCTCAGCAAGGCCGTATCAACGGCCAGATCATCATCGACCAGCTTGTGCGCAATATGGAACTGGGGCAGTTCGAGATGGGCTACAGCGTCCTGGTGCCGTGTATTTTCAGCATCTACCTGCATCCGGACGATTACACGCGCCTGACCAGCATCCAGGACCTCATCCGAGAAGATGCCGGCCGCGCGCTGGCCGCCCGCCTGGCGGAGTGGAACAGCAAGCCGCCGCTGTTCAAGCGCGGCAAGAAGCAAAAACTCTACCGCATCGCGCGGCACGACTGGTGGCTGGAGTTCTTCGCCGATAGCGAGGACGTGGTGCCGGCCGGCGACGTGGAAATACACTCCGAGCTGAACGACGTGCCGCAGCCCGGATACCGCGGCGTCAAGACCACCCTGATCGATCGCGAAACTTCCGTCACCTCGGCCCGCGTAGCGCGCGACCGCACGCTGACGCGCCGCAACACGGACAAAGTCTTCGCGGAGATCAAGTACGAGGACGATTCCGGTCCGCAAAACTACTTCGTCACGCAGAACGAAGTGACCATCGGCCGGGGCGGCGAGGATCTCTCGGTGGATCTGCCGTTGTATACCAACGATGAAGTCTCGCGCGAGCATCTTCGGCTGCGGCGCGATCCCGCCACGGGTGGTTTCACGGTCGCGGACAACAGCCGCAACGGAACGTGGCTGAACGGCCGCAAACTGGCACGTGGGGTTGAAGAGCCGCTGCCGGACCGCGCGCGCATACAGGTGGCGGAAGTGATCACTCTGTCGTTCGAGGTGAAGAGGTAAGCCATGCCTCAGCCGTACGCATTCCACATTCCTTTCGTGCTGATTTTCCTCGCGTTCGTAGTCTGTTTCATCGTCGCGCACATCGTGCGGCAGCGCGGCTGATTTATGGGGGTCGCGGTCCAGTGGCGCTCGGGTGTGGCTAGCGATACAGGCTTGGTGCGCACGTCCAACGAGGACCGCTACTGGATCGACGACGAAAACGGGGTTTTCCTGGTGGTGGATGGAGTGGGCGGCCGTGCCGCTGGAGAGACGGCTGCGGAGACCGCCGTCGATAGCATTCGCGAAGAACTGCGGGATGCGGCTGGCAGTGCGGAGGAGCGCGTGCGCCGGGCCATCGCGCGGGCCAACAACCGGATCTACGAAATCGCAGGGGATTCCGAGGATCTGCGCGGCATGGCCTGCGTGCTCACGCTGGCCGTGGTGGATTCGAGCGAGGTGGTGATCGGCCACGTAGGCGATTCCCGCCTTTACCTGATCTGGAACGGCTCCATACGCAAGCTGACTTCGGATCATTCGCCGGTCGGGGAGGACGAAGATGCGGGCGAGCTGACCGAAGAGCAGGCCATGCTGCACCCGCGCCGCCACGAGGTTTTCCGCGACGTAGGTACGCATCCGCATGAGGCCGGCGACGATGGCTTCATCGAGATCCGCCATTGCCACTTCAAGCCGGACGCGGCGTTCCTGTTGTGCAGCGATGGGTTGAGCGACCTGCTCCCCTCGGCTGCCATACGAGACATCATTGAACGCTACGACGGCGATCCGGCACAGGTGGCGCGCGATCTGGTGGAGGCCGCCAATGAGGCCGGCGGCAGGGACAACATTACGGCGCTGTTCGTGGCCGGCAGCGAGTTCCGGGGCCGCGAGGGAGCTAGAGGGTTCTCCGGCATGCTGGAGACGCGCGAACGCCATTCCACTACGCGCATGCGCGGGGAACCGGCCGCCGAATCCGGCTCGCGGCTGCGATTCCTCACGGGCCGGGTGGCTTTTTTGGTCTATGGCTTGATCGTGGGCATGGTGGTGGGCGCGGTGCTGGGCATCCTGCTGTGGGCCCGGCTGCTGACGGTGAAAGGTTGAGCATGCAGCCAGCCACGCGCTTCGGCCCTTACGAGATCATACGCCGGCTGGGCAAGAGCATGAACGATGTGTACCTGGCGCGGGACACGCGCGAGGACCGGCAGGCCGCGCTGAAGCTGATCAAATCCGGCCCGGATGCGGTCTCGCGGCTGATCCTGGAGTCCGAGCGCCGGGGGGCCGCGATCCAGCAGCGGCTGCGGACGCTCGATCCACGCGTGATCGAGATTTACGAATATGGCGATCTGGACGGTTATTTCTACGTCGCCATGCAGTACGTGGAAGGCCGCAATCTGGCCGAGGCGCTGAAGGGCGACGGCCGCATGAGCGCGTATAGGGCGGCGCATATCGCCATGGAGATCTGCGGGCAGCTTGCGAAGTTCCATGGCTTCCAACCGGGCGACGGCACCGTTACATCCGTGGTGCACGGCGACATCAAGCCTTCGAACATTCATCTGGGCTTGAACGAAACCGTCCGCCTGCTGGATTTCGGGATTGCCAAAGCGCTGCGGCCGAATCACGATTTTACGTTCCACAATTTTGGGAGTCCCAGCTACTGCTCGCCGGAGCGCCTGGGCCGGTCGCTGTTGGATCAGCAAGCCGACCTCTGGGCGGTGGGCGTGACGCTCTACGAAATGGTGGCCGGCTCGCCGCCCTACCAAGCCGAGGATACGCGCAAGCTGGAGAGGCTGATCCAATCGCGGCGGCCGCCACGCGCGCTGCCCGCCAGTTGCCCGCGTCCACTGAAGGCGATCATCACGAAAGCGCTGGCGCCCGATGCGAGGAGGCGGTACGCGTCGGCCGCGGCATTTAGCGGCGATTTGAAAGCGTTTTTGGAAGGCCAGGAGCCTGCGGCCGAAAAAGAGATGCGCTGCCCGTGGGAACCCAATCCGACGCGCGAGTCCGGGCGCACGTCGAAGCCGCGGCGAGCCGCGCCGCCGCGCAAGACCGTGCGGATCGCCATAAGCGTCGCTAGCGCGCTGGCCTGCGTGCTCGCCGGCATGCTGCTCTTTATCGGGACCAGCTACTTTGCGCGCTATTGGACCGCCAGCCGGCAGCTCCGCGCCAACCTGGATTACGCGCACCGTCCGGTGGCGGACATCAACGGAGACTGGTCTTCCTACCAGGATCTGCTGAGGCAGTTCGGCTTCCTCGGCAAGTATTCGCCGGTGGACCGGCTGCGCGAGCCGCTACGAGTTGCCTACCAGCAGGCCGGTGCGCAGGTGCTCGACAGCTACGATCGAAGCTCGGATGCGGATCTGCGCCATTTCGATTGGCAGAAAGCCGAGATATGCCTGACGCGGGCGATGGATCTCGGGGCGAGCGATCGCGATACGCATGCCAAGCTTGATCTCGCGCGCGGTTATGGCGCTCTACAGCGCACGGGCCTGCGCGACAACGCTCGCGATCAGTTTGGCGAAGCCGCGCGTGATATGCCCCTGTGGCCCGACCCGCATCTGGGCCTGGCGCGAATTCATCTTCTCGATTCGCAGCCCGATCGTGCACTCGCGGAATTCCGGATCGCCGAGCATCTCGGCTACCGGATGGGGGCGCGGGAGAACGCGCAGAGGGCCGATGCGTATCGTATGCGCGGCTTCGACGAACTGCAAGCCGGGAATTCCACGGCGGCCCGCCGGGATTTCGATGCGGCGCACAGCCTGAACGGCGGCTTACAGATTCCGGATATTCCGCCACCGGAGGCGCCGTTGACGCCACCCGCGCACGTCCGGCATAAGAGGCCGCGCCGATGGCGGTAATAAAGGCTGATATGCGGATCTCCGTGGCGCACGCTCTCAGCGTGCCGCGTCGGCACTCCTGCCGACGCCTAATTTTGGTTGCGCCAATGTCGGCCGTCTGCCGCCTGCTTTCGGTCGGCGAAAGGCGAGCAAAGCTCGCCCGCACCGGCAGGAGTCCCCGGCCCAACGTGGGCACCCCGGATGGCAAGAGTGCCTGCGCCACGGCCGGGGCGACTCCATGATCCGCACGAAGAGTTGGGAACCGTCGGCGCCAAGCATTGCGCCACGGACATCGGCTCGCGCGCCCGGAGTCTTCTGGCTGGCCGCCGCATCGGTCCTGGTTGCGTGCGGCCTCGCCTTTGTGTACGCCGCCAAAACGCAAAACTTCGCCGATGTTTCGGACCGTTTGCAGCATGGCGACGTGCTGAATCTCAATGCAGTCTCCGCCGCGGAACAATTGCTGCCGTTTCTCGACGTGATCCAGGATCGCGAGCAGCGCGAAGCTGCCGCCGAGAAGACTTTCACATTTCTGAGCTCCGCGCGGCCGTTGCGCAATGTGGGCACGCTCTCCCGCTTGCGCCACGACCGCAAGCCGCTGCTACCCGTATCCAAGCTCAAGCCGTTGTGGGTGGTGCGTTCACCCGCGGAATTCCACCGCGAGTTTCTGATTTGGTCCGCCCTCTACTTCGCCGGCTTCTACCTGGTGTGGATCGCTTGGCGCTTGCGCCGCTTTTCAGGCGACCTCGCGATTCTGCCGGCGCTGCACCTGCTCTCCGGGATCGGCCTGATCCTGATGGTGAGCTTGCACGATCCTCTGCGCGACACCCTCGAATTTCGCAAATTCGCGCTAGGGGTGTTTCTCGGTTGCCTGTTGCTGCTGCTGCCGCTGATCCGCGCACTCGACTATCGCAGGCTGGCGGACTGGATCTACACGCCGCTGCTGGCGGCATTCCTACTGTTCGCGCTGCTGCTGCGCTTCGGCACGGGTCCGGGCACAAGCGATAACAAGGTCAACCTGGGACCGTTTCAGCCGGTCGAAGTCATCAAGATTCTGGTCGTTCTTTTTCTGGCCGGATACTTCGCGCGGAACTGGGAGCGGCTGCGGGACCTGCGCCAAAAGAGCCTTCGGCATTTAGGGGTGCCGCGCCTAGCCCATGTGCTGCCAGTGGCATGCGCGGTGGCGACGGCCATCCTGCTGTTCTTCGTGCTAAAAGACCTGGGCCCCGCGCTGGTGCTGTTCTTTCTCTTTCTCACGATGTTTTCGGTGGCGCATGGACGGCCGGGCCTCGCGATGCTCGGGATCGTCACCATGGTGGCGGCTGTCGTGGTGGGCTACCATCTCGGCGAACCGCGCACCGTGGTGGAGCGCATCGACATGTGGCTCTCGCCCTGGGACAACGACGTGCACGGCGGCAACCAACTGTCGCACGCGCTCTGGGCATTTTCGACAGGTGGCCTGTGGGGCTCCGGCCCAGGCTATGGCGATCCCGGCATGATTCCGGCGGGAAATACAGATCTGGTGCTGCCGGGCATCGGCGAGGAATGGGGCTTTGCGGGCGTGGTGAGCGTGTTTCTGCTGTTCGGATTTTTGATCGACCGCGCATTTCGCATTGCGCTGCGGGCGGTGTCCGATTACGCTCTTTTCCTGGCGCTGGGCCTGGCGTCTCTGCTGGCGTATGAGATGTTGCTGATCTCCTCTGGAGTGCTGGGCGTGCTGCCGCTCTCCGGAGTAGTTTCGCCGTTTCTGAGCTCCGGAAATACGGCCATGCTGGCGAACTTCTTCGTTTTCGCGGTGCTGCTGGCGATTTCCGCGGGCAAATCGGCGCCGGAGGGGCACGGGCTATTCCGGTGGCCGGTGCGCTGGTCCGGCGCGGCGCTGGCGGCGTGCGGGCTGGTGTTGGTTTCGTTTGCGGCGCGCTACCAGGTGGTGCACGACCGCGAATACCTGGCCCGCGATACGCGCGTATTCGAAGACGACGGCGTAAAGCGCGCGCAGCACAATCCGCGCATCAATTCCATCGCGCGAGAGATCCCGCGCGGCGACATCTACGACCGTAACGGCGTCCTGTTGGCCACCAGCAACTGGAAAGCGCTCGTCGACCGGCGCCCGCAATACCAGGCCCTGGGGATCGCGATCGACGAAACCTGCTCGCGCCTGGACTCGCGGCATTATCCCTTTGGCTCGGCAACCGAGCACTTTCTGGGCGACCTGCGCACCGGCGAGAAGTTCCATGCGCCGAACGCTTCGCTGGTCGAGCACGATTCCAACGCGCGCCTTCAAGGCTACCAGTATTCCGAGTTGGTGGCGCTGGTGCGCTATCGCCATCAGCCGGGCAATCCCGCGTTGCGTAGCCTGCTGGCGCGCGACCGCGATGTGCATACTACGCTCGATATACGGCTGCAGATGCGCGCGGAGCAGATCCTGCGCAAGCATCTGCAACAGGCCAACAAGGAAAAAGGCGCGGCGGTGGTGATGGGCGCGCGCACGGGCGACGTGCTGGCGATGGTGAGCCTGCCCGCGCCCGCGCCACCCGCCTCGCGCAGCGCCGCACCTTCGGACGATGAACTACTCGATCGCGCCCGTTATGGGCAATATCCGCCCGGCTCGACGTTCAAGCTGGTCACCGCGATGGCCGCTCTGCGCCTGGACCCGGACTTCCGGTATCGATCGTTCACTTGCCGGCGTCTGGGCGATGGGCGCGTCGGAGCCGTGGTCACGGGCTGGCGGCGGCCGATACGGGACGACATCAAAGACAAGGCCCACGGCACATTGCAAATGGAGCACGCCATACAGGTCTCCTGCAATGCCTATTTCGCGCAGCTCGGAACTTACGTGGTGGGAGCGCCGGCGCTCAAAGAGACCGCCGAGCTGCTGGATATTCCGGCCGGCGAGTTGAAGGAGCTCCAAGCCGCGCTGCCATTCGCATCCTATGGACAGGGTCCGCTGCTGATCACTCCGTTCAAGATGGCGCGCGTGGCGGCCACCATTGCGGCAGGTGGCGGCATGCCGCAAGGCCGTTGGGTGCTCGACGAAAGCAACCCACGGCAAGACGCCCCGCGTACGATTGTGCCGGAGGAACCGGCGGCGTTTATCGCCGGTGCGATGCGCCTGGTGGTGACTGATGGCACGGCCCGCCACGCAATGGCGGGAACGCCCGTCAATCTGGCCGGTAAGACGGGCACAGCGCAGGTCGGCGAGGGCGAGCCGCACGCCTGGTTCGCGGGTTTTGCACCGTCCGACGGCGACGCCACGCATCGCATCGCGTTTGCGGTGTTGGTGGAGCACGGCGGCTACGGCGGCCAGGTGGCTGCGCCCATCGCCCGTGAGATCATGGAGGCCGCGCAGGAATTCGGATTAGTGCCATGACGTGGCGCAGGCACTCCTGCCTGCCGCGGCGGCACTCTTGCCGCCGCAAACACTATCGGTTTATAAAATGAACCTTGCAGACTTCTTCGAAAAATTTGGACGCACCGTCTTTGAAGCTCCCTTCGCGCACGGGCAGGCCGACGAGCCGCCCGAAGTGGCCGAGATCCGCCTGGCCATCCTGGACCAAGTCCGCGAGAAAAGCTATCGCTCCGGCGGCAAAAAGATTTTCCCATTCAACCTGGTTCACATCCACCTGCGCGGCATCGAAGACAGCCGCGCGCCGACCTTCACGGGCAAGTTCTTCCGTAAATACTTCGAGGAGGAACTGCGCCACAGCCTGGATAAAGACGAGTGCCGCTATCCGGAAGATCTGCGTGTGGAGGTGCACGTTCTGCGCGAACTTCCCGCAGCCGGCCAGGAATGGCTGTGGGTGGAGATCGAGTCGCAGGATCGCCCCACCGCCGCCCCGCCAAGCCGCACCGCCAGGTTGATCGTAATGGAAGGAAAAGCCAACCAGGCGGAGATCACGCTCTCGAAAGCCCGCACCAACATCGGCCGTGCGGTGGATGTGTACCGCTCCGAAGGTTTGCTCCGCCGCAACGATCTGGCCTTCACGGAAGATACCGAGATCAACCGCACGGTCTCGCGCGAGCACGCGCACATCGTCTACGACAAAGCCGCGGGCGAATACCGGCTGTTCAACGATCGCTGGTACAAGCGGGACAAAGCCGGCGCGCCAGCCCCCTCCACCTGGATCGTGCGCGACGGCCTGAGCCAGGAAGTCCACCGCACCTCGCGCGGGACGAGGCTGGAATCGGGGGACGAGATCCATTTTGGGAAAGCCGTGGTGCGGTTTCAGATGAAGTGATCCTCCGGTCAAGGCCGCGCCTGCAACGGGTGCGCGACTAAAAGTGGAGAAGCTGGCGTTATGTGGGGCAGGCTGGCAGCCTGCGCGGCGGTTGGCTACCGCCGCTGTCTGGTGCAAACGCGGCAGGTGGCCGATCGACAATCGGCCGCAGCTAACCAAGC
>Ga0187855_10002308_pt1 | contig 14519 bp, 11 predicted proteins | sample June2016WEW_8_10_2_FD_132969 | JGI IMG/M metagenome (GOLD analysis project Ga0187855, IMG submission 132969) | Peatland microbial communities from SPRUCE experiment site at the Marcell Experimental Forest, Minnesota, USA - June2016WEW_8_10 | ecosystem: Environmental > Terrestrial > Soil >...
GATTGCCCGCCCCACGGTGAGTTTTCGACGATGCCCCGCAGGGGGTCTCGCCGCTGTTTCACCCCCATCCGCCATGCGCCGCATCCGCATCCAACTCGCTTACGATGGCACCGATTTCCACGGCTGGCAAGTGCAGCCCGGCCTGGTTACCATTCAGGGCACGCTCGAATCCGTAGTGGCTGAGATCGAAGGACGCCCGGTGCATGTGGCCGGCTCCGGGCGCACGGACGCAGGCGTACACGCGCTGGCGCAGGTGGCCGCGTTCAGCATCGAAAACCCGATCCCGCTGCCGAATCTGCGCAAAGCCATGAACCGCCTGCTGCCCGCGTCTATCCGGGTCCTCGGTACCGAGGAAGCCTTGCCCGATTTCCATCCGCGCTTCCAGGCCGTGGCCAAGACATACGAATACAGAATCGTGCGCGCCGAAGTCTGCGCACCTTGGGAATGGCGCTACGTGCAGCATCATCCCTATCCGCTTTCGCCCGCCGGCATGCTGGCTGCGGCGGCCATCCTGGAGGGCGAGCACGATTTCACCGCTTTCGCAGCTTCCGACGACCGCGACGACGAAGGCAAGACCAGGGTGCGCACTATCTTCAGTTCGCGGCTCGACATCGGCGCGGATCGCCTGATTTACCGCGTGCGGGGCAGCGGCTTTCTGAAGCACATGGTGCGCAACATCGTGGGATCGCTACTGGAAGCGGGCCGCGGCAATGTAAACGAATCCGGCATGCGCGCGCTGCTCACGCCAGGCTGCTCGCGCAAAGCCGGCCCCACCGCTCCCGCTAAAGGGCTTTTTCTGGTCAGTGTTGAATACTAGGCGCCGCCGGCTGCGCCGGACACCTTTCGTCCGGGTGCGACGCACGAAGTTGCAAGCCGGCGAAAGCGAAGCCCATCTCCCGCGCGTCGGCGCCGACGGGCCCGGCCCTTCCGGTATCCAGGGAGATGTTGTTCGATCCGCCCGGACGTATGACGTCGCGCGGAACCGCGAACACGACGGTCTGCAGGGCGTAGTTTGACAGAGTTCCCAGTGTCCGCCCGTTCAGGCTGAGTTCGGTGGGTCGCCCAGGCAAGGCGAAGCCGGTGACGGCAACCTGCAAACACGCCGCCGGCAGCGCTTGCGGCGATAGCCGGAACAGGATGGATGCGTGCTTCTGCGTCAACGAATACTCCGGTCCGCCGGGATCGTTGAAGCCGGTGATATCGAGCCCTGGAGAACCGTTAGGGCCCGTCTCCACAGGCAGAGTCGCCTGTTGCGCCGGACTGCGCGCGATCGAGAGAGCTGCGCTGCGGAAGATATCGCGGCATGGCGGCTGGCAACGGGCTTCTCCGGTTGCAACCCACAGCTTATCGGCGGCGGGCAGGTCCGGGCAAATGTTTCGCGCCGAAAACATGAAGCCCCAGTCCGGGCTTACGCAAAATGGTTTGGCCATTCGCTGCATGGAGTTTGCCAGATCGACTGCGCGGCCCCAGTCGTCGTGAGCGAAGACGATGGCAAGTGTTCCGAAAGGGGAGACGGGCATAGCCGCGGCCGCTTTCACGGCATCCGGATCGCTACGGATGGCCGAACGCAGCGTCTTGCGTTCCGCAACGCACAAGACCAGCATTGCGGCCAATGCCGGGGCGTTTAGGATGGGGCGTGTGCGGCCACGCAGAAAGGGTTCCAATGCGGCAAGCAGCAGAAACCAGGCAAGGAGATGAAGGGCGTAGACAAATTCGGCATTGAAGGCGAAGAATCCACCGGTGATACGGGTAGCCCAGTATAGGAACAGAACTCCGCTTACAGCACAGATCCATGTGAGGTATTTGAGGAACGGCGCGCGCGGCTGCCTCTTAGCCGCTCTGTGGCGTGCAGCGACAGCGAAGACGAAGAGCGACACCAGGGCCACCCAGTAGGCGACGACATAAGTGCGAGACAACCCCAAAACCAGGAGCCCAACAGGTCCTTTCAGCAGTGCTGTTGCGGGCGAACCGATGAAGAGCACAAAGCAGGCGGCATAGCCCAGCGCGATCCGTAGGTTATTGCGTTGATGGGCGGAACGATGCAGGTATGCCAGGACATCCTGCGGAGTATTCGGTTTATCCAGGACGGTTTCGAGTAGGATCGGCAGAGCAAAGACTGCGACGATGACGGCGGCCAGCGCGAAATCGCGACGCCGTTCGGAAAGCAGCACTTGCAGTCCATCCTGACCGCGCGCATGCCACAGGATATGCGCCACCACGGCCCCGCCGATAACTCCCACGAAAAGCAACTGCGCGACATGGGCGTGGATTAGAAGCATCCCGGAAGCAGCCATCCACGGCAGGTCTCTGGTATCGCCCGCCATCACGGAAGCGGCAGACACGGCGAAGAGCAGGAACGGGAAGAGCAGAACGTCGGGCATCCAGTTCGAAATCAGCATGGGCGGATAGCCTTCCGGATCGACGTTGACCATTACGGTGACCACGGCAGTTGCGAGCAGCGCAAGGGGCACAGATATCCCGGCATGCCGCTCAAAGATGTAAAGCGAGATGCAGAGCAGAGCCCCGTTGAAAAGGATCATGATCAGGACTTGAGCATTATACGGGGCGGGGACGACATGCAGCAGATCGTGAAAAAGGAACTCACCCAGGGCGAACAGGTAGAGGAAAGCGGGGCCGGGATGATGGAAGTGCCATCGGGAGTAGTGGCCCGTTAATAATGTGAAATGCTTAGCCTGCTGCACGAGCAGGGAATTGGCGGCGAAATCCGTGGTTTCGACTGTGGGTTGGGTGAAAAGCTGGAGATTGAGGGAGAGCACCAGGAGCACAAAGGCTGCCGTCAAGATCAACGGCAGGTTGTCCCGGGTCCGCGTCACAATTGAACGATGATAACAGTCTTTTGTGCCGCCCCAGGGAGTCTCACCGCTTCTCGGCTCGCACGATTTCCATAGGCACCCAGATCTGCAAGGTAGTTTTTTCAATCACTTGAAATCCTGCCGCCGCTATCACCCGGCTCACGAAGATCGGCCGGCAATCGACGAAGTTGGGGAAGTGCTGGTGGGTCCACTCGTACGCTTCGTAAATCAGGCCATGCTTTCCTTCTTTCGACATGCCCACGACCACGATGCGCCCCCCGGGCTTGAGGACACGCCGGCATTGCGCGAGCACGACCGGAATTTCCGGCGTATCGAACAGTTCCAGGGTGAAGCTCATGAATATCGCGTCGAAACTATCCGCCGGATAGGGCAAGGCGGTGGCGTCTCCGGTACGCAGCTCGACGATGCCGACGAATCCTTGCTGCCGGACCAGACCGTCCGCAACGGCGCGCATTCCGCCGGAGAGATCGATTCCATGAACTTTGCCCGAGGGTCCCACGGCGCGGGCCAGCCCCACCAGGGCGTGCCCGGTGCCGTATCCGATTTCGAGGACGGTTTCGCCCGGCTGGGGGGCGAGCATCTGCAAGCCGGCCTCGCGCACGGGCCCTTCGGTGCTTTCAGATAGAAGATCGTAAACCTTGCTGATTTTGTCGTACAGCGCCTTGGTCTCGGCCCGCGACAGGATCATGATGCCACTATACCTTGAGCCAGGAACGGCACGTCACCAAAAACTGCACAGCCCGTCATACTAAACTAAAGAAACCGTGGACACGCTTATCGAAACCGGCCTGCTGGCCAAGACTAAAGCCGCGCGCGCCGCCCTGGACGACTGGACGCGCAAGATAGTGGAGTGGCATTTCAATCCCGAAACCGGCTGCCCGTTCTGGCTGGATTACGCCACGAAGCTGGATTGGGACCCGCGCACCGAAATCCGCGGCTACGACGACCTGGACCGGTTCGGCTTTTTTCAGGATGAATGGCTGCGCGGCGGGCCGGTTCGCCGTTGGGTGCCCCAGGCCTACGCCAACCGGCCGGTTTACGTTTTTGAAACGGGCGGCAGCACCGGCGTGCCCAAGTCGCGCATCAGCATCGACGATTTCCGTATCGATTACGAAGCCTTCAGCGCCACGCTGCCGGACAATGCCTTTCCGCCCGGGTCCGACTGGCTGATGCTGGGTCCCAGCGGCCCGCGGCGTTTGCGGCTGGCGGTGGAGCATCTGGCGCAATTCCGCGGGGGCATCTGCTTCATGACGGACCTGGATCCGCGGTGGGTGATCAAGCTGATCAAGCGCGGCAAAATCGAGGAAGCCGAGGCCTATAAGCAGCACGTGGTGGAGCAAGGGCTCACGCTATTGCGCGCGCACGACAATATCCGCTGTATGTTCACCACGCCGAAGCTGCTCGAAGCGTTGTGCGAGAAGGTGTCGCTGAAGAAGATGGGCATCCGCGGCGTCTTCTGCGGCGGTACGGAAATGACGCCGCAGTTTCACCGGTTCGCGGTGGAGGAATTGCTGGACGGAGTTTATTTTGCGCCGACTTACGGCAATACGCTGATGGGGCTGGCAGTCCACAAACCGCGCCGCAGCGAAGACGGCTTCGATATCGTCTATTACCCGCCTGCGCCGCGCGCCATGATCGAAGTTGTGGACCCGGACAACCCGGCGCGGGTGGTCGGCTACGGCGAAACCGGCCGCGTGCGCCTGACCACGCTGACGCGCGAATTCTTTATGCCCCGCTTTTTAGAACGGGACGAGGCGGAACGGGAACCGTCGTATACGGAGTACCCTTGGGACGGCGTACGCAATGTGCGGCCGTTTTCCCGGTTCCAGAAGACGGTAGTCGAAGGCGTCTACTAATGGACGAGGTAGTGCACATCCCGCTGTTGCGTCGCGGCCGGCCTTACCGTAGCCTCGATACCGTGCGCACGCCGCACCACCGCACCGGCGAACCGTTTGTGGAGATCAGCCAGGCGAACGTGGGCCTGATCCGGCGCGACATGCTCGACCAGACGATGCCGCGCACGCTTCTGGCAGGCTTCAGCACCGAGGAACTGTTCGGCATGTGTGGCAAGGCGGCTGATTTGTTCGCGGAATCCCCGCTACCGCTGGGCGATGCCACGCAAACCCCCGCGGACTACGTGCTGCAGGTATCTGCCACCACCGGCCTGCCGCACGTCATGGTTCGCCGCAACATGCACAAGATCCGCAGCGTGCTGGCGGAGATGGAAGGGGTGGTCAACGGGCTTACGCGGCGTCTGGATCTGGGCGTGCTCGACAGGGGCCATGCCGAGGGTTTAAGCTATTTCCCGCGCGGCGAGTCGCTCGGCGTGGTGTTACCCAGCAATTCGCCAGGCGTGCATTCGTTGTGGGCGCCGGCCTTCGCGCTGAAGACGCCGCTGGTGCTGAAGCCGGGCGCGGCCGAGCCGTGGACGCCCTACCGCATGATCCAGGCCATGATCCACGCGGGTGCGCCGCCGGATGTTTTCGGATACTACCCGGCCGATCACGCGGGCGCGGCCGAGATCCTGCGGCGCTGCGGCCGCGGGATGGTATTCGGCGACGTATCTTCGACGCGGCCGTGGCAGGGCGATGCGCGCATAGAAGTCCATGGCCCGGGATATAGCAAGATCGTGATCGGCGAAGACTGTATCGGCGATTGGGAGCAATACCTGGACGTGATGGTCTCTTCCATCCTGGAAAACTCCGGCCGGTCTTGCATCAACGCGTCAGGCGTATGGGTGCCGTCGCACGCGGCGGAGATTGCGGAGGCGCTTGCGGCGCGTCTGGCGGCCGTGGCGCCGCGCGACGCAGACGACGATCGGGCGGAGATCGCGCCTTTTGCCAATGCCGCGCTGGCCGAGCGGATCTCGCAGACAATCGACGGCGAATTGGATGGCGAGACCGCGTGCGACGTTACGGCCGCGTATCGGCAGGGCCCGCGGGTGGCTCGATTCCAAGGCTGCACATACCTGCTGCCCACCATCGTGTTGTGCGACTCGCCCGCGCATCCGCTGGCCAATCGGGAATTCCTGTTTCCATTCGCCAGCGTCGTTCCGGTGAGCCAGGAGCGCATTCCGGGCGCGCTCGGTCCAAGCCTGGTGGTTACCGCCATCACGCGTGACCGCAACCTCATCGCACGCCTGCTGGCCTCGCCCGACGTGGGCCGCCTGAACCTGGGCGCGATTCCCACTCAGCGCATCAGTTGGGACCAGCCGCACGAAGGCAACCTGTTCGATCACCTCTACGCCCGCCGGGCGTTTCAGTGCGCAGTGTGAAACCTATGAAGATCCTGGCACTCACCGCCGGCGCCGCGCAAATGTACTGCGGAAGCTGCATCCGCGACAACGCACTGGCCGCCGAACTGAAGGACCAGGGGCACGACATCGTCCTGCTTCCGATTTATACACCGACCCTTACCGATGAAGCCAACGTGGCTGCTCACAAAGTCTTCTTCGGCGGCATCAGCGTGTACCTGGAACAGCACTCGGGCCTGTTTCGCAACACGCCATGGCTGGTCGATCGCCTCTGGGATTCCGAATGGGCGCTGAAGCTCGCCGCCCGCCGCTCGATTCCGGTGAACCCGCGGCTGCTCGGTGAAATGACGGTATCCATGCTGCGCGGTGAAGACGGGCGGCAGAGCAAGGAGATCCACAAGCTGGCGGCCTGGCTGCGCAGCGAACCGGCGCCCGATATCGTGACGCTGCCGAATTCGCTGCTGATCGGGCTGGCGGGCGCCATCCGGGAAGCCGTGAGACGCCCGATCTGTTGCACGCTGCAAGGCGAAGACCTGTTCCTCAGCCAACTTCCCGAGCCGTATCGCGCGCAGTCTCTGAAACTGATCCGGGGCAACATCGAGCACGTGGACGGTTTCGCCGCCATCAGCGAATACTATGCGGGTTACATGTGCCGATACCTGGGCATCCCCGAACGCAAGATGCACGTGGTCCCGCTGGGCGTGAATCTGAAGGGCTACAACGCCACGCTCAAGCTACATAGCAATTGCTTCACGGTGGGCTACTTCGCGCGCGTCGCGCCGGAGAAGGGCCTGCATGTGCTGGCGGACGCATACGTGAAGCTGCGGCGGGAAACCGACTTCGGCGGCAGTACTCTGGAGGTCGCCGGATACCTGGCGCCGGAGCACCGCATTTATTTACACGGCATCGAGCGGCGCATGAAGGAGGCCGGCCTCGATCACGAGTTCCGCTATCGCGGCGTGCTGGACCGCCCGCACAAGATCGATTTTCTGCGCAATCTCGACGTGCTGAGCGTGCCAGCCACCTACGACGAACCAAAAGGTTTGTTCCTGCTGGAGGCCATGGCGAACGGCGTGCCTGTGGTGGAACCGCGCCGGGGCGGACTGACGGAGATCGTGGAGAAGACCGGCGGTGGTATTCTGGTGGAGCCGGACGATCCGGCCGCGCTGGCGCAGGGCATCTACTCGCTGTGGAAGGATACTGCGCTCCTGGAGAACCTCGGGAAGAGAGGCGTCGAAGGAGTCCGGGAGCATTACAGCGCAGCACGCATGGCCGCGCGCGCTCTCGAGGTGTACGGAACGATCACCGCTCAAAAACCTCAGGAGGCATCCGGCGGTTTCAGTTCCTGAAACCTCCTCCACGCGAACATTTTCCTTAAGCAAATGACACCGGATTGATGCCGATGCGCCATTGCGTTTGGTTATGTCGCCTTCGGTGACGGATACCCGCTTACGCTATGGATCGACCACCCAAGAACCAACACACCCGCTCATGACCCCATTCCGGTGCAGCCTATGGACGATCTCGCCGTGATGCAACTCATAGTGGCCCGCCAGCGGCGACTGAAGGCGCGAGAATTCTTCCACCGTGACCAGTGCGGTCTCCACTGCCATGCGGGACCTCGGTTTCATCGGAGCGGATGCGGGATGCCTGTTCCACGGAGCCGGCCGGGCCTGCCCTGCATGCGACAATGGTCCCAAAAGCGTTGACCATGCTGGACGTCTCCCAGATCGAGAAAACTTACCCTACGCCACGAGGACCGCTTTCCATACTCTCCGGCGTTTCGTTCACTTTGCGGCGCGGCGACGCGGCGGCGATTATGGGGCCTTCCGGCGCGGGCAAGAGCACCCTCCTATACATTATGGGCGGCTTGGAACAGCCCACGTCAGGAACGGTGACGCTCGACGGGCGCAATCCGTTTACGCTATCCGGAAAGGAACTGGCCGCATTCCGGAATCAGTCGATCGGCTTCATTTTTCAGGATCATTGCCTGCTGCCGCAATGTTCCGTGCTGGAAAACGTGCTGGTGCCGACGCTGGTGGCAAACGATGCGGCCGATGCCGTCCCTCGCGCGCGCGATCTACTTGGGCAGGTGGGGTTGAACGGTCGCCTCGATCACCGCCCGGCGGAGCTTTCCGGAGGCGAGAAGCAGCGCGTGGCGCTGGCCCGGGCGCTGATCCGCAAACCGCTGCTGCTGCTGTGCGACGAGCCCACCGGCAATCTTGATCAGGCATCCGCGGACGTGGTGGCGTCCCTGCTGTTCGAACTGCATCAGCGGCAGGAGACGATCCTGATCGTGGTGACGCACAGCGCGGAATTGGCCGCGCGATTCCCCTTGCGGTACGAGTTGCGAAATGCGAATCTCCACCCTGCTGGCGCGTAACCTCGCGTGGTATTGGCGCACGAACCTGGCCGTCCTGTTGGGCGTAGCGGCCGCGGCGGCCGTGCTGGGCGGTGCGCTGCTGGTGGGCGATTCGGTGCGTGCCAGCCTGCGTGACCTGGTGCTGGCGCGGCTCGGCGGCACCGACTACGTCGTCGCCCGCAACGGTTTCTTCCGGGAAGATCTGGCACGGGAGTTTGCGGGCGGCGCTAGGCCCACGATCGAGACGCATGGCATGATCGTTCACCAGGCGAGCGGGCGGCGGGCGTTTGGTGTCGAGATCTACGGCTTCCCAAACCAATCCGGGCCGCAACTGAGCGGCGCCCTGGCACGCGAACTCGACGCGAAGCCGGGCGACGTAATCTTAATTCGCGTGGAGAAACCCTCGGCCATTCCGTTGGAGTCGTTGCAGGGGCGCAAAGAGGACGCCGGTAAAACGATCCGTTTGACCCTGGGGGCGGCTAATCCGCGCGATTTTTCTCTCAACCCGCAACAGGGCGATGTGCGCGCCGCCTATGTGCCGCTGGCTTTATTGCAGCGGGAACTGGGCGAAGCGGGCAAAATGAATACGCTACTGCTGGCGGGAGCGGCACCGCGCGATCTTAGCTTCGTGACGCTGGAAGATCTGGGCATCAAGATCCGCACACTGGCGGATTCTCTCTCCGTCGAGACCGATACGACCTTCATTCCCGATGCCCTCGCCGACCGTGTTAGCGCGACCGCGAAATCTCTTGGGCTGAAGACCGAACCCGTGCTCACCTACCTGGCCAACAGCATCCGCGCCAACGGCCGTGAGATTCCTTACTCTGTGGCGACCGCACTGGCCGCGCCGCCCGCACCGTCCGATCCAGGCGGAATCACGCTCAATCAGTGGGCCGCGCACGACCTTAACGCCAAGCCCGGCGATAGCGTCTTGCTGGTCTACTACGTATGGAAGACGGATGGGAGGTTGGCCACCGAGAGCGCGCAATTCCGCCTTTCGCAGATTGTCCCGATAGCAGGCGCGGCCGCCGATCGCGATTACGCGCCGGAATATCCGGGCATCACCGAATCGAGGAGCCTGCACGACTGGGACCCGCCCTTTCCGTTGGATCTCCACCTGGTACGCCCCGCCGACGAGCAATATTGGAACCGATACCGCACCACGCCCAAAGCCTTCATTTCGCTGGACCGCGGCCAGCAACTCTGGAGCACGCGCTTCGGCAGGCTGACCTCTATCCGCGTCTCGCCGCCATCGGCGGCCTTTGCCGGCGCGCTCCGCGCCGCGCTGGATCCCGCGCAAATGGGACTTACGGTCGTGCCGGTGAAAGCCCGCGGATTGGCGGCATCGGAAGGCGCCACGGATTTCGGCGAGTACTTCGTCTACTTCAGCTTTTTCCTGATGGTATCGGCCTTGCTGCTGACCGGCCTCTTCTTCAAGTTGGGCATCGAGCAGCGGCTGCGCGAGATTGGCGTGCTGCGGGCGCTGGGCTTCTCCATCGCTAGAATCCGCGGCGTGTACCTGCTGGAGGGAGCGGCGCTGGCGATCGCGGGTTCCCTGCTGGGATTGGCCGGTGCGCTGGCGTACGGCGAGGTCATCGTGTTCGGCTTGCGTAGCTGGTGGATCGGCGCGGTGGGCACGCGCCTGATCACGCTGCATTTTTCGATCGTGCCCTTAGCGACCGGCGCGATGGCAGGAATCGCCACGGGTCTCGCGACCATCGCCTGGACGCTGCGTAAGCTGGAACCCGTCACGCCCCGCGGACTGCTGGTGGGAGAACAAAAGCGGCACTCCGTCAAGCGCCGTGTGGCAATCGGCGCCGTGGGCGGCCTGCTGGCTTGCATCCTGCTGGCGGCGGGCCTGGCGCGCGGTATCGACCAGACCGCCGCGTTCTTCGGAGCCGGCACGCTGCTGCTGGCCTCCGCGATCAGCTTCGAATCCGCCTTTCTGAACCGGCGCTCGCCGGCATCGATCGGCAGCCTGAAAGCTTTGGCTCTCCGCAACGCCGCCTACCGGCCCGGCCGCAGCATCCTCTGTATCGCGCAGATCGCCTTCGCCACGTTCCTCATCGTTTCAGTGGCCGCCTTCCGGCAGACAGGCGACAATGCGGGAGCGGGCGGCTACCCGCTGATGGCCGAGTCGGTGCTACCGCTGATCCACGACCCTAATACAGCCGCCGGGCGCGATGCCCTAAACATTCCGCCGCTTGCGGGCGTCACGTTCGTGCCCTTCCGCCTGCGTCCGGGGGACGATACGAGCTGCCTGAATCTCTACCAGCCGCGCAATCCTCGTATTGTGGCGCCTCCGGCGGCATTTCTGCACAGCGCGCATTTCCCGTTCCAGGAAATGCTCTCGCGTACGGCAGACCCGTGGCTGCTGCTGGATACGCCGCTGCCGGGTGGCGCGATCCCGGCGATCGCCGACGCGAACTCCATGACCTACGTGCTGCATCTGAAGCTGGGCGAGGATTTCGTGCTGAACGGAACCCGGTTCCGAATCGTCGCCGCCTTGCGGGACAGCCTTTTCCAGAGTGAATTACTGATTTCGGAGAGGAATTTCCTGCGCCTGTTTCCGGAGGTCGAAGGGTTCCGCTTCTTCCTCTTGGACGCCTCACCCCAGCGAGCGGAACAGGTGACCGGAACGCTGGAGGAAGCCTTGTCCGACTATGGATTCGACATACGGCCCACCGCGGCGCGCCTCGCCGGCTTCCATAAGGTCGAGAACACGTACCTTGCGACTTTCAGCAGTCTGGGCGCGCTTGGACTGGTGTTGGGTACGGTTGGGCTAGCCGCTATCCTGCTGCGCAACGTACTGGAACGCCGCCGCGAACTGGCCCTGTTGCGCGCTATCGGTTATCGTCCGTCACACCTGGCGGCCATGGTACTGGCGGAGAATCTGCTGTTGCTGTTGCTGGGCCTGGCCACCGGCACGGTGTGCGCGCTGTTGGCGATCGCGCCCGCGGTTTTGCAGCGTGGCGGCGAACTTCCGGTGGCATCGCTCGCGCTGCTGCTGGCGGCGGTGCTGGCGACCGGCATCGCCGCATCGCTGCTGGCCACACGCGCGGCGCTGCGGTCGCCGCTTCTCGCAGCGCTTAGATCGGAGTAACCTAAATCATGCGCTATCGTTTGACCCTGTTTCTGGCCGTGATCCTGGCGGCCGCCGGGGCCGAAGACTGGCCGCAATGGCGAGGTCCGCACCGCGATGGTGTCGCCGCCGGCTTCCGGGAGCCTAAAGCCTGGCCCGAGAAGCTGACGCTCAAGTGGAAAGTCGCAGTAGGGGAGGGATACTCCTCGCCCGTGGTGGCGGGCGGGATGATTTACATCCATACGCGCCGAGGGGAGCAGGAGATCGTGACCGCCCTACTCCCCGATACCGGACAGACGATCTGGCAGCAGTCCTACGCCGCGCCCTACACGGTGAATCCAGCGGCGGCGAGCCATGGCAAGGGTGTGAAGTCGACGCCGGCGGTGGCGGATGGCCGTATTTTCACCCTGGGCATCAGCGGCATTCTCTCCTGCTTCGATGCCAAGACCGGCAAGCCGCAATGGCGCAAGGACTTCGGCCCATTCGGATACGGCGTGGCCACTTCACCCCTGGTGGATCGCGGCCTGTTGATTGCTTACGTCGGAAACGACGCGCATGGTGCGCTTACCGCTTTCGATGCCGCGACCGGCGCTGAAAAATGGAGCTGGAAAGGCGACGGCCCGGCCTATGCGTCGCCGATCGTCGTCGAAATTGCCGGTACCCGCCAGGTAGTGACCCAAAGCCGGCGTAACATCATCGGAGTCTCGGCGGATCATGGCGAACTGCTCTGGCAGATTCCTTTCAAAACCGTGTACGAGCAGAACATCGTGACGCCCGTCCTCTATCGGGACACGCTGATCGTCTCGGGCACCGGCGATCCGATCATGGGCGTCAAAGTCTCCCGGCACGGCGCGCAGTGGACCACCGAGACCGCCTGGCAGAACAAGGATTTCTCGTTGTACATGAGTTCGCCGGTGCTGAACGGCGATCTGCTGTTCGGTTTCTCCGAACGTAAACATGGACAGTACTTCTGCCTGAGGCCGGCGGACGGCACAACTCTGTGGGCATCCGAGGGCCGCCAGGCGGACAGCGCCGCCATTGTGGCGGCCAGTTCCGTTTGGCTGATGCTCACCCCCGATGCCAATTTGACGGTGGCCCGTCAAAACGAGAAAGCGTTCGAAACGTTGCGCACGTATTCCGTGGCCGATAGTCCCACCTGGGCGCATCCCGTGATTATGGGCCACGGCATTCTGATCAAGGACGCCACCAACCTGGCGCTATGGGATCCGTCATGAAACACGGTATGGGCTGGTTCGCCGCTTTGCTGGCATGCGCGACGTTGCACGGCGCTACGCTCGAGTGGCCGCAGTTCGCCGGCCCGCACCGCAACTTCACATCCGATGCGACGGGGTTGGCGAATTCCTGGCCGCCGGCGGGACCGAAGAAGCTATGGAGCCGCGACTTGGGCGAAGGTTACTCCGGTATCGCCGTGGATGGCGCGGTCCTCTACACCATGTACCGCCGCGGATCCGACGAGGTCACAATGGCCGCTTCGACGGCTACCGGCAAGACCATCTGGGAACACGCGGAGGACGCCGGCTTTAGAAGCGGCATGGCCATGGAGAACGGACCCGGACCGCATGCCACGCCGCTGGTCACCGGCGACTCGGTATTCGCCGTAGGCATCCTGGCCCGCCTGCTATGTCTGGACAAGAAGACCGGCAAAGTGACCTGGTCGCACGATCTGTGGCGCGAATTTCATGGCACGCCGATGGACCGCGGATATTCGGGCAGCCCTATCGCATGGAAGGGTACCGTCATTATGAAGGTGGGCGGCGCCGGTCATGCGCTAATGGCGTTCGACCAGAAAGACGGCAAGGTGGTCTGGCAGAAACAGGACTTCGCGAATTCGCCGTCCTCGCCCGTCCCGATCAATGTGGATGGCCAGGACCAGCTTGTCGCGGCGATGGGCGATGAAATCGCCGGCATCAATCCGGACACGGGCGATCTTCTTTGGAAGCACCCCCATGCGACGAGTTGGAATCTCAATATCGCTTTGCCGCTGTGGACCGCCGGCAATCTGCTATTCGTTTCTTCGGCCTATAACGGTGGCTGCGTGGCGCTGCAACTGCACGTGACCAACGGGAAGACGCAGGTGCGGGAACTCTGGCAGACCCACCGAATGCGCGTACACATCGGGAACCTGCTGCGCATCGGCGACACGCTCTACGGATCGAGCGGCGATTTCGGGCCGGCGCCGCTGACGGCCATCGACGTGAAGACCGGCAATGTACTCTGGCAGGACCGCTCTTTCCCCAAAGCCACGTTCCTATATGCCGATGGCAAACTGATTGCGGTCGACGAAGACGGTAACCTGTCGCTGGCCACCGTCTCGCCGGCCGGCTTGAAGGTGCTTTCGCGAGTGGCGCTGCTGCATAGCAACGCCTGGACCGCGCCGGCGCTGGCGGGAACGGCGCTGTATGTGCGCGATCGCCACAGCTTAATGGCCCTGGATTTGCGATAGCTTCGCGGATCCCGCACGCCACGCGCCGGGCCCTACCGCTCCACGTACAACTCCGCCCACACAAAGCTGGCGGCGCGAATCTGGTCCCGCAGGCTGGTATACTTTACGGCTTCGCCGGCGGCGCGCAGCTTTTCGGCCACTGCGACCGGCATATCGAAGCGGTAGCTGTCGGCGCGGTCCTTATAGGAATAATGAAGGTAGCGGAGCTCACCCGCCGCGGCCAGATCCATCAGAACATCCCAGAAGCTCAGCTTGCGCAGCAACGGCTTGCGCGCGGCGGCCTCCCGCGGAACCTCGATGGCCTGCCTTCCGCCGCGCAACACGGCACGCACGCAGCGCCCGGCTGTAAACTGCCGCCCGGGATCGTCGCTTGGGAACGTCGCCAGCAGTTCGCGCAGCGCGTCCGCCTCGGCCTCCCATCCTGTCCAGCGGAAGCGGGAGGCGCCGCGGACCAGCGTGCCGCGCCGCAGCAACTCACGAATACGATCCTCGTCTTTGCCGGTGATTCCGAGCATATGCTCGAC
>Ga0187855_10002311_pt1 | contig 14508 bp, 16 predicted proteins | sample June2016WEW_8_10_2_FD_132969 | JGI IMG/M metagenome (GOLD analysis project Ga0187855, IMG submission 132969) | Peatland microbial communities from SPRUCE experiment site at the Marcell Experimental Forest, Minnesota, USA - June2016WEW_8_10 | ecosystem: Environmental > Terrestrial > Soil >...
CACAACCTGCAGGACGTCGATGTCGAGATACCGCTCGGCGTGCTGGTGGTGGTGACCGGCGTGGCCGGGTCGGGAAAGAGCTCACTGATCCACGGCTCAGTGTCGGGCCGGGACGGGGTGGTGTCGGTCGACCAGGCAGCGATCAAGGGCTCGCGGCGCAGCAACCCGGCGACGTACAGCGGACTGCTCGACCCGATCCGCAAGGCGTTCGCGAAGGCCAACGGCGTGAAGCCGGCGCTGTTCAGTGCCAACTCCGAGGGCGCCTGCCCCAACTGCAACGGCGCCGGTGTCATCTACACCGACCTGGCGATGATGGCCGGCGTCGCCACCGTCTGCGAGGAGTGCGAGGGGAAGCGGTTCGAGGCATCGGTGCTGGAGTACCACCTCGGCGGCCGCGACATCAGCGAGGTGCTCGCGATGTCGGTGACGCAGGCCCAGGAGTTCTTCGGCGCCGGCGAGGCGCGCACGCCGGCCGCGCACGCCGTCCTCGACCGGCTTGCCGACGTCGGGCTCGGCTACCTCAGCCTCGGCCAGCCGCTCACTACGCTGTCCGGCGGCGAGCGGCAGCGGCTCAAGCTGGCCACCCGCATGGCCGGGAAGGGCGGCGTCTACGTCCTCGACGAGCCGACCACCGGCCTCCACCTCGCCGACGTCGAGCAGTTGCTCGGCCGGCTCGACCGGCTCGTCGAGTCCGGCAAGTCGGTCATCGTCATCGAGCACCACCAGGCGGTCATGGCGCACGCCGACTGGATCATTGACCTCGGCCCCGGTGCCGGCCACGACGGCGGCCGGGTCGTCTTTGAAGGCACACCCGCCGACCTTGTCGCCGCCCGCTCCACCCTCACCGGCGAGTACCTCGCGGCCTACGTCGGCACCTGACCGAGACCCGATGGTGGCCACGGTCTTGGCTGGCGTCGTACAAGAACCGCGGCCATGAACGGCCCAGTGGAGCCTGCACGATCGTCAGTTCACCACGCCGGGTCGGCCTGGCGCACCGCGCCGGATTGAACCGTTCGGCGCCTGGGTAGGTGCCAGCGGCGTAGTCCCGCTGACCAGGCCAAACGGGAACTCGCAAAGGAGGCCCCATGAGTCCCATCGCCACCGCCAGACGCACCGCTACCGCCACGGCCGCACTTGCCTTATTGGTCATCCCGGCCACGGCGAACGCCGCCTCGACCACCTGGACCGTCACGCATCCGCCGTACACCGCGGAGGACAGCGTCCCTTACGCGCCGCTGAATGCGATCTCGGCTGTCTCTGCGAGCAACGTCTGGGCTGTCGGCCAGAGTAGCGGCACCCCGCTCATCGAGCGATACAACGGCAGTTCCTGGGCGCAGAGCACGCTGCCGTCCGGCCCGTGCAGCGTGTTCGAAGCCGACTGCAACCTCACCGGTGTCAGCGGCGACTCCGCCAGCAACGTGATCGCCATCGGGAGCGGAACCATTCCCACCTCGGCAGGCTGGGAGGTCGAGACGCTCGCCTACCTGTGGAAAGGCTCGGTCTGGCACGCGCTGACCGTGCCGAGCAGCATCCCCAGCACCGCCATGGAGCACATCCAGGCGTTCTCGCCCACCGACGCATGGGCGGTGGGGACCGCTCCCAACGCGTCGGACACGGGGTCGGTGGTCGCAGCGGTGAACTGGAACGGCAGCACCTGGACCCAGGTCGCCACGCCGTTCTCGACCACGGTCAACCTGACCGTCAACGCGATCTCAGGCGACTCAGCGAGCGACATCTGGGTTGCCGGCGAGACGGCGACGCGCGGTTACACAGGCGGGCAGCGGACCTCCGTGATCCTGCACTACAACGGCTCGGCGTGGACGCAGGTGACCGTGCCGGACCAGAGCGGGCTGCTCGACGTCGACGCTGTCTCGCCGGCCGACGTCTGGGCGGTCGCGGCCGACGGCTCCGTGCTGAACTGGAACGGCTCGGCATGGACACTGATGACACAACTCGAGCTGTCTAACACCGCCGGGATCGCCGCGCTGTCGCCGACTGATGTCTGGGTCGCCCAGGTCGGAGACCTGGCCCACTACAACGGCACCAGTTGGACGACCGCGTCTGTGCCGTCCGGCGTGAACGTGGTCACCACCCATGCGGTTGTGTCGCCCGGGGACGTCTGGTTCGCCGGCTACTACTATCCGTCGAACGCCGTCACCGCGCCAGCGGTGCTGAGCACGAAATCCGGCTGACGAACCGATGAGGCGACGCTCGTCCAGCGTCATCTCAAGGGCGGTAGACATCGGCCCGATGGTCGATCCTGAGGACGACGACCCTAGGAGTTTCGTCTATCTCATAGATCACCCGGTAAGACCCGCGCCGGGCGGACCAGAGCCCCGACAGTTCGCGGCGCGGTGGCTTACCTACACGGCGCGGCGCGGCCAGCAGGTCGCCGGTCAGAAGCTCAGCGATCGCGGCGGCGACCCGTTCTGGCAGCCGGTCCATGGCAAAATACGCGGCCCACCGGCTCGCCGAGGCGGGGAAATCGGATGTCGCGCGGCGTGCGCATCTCGCGGTGAGGTGCGGCGATCAGGCCAGCGGGTTGCGCCAGCGCAGGCCGGGAAAGCGGGCGAAATCGGTGTCGTTCGAGAACATGTCCGCGTCGTATTCGAGCGCGAATGCGGCGAGCTGAACGTCAGTCGTGAGGTTTCCGCCGGTCCCGACACCCTGCAGGAGGCTGAAGGCAATTTCAACATGCCGCGGGCCGGGGACGAGGTGGCTGACGTTGGGCTGGCCGAGCCACTCGGATACGTATCCCGTGGCGGCATCAACGGTCAGCGGCGGGGACAGCACTCGCGGATTCGTCGCTATCCGGATGAACCCGAAGATGGCCGGGGAGGTGAGGCTGATCTCCGCGGCGGAGTTGACTGTTTCCTCCCACCACCCATGGGCGGCCTTGTGCTGCGGGAAGGCCGACACGACTGCGTAGAGCAGCAGATTGACGTCGGGAACGATCACGATCCGGGGCGCTTCCCGGCAGCAAGAATCGCCTCGTCCTCCAGTTCGTCGGCCAGGCGGTTGAAGCCGGCCAGGTCAAAACCGGGCTGCAGCGTCGCCTCGTGAGCACGAAGGTGATAGGGCTCCCGGTGTGACGGCGGCTGGGAAAGCCCTCGCCGCAGCGCATCGTTGATCACCTGTTTCCTCGACGTCCGCGCGCGGCGGGCGGCCTCGTCGACGAGCTGGGCGACGTCGGGGTCCAGCGTTAGCGTAGTGCGCACACAGGCATCATAGTGCCACCCAATGGAGGCATCAAGATGCCGCATCGGCTTGCCCAACGAACCGGCCCCGGCGTCGTTGACGTCGCGGTAGCGCCTCGCGGAGGATGCCGATGTCCGGGTGGGCCGAACTCGTCAACGGCCACGACCCGAACGACGGCCTTGCCGAGGCGGTTGCCCGCTACCAGCATCACGCCAGGCCGCACCTGAGCTGTGTCGCGAGCGTCCTTCAGCGTTGACCAGCCAAGTCCCTCGTCATCTTCGGCATTGAGGTCAGCTATCAAGTCAATCTCTGGCTCCATCACATCTCCTCCATGCCAGGCTACCCGTCGTGATACGGGTTGGTCACGACCTCGCAAGCGCAGCTAGCGAGGGCCTTCACACCCCGCTCAAGGTCGTAAAAGCCGACCGTATAGTGACGCGGATTCCGTCCGGTCGGCTCTAAGCGGAGCCCGCATCCGGCGAGCTCCCTGGCGATAATGATCGTCATGCGTCCGAAGCGAACCAGTGGCACCTGCGGGGCCATCTCCTCCAGCGAGAGGCCGCGCACAGCGAAAACCGAGATCCCGTAGGTCGCGTAGACGTCGTGGTACCGCTGGGCGTCGGCTCACAGGATGTCCGGGTCGAGTTCCGCGCCGCGCACGAGCGGGGTATCACTCTCAAGAACATCGTCGTCACGTAGCCGCCTCAGCCTCATGCCGCGATTGTCCGGGCTAGCACCGACAAGACAGCTATGGCAGGCCAGCGTCTAGTTCCTGGCGCACACCGATCGGTATCCCCGGCCACCCGTAACGCTGCAGGTGAAGAGTGGCGGAGGGATTACCGATGTTCCAGTGGTGGGCCGGACGTACCAGCATACGAACCGCGAAGTCCTGATCGAAGGTGATCTGCTTCCGGTACGTCTGCGCACGTCAGGTACGGCAAGAGCGCACGATGAACACGCGCGCCGCGGTCAGCCTGGGTGACCGTAGCCGGGCTGGCGGCCGGGACGACAGCGAGCCTGGCCGCGAACGTCGCGGCGGGCGCCGAGCCGTTGACCGGGGATGCCGTGATGCTCAAGCCTGACTATAGGCGGGGGTAATGGGGTGTCACAGGGGTGTCACGCAGCGAGCGTGACGGCCAGCAGTTGCGGTCTCCCGACCTCTTCGGGGATGGCTTCACCATCACCCGCAGACCAGCGATGTGAACTCCGATCGCCTCGACGGCTCGCTCACGGCATTCTTCGACCGTGCTGCCCCGCGTGAGATATCCCGGGAGCGCGGGGACTGCTACAAAGTAGCCGCCGTCCGATCGTCTCACCAGCGTGCAATGGTCAAGCCGAACTGCCGGATGTACGACTTGGTAGGCGCCTCAGCCACCGTCCGCCACATCGTGCGCAGCCACGACCATGTTGGCGCGCTGGCCTCGACAGAACTGCCCGACAGACCCGAGTGCGCCGGAGCTGGCCGCCGCGCTGGCTAAGGCAGACTGAAACCAGGATCGGGCCGCGCACAGGACTCTAGCCGCCTTCGTTTATTCCCTTCAGGGTGCACCTCAGCGACTTGGCCCGATCAGCACCCCTGGGAACGATCGGTACCCCTGGCAAGTAGTAACGCAGCAGGTGACGGCCTTCACAGAGGTACCGATGTCTCGTGCGGTGGGCCGTACGTACCAGCATGCGAACCGCGCAGTCCTCATCGAAGGTGACCTGCTGCCGGTACGTCTGCGCCAGCCAGGTATGGCAAAAGAGGCGCGATGAGCCGCGCCGACACCAGATCGGAAGCGCTCCCGAGCGGCATCCCGGCGGCCGGGCGGGCACATGCATCCGCGCGGCTCATACGGGCCTGGCCTGCCGGGCAAGGCTGTCGCCGTGTGCCATCAGGTGGACCGCGGCCAGCGCTTGCCATGACCGCCATCGTTCCGCCCACGGCACCGGGCCCGCCGCGGTGCCCGGCGAGGTCAGGCCGAGATCCGCAAGCGCCGCGGCGAGCGAGGCGTCGCCGACGGGGAATGCTTCCCGCAGGCCGAGCCGGAAGGCAATGTAGTCACGAACGTTCTGCTCGACGCCGGGCAACGCCGCTAGCGCGTCCAGGCTTGTGCCGGGCCCGACGGCGCCGCCGGCCTTGGCTAGCGCAACTGCGAGCGATTCGGCAGCGGTCGCGTCGGCCACCGGGAATCCGATCGCCGCCAGGCTCGCAGACGTTACCGTTTCGGCGTCGGGGAACACGTGCGTTAGATCGCCGGGCAGGCCAGGCACCGGGGTGCCCAGGCTAGTGACGAGTGACTCGAGCAGTTGCGCCACCGAGCCTGGATCGCGCTCACGGCTCAGGATCGCCCAGACGCCGAGCTCGAACGGGCTCCACGCGCCTGGTACAGCGAGGCCGGGCCGCTCGCGGACGATGGCGCCCAGCACCGGATCGGCGGCAAGCGCGGCAGCCCCGGCGGTGTGATCGATGTCGATGCCCAGGAGCCGTCCGGCCCGGCCCACGACGTGGATCAGGCCCTCCCAGTAGGGCAGGTGAGCGCGCAGCATCAGGTAACCTGCGCCACCCGGCGAGATCTCCAGCAACCCGGGCGTGCTGCCCACCACGATCGTGCGACGGTAAGTGTCACCATCGACCGCCTCGACTCCCGGCACGCACCGCGCCGCGAGGAAGGCCCGCACCGCATCCCAGTCATAGCCGGGCAGGACCGGAAGCCGGAGCGCCAGGCCGCCATCGGCAACGAGCCGGTCTGCGCGGTGCCGGCGGCCGCGCAGGTCGGTCGGCGACGCGCGGAACACCTCCTGCATGGCCCGGTTGAACTGCCTCAGGCTGCCGAACCCGGAAGCGAAGGCGACATCGATGACCGGGAGGTCAGTGTCATCGAGAAGGCGACGGGCGAAATGCGAGCGCCGGGACCGGGCCAGCTGATCTGGCGTTGCGCCCAGGTGCGCCAGGAACAGCCGACGCAGGTGCCGCGCCGACATGCCGACGCGGTCCGCGAGCCCGGCCTCCGTGCCGCCGTCATCCAGCGCCCCGTCAATGATGAGCTGCACCACCTGGCAGACCAGCTCGGGCGCGCTGGCTGCTACCGGACCAGCCAGCCGGTAGGGCCGGCAGCGGTGACATGCACGGAAACCCGCCGCCTCCGCGGCTGCGGGCAGCTCGAAGATCAGGACATTCTCGGCCAGCGGCTTCGCGCCGCAGCCAGGCCGGCAGTAGATGCCGGTAGTGACGACAGCGGAGTACGTGGTCACAATCTCAGGTATACGCCGCCGCCGGCCCGGCTGGCCGGTCAGATCCGGACACGTTCATCCGCGCTCCGGGCTTCGCGGCTCCGCCGAGGTCATCGATAGAACCTGCTCGTCGTGTCCAGATCTGGCCGGACTCATCGCACCGCCGCGCGGATCCTTCCGGTGTAACGCGCTGCGGCGCCCAATCTGGAGGAGACACCATGCTGGTCAAGGTATTCCCCATCAAGCTGCAAGACGGCACGCAGGACAAGGTCGAGACGATCGTGCGGGAGTTCGCGCCCAAGGGCCCTGGCGCCGAGGACGGCACGCTGTCCTTCCGGGTGTACCGCGATCCGGCGAAGCCCGACTACCTGCTATTCGTCGAGCACTTCGCCGATCAGGCCGCCTATGACGCGCACACCAGTTCGCCGGCCTACCGCGACCTGATCGCCGGCCAGTTCGCGAATCTGATCGTTGAGTTCGTCGAGATCGATCACGAGCAGGTCGTCGCGCTCTGACCGCGAGCGCTCCGGCCGTCCCGGTATCCCTTAGCGACATCGGGACGGCCGGATCGCCGCGGCCGGCATGTCCAGATGTGGCCAGCCACGCGGACCCCGCGTCCGTAGCGTCCCTGACATGACTCAGCTCTCCAGGACAGGCAAGTCCCCCAGCCTCGACCGGCAGGTGCGTCGAGCCGAGATATTCGCGAGCCTGCACCGGCTCGGCGATCCGCTGCTCCTGCCCAACGCCTGGGACGTTGCCTCGGCGGTGATGATCGCCAGCGCGGGAGCGAAGGCGATCGCTACCACGAGCGCGGGCGTCGCGTGGTCGCTGGGCGTACGCGACGCAGCCGACCTGGGACCGGATCGAGCCGCCGCGGTCATCGAGCGGATCACCGCCGCCGTCCCGGTGCCGGTCTCAGCGGATATCGAGGCCGGTTACGGCCCTGACCCGGATGCTGTCGCGGCCACCGTCACGGCGGTCATCCGAGCCGGAGCCGTCGGCGTGAATCTCGAGGATAGATCCGGACAAGATGGCGCCCCGCTGTTCGAGCCAGCCAAACAAGCCGAGCGGCTCGCCGCAGCTCGCGCCGCCGCAGACCGCCTGGCCATGCCCCTGTGGATTAACGCCCGGACCGACGCGTTCCTGGCGGGCACCGGTCCCGAGGCGGAATGGGTCGACGCCGTACTAGAGCGCGCCGCCGCCTACGCGGCGGCAGGTGCGGACAGCCTGTTCGTCCCCGGCCTGACCGACCTCGCGGCGATCGCCAAGCTGGCAGCCGGCCCACTGCCGGTCGGGGTGATGGTGTGGGCAGGCGCGCCGACCGTGGCGGAGCTTGCGTCCGCCGGCGCCGTTCGCATCAGCCTAGGTTCCGCCATCGCCCAGGCTGCCTACGCGGTCGCGGCTCGCGCGGCAGCCGAGTTGCTTTCCGACGGTACTTACAACACCAGTGCCGGGGGTATCCCGTACGACGAGATCAACAACGCCCTGGCGCCGGGATCCAGCCAGGCAGATTCTGCACGGTACGGACAGGAAGCCGACCGAATATGAGGTAAACCGGCCCACCGAGCACTGAGCCGATCGGATGCTGGGCGGTGGTGCTCGCCCGAGTGTGCTATCAGGATCAGGCCGGCCGAGCCCATCTGCTGCAGCGGCGCCCGATCGGTACCCCCGGCAAGCTGCAGCGCAGCAGGTGAGGGCGATCGGCGGGGTACCGATGTCTCGGTGGGGCGGGTGGGGCTCGAACCCACGACCGACGGATTATGAGTCCAGTCCGCCTGCGGGCCACGTCAGGGCTGCTGACCTGCACAAGCGCGGTTCGGCGTTCCGCTGCTCAGGCCGCTTTGGGCACGTATTGGGCATGATCAAGCCTCTTGCAGGCTTGAACCGGAGGCTCACGTCCCTGCCACGTAGTAACCCTTGCCGATCACTGGGGTGATGAGCCCCTCGTCCTTCAGCGTCGTCAGTGCGCGTTCCGCCGTGATGTGGGAGACGTCATGCTCCTGGCTGAGCGTCTTGACGCTCGGCAGCCGCTTGACGATCGTCCCGTCCCCGATCTGAGCGCGCAGCAGCGCCGCGAGCTGCACATACAACGGCGTAGACGATTCATGATCGATTCCCACATGATCACATTAGGTTCCTCCCGCATCCTTCCTACTCCCAGGGACCCCTGCAGGGACCATATGGTTCCTGGTATCCTCACCTGGGATGGCCGGACGATTTCTGGCTTGACTGCCGGAGGGCTGCCATGGACCACGAACAACCGCCTGCCTGGCCGGAGTCCTTACATGAGGACGTTCCGGACTGGTGGCCTTACGCGGCTGAGTTCCCGCATTGGCATGTCTGGCGCGGCGTGTGTGGCCTGGTGTACGCGCGGCGGCCGCGCATCAGTCCACCCGTCGTGGTCCGCGGCGAGGACGCGGTGGATCTCCGGGACCAAATCAGGCGAGCCGAGAGCAAGCTGACGTACGGGTGATCCCCTCGACGCGAACTCCAAGGCGGCGAGGGCGTTGATAGTCGTTGTGGCAAGTCGTTGCGCGGCGGCGGCTTTCAGGGGCGTTCTTGGTCGATTGGGATGCTGTAGGACTTCTGCCCCGGCCAGTCACCTGATGGCGATTAGGACGGGGGCGAACCGCCGACCTTCCGCTTTTCAGGAGGCTTTGCAGGTCCACGCAAGTCCATGACAGGCCGCCCGAGCGGGCTGTACGCCGCGCTGGCTGCTGGTGGCGTGCAGGTCCATCGCCATGTTTCCACAGCCGTTGTTAGCGCGGCGTTAGCAAGATCGGCAGTCTCTACGGTGCGTTGGTCCATGTCGGTTGCCGCTGTCAGCTTGACCTGCCTGGAACTTGACAACTCAACAGTGTGAACGTGAGTGGAGGACCCGAGCAACCACCCAAGCAGCTGCTACAGGAGCCGTGCCTGCGCGTGTCTTCAGAACCGGCGGTTTTACAGTGAGCCGATCCCAGCCCATCGGAATACCCGCTGACCTGCTGTTTCTCTATTTCCCGTCGTGTGAATACCGTGTTCTGTCCGTGTGGCGTCCGTAGCCCCGGAGTGTGCCTGGTCAGCGCGGCGCAGGTTCTGGATCATGTCCCATCAAGTCCAGCTGAGTCCAGCTGCATCTCACCGTCCCACCGCCGTCCTTGACCCGGCCAGGCACGCTACGGAGCCACCGGCCTGCCGCAGCCGATGCCCGTACTCCCCGGCTGGAAATGCGCCGGATACTGTCCCACCTTGGAAATCCGATCTGCACGGCCATCTCTCACACGCGCTGGGTGCTGGCGGCGCCGCGCCGGGTCGCTGGCCGGCCGATCCTGCCGCACGCGGACCGGGCGGCCCAGCGGCGGCGGACGATGATGTCGCGGTGCCAGCGCACGATCGTGTCCGGGGTAATCAGCAGCCGCAGCCCCTGGCGCCGCGCTTGCGGTATGACGCCGAGCAGGGCAGCGAGCAGGGCCCGGTCCGCCCAATCCAGCTTTCGGCCGCCGCGGCTGCCGACGCTGCAGCACGCTGAGCTGGTGGCGCAGGATCAAGATCTCCGCGGTATTCCACATCTCCTCACGCCGCGACAGCCGCAATCCCGCGGCGACACGCGTAATCAGTAGGAACACGAACCGCAGGCACATGATCGCTGATCATCACGCCCGCAACACCGAACGGGCAACTCTGCTGGTCAGAGCCGTGGACGAGATTCTCGGCACGCACAAGGCCGAAGACGAAAAAGAAAAACGTCATCAGCGCGCTGTTCACCCACTCGCGCAGGTCCAGCGACACCCCCGCGCCATCGAGCCGGACCGACAGCCGCGCACCCCAGACGGCCGCATACGACGACGCGTCGATGTTCACCCAGGCCAGCGCGGCCACCGTCATGCCCACCAGGACGGCGGCGCTCCCGGTCTCCGTACGCAGGAACACCCGCAGCGGCGTCTGCAGATTCCGCGCCCACGCCGTCCGCCCGGAAAAATAATGGGCCGCGGCCGGCGGGCCGTCCTCAGGCACGGCGTCCTCCTCACGGCCAGACACGGCCTCACCGGGAACCGAACCACTCGCGCGCAGCCAGTCGCCACCCGGAAAGATCATGCTAAGCGCCTCGCCCGTCGCCTCAAGCGATCCGCCTGCTTCTGGCCCAATCCACACGATGTCAAACCCGACTTGGGCCAACTTAGTGCGCACTGGATGGGCAGTGGGCATGGTCGACGGCTTGCCGGATGTCGTTGGGCAGAAGGTCGGTGGCGATGCGGGGCCGGCCTGGATCTCGGACTGGCCGTCTGCCCAGGCGGGAATCGAGGCCTCTATTCCGGGCTGGAACCTCTGCCGGGGTCATGTTGCGAGTAGGTCCGGGACGAAGATGTCCTCGCACGTGAACCGCCGCTTCGAGAGGCCTTGCTCGTAGCAAGAGCGAGGACGGTGTCGACGGCGGTTTCGAGGGGACGGGTGTCCCGCTGGACCTGGGCGAGGAGAAGGCCTCCTTGGACAGCGGCGAGGAGGGTGACGGCGAGGTCGTCAGGGTCCAGGTCGGCCCGCAGGTGTCCGGCGGCGTGAAGCGCTCGCAGCCCGTCGCTGATGGCGGCTGACCATTGTTCGAATCCGGCGGCGATCAGGACGCGCGCCTGGGGGTCGCTCTCAGCGAGCTGGCCGCCGAGCGACCCGAGGGGACAGCCGCCGCGGCCGCCGGCGTTCTTTGCCGTGGTGATCACCATGTCGCGCCATGCTTGGAGCGCTCCGGCGTCGCCAAGGTCGGCTTGTCGCTGGTTGCCGACGATCGTGTCGGCCTGGTGGCCGATGACTGCCTGGACGAGTTCGTCCTTGTCGGCGAAGTAGTGCTGGAGCTGCGAGCCGCTGACTTCCGCGCTTGCCCTGATGTCTTCCAGCGTGGTGCCCGCGACGCCGCGCTCGTAGATCAGCCCGGCGGCCGCGTCGATGATCCTGGCCCGGGTCCGCTCGCCCTTCGGGGTGAGCCTTGGCCGCTCACGAGTGTCGGAGGTCATGTCTCGATAGTAATGAGCTTTCTGGGTTTGACAACCCACTCACTGTCCCGGCAGACTGGGCTGCCTAGCCCAATTAACCGAGCGAAGAGAGAAGGGCCATGATCCTGGTGACAACGGCCGGCAAGGTCGGCTCCGAGGCAGCATGTCTTCTCACACAGCGCGAAATCCCCGTCCGGGTGCTGGTGCGGGATCCTGAGAAAGCGAAGGCGCTGGCCGATGCCGGTGCCGAGATCGCCGTAGGTGACCTTGCGGTGCCGGCGAGCATCGACGAGGCGATGGCGGGCGTCACAAGTGTGGTGCTTGTGAGCCCGGCCGTGCCCGCCCAGGAGCTGAACGTGGTCGCCAGCGCCGCCCGCGCTGGCGTCGGGCACGTCGTCAAGGCCACCAGCAAGGCCTCGGCCGGCTCGCCCATCGCCCGGCGCCGCTGGCAGACCGAGATCGAGGCCGGGCTGGCCGCCTCCGGCGTGCCCCACACGCTGCTCCGGTCGAACGCCTATATGCACAACGTCCTGGCGCTGGCGCCAGCTATCGCCAAGACCAGCGGCTTCGGGTCCTCAGCCGGAAAGGGCGGGATCGGCATGATCGACGCCCGCGACGTCGCGACGGTGGCCGCCAGCATCGCCGCCTCGCCCGCCCCGCACGCCGGCAAGACCTACTGGCTCACCGGCCCGGCGCTGATCTCTTACTACGACATCGCCGCCGTCCTGTCGGAACTGCTCGGCCGGACCATCACCTACCGGGAGCTCACCTTCGATCAGGACAAGGACGCGATGATCCGCGCTGGCGTCCCCGAGCAGATCGCCGAGATGAACGCCCAGGCGGCCAGCCTGACCGCTGACGGCGACGCCGCCTGGGTCACCGACGATGTCCCGTCACTCCTCGGCCGCCCCGCCCGCTCCTTCGAGGAGTTCGCGACCGACTACGCCAATGCGTTCTCCTAGATCCGCGGATACCCGCTTCTCGGAAGAGCTTGAGAGTACCAGTGAGGACCAGGCAAGGCCATGACAGACCTGAAGGGCAAGACCGCGCTCGTCACGGGCTCAGCAAGCGGGATCGGCAGGGCCACGGCCGTGGCGCTCGCCGCCCGAGGCGCGCACATCCTGGTAGTGGGACGCAATGAACAACGGGCCGCTGACGTTGTTGCCCAGATCGAACAGGGCGGTGGCTGCGCAGCATTCCGGCTGATAACGCTGGCCGATGTTGCCTCGGCCAGGGACCTGGCCGAGTGGGCCACCCAGACGGGCGATGGCCACGTCGACATCCTCATCAACAACGTCGGTGTCGCCTTGCTCGGGCCGACCGACTCAGCGACCGGAGCAGACTTCGACGAGACCTTCGCGCTCAACGTCAAGGTCCCGTTCTTCCCCGTCGCGACCCTGGCGCCCGCCATGGCCGAACGCGGATGGGGCGCCATCGTCAACGTCAGGACGATGGTCGCCAGCTTCGGACAACCCGGCATGGCCATGTACGGCCCCAGCCGCGCCGCCCTCGAGCTGCTGACCAAGGCCTGGGCCGCCGAGTACGGCCCCAGCGGCGTCCGAGTCAACGCCATCGCCCCCGGCCCGACCAACACCCCGATGAACGAAGGGTTCGGCGACATACCGCACCAGATCGCCGCGCTCGCACCAGCCGGCCGGGTCGCACAGCCCGAAGAGATGGGCGCCGCGATCGCGTTCCTCGCCAGCAACGATGCCAGCTTCGTCCACGGCATCACCATCCCCGTCGACGGCGGCCGCACCGCCACCTGACGGCGAGTGACACCGCAAAGAGCTTGAGGGACCGCAAATGACCTGAGTTGGGCCACGTTAGTACGCAAGTCAGCTGGCGCCGGTGATCGCTTGGAGTGCTTGGCGTAGGTCGAAGCAGGGCAGATGATCACCACGGGGAGCGTCATTCTGGCTCGACGGCCTCGTCATGCCGAGGTTGTCCCTCGTGACGGGAGAGTCGTAGCCTCGTAGTGAGGCGATGACTCATGGCGGAGGATAATGGCGGACGTGCGCTTTTTGGGTGGTCGCCGCCTGCACGACCGCCAAGCACTCGGCTGCAGCACGTCGCCGACCGGATTTTCCCCCGCTCCGGCGTCGGTTGTGCGCTGTACATCGTTGCGGTGATCGCGCTGCTGAGCCTCGCCCCGCACCTGTCCATCCGGGCTGATCTGGCGGCCGATGGGCTGGCCGCGCTGGCGGCCGGGAGCTGGTGTCTGGCCAATTTCTGGCGGTGTCGGCAAGCGCACTGCCTTATTGATGGCTCCGGATGGCTGATCCTTGCAGTCCTGGCCTTCACCGAGGCAGGGCTAGGACGCAGCGTCATTGGCGGAAGTGAACAGGCAGTGTTTCTCGGCTTGCTCGTTGTTGCGCTGGTTTTCGAGTTCGTGTGGCGCCTGACGCATGGAACTAACGCGATCATCCGCCGGGACGAGAGGTCCAGCGGATGGCGCGCATCCAGTTAGACCCTCGCTCGTTATACCAGCCTGGCTGCTGCCCGCGATTCACCGTCCGCGGCTGGATGCGGTGATCTCAGTGGAGAAGCTGCCCGAATATCTGCTGCCCGACTTCCAGCGCCCGGCCCTGGCTCAGGATGCCCCCGGTGATGTCGGGGTGGGCACTGGCCCAGGCCGCAGCGGTGATGTGACTGGTGAAGAAGTTCATGTACCCGCAGCAGATCGCCGCAGAGGGGCCCGCGCACATGCTGGCCGTATACCCGGCGAACACCACGGCAGTATCGGGTTCCCATATTGCGCTGCTTCCGTCAATGGCAACAGAGATCGGCTCGCCGGTTGAAGGATCGGCCGACTTGACCAGCACGCCCGCGCCCAGCATTTCTGCTATGCCCAGGGCATCGATGGCACACATGGAAAAGGCCACGGGGCCCCCGGTGATCTGGGCTGTGTGTGGTGTGGCGGTGGCGGAGAACGGGTAGGCGGCCGTGATCCGCCCGCCCTGATCGAGGCAGAGATAATCGCCTTCGGCCAGCTCCGCCAGGACCTGGCGTAAGCATTCAGATCCCCATGCGATGTGCACATTGGGCGCAGGACCGCCTGGCCTTGCTTGGCGGAGGGCGATGAGTCGCGCCGCGGCCGCACGTCTACCCTGCGAGGGGCGCTCACTGAGGC
>Ga0187855_10002317_pt1 | contig 14486 bp, 10 predicted proteins | sample June2016WEW_8_10_2_FD_132969 | JGI IMG/M metagenome (GOLD analysis project Ga0187855, IMG submission 132969) | Peatland microbial communities from SPRUCE experiment site at the Marcell Experimental Forest, Minnesota, USA - June2016WEW_8_10 | ecosystem: Environmental > Terrestrial > Soil >...
CCGAGGGTGGCCTCGTCCGGCGGAAGCACACGCTTAAGCTCCGGGCTCACGTAGTCCGGATACGCTTCACCGAGCGGAATGGTGGCGCAGACGAACGCAGGCGCCTCTCCAGGGCTCTCGGACAAATGACAGCCAAGCCGGCCTTTGCTGGACAGGATTTGCCACTGGACCGGAGGATCGCCGCGATCGAGGACCTCGAAGATCTTGTTTTCTTTCTTAAGGATTTTCTGCAGGGATGCCGTGGCGAAGATAAAGAAAGTCTGAAACTCCCGGAGATGCAACAAGCCCATGATCGAATCCACATCGGCGGAGGGCAGGAAGACGCCGGCGATCGGAGAATGAGTCGCGTCCTTATTGTTCGGCGAGAGTTCCGGAGTCGCCAGAATCTGGGTTCGGAGATCGGGAGAGGCCCCTACCAGGAACCAGAGCTTCGAATCGGGCGAGAACGCGAGTTGCGTCTGCGTGCGCTGGCGGCCACGGAAAGACCCTTTTCGGAAGCGGCGGCAGTTGTTGCAGCTGCAATTCCATTGAGGAAAGCCGCCGCCGGCGGCCGAACCGAGGATTTTAACGCGCATAGAGTGCCTGATTGATTTAGGCGGATCCGAATCAAGCGATGCAGCGAGTTACAACGACCGAAAACAAAAGCGCCCGCTTCAGAAAGCGGCCGGTAACCGGCTTGGCTGGCTGAAAGCGGGAGCCGAAGAGCGATAAGTTCCGAGAACTACAGCTCGGCGTTGGCGTACGAGCTGATTTCGCAGTTGAGATCGATTTCTTCGTGCTGCGGTGTGGTCCATTCCATGGGTTGGCTCCTTGAAATCGGAACGTCGAACCTCAAAAGAATACCACGAATCTCGGCGAAAAGGGAAGCCGCACTTCAATCTGCGGCGAACAAGAGACGAAAGCAACTCGGCTTCGTGTCGGACTGGTAACTGGAAGGGCAGTAGTCAACCATTGGTTAAGCCGGTCCCGAATTGGGACTGTGAACAACACCACAGAATGTAGAGTTTCACAGGGAATCGCACACAATTCGTTGCGTCGAACGAAGCGAACTCTCGCTCCTCAGAATTTCCTCAACTATTTTTCAAAAAAAATACAGTTTCCTCTTGACAAGGTTTGAGATGCGCATATTATGTGGCCTCAAGTGGAGCAAAGTGGTCGGCAGTAGAACAAAGTAGTCCAAGGTAGAGCTTCGTAGAATAGATTTGAGGGCTGTGGTGCAACGGGGCATTCGATACCACTTCTTCTTTAACGGCGACCCGAAAGCGGTCTTTGTACGTAGTTTCGCCAAACGGGTCGAGGTAAACGGGGCGCATGAAGCTGCGGGGAAACTGTCCGGCGAAGGTCGACGACAAGGGTCGTCTGAAGGTGCCTGCCCAGTTTCTCGAGGAATTGAAGGAATACGGCACGCAGTTTTATATCACGAGCGTCACCGGGGAAAATGCGCGTATCTATCCTTTGCGCGTTTGGTCGGAGATCGAAGACAAGCTCGCGGCCCTGCCAACGCAGCATCAAGGCAAGCGAAAATTCTTATTGCGGACCAGTTATTACGGGCAAACGGTGGAGTTAGATGGGCAGGGTCGGCTGCTGGTTCCCGGGGTGCTTCGGGAATCGGCGCAGATCAAGGGCGAAGTGGATGTGTTCGGCAGCCTGAATTATCTAGAGGTCATGAACCATACACGAGTCCTGGATGACATGAAGAATCAGCCGTTTACGGATGAGGACTTCAATTCTTTGGGGATATAAATCGGGCCAGGTCAAGCAACATTAAGTGGTTAGGGCAAGTAAGGTCGGGGCCAAGTAACGCAACTTGAGCTGTGGGACACGCGCAAAACGAGTAAAGCGCGTCACGGTCGAAGTGTGCCCCGAGTAATTGCATTCAGAAATTGGCGAGGCGCTTGTGGGAAGTGAGTCGGCACCACATACGCCGGTAATGCTGGACGAGGTGCTGGAATGGCTGGACGTAAAGCCGGATGGAACGTACATCGACGCCACGCTGGGAGCCGGCGGCCACTCGGCGGCCATAGCGGCAAAGCTGACGTCCGGAAAGTTGATCAGCCTGGACCGGGACGCACAGGCACTCGCGCTGGCGGCGGAGCGGCTGAAGAGTTTTGGAACGACGGTGAAGCTGGTGGAGTCGTCGTTCACGAGGATTGCGGAGGTCGTGCACGAGTCGGGGATTCCCGGGGTGGACGGGGTCTTGGCCGACTTGGGGGTTTCGAGCATGCAGCTTGATCAAGCCGCGCGGGGATTTTCGTTTCGCGAGGCGGGTCCGTTGGACATGCGGATGAGTGCCGAGGACGACTTGACGGCAGACGAAATTGTGAATCGCTGGTCGGAGGAAGAGATAGCCGACACGCTCTATCAGGGAGCGGAAGAACACGATTCCAGAAGGATCGCCAGGGCGATCGTACGAGCGCGACCCATACGGGACACCGCGCACCTGGCAACGGTTGTGGCAGGGGCCCGAAAGCAATGGGGAAGGCAGAGACTGCATCCCGCAACAAAAACGTTTCTGGCGCTGCGGATAGCGGTGAATCGAGAGATGGAGGCACTCGGGCAGTTTCTTTCTCGGACCCCCGCCACATTAAATCCTGGAGGACGCCTGGTGGTGTTGAGCTACCACTCAGGTGAAGACCGATTGGTGAAGCACGCGTTCCAAGAGGGCGAGCGTCAAGGAACGCTGCGGGTGCTGACCAGACACGTGATCCAGCCGAATGAGAGAGAGATTTCGGCGAACCCTAGGTCGCGAAGTGCGAAGCTGCGGTGCGCGGAAAGAGTGCAAGGATGAAGTCGAGGAAGAGAAATGTGGTGGCAACGCAGTTTCACACCGTAAAACGCATTGATAACTCACGGTTGGTGCGCAGCGTCGAGCCGGTGCGCTTACGAGGCTACTATCGCACCGCGGGACTCGGCGCGATTATCGCCGCGTTCCTGATGATGTACATCTACCAGCATTTTCAGTGCATTGACTTGAGTTTTCAGCTCGAAGATCTGAAGGCCAAGCAGACGCAATCGATGGCGCTGAATTCGGAATTGCGGCTGGAGATCGAAGGGCTGCGCGATCCGCGGCGGATTGACGTGATTGCGCGCCGACAACTGGGATTGACGCAGCCGATGCCGACGCAAGTGCAGGAATACGACGCGCCCAGCGGCGCGGAAGTGGCGGCGGCCCGGTATGTGCGGTCCAATCACGAATAGAGTTCGCATCGTCCCCGCGTGGCTCTCCGTGGACCCCGACCTACCCGGGGTCTCACCGGAAATTGTCCCGATCGTTGTGGCACCGGTGGTTCCACTCAACCTTCAACCCGAGCGTTTGCCGACCTGAGTTCTCATGCACAAGAATCGAGCCCACGTCGCCGGTAGTGACCGCATCGCGGCCCGACGTTTGCTGATCGTGGCTGGCGTGGCCCTGTTGTGGGCCCTCGCGATCTTCGGGCGCCTCGGCTATCTGCAACTCGTGCGACATAGCGACTATCTGGCGCGCGCGCAGAGGCAGCAACAGCGCACCATCGAAATCACTCCCCAGCGTGGTGTCATCTTCGACCGCAACATGCATCCCCTGGCGATGAGCGTGCCGGTGAAATCGGCGTTCGCCGTGCCCGCGGAAATTGCCGACGAATCGATGGCCGCGCATTTGCTGTCCGGCATCGTGAACGTCCCGGAAGACGTCCTCGAGGAGCGATTTAAATCTTCGCGCTCGTTTGCCTGGGTCTCTCGCAAGCTGCCGCCCGAAAAAGTGGAAGCCGTTAGCGCGCTGAACCTGAAGGGCATTTATTTTCAGGACGAAAATCAGAGATTTTATCCGAAGCGCGATCTTGCGGCGCACGTGCTGGGATTTGTGGACCCCGATGAACGCGGCTTAGGCGGCATCGAATCCGAGCTGGACAGCCAGATTCGCGGCAAGAGTGAAAAGATCATCGTGATGGCCGACGCGCGGCAGCGCTGGTTCGACGGCAGCGAAGCACGACGCGAGCGTGGCGCCAACGTAGTTCTGACTCTGGATGAAAAAATCCAGTACATCGCGCAGCGCGAGCTCGCCGCGGCGATCGCCACAACGCACGCGCTGGCCGGCAGCGTGATCGTGATGAATCCCAACAACGGCGAGATTCTGGCGCTGGCGAACTGGCCCTGGTTCAATCCCAACGCGGCGACCAACGTGTCGGCGGAGTCGCGCATGAACCGTTCGGTGAGCGCGATCTACGAGCCCGGCTCGACCTTCAAGCTCATCACCCTGGCCGCGGCCTTCGACCAGAACGCGGTGACCTCCGATGAGATTTTCGACTGCGAGCACGGCTCCATCATTGTCTCGGGCCATCGGATTCACGATCACAAACCGTTCGGACTGCTGACCGTTGCCGACATTTTGGCGAAGTCGAGCGACGTCGGCGCTATCAAAGTGGCAGGATTAGTGGGTGAGCCGAAATTCTACGATTACGTTCGCGCGTTCGGGTTTGGCTCGACGACCGGAGTGGATATGCCGGGAGAAAGCCGCGGCATGCTGCGCAAGGTGGAAACCTGGAGCGGCATTTCCATGGCGTCGATCTCCATGGGGCAAGAGGTTGGGGTGACGCCGATTCAGTTGATTGCGGCGGTGTCGGCAATCGCCAACGGAGGAGCGCTGTACCGGCCGCACGTGGTGTCGGAGCTGCGGCGAGGGTCGGTGACCCTGCCGGCGACGGGGATTCTGGCGCCCACCGAGCCGCGCCGCGTTATTCGACCGGAAACTGCAGCGACGCTCCGGCGCCTGATGGAAGGCGTGGTGTTGAGCGGCGGCACGGGCTACCGCGCGAGGCTGGACGGATGGACTGCGGGCGGTAAGACCGGAACGGCGCAGAAAATCGATCCCGACACGGGGCGATACTCTCCATCTCAGCTGATCGCTTCGTTCACCGGCTTTGCGCCGATCAACGACCCGGCGGTCACCATTCTGGTTTCGCTGGATTCGCCGGTTGGTTTGCACGAAGGCGGCCAGGTGGCGGCTCCGGTCTTCAAACGCATAGCCGAGCAGGTGCTGCCGTACCTCGACGTTCCGCGCGACGTACCCTTGAATCCGCTATTGATCGAGGCCGCCTACAAGCACCAGGACCCGGCCGATAGCAGTTCGCTGGAAGATTTTGTGCCCACGGATTTCTCCGCGGAGCCGGAGGACGTGTCCTCGGACGCAACACTGCCGAAGGTTGCCGAACCGAAGCCGCGCGCAGCCGAGGTGATGATGGGCGTGGACGAGGGCGGCGACATCACTGTGCCGGACTTTGCGGGGAAGACGATGCGAGAAGTTACCGAGATGTGTTTGCAGCTGGGCTTGGACCCAGTGTTGGTTGGCAGCAATCTTGCTACGGATCAGACGCCAGCCGTCGGTGCGACCGTGAAACGCGGGGCGAAGATCACGGTTCAGTTTGGCACGCCGCCGCCGAAGCCCGCAAATTCAGCGAAGGCGCACAAGAGTTCGAAGCGATAGAAAGATAACGGGGTCGGCCGGTTCATGGCCGTGGATTCGATTGAGCCTACTTCAAGAAACGGAACGCAAAGCGGTTGCGAATGACACTGGCGGACAACGGAACCCTCCTCCGCGAACCTCCTTGCGAAATCGAAAGATAAAATTGGGTGCGTTGCTGAACGATGTGGAAGCGGACGCGCCGGCGAGCGTCGCCGAGATCGACATTCAGCAAGTCGTTTGCGATTCGCGCAAGGTTCTGCCGGGCACGTTGTTTTTCGCGCTGCACGGCGCAAAGGTCGATGGAAATGCGTTCGTGCGCGACGCGATAGCGAAGGGCGCTGCGGCTATTGCGAGCGAAGAGAATCCGCCGGAAGGGCTTCCCGCCGGCATCCCCTGGATTCGCGTGCGCGAAGCGCGGAAGGCCCTGGCAGTGACGGCGGCGAATTACTTCGGGCACCCAGCCAGGGCGCTCCAGATGGTAGCGGTGACAGGTACGAACGGAAAGACGACCACGACCTCGGTCATCGATTCGATCGTCAAGGCTTCGGGAGCAAAGACGGGGCTCTTTGGCACGATTGCGTATCACACGCCAGCCGGAGACTATCCTGCGCCAAACACGACGCCGGAGTCAGTAGACCTGCAAGGATTCCTAGCGGAGATTCGCGACGCTGGCGGGCGTAACGCGGTGCTGGAAGCAAGCTCGCACGCGCTAGCTTTGGACCGGCTTTGGGGCTGCCACTTTGCCGCGGCCGTATTCACGAACCTCACCCGCGAGCACATGGACTATCACAAAACGTTCGACGATTATTTCGCGGCCAAACGCCGCCTGTTTGCCGGGACCGGCGCGGGCGCGCCCGATGTTGCCGTGCTCAACACCGACGACGAGTACGGAAAGCGCCTGTCGGGCTTGGCGAAGAAGACCGTCACGTATGGTCTGGAATCGGCCGCCGACATTACCACCAAGAAATTTCAGCTTACCTTTTCCGGCCTGTCGTTCACGGCGCAGACGCCCAAAGGCAAGGTCCAGGTTTCCTCGAAGCTGGTCGGCCGCATCAACGTCTACAACATTCTCGCGGCGATTGGCGCCGCGCAGGCGCTGGACCTTTCGAACGAAATCATTGAGGCGGGAATCCGCAATCTCGAGAGTGTTTCCGGGCGCTTCCAGCGCATCGATCTCGGTCAGCCCTTCTTCGTGGTGGTCGATTACGCGCACACCGACGATGCGCTGGAAAGCCTGATTCGCACGGCTCGCGAGCTCAATCCCAAGGGTCGCATCATCACCCTGTTCGGCTGCGGCGGCGGCAAAGACCGCACCAAGCGCCCGGTCATGGGCGAGGCCGCCGGACGCTTGAGCGACCTCACGATCTTGTCCAATGACAACCCGAAAACGGAAGATCCGCTGAAGATCATCAGCGACATCGTCGTCGGCCTGCAAAGAACAAATGGCAAGTACCTGATCGAACCAGACCGCGAGAAGGCTATCGGGCTGGCGATGGACCAGGCGCACGCAGGGGATATCGTGTTGCTCGCAGGCAAGGGCCACGAAAACTACCAAATTCTTGCCGATCGCACTTTGAACTTCGACGATCGCGACCAGGCGCGTCGCGCGTTGCGTGAGCGGGGATACGATCGGTCGCCTGGCAGTCAAGGTTTTGGCACCTGACTCGCTTCTGTAGTTAGCGGTCGCGAGGCGCTCAGGTGCATGGTTACCTTTAGTCAGGAGGAGCCCTCAAAATCGTGAAGACTGACCCGTCCGTGTGGTATTTGCGTAAGCGGAATCCTTTGAGGCGGTTATGCGGTGGACGATTACACAGGTGGCTGGCGCGGTGGGTGCTCGGACGGGGGAAGGACTCGACCCCCTGGCCCGGGTGGCCGGCGTCTCGATTGATTCTCGCACGGTACGCGCTGGAGAACTGTTCATCGCTATCCACGGACCGCGTCATGACGGACACGATCACGTGGCGGGTGCGCTGGAGCGTGGAGCGCTCGCCGCACTGGTTTCGGAGTCGCAACTCGGGCGCTACACCGAGGCCGTGCGCGGCCGGTGCCTCGCTGTGGCCGACACGTTCGTCGCGCTCAAAGGGCTCGCGCGCGCCGTTCGCGAAGCATGGGGCGGCAAAATTGCCGGGGTCACTGGCAGCGTCGGCAAGACCACTACCAAAGAGATCCTGGCGGCATTGCTGGGCACGCGGTTTCGCGTCCTGAAGTCCGAAGGGAATTTCAACAACGAATACGGCTTGCCGTTGACGTTGTTTCATTTGGACGAAACGCATCAGGCCGCGGTGCTGGAAATGGGCATGTCGCGGAGCGGCGAACTTTCGCGCTTGGCGGAAATTGCACGGCCGGATGTAGGGGTGGTGACGCGCGTAGCTCCGGCGCACTTGGAATTTTTCGCTTCGGTGGAAGAGATTGCGCTGGCGAAGCGCGAGTTGATCGAAGGGCTAAACGGGCGTGAGTCGGTTGCGGTGTTGAACGCGGACGATCCGCTGGTGGCGGGTTTTGCGTCCCACGCTCCGGGGCGCGTGCTGACCTACGGAATCGCCAACGCCGCGGATTTTCGCGCGGAGGCCATCGAAGATCGCGGCGCGCTGGGCTGCAAGTTTGTGCTGGCGCAGGGCGGCAAGCGCGTGCGGCTGGAATTGGCGCTTGCCGGGCGGCATGTTATTTCGAACGCGCTGGCGAGCTTGGCGGCGGCCAGCGTGTGGGGGATTGCTGCGGCGGAAGCCCAGGAAGTCTTACGCAACCTTCGTGCGCCGGCCATGCGTGGCGAGTTGTTGCGGTTCACAAATGGAGCGGCGCTGATCAACGACAGCTACAACTCTAGCCCGGCGGCACTGCACGCGATGATCTCGGTGCTCGCGGCGACTCCCGACTATCACCGCCGCATTCTGGCGGCGGGTGAAATGCGAGAGCTCGGACAGACTTCGCCGCAGCTTCATCGCGATGCCGGAAGCTTCGCGGCGAAAACGGGAAAAATCGATTGGGTCATCGGCGTAGCAGGCGACGGCTCGCAGATTGTCGAAGGCGCAGTGGCTGCCGGTTTGCCCAGGGCGCAAACGAAATTCTTTGCATCTTCCGAGGAAGCCGCGAAGTTTCTCTCGGATTTTGTGGTGCCCGGAGACTTGCTGCTCGTAAAGGGCTCGCGAGGCGTCAAGATGGAGCGCGTTGTGGAAGAACTGGTCGCGCGTCACGCCGCCGGCACGCCGCTAGCCGAGAAGGTGCCCCACTAGATGCTCTACTACCTTCTCTACCAGGTCTTGCAGCGTTATTTCAGCCCACTGAATGTTTTTCGCTACATCACGGTGCGCACCGTGTATGCCAGCCTGACGGCAATGTTTCTCGCCTTTGTTTTTGGCCCCTGGCTGATTCGCAAGCTTCGCGAGCTGCAGATCGGCCAATTCATCCGCGAGGAAGGCCCGCAGGCGCACCAGAAAAAAGCCGGGACGCCCACCATGGGTGGAGTGCTGATCGTGATCTCCACGCTGGTGCCAACACTTTTGTGGGCGGATCTTACCAATGGTTTCGTGCTGCTGGCGATTTTCTCCCTGCTGGCCTTCGCCACCATCGGTTTTATCGACGACTACGCCAAAGTGTCGAAGCAGCGTAATTTGGGCCTGACCAGCAAGAAAAAGTTCTCCTTGCAGATCCTGATCAGCTTCGTCATCGGTATCGGGCTCCTGGCTCTCGCGACCCGCAGCGCGTATTCGACGGAACTCGTCTTTCCATTTCTGAAGAGAGTGCATCCGGACCTGGTGATTCATTCGTTGCTCTCGTACCCTCACTTGTGGCCGCTGGCGTTTCTTCCATTCCTGCTCTTTGTGTCCATCGTAATTGCCGGCGCCTCGAACGCGGTGAACCTGACCGATGGCCTGGACGGCCTGGCGATCGGCTGCACGGTAATTGCCGCCGGCGCGCTAACCGTCTTGACCTACGTCAGCAGCAACTACCGCTGGGCGACGTACCTCGAGATTGGATACATCCCGCGCGTCGCGGAGCTTACGATTTTCTGCGGCGCGCTGGTCGGCGCATCGCTCGGTTTCCTCTGGTACAACGCTCACCCTGCCGAAGTGTTCATGGGCGACGTCGGCTCCTTATCGCTCGGCGGAACGCTGGGCGTCATCGCCGTGGTGATCAAGCAGGAGATTCTGCTCTTCTTCGTCGGCGGGATTTTTGTGATCGAAGCGCTTTCCGTAATCCTGCAGGTTGGATCATTCAAGCTGCGCGGCAAGCGAATTTTCCGTATGGCGCCGATTCACCATCATTTCGAATTGATCGGCTGGAGCGAATCGAAAGTGATCGTGCGGTTCTGGATCATCGCGCTGATCTTTGCGCTGTTTGCGTTGACCACGCTGAAATTGAGGTAGCCACGGTTCGATGGAGCTGAAGAACAAACGCGTGTTGGTGGTCGGGCTGGCGCGGACGGGTGTCGCGACGGCGCTGTTTTGCGCGGCGCGCGGCGCGGCGGTGACCGCAACCGAATCGCGCACCGAAGCCGAGATTGGCGAAAACGTCGCGCGGCTGCGAAGCGCTGGCGTGACGCTCGAGCTGGGCGGCCACCAGGAAAAAACGTTCCTGCAGCAGGAACTGATCGTCCCAAGTCCAGGCGTGCCCGCGGATTTCCCCTTGCTGCTGACGGCGCGAGCCAACGGCGTCACGATTTGGAGTGAAATCGAGCTGGCCTACCGGTTTCTCCACGGAACGCTCATCGGCATCACCGGCTCGAACGGGAAAACGACGACGACCGCGCTGGTCGAACATATTTTGCGAACCGCCGCTTTCCCGACGGTGCTTGCCGGAAATATCGGCACGCCCCTGATTTCCTGCGTCGAGAATACGAAGAGAAACACGATAACCGTCGTAGAGCTAAGCAGCTTTCAACTCGAATTGATCGAGACCTTCCGCCCCAACATCAGCTTGTTTCTGAATCTCACGCCCGACCATCTCGACCGGCATCGCAGCATGGACGTCTACGGTGCCGCGAAAGCGCGCATCTTCGAGAATCAAACCGAGGAAGACGCCGCGATCTTGAATGCCGACGATCTCGCCGTAACGCCGTATGCGCCGGCCAGGCGGCGGGTGTACTGGTTCAGCCGCAAACAGCGCGTCGCGGAAGGCGCGTATCTCCACGGCGACGACATTATGTTTCGACACGAGGGAGCGGAAGAAACCATATTGACCCGCGGCGAAATTCCCTTGGTGGGCGCGCACAATCTGGAAAATGTTCTGGCTGCGGTGGTCGCCACGCGGCTGGCGGGCGCAACCGCGCCAGCGGTCACCAAAGGCATTCGATCGTTCGCCGGAGTCGAGCATCGCCTGGAATTTGTGGCCGAAGTCAATGGCGTGCGCTACTACAACGATTCGAAGGCTACCAACGTCGATGCCACGCTGAAAGCACTCGACGCTTTTCCCGGCCGCATCCTGATTATCCTTGGCGGCAAGGACAAAGGCAGCGACTACACCGTGCTGCAAAATCCGCTGCGCGAAAAAGCGATTCTCGCGCTGCTGATCGGCGCGGCGTCGGAAAAAATCGAAACGCAGATTGCGGGCAGCGTAGCTATCGAACGTGCTGGAACCCTCAAACGCGCCGTCGAGATCGCGTCGCGCGCCGCGCGTCCCGGCGATGTGGTGCTCCTCGCGCCGGCATGCGCCAGTTTCGATCAATTCGAAAATTACGAACATCGCGGCCGCGTCTTCAAGGATTTAGTGCGGCAGCTTCAGCCGCAGGCCGCCGGGGCTATTTCCGGGAAATCGACGCCAACCGCGTCGGGCCGCTCATGAGATTGGGGAGGTGACGAAACGTGCCAAGACCGCTCGAAAATGATCGCTGGCTATTTGGCGTAACGCTTGCCCTTTGCTTGCTGGGCGCGGTAATGATCTTCAGCGCGTCGGCCGTCACCGCCGAGCACCAGTACGGCCGCCCGTACATCTTTCTCGTACGCCAGGCGGCTTGGCTGATCCTCGGCATCTTCGGTATGTTCGCGCTGATGCGCACCGATTACCGCCGCCTGCGCGAGCCTTCGGTCGTGTGCACCGCCGTGTGCGTCGTGCTGCTCATGCTGGTCGGCACATTTTTTCTCGACAAGTCCCACGCCACGCACCGCTGGATCAAGTTTGGGCCCATTGGCATTCAACCCTCCGAACTGGCCAAGCTCGCGATCATCCTTTATCTGGCATGGTTTCTGGACCTGAAGCGCCGCAGTGCAGCCGCAATGGAATTCAGCAAAGATGATTTCCTGCAGACCATCCTGCCGGCGGTGGGTCCGATTCTGCTTTTCGTGCTGCTGATCGTGGCTCAGCCGGACCTGGGCACCTCGGTGGACATTGTTCTGATCGCCACGGCCATTCTTTTTGTCGCCGGCCTCTCGTGGAAGTGGCTCGTCGTCGGCGCCGCCGCTGCGCTTCCGATGCTTTACCTGCTGATCTCTCACGTCTCCTACCGCCAGGCCAGGTTCATGGCGTTTCTGAATCCCGATTCCGACCCGCTCGGCTCTGGTTTTCAGCTACTACAATCCTTGATCGCCGTAGGTTCCGGCGGCTTCACCGGCGTCGGGCTAATGGAGAGCAAACAAAAACTCTTCTACCTTCCTGAGGCACACACCGACTTCATCTACGCGGTGATTTGCGAAGAACTGGGCTTCATCGGCGCCATTCTGGTGATTACGCTTTTCGGGATATACGCGTGGCGCGGTTTGCGCGCGGCGTTTACCGCCCCCGATGGTTTCGGCCGTTTGCTCGCCCTCGGCATCACCGCGATGGTGCTCAGCCAGGCGCTCATTAATTTCGTGGTCGTGCTCGGCATGGTGCCGACCAAAGGCATTCCTCTGCCGTTCGTAAGTTACGGCGGATCGAGTTTGCTGGTGATGCTGCTGGCTACCGGCGTGCTCCTGAACATCAGCCAGCAGGCGGAAGAAGCTTAGACGCGTGAAGCTTCTGATCGCTGGCGGCGGCACGGGCGGCCACGTTTTTCCGGCCATCGCCATCGCGCGTGAATGGTTATCGAGAGGCAAGGACAGGGAAGTTGTGCTGGTAGGAACACAACGCGGACTGGAAATGAAGCTGGTGCCTCAAGCGGGGCTGCCACTGGAGACCCTGCGCGCCGCAGGATTGAAAGGTAAAGGCGGCGCCACGCTGCTGAAAAATCTCGCGATACTTGGACCCGGCTTGCTGGACGCCATGCGCATCCTGCGCAAGCACAAGCCGGTCGCCGCGTTCGGAGTCGGCGGCTATGCTGCAGGACCGATGCTGCTGGCGACATGGCTGCATCGCGTCCCCAACGTCATCTTCGAGCCGAACGCCGAACCCGGCTTCACCAATCGCGTCCTCGCAAAAATGTCGAAACGCATCGCCGCCGGATACGAACGCTCTGCGAAAGCACTCGGACCCAAAGCCGTCGTGACCGGCTGCCCCGTGCGCGAAGAATTCTTCGCCATAAAACCGCGCCTGCTGCAAAAGCCGTTCCGCCTGCTGGTCACCGGCGGCAGCCAGGGCGCCCTGCCGATCAACCGCACCTTCGTCGATGCCATGGACCGCCTGGCTGTGCGCAAAAGTGAACTGGCCATCGTGCACCAGACTGGCGAACGTGACTATAATGCTGTAAGAACTGCATACGCGCGGCGTGAGTATGCAGCAGAGGTCGTGCCGTTCTTGACGAATATGGCGGAGCGCTTTGCCTGGGCGGACATGATCGTTTGCCGGGCCGGAGCGATTACCGCCTCGGAGGTTGCCGCCGCCGGCCGGGCCGCCATTTTCATCCCCTTCGGCGCCGCCACCGACAGCCACCAGCTGCGCAACGCGCAAGCCATGGTCGCCGCAGGTGCGGGCCGCGTGATTCCGGAGCCGGAACTCACCGCCGAGCGTCTTTGCAGCGAAATTTTCTCCCTCCTCGATCAGCCCCGGGAGATTGAACGGATGTCCATCGCCGCACGCAGCCTGGCCTCGCCCAACGCTGCGCGCGACATCGTTAACTTGATCGAAGCAGCGACGGGGACTCGAGGGAACCCATGATGGTCTCGTTCCGGAATTTCCAGCGCATTCATCTGGTCGGCATCGGCGGCATCGGCATGAGCGGCATCGCCGAAGTCCTGCTGACGCTCGGCTACTCCGTTTCCGGCTCGGACACCAAGCTTTCGGCAATCACCGAGCGGCTGCAAAACCTGGGCGCCCGGATTTATGACGTTCACCGTGCTTCCAACGTGGTGGATGCGCACGTGGTGGTCACTTCCTCGGCCATCAAGTCCAATAACCCCGAAGTCGAAGAAGCGCATAAGCATAAAATTCCGGTCATCCCCCGCGCAGAGATGTTGGCGGAGCTGATGCGCCTCAAATACGGCATCGCCGTGGCTGGCGCTCACGGCAAGACCACCACAACTTCCATCGTCGCCTCGGTCCTGGCCGCCGCGCATCTCGATCCTACCTTCGTCATCGGCGGGCGCGTCAACCAAGCTGGCACCACCGCGAGGCTCGGCAAAGGTGAGTTCTTCGTCGTCGAAGCCGACGAAAGCGACCGCAGCTTCCTCTTGCTCGCTCCCGTCGTCGCCGTCGTCACCACCATCGACCGCGAGCATCTCGACCAATACGCCTCGCTCGAAGACATTCAATCCAGCTTCACCGAGTTCGTGAATCGCGTGCCCTTCTACGGCTCCGCGATCCTGTGCCTCGACGAACCGAACGTCCAGGCCATCATCCCCAACGTGAAGCGCCCGATCATCACTTACGGGACCTCCACGCAGGCCGACCTGGTCATCAGCGACGTGAAACTCGAAGGCCTGGGTAGCGAATTCCGCCTCACCTACAAGGGAGAGGACCTCGGCGTCTTTCGGTTGCCGCACCCGCCGGGCATCCACAACGTCCGCAACGCCGCTGCCGCTGCGGCCGTGGCGCTCTACCTGAATGTCCCCGCGGAATTAATCCGCGAGGGCTTGGCGAAATTCGCCGGCGTCGGGCGCCGCTTCGACGTAAAAGGCGTCGTCAACGGGATCACGGTGATCGACGACTACGGTCATCACCCGGTCGAAATCCGCGCCACCCTCGAAGCCGCGCGCGCCTGCAA
>Ga0187855_10002318_pt1 | contig 14486 bp, 14 predicted proteins | sample June2016WEW_8_10_2_FD_132969 | JGI IMG/M metagenome (GOLD analysis project Ga0187855, IMG submission 132969) | Peatland microbial communities from SPRUCE experiment site at the Marcell Experimental Forest, Minnesota, USA - June2016WEW_8_10 | ecosystem: Environmental > Terrestrial > Soil >...
CTATAGCACGTTCAGCGGCTCGCGCGGGCAGAAGGTCGCGGTGGCCGTATACAAGATCGATCTGCACTACAATACGAAGCCGTTCATCAACGACATGATGAACGCCACCGGCCTGGCCTTCGATCGTCAGGGGTTGCTGTACGTTTCCAGCCGCCACGACGGTATCGTTTACCAGGTGACCCCCAACGGCAACGCCACCACGTTCGTCGAGGGCATGGGAGTGGCCACCGGACTGGCCTTTGACGTCGACGGCAGCCTATACGTTGGCGACCGCCAGGGCACCATTTTCAAGATCAGCCCCAGCCGCCAGATCTTCGTGTTCGCCACGCTGGAGCCCTCCATCGCCGCATACCACTTGGCCATCGGCCCGGATGCCTGGCTCTATGTCACCGGGCCGACCACCTCCAGCTTCGATTGCGTTTACCGTATCTCGCACACGGGCGAAGTGGAAGTCTTCTATCGCGGCCTCGGGCGCCCGCAGGGCATGGCATTCGACGACGAAGGACGCCTCTACGTAGCGGCGTCACTGGGCGGACGCAAGGGCGTCGTTCGCATCGATTCCAACCGGAAAGCGGAGTTGTTCCTCTCCGGTCCGGGTATTGTAGGCCTGGCCTTCACCCCTTCGCGCTCCCTGGTGGTGGCCACCACCAATGCTTTGTATCGCGCCGACGTAGGCATCAAAGGCAGGCCGCCGTTCTAGAGGATGCGACAACACGCATGAAAAGCAGGGGCCGCCGATGAACGCCGATAAACGCCGAGGGAAAAATAGAGAATTTGGTCTTGTCTTATCAGCGTTGATCCGCGTTCATCAGCGGCAAAATTGTCTTTTTCCGCAACCTGCCAAGGGCTGTACTGGCCCGGCTCTAACCTAAGATGAATGCCGAAATCATTGCAGTTGGCTCCGAGCTGTTGACGCCGCAGCGGGTGGATACCAACTCCCTGTTTCTTACCGATCAGCTCAATTCGCTGGGGGTCGAAGTGGTCACGAAATCCGTGATCGGCGACGACCTGAACCGTTTGGCCGACGCCGTGCGCCGCGCCGTTTCCCGCTCCGAAATCGTGATCCTGTGCGGAGGCCTGGGGCCTACCGAGGACGACTTGACGCGCGATGCCGTGGCCGCCGCGCTGGACCGCAAGCTGATCTACCACCCCGAAATCGCCGAGCAACTCGAACAGCGCTTCGCCTTGATGAAACGCAAGATGGTGGAGGTCAACAAGCGCCAGGCTTTCATCGTCGAAGGCGCCGAGATCCTGCCGAACGATCGCGGCACCGCGCCCGGCCAGTGGATCGAGGAATCCGGCTGCTGCGCGATGCTGCTGCCGGGCCCGCCGCACGAATTGAAGGCCATGTTCACCCGCCAGTGCCTGCCGCGGCTGGCGCGGATCGTGCCGCGACAGTTCATTCAAACGCTGGTCCTGCGCGTGGCGGGCATGCCGGAGTCGGATCTGGACCAGCTCATCGCACCGGTTTACAAGAAGTACGACAACCCGGCGACCACCATCCTGGCGGCGGCCGGCGATATTCAGATTCACTTGCGCGCGCGTTGCCCGACCGAGGCGGAAGCGGCGGCTTTGCTGGTGGAAGTCGCCGGGCCCATCGAACTGCTGCTGGGCGACCGCATCTACTCGCGCAACGGCAGTTCGCTCGAAGAGACGGTGGGAGAGATGCTCCGCCAGCGCCACGCCACGCTCTCGGTGGCCGAAAGCGCTACGGGCGGCCTGCTGGGCGAGCGCATCACTTCCATTCCCGGCAGCTCCGAGTATTTCGTGGGCGGCTTCATCACTTACACCAGCCGTATGAAGGTGGAGTGGTTGGGCGTGCCCGCCGAGATCATCGCCCAATACGGCGCGGTGAGCCAGGAGACCGCGGAAGCCATGGCGGTCGGCGCGCGCCGGCGCACCGGCTCAACCTATGCGCTGGCGATTACCGGCGTGGCGGGTCCGGATTCAGGCGGCGAGCAAGCGCCCGTCGGCACGGTTTATGTAGGACTCGCCGATACCGCGGGGTGCCGTGTGACGCATCGGCAATTCATCGGCGACCGCACCCGCATCCGCCAGTTCTCCACGCAGATGGCGCTGGATATCTTGCGGCGAGCCGTGGAGCGAACCCCCGGCCCCAGAACGCTATGAAACCAACCACACGCATCCATTGGCTCATCCGCCTGACGCTGTTCTGCTGCGCCTGCATTTCCATCGCCCAGGATGCGTCCAACGGCGCCTCGGTATTCACCAAAACCGAGGCTATGATTCCCATGCGCGACGGTGTCAAGCTGCACACCGTGATCTTTGCGCCCCGTGAGCAACAGGAGCGCCTGCCCATACTGTTGGACCGCACACCCTACGGCGCGATGAGCGACGAGATGGATCTGTGCGCGCGCTTTGCGCACCTGATCTCCGACGCCAGGTATTCGCTTTCGCGGGCGCTTCAAATCCGAAGCGATGTGGATGCTGGGAGATGCGGAAACGAAATAAACCGTCGAGACGTGTGATCACGCGTTTGACTTCTTCGGGCCGGTCGGGCACCCCCCGCGATTTCGTCCGGAGCCACGAGCACAGATGGCGCTTCACTCGGACGTCAGGATGAGAAAAATGAAGAAAACTCGATTAGAGGCATGGAGCGACTGGTTTGGATTTATACTTCAAAGAACCCAGGCAAATGTAAATCCTGCATTCCTCATGGGCCGCGGCCCACGCCGCGCGCCGCCGGGCGTGAAGATATAAATCCATGCATGCGTGGGGTCTGCGACTCCGCAGGGCCTGCGGCGCACTCGCGTTCGGTCGCACGCCGCAGTGTTGCCTTCCGGTTCGCCTGACACCGTCGGCGCCTCTGATTTTGGCCATTTCGGAGCTCACAGCTTCGGGATACCCAGCCTACACGTGCCCCTGGCCAACGCTTCAAGTGCGTCGTTTCCGCCGCCCTCACATGGCTCGGGGTCAGGATGGTTCGCTACTCCTTTCCTGCATGACTCTTTCATTCACGACTTCACGCCGGTTTATCCCGACGCTATCCAGGCGAAAGCGCCTGCCCCACGGAATAAACCTGGCAGTGCTAGGCTTTAATTAGTAGCACCATGCTGATTAAGAAACCTATAGCCATCCGCTATTCCGACGTAACCCCCAAGCACGTCTACATGAATCGGCGGCGTTTCCTGGCGGCCGTGCCGCTGGCCGGCGCAGCCTTTTTCACGGACCGCGCCTCCGCTGCCAAACTAGCGGTCGCGTCGCGTAGCCCGTTCAGTACGGACGAAACACCGACACCCTACAAGGACGTGACCAACTACAACAACTTCTACGAATTCGGCACAGGCAAGGACGACCCTGCAAAGCGGGCCCAAAGCCTGAAAACCTCGCCCTGGACAGTCAAAGTGGAAGGCGCCGTCGACAAGCCCAAGGTTTTCGATTTCGATGCCGTGATGAAGATGGCGCCGCTCGAGGAACGCATCTACCGCCATCGCTGTGTGGAAGCCTGGTCGATCGTGGTTCCGTGGATCGGATTTCCGCTGAACGTGTTGATCAAGGCAGTCGATCCTACCGCGAAGGCGAAGTTCGTGGCGTTCGAGAGCCTGTACGACCCGAAACAGATGCCCGGCGCGCGTTACGCGGGCATCCCTTTTCCTTATGTGGAAGGCTTGCGCATGGACGAAGCCATGCACCCGCTCGCGCTCCTGTGCTTTGGGATGTACAGCGAGACCTTGCCAAACCAGGATGGCGCGCCCATACGCCTGGTGGTGCCCTGGAAGTACGGCTTCAAAAGCATCAAGTCGATTGTGAAGATCCGGTTCGTCGAGAAGGAGCCGCCCACCACCTGGAATCTGGCCAACGCCCACGAGTACGGCTTTTATTCGAATGTAAACCCCGCCGTGGATCATCCGCGCTGGAGCCAGGCCAGCGAGCGCCGCCTGGGCGAGTTCTCTAAGCGCAAAACTCTGCCGTTTAATGGCTACGGCGACCAGGTCGCTAGCCTCTACGCCGGCATGGACCTGCGCAAGTTCTACTAAGGTCCGGCCGGATGCTGCAGCGCCTTATCTTTCGGCGATGGATGAAGGTCGCGGTCTTTGTCCTGTGTCTGATTCCTCTTTTGCTGCTCGCGTGGCGGGGCATTCATCGGGACCTGGGCGCGAACCCCATCGAATTCATCACACACGCGACCGGCGATTGGACGCTGCGGTTTCTCGTCATCACGCTGGCCATCACGCCGCTACGGAGTCTGCTGGGCTGGCCGGAAATGGTTCGCTTCCGGCGCATGCTCGGTCTGTTTGCGTTCTTCTATGGATGTCTTCATTTCACGACCTATTTCTGGTTGGATAAATTCTTCGATTTCGCGGAAATCACCAAGGACGTATGGAAGCGGCCCTTCATTACAGCGGGCTTCTTGGGCTTCATTTTGATGGTGCCGCTGGCCATAACATCTACCACGGGTTGGATCCGGCGACTGGGTGGCCGGCGCTGGCAACTTCTTCACAGGCTGGTATATCTGACTGCTTTCGCGGGCGTCGTGCATTACTACTGGCTGGTGAAGTCGGATATCAGACTGCCTGTTCTCTACGGATCCATTGTGTTGCTGTTACTCACCTACCGTGCCGTCGCGGCGCTAAGGAAATTCAAGGCCAGCCGCGTGCCTGGCGCGAGGGCGCAGCTCGCAAGGTCGGAATAACCTTCCCTGTAAGGCCGGATCGCCAGATGGTTACGGACTGTTTGGGCGGGGATCTATCGCTTTCAGGCGGTTCTATTGGGCCAGGCGCGAACCTTCGCCCCTCGGCCATCGCCGACTGGATGCCGGCCGCCAGGACTGGCTACCTCACGTTTGTAACACGGCAGCGCTATGGTGCTTGGACCGCCATCAGGATCGTCGAACAGCCCGGAACGGAAAACGGCTACAAGCTGGTATTGCGGAGGGAGGCGGCTGTGGTGTCAGTGCTGATGCTGGAATGGCGGGCCTCGTAGTCACCGCGAGGCCCTCGCAGCTCTAGCGCAAGGCGGCTTCGATTTCCTTGGGCGATAGCGGACGCATCGTCAGGCTGGGGCGCAACCGGCCGTCAGGCCCGAATTCCACGATCGTGTGCGTATGCCGCTCACCGGACGTACCGTTGAAGACCAGCAGCCACTTTCCTTCGGCAGGCCATTGTTTGCGCACCGCATAGTTTCCGGGCTTGCCGGTGGGAGTGAGTTCAAGGGATATCGTCTGCCGTTGCCCCTTGACGATGCCTTCGGCCTGGCCGGTTATTCTAGCGTGCGAATAATCCTGGCAACCTTGGGCTTCCACGGTTAAAACGGCATCTTTGGTTTGGCCGGCCGCAGCCGGGCCGTGAATGGTCAGAAAAAAGCTGCCGGCCCAAACGAGGGCCGCCGGCATCAGCATCCATGCGAATCGGCGTAGCATTTACATCCTCCTCTGCGGATAAGGACGCCGCGGCAGACCGGTTTATTATCCGGGGGAATTTGATGAGCTACAGGTGGTAGAGCATCAGGTAGACCACTACGCCAGTCACGCTGACATACAACCAGATTGGCAGCGTCCAGCGGGCGATCTTGCGGTGTTTGTCGAAGCGCGCCGTCAGACCGCGTCGCAGAGTGATGATTGCCAGAACGGGAACGGTCGCGGCCAGCAGCGTGTGCGTGCCCAGGATGCTGAGATAAACGGTGCGGATGGCTCCAGTCTTCGGGAAGCGCACCGAGCCGACCTGGAAATGATAGACGATGTAGCAGATCAAGAAGAGCGACGAGGTCACGAAGGCCGCCAGCATCACCTTGCGATGGGTCTCGATGCGCCTGCGGCGAATCAGCGTATAGCCCCAGATCAGGAGCGCCGCCGCAGTGGCGTTCAATGCGGCGTTTACGGAAGGAAGGTCGTGAACGGACATCAGGATTTCTCGCCGTGCAGAGTGCGTATATCGTGCAGCAGGCGCGGCAGCGCGGCATCGTCCGAAGTGCTGTAGAAGCCGCGCACGCGGTTGTGGCGGTCCACCAACACGAAGCGCGTGCTGTGTACCAGGCTGCCGTCCACATCTCCCAGTTTGAAGCCATTGCGGCAGAGCGCCTGTAGAGCGCTCTGGTCGCCGGTGAGGAAAAACCAGCGGCCCGGTTCAGCGCGGTAGCGGCTGGCATATTGGGCAAGCAGGGGCGGTGTATCGTGCAGCGGATCTACCGTGAAGGAAACTAGTTTCACGTCGGACATGGCGCCCACGGCCGTCTGCACGCCCCGCATTTGGGCGCTCATGCGCGGGCACGGGCCGGCACAGGTGGTAAAGATGAAGTCCGCCACCCAAACGCTGCCCTCGAGAGACTTGCTATCGAACGGCTGGCCGGATTGCGAGGTCAATTGGAATTCCGGGAGTTGCCAGTAAACAGAAAGCGGCGGCTCCTGGCGGCAGCCGGCCAGGAGGAACAGCATAGCAAAGGTGAGGCACAATCTCATGCGTTGCTGACCAGGCTTTTCTGGCTGGCCACCACTCCCGAAGCCAGCAGCAGCACGCCGCCGAAACACGCGGTGACCGCCAGGCTTACAGCGATGCCCGGCGATCCGGATCCAAGCTTCATGAAGCCATTCAACAGCGAGATGGAATACGTCAGCGGGTTCACCCACATGAGCGCTTTGATGCATCCATGCGCGGTGGCCATCGGAAACAGCGACCCGGAAACCATCCACATAGGCACCAGCAGCAGGTTCATGATGGCGTGGAATCCCGATGTGGAATCCATGCGCCAGGCGATCACGAAGCCCAGGCCGGTCAGCGTAAAGGAAACCAGGAACACGGCGCCGATCAGCTCCAGCACCTCGGTCGCGGTGAGAGAAACTCCTGCCAGAGGCGCGAACGCCAGAAAGATGAGGCCCTGAATCCACGCCAACGTGGCGGAGCCCAGGATCTTGCCGAACACCAGGCTGGTGCGGGGCGCCGGCGAGACCAACATGGAAAGCAGGAATCCTTCGCGGCGATCTTCGATGATGGAAATCGTCGAGAAGATGGCCGAGAACAGGACGGTCAACACCAGGGCGCCGGCGAAGAAGCGGGCCAAGTCGCCCGATCCGTAGCCGATCAACAGCCAGAACACGAGCGGCGATGCGACCACTCCCAGCACGCGGCTCTTCTGTCTCCAGAAGCGCACCAACTCGCGCTGCCACAGCGTCGCGACCGGCAACCAGAAGCCGCTAGCCGTAGAACGGGCTGCGGGCCGCACCGGGGAGGAACTGCCGACGCTGGGGCCGCGGGAATCTGCGGCGGCGCGGGTTTCAGTAGGGTTACTCAATCGAAGCTCCAGTCTCTTTGACGAAGACATCTTCCAAGGTCGGCTTATGCAACCCGACCGACTGGATCGCGCCGGGAAACGCCTCTACCACCTCCGTAATGAAGCGGTGCCCGTTAGAGATCTCGACGCGCAGCACACCGCTCATCACCGAAGGCTTCAGTCCAAACCGGGTTTCGATCTGGCGGCCCAGTGCGGCCGCGTCAGCCGGGTCAGCCGCCTCCAGCACCACCACATCCCCGCCGATGCGCGACCGCAGATCGGCCGGCGTACCTTCCGCCACAACGCGGCCCTGATGCAGCAGCGCCAGGCGATCGCAGCGGTCGCCTTCGTCCAGAATATGGGTCGTCAATAATATGGTAACGCCTTCGCGGCTGCGCAGTTCCTCGACATACTGCCAGAGCTCGCGGCGCGCGCCGGGATCGAGGCCCGTGGAGGCCTCATCCATCAACAACACGACCGGCCGGTGCAGCAGTCCCTTGGCAATCTCGACGCGGCGCTTCAGGCCGCCCGAGAGGGTCTCGACCAAATCCTTGCTCCGGTCGGCCAGCCCCAGGCGCTGGGTTACTTGCTCCATGCGCTCGCGAAGCTTCGGGCCGGCGAGGCCGTGCATATGGCCCTGGGCGCGCAAGTTTTCCGCGACCGTGAGAGCTTTATCCAGGCTCTGCGTCTGGAACACGACGCCAATGCTGCGGCGCACCGCCGCGGGCTCGCGCGACACATCGTGACCGGCCACTTCGGCGCGTCCGCCGGTGGGCGCCATCATGGTGGAGAGGATGCGGAAGAGCGTGGATTTCCCGCCGCCGTTGGGCCCTAGCAGGCCGAAGATCTCGCCCGCCTTGACTTCGAAACTGACATCCGAAAGCGCCAGGCGAGATCCGTACCGATGACTCAGTTTCTCGACAAGAATCACAATCCAGGCCTGTCCAACAACATCAGCCCGTAGATGAGTGGAAGGTAGAAGACGGAGACCATCAGAACGTAGCGGGCGCGCAATATCGTGCGCTCCAGCGCGACCCGCACTCCGGAATACAGGAAGTACAGGCCGAGCAGCAGGGCGCCTATCAAATAGATGCGGCCTGACATGCCCAGGACGCTTGGCACGAGGCTAACGGGTATCAGGGCCAGCCCGTAAAGCACGATCTGGCGCGCCGTGGAGCGGCCATCCGGCTCCACCACGGGCAGCATGCGGATACCCGCGCGCGCATAATCCTCACGGTACATCCAGGCGATCGAGTAGAAATGCGGGAATTGCCAGAGGAACAGAATGGCGAATAGCACCCAGGCTTCGTTGGCGATGGAGCCGTGCGCGGCGGCGAAACCGATCATCGGTGGCATCGCTCCGGGAAACGCGCCGATAGTCGTGGAGAGCCAAGTGCGGCGCTTCAATGGCGTGTAGAGGAAAAGGTAACTTAGCAGTGTGAACAGCCCCAGCAGCGCGGCCAGCGGATTGACGCCCAGCCAAAGATCCCCGAAGCCGACGAAAGAAAGGGCGACTCCAAACGCCAACCCGCGGCCTGGCGTGATACGGCCCGCAGGGATGGGACGGTCCGAGGTGCGCCGCATGCGGCAATCAGCCTCGCGCTCGTACCACTGGTTGAGAGCCGCCGTACCCGAGGCGATCAGCCCGGTGCCGAGGACGGTGTGGAGCAGCCCCCACCAGGGAACCGTCGAGACGAAAGCCCACCAGCCGCCGGCTTTGGGCAGGCCGAAGTAGTAGCCGATGCCCGTGCTCATCAGGATCAGCCAGGTGATGCGGGGCTTGGTGAGCTCGATATAGTCTTTCATGAAATGTGCCGGCGAAACACCGCGGAGAGATGGCGGCCCAGAAGGGCCGCCTGCCCTCGTCGATCATTTCTTATACGTAAAATCGATGGTCTTGCTGTCGCTCGCGCCTACCGTGATCTGCTGATCCAACGGGCCGTAAGTTTCATGCCAGGCTTCCAACGTGTAGGTCCCCGCGGGCAAATCCTTTATTGTAAACGTCCCGTCTTCGCCTGTCACGGCGAAAAACGGATGGTGGACCACGGCGATATATGCGCGCATCCAGGGATGCACGTTGCATTTGACGGGAATCATCACTTCCTCGCGCGGGAAGCTCTTGGTTTTGGTATCGCCCTTGGGCGGCTGCGACTCGTTCCATTCCTGGTTGATCTTGGGCTGTGGATGGATATTGTGGTTGGTGGGATCGTCGTTCCGGATATCGATGGGCTGGTTCGTCATCACGGCCAGGACGTGCGGCGCATACATACAGCCCTTCTGATCGATCGCGGCATGCGCCGTGGGCACGGGCCATTGCTTATTGGGCAGCCCGGACTTGATCCACACGAAGGTGTAGCGCAATGTGCCGTTACTATTGAGGACGGCAGTCTCGCTCTTTTGCGGCGTGGAATGGGCGCGCTGGCAGGCCGGCGTCGCCGACATGTCGATGTTTTTCACCACGGGTTTCGCGCCGGAAAAGACGACCTTTCCAGTGACCGTGGCGGCATCGGACACGGTGGCCAGGAGCAGAGCGGCAACCGCTCCGCAGGAAATCCAAAGTCTCGTCATTTTTGAAATAGCTCCTTTTATACGGGTACTGGGTTCTGGCTTAATCACCGCAGACGGTTGAAGAGTTTGCCAGCACCCAGCACCCAGAACCCTTCTCAATTGCCGGCGCTGGCCCGCAAGCGGGTGAGCTCCTCCGGCGTGAACTGGAACATGTATCGTACCAACAATTGCGCGTGGTCTTTGTCATAACCGTTGAAGCTGGCCGGCGTGGGACCGGCAAAGACCATGTGGTCGCCTTCCGCGCGGAACAAGCCCGAAGGCATGGCAGTGCCCGGACTCATCATGGCCGGGTCCAGCATCCAGCGCCGCGCCCAGCCGGGCTTCAATCGCTCCTTCGCCAGCAGGAAATTGGGCGCGGTGGCGTGGGAATCGTGCTTCGGATCTCCAGTAGCATGACACTTCAAGCACGGCGCGCCTTCGCTCGAGAATAACTGGCGGGCCATATTGCGTTCCTGATCGGTGAGCGGCTCCAGCCGGTCGGCGATGTACGGCGCTGCCTGCGACGACATGGCGGCGAAGAACCGCACCAGCTTCTGGATCTCGTCGTCGGAGAAGAAGAACGTGGGCATGCGCGCGTGCAGGTAACGCCTGACGCCATCGCGATCCATCTCTTTCGCATCGTCGGTCAGCGACGGATTGTTCAGGAAGCGCATCAGCCATTCGGGATTGACCCGCGCTCCCTCGCCGATCAGAGTGGGCGGCCGCTGATCCTTCCAATCGGGATCCTGGTAGCGCGGCAGCGTCATGAATACCGTGGTCTGTCCCACGTGCACCTGATGGCATCCCATGCAATTGTATTTGCGCACCACCCACCAGCCTTCGATGATATCGCGCCGCTGGTCGCCCGGATTGTAGAAATACCGCGCGGGAATCGAGGGATCCACGGAGCCGAGCAGGAAGGTGGTGACCGCATCGATCTCCGGCTTGGACAAGTTGAAGTTCGGCATCTTCAGCCGGTCGAGCTTGGCCTTCTCCTTGCCCTGATCGTAAACGGCGGGGTCCTTTAGTTTGTGCTCGAAGAAGCCCTTGTGGGTGTACCAGCCTTCGCGCTCCGCGTCGTGGCCGAGCAGGGCGAAATCCAGGCGCTCGATCGGCTTGGTGCCTTCCTTGGTCAGTTCCGTGCCGATGCGCTGCTCTTCTTCCAGGCCGGCGATCTCGTGGCATCCGGCGCAACCGTAATAGCGCACCAGGAACTGGCCCTGCGGTTTCAGCTTGGGATCGTCCAGGTAATCGGCGCTGGCGTAAGTTTCGTCCGGATGCTTGCGAGTCTCCAGGTAGCTGGCGATATCGCGCGCCTCGTCCTCGGTGAGCCGCAGGCTGGGCATGGGCGTCATCTGCATCACCAGTAATTCGTGACCGTCGTTGGGGCACTTACTGTGATCCAGGTCGAAAACGAAAGGCTTGCCGGCGCGCTTGTAATCTTCCGCGGTGATATCTTTCTTCTCGAACGAGCAATACGGCAGCGTGCGCTGGCGCGGGTTGTGAATCCAGCGCACCAGGTAGTCGTAGTTGTCTTTTTCGCCGACGCGGCTCAGGTTGGCGGCGAATGTGCCGCCCTGCTTATCGGCGTCCTCGCCCATGGAATGGCAGGCCATGCAGCCGCGGGTTTCGAAGGCTTCCTTGCCCCTCGCCGGATCGCCGGCGGGTTGATGCTCCAAGTCGCCAGTCACGCCGGATTGCCAGATGAACGCCGCGATGGCATGCACTTCGTCCTCATCCAGGCGGAAGGTGGGCATCTTGGTGCCGGGCCGCCACTTGTGCGGGTCTCTGAGCCATACCGGCAGCCACTCTTTGTGCATCTTCATGCGCACTTCTTTGAGGCTCGGCCCGACCTTCTTGATCTCGCGCACCAGGCTCCGCGAGCGGTCGTCGAGCTGTTCGATTTTGGCGTCGATGCCGCTGATGCGTACCTTCAAATCGTTGGCGTGCTGATAGAACTTCTGCGCTTCGTCGTTATCGGGGGTATTGTCGCCCTTCTGGGTGGTGAAGCCGATTTCACGCGTCCACTCGGCTTTCTGCTGGGTGAGCTGGCGCATGTCCTGGCTCACGGCGGAGAGCGCGTCCGGATCGCGATCGAAGCCCTCGTAGCGGTGGCATGCCATGCAGCCGCGCAGCCGGAAGATCTCGCGGCCGGCATCCAGCGTGGGGGCCATTTCCGTGACAATCTCCTGCGAGTGACACTGCTGGCAGCCGGCTTCCAGGTTCTCCTTCGCGTGCAGCGGCCAGAGCCAGTGTTCGTTGTAGCCATGCGCCTTCTCGACGCTGGTAAGCGCTACGCCGTTGCCCCCGTGGCAGGGAGTGCAGCCGAACTTTTCCGGATCGTGGACCTTCAGCAGTTCGCGATTGGGATGGCTGATGAAAGCCTCCTCGCCGCCCATGGCGGCTTTGGTCAACGTGACAGGCTCGCGCGTGCCCAGATGGCAGGACTCGCAGCGGTCGACCAGATCCACGTCCTTGATGTGGATCTGCCGGATCGCGATATCGAAGGTCTGCATCTTGTTCTGCAGCCCGGTCAGCGTATCCGCGCTGACGTCGGCGATGCGATCCGTCAGGTACTTGGCTTCTTGCGCGCGCAGCTCCGTCGCAGGCTTCATCAGGTCGACGCGTTTTTGCAGCAGCTTGGCCTTTTCGTCCTTCCAATTCTTGAGCGTCTGGTCCATGGTGGCGAAGTCCATGGGCAGCTTCTCTGTGGACCCGTCCGGCAGGGGTAGCTTGACCGTGTGGACTTCCTTCTTCAGCTCGTCGATTTCGGCGCGCATCGATTTCTTACTGCTCTCATTCTTGGTGATTTCAATCTGGTAAGTGAGTGCGCCGATGTGACTGCGGACTTCTTGGAACGGCTCGTTCAGCGCCAGAGTGCGCGGCACCAACTCCTGGTTCACTTTCCGGTCGATCTCGGACACCTGCGGAAGGACGGCGTTCTCCGCGGCCTTCGCTTCGCTATCCAGCTTTTGATACTCCGCGGACGCTTTAATCTCCTTTTCGGAGCCGGCTTCCTGCGGCAGAGAGTTCTTCAGAAACCGCGAGTAAACCTTTTGAAAGCGCGCCTCGTAGCCTTTCCAGGGGCGTGTGCCGTAGACTTCGTCATACATCGCCCAGCCGAGCGAAAGCAGCAGCAGCGCCGACGAAATGAAGAGCGCCTTGCTCAGGGACGAACCAACGACGGGGTCCTTTTCTTGGTCGGTCATATGTTAAACCAGGGCGTGATCCAGACGTATTTGATGCGGAACACCAGGCGCAACAGCATCTTCACGGGCAGCAACAACATCAGAATCAAGAAGACCTGCATGACGGAGTATTGCAGCAGGCTCATGCGCGAGTAGATCTTCTTGCTGAACGCGGTGAGCGTGATCAGCTTATGCATACCGATCCACGCCCCGACGAAATAGATCCCCATCACGATGGCGCCAAAGATCAGCTTGCCAATGCGCCCTTTGATGCCGAAGATATCGGGCAAGTCGCGGTTCACCTCGAAAATCAGGCGATTGTGGTCCCAGGTGACGCCGGGCCAGAACCACATCCAGCCGGGGCCGCGAATGATCGTACCAATGATGATCATGCTTACCCACAACACGATGAAGCCGAAGATGAACGTGAGAATCGAAAACTTGCGCTGCTTGAAGGTGTAGTAGCCGTTGCCCAGCGGATTGGTGTCGATGTAAGGGATGACGAGCAGCCCGATAATGATCAGCGTCGGAAAAATCACGCCCGCCATCCAGGGATCGAAATACACCAGCATTTCCTGCAAGCCCAGGAAGTACCAGGGCGCCTTGGCCGGATTCATGGTCAGCGTGGGATTGGAAGGCTCTTCGAGCGGCGCATTCAGGGTGATCGACCAGACCATCAGAATGATGGTTACAATGATGGCGGCCAGGAACTCGATGCGCAGCAGATACGGCCAGACGTGTACTTCCTTGGCCCAGCCCGGCTTCCACGCCTGGACCTTGCGGTGATGCGTTTTGGCCAGCGCCGGGTCGGCCTCGAGTTGCGCGATCAGGCGGTCGTTGGCGAACGCCTGGCGCAGGGCATACCAGGTGTAGAACGGAACTACAAACAGCAGCAGCACGATCGGGACATTGTCCGGAGTGCTGAAAATCGTCCAAAGCTGATGAAAATCCATTGCAGAGGGTCCTGGGTTCTGGGTGCTGGGTTCTGGTTTCCAGGAACCGGGCGCTGCGGTTTTGCCAGCACCCAGCACCCAGAACCTAGCACCCGGCTTTTTAAATCTTCCTCGGTTCCTTTATCTCCGATTCAAGCACCACCGGCGCGGGACCGGAGATGCCGCCGTCTTTGCGCACTCGCCAGAAGTGCACGACCATGAACGTGGAGGCGATGATCGGTATCGCCACGCAATGCCAGATGTAGGCGCGTAGCAGCGCGTTGGAATCCACAATCGAGCCGCCCAGCAGCCCGAAGCGTACATCATTGAAGGGAGTCATCCCGAACATGCGGCCGAATGGGCCGTCGTGGCCCAGTAGAGGTGTCGCGCGGGCCATGTTGGTTCCCACCGTGACCGCCCAGAATCCGAGTTGATCGTCGGGCAGCAGGTAACCCGTAAAGCTGAGCAGCAGCGTCAAGACCAGCAGCAGGACTCCCACCACCCAGTTGAACTGCCGCGGCGGCTTATACGATCCGGTGAGAAAGACGCGGAACATGTGCAACTCCACCATGATCACCATCAGGTGGGCGCCCCA
>Ga0187855_10002324_pt1 | contig 14472 bp, 12 predicted proteins | sample June2016WEW_8_10_2_FD_132969 | JGI IMG/M metagenome (GOLD analysis project Ga0187855, IMG submission 132969) | Peatland microbial communities from SPRUCE experiment site at the Marcell Experimental Forest, Minnesota, USA - June2016WEW_8_10 | ecosystem: Environmental > Terrestrial > Soil >...
CAGCCTCCGCTGGTTCGGTGGAAAGGGACCACAGCGCTTACGAACTGGCCCGGGCGCCCATCGCCTTCGAGGCCGGCGGCTTCGCCGAATGCCCGGACTGGGCATCGTCGATCTTGAATTGCGAAACCAGGTTCTGTAGATCGCTGGACATCTTGGACAGGGCCTGGGCGGCTTTCAGGGAATCCTCCGAGCCCTGGGTTGTGCTCTTGGCCGCGTCGGCCACGCCCGCGATGTTTTTGGTGATCTCGCCCGAGCCTTTCGCAGCCTCGCCGACATTACGTGCCATCTCGTTGGTCGTGGCGTTCTGTTCTTCGACGGCGGTGGCGATGGTATTGGAAATATCGTTGACCTGTTTGATGACTCCGCTGATCTGCCCGATGGCGCCGACAGCATTTTTGGTGTCGCCCTGGATAGCCTCGATCTTGCGGCTGATGTCCTCGGTCGCCTTGGCCGTCTGCTTGGCCAGTTCCTTGACCTCGTTGGCCACCACCGCGAAGCCCTTGCCCGCTTCGCCGGCGCGGGCGGCTTCGATGGTGGCATTCAGGGCCAGCAGATTGGTCTGTTGGGCAATCGAGGTGATGACCTTGATGACCTGTCCGATCTCGGTCGAGGAATCGCCCAGTTTGCTCACCACCTGGTTGGTATCCTCAGCCACCTTGACCGCACTGGTTGCGACTTTCGCCGATTCATGAGCGTTCTTGGCGATTTCCTTGATGCTGGCGCTCATTTCTTCGGTGCCGGTGGCCACCGTCTGCAGATTCTTGTTGACCTGCTCGGCCCCGGCCGCAACCACGCTGGCCTGCGCCGAGGTTTCTTCCGCGTTCGCGCTCATCTGCTGGCTGGTCGCCGTCAGTTCTTCCGAGGCGCTCGCCAGCGACTGGGCATTCTGCGTAATCGACTGCATGCTGGCCCGCAGCCCGTCCGTCATGGCGTTGATGTTGTTCTTGATTTCAGCATGATCGCCCTGGTACTCCCCGGCTACCCGCGCGGTTAAGTCTCCGTCGGCTATTTTCTTGAGCACCGCTCCGGCTTCCTGCACGGGCTTGATGACCGCGTCCAGGCAGTCATCGACGCCCTGCACGATCTTGCGAAAATCGCCCTGATGCTTGCTGGCGTCGGCCCGCGTCGCCAGTTTGCCCTCCACCGCCGCTTTGGACAGCATGACGGCGTCGGCCACCAGCGCGCCCACCGCGTCAATACAGGTGTTCAGGTTGTTCTTCAGGGTGTTGAAGTCGCCGTTGTAGTTGTCGGTGATCCGGGCCGGAATGTTGCCCTTGCTGATATCGTCCACGTACCGGGCGGCCACATTCAACGGACCGATGACCGCGTCCAGGCAATCGTTCACGCCTTGCACGACCTTGCGGAAGTCGCCCTGGTGTTTGCTGGCCTCGGCCCGCGTCGCCAGTTTGCCTTCCACCGCCGCTTTGGACAGCATGACGGCGTCGGCCACCAGCGCGCCCACCGCGTCAATACAGGTCTTCAGGTTGTTCTTCAGGGTGTTGAAGTCGCCGTTGTAGTTGTCGGTGATCCGGGCCGGAATGTTGCCCTTGCTGATGTCGTCTACGTACCGGGCGGCGACGTTCAACGGCCCGATGACCGCATCCAGAGTGGCGTTGACGCCCTGGATGACCTTGCGGTAGTCGCCCTGGTGTTTGCTGGCCTCGGCCCGCGTGGCCAGTTTGCCTTCCACCGCGGCCTGGGACAGCATGGCTGCGTCGGCCAGCATGGCGTTCAGCGCCTGCTTCTGCTGCGTCGTATCGGTCGCGTATTTCACCACCTTATAGGGCTTGCCGTTCAGATCGAGGATGGGGTTGTAGTAGGCCTGAATCCAAACTTCCTTGCCGCCCTTGCCAATCCGCTTGAACCCGTCGGAGACGTTCTCGCCCCGGTTCAGCCTGGACCAGAAGTCTTTGTATTCCGGGCTCTGCCGGTAGGCGTCATCGACGAACATGCTGTGGTGTTTGCCTTTGACCTCGTCGAGCGTGTAGCCCAGCGCCTTGAGGAAATTGTCGTTGGCCGCGATAACGGTTCCATCCATCTTGAACTCGATCACCGCCTGCGCCTTGCTGACGGCCGCGATCTGGCCGGCATAGTCGGCGTTGCGCAACTTCTGTTCGGTGACGTCGGTGGCATATTTCACTACCTTGAAGGGTTTGCCGCTCAAGTCCAGGATGGGGTTGTAGGAAGCCAGAATCCAGACTTCCCGGCCGCCCTTGCCGATGCGCTTGAATTCGTCGGCCACGTATTCGCCGCGGTTGAGCTTCGCCCAGAACTCTTTGTAGTCCGCGCTCTGGCGGTAGGCGTCATCGACAAACATGCTGTGGTGTTTGCCTTTGACCTCGTCGAGCGTGTAGCCCAGCGCCTTCAGGAAGTTGTCGTTGGCCGCGAGCACGGTTCCATCCATCTTGAACTCGATCACCGCCTGCGCCTTGCTAACGGCTGCGATCTGGCCGGCATAGTCGGCGTTGCGCAACTTCTGTTCGGTGACGTCGGTGGCGTATTTCACCACCTTGAAGGGTTTGCCGTTCAAGTCCAGGATGGGGTTGTAGGAAGCCAGAATCCAGACTTCCCGGCCGCCCTTGCCGATGCGCTTGAATTCGTCGGCCACGTACTCGCCCCGGTTCAGCTTCGCCCAGAACTCTTTGTAGTCCGCGCTCTGACGGTAGGCCTCATCGACGAACATGCTGTGGTGTTTGCCCTTGATTTCGTCGAGCGTGTAGCCCAGCGCCTTGAGGAAATTGTCGTTGGCGTGAAGGATCGTTCCCTCCATGGCGAATTCAATCACCGCCTGCGACTTCCCAATGGCGGCGATCTGTTCGGCATGGTCGTTATCGCGCAGTTTGCGTTCGGTGATGTCGGTCATAAACTGCATGACCCGATAGACTTTTCCGTCGATGTCGGGGATCGGATAGTAGGTGCAAGCGACCCACATCTCCCGGTTGCCTTTGGCCAGTCGGCGGAATTCACCGGACTGCGCCACGTGATCCTTGAATTTCGCCCAGAGCGTCGCGTTTTCCGGCAGATCGCGATCGGCATCGCGCTCGAAGATTCTGTGGTTCTTGCCCTGGACTTCTTCGATCGTGTAACCCGTCATCCGCAGGAAAAGGTCGTTGGCGCGCACGACATTGCCCTCGATGTCGAACTCGACGCAGGGCCGCGAATTGAAAATGGCCTGCATCGCCTGTTCCAGCCGGTATTGCTCGGTGACGATGGCCCAGGCCGTCGCATATCCGACCAGCGCGCCTTTCTCGTCGTAAACGGGGTGTATAGTCTGTTCGATCTTCTCCTGTCCGAGCTGGATGTAGGCATGGTGCGGCAGATTCTTTTCGCTGGCGAGAACCTGCCGCGCCCGGGCCGGTGTCTGGTGGAAGATATCGATGGATTTGCCGATCATCTCGTCGACTTTGCAGGGCAGCAGATGCTCGATCTTCGCTAACGTGTTTCGGGACGCCTGGTTCATGTAGCGAACGACCAGATCCTTGTCCGCGTAAATCAAGTTGCAAGGCGGCAGAAGTTTATAAATCTGTTTCAAATAGTGTGGGTGTTCGGTGAGATCTGGGACGGCTGCTTTCCGGCTCTGGTGTTCCATTCGAATGCTCCTTTGTGAAATCGATGTCGGCCTTGCCATGGCTTCGGCTGCACTGGCGAATTCCTATAAATATCGGTTCCAGCCCGTGCCGTGCTAGTTCGCGGTTCGGACGGCACCCTCGGCTCCGCCCACCGCCCGCTCCGTGTCCAGTACCAGCAACAGCCGTTCCTGCAGCTTGTACACCCCCCGCACCAGTTCGCGGGTTTCTCCCCGCACCGTTTCTGGAGGCCGTTCAAAACTTTCCTCGTCCACTTCGAGCACATCCCCAATCTCATCCACCAGGAAGCTGACCGCGCCATCGTCGGTGCGCACCACCACGTTCATGGGCAGTTGCGACGCGGGACGGTCCTCCATGGCAAAGCGCCGGCGCAAATCCACCGCCATGACGATTTGCCCCCGCAAATTGATCAGCCCGCGGATGACCTGGGGGGTCAGGGGCACGCGCGTCATCTCCTGGTAGCGGATCACTTCCTGCACCTGCTGCACGGGCACACCGAAGAACTGATCTTTGAGGAAGAAGGTACAAAACTGCTGTAAGTTGGCCACGAGTCCTCTCTCTCCTTATGCCGGAACCCCGGACGCCGAAACCCCGACTGACAACGGACTGCCCGCGGCCGCCGCGATCAGACCGTGTACGTCCAGAATGTCGGTCACGCGTTTCTGGATCACAGCCGAGCCCAGCAAGCCTTTCCGTTCGGGTTGCGGTTGCATGACAAACGATTCCTCGACGATGTCCAGAATGCGGTCCACCACCAGCCCCACGCTTCGCCCTTTATCGGCATAGACCACCACGTGCAGCGATTCCTCGCCGGCCTCCGCCGCCCTCCGGCGCTTGCTCTCGAGCACTTCCGAAACCCGGATCAGAGGCATGATCTGCCCGCGGTACTGCACCACCTCGTGGTCGCCGGCGACTTCGATCGAGTCGCGGGGAAATTCCTCCAGACGAGCCACCAGGGAGAGGTCGATGGCCATGCGCCCGTTTTCCCCATACTGGAACAGCAGCACGGCATTGCGTTGATTGCCGTCGCCCGCCCCGAGCGTCTGGCTCCCTTTTTCGGCCACCGCCCGATCCCGGGCTTCGCTGACCACGTGGGCGCGCTGCGCCAGGCCCAGCACATCCAAAATCAGGGCCACGCGGCCGTCCCCCATGATGGTGGCCCCGGCGTAGGTGTTGATGCTCTTCAACTGCTTGCTGAGCGGCTTGACCACGATTTCCTCGGTGTCGTTGATTTCGTCCACCACCAGCCCAAACTGCTGGTCGTCGGCGCGCAGCACGACGATGTTGGCGTTCTGGGATTCAAGAACCTTCCTTTCCATGCTGGTAGTCAGCTCCATGACGCGATGAGAAATGCGCGTGACCGCGTCCAGTTCCTGGAGGGCAAGACTCTCCTCGCCCTGGCTCTTGTGCAGCAGGACATTGCGGACACTGTTGTGGAACTCCTTATGCGTTTTCTCCAGCACGTGCATCTCGTCAACCGCGCCGTACTCTTTCAAGCCCTTCGCGTAGACCCACTTTCCGAGGGCGCAGGTTTCGTGCGATCCGGCCTGCTGCGGCGTCATGGCGAGCTTTCCGTCAAGAACCAGTTGCAGGGTGTCGATCCACTGCCGGTGCTTGTCGCGGACGGCGGAAAAATCCAGATCGCCCGCCGTCGCGCTCTGGTTCGTCGGCGCACCCTGCGGTTTACCGTCTACCTTCAGTTCCCGGTTCAAGTACACCAGGGGCAGTAGATGCCCCCGCAGTCGGTACACCGGCGCTCCATTGACCCGTTCAATGCCCTTGCGCGCCTGCTCTCCTTCCAGTCGCACCAGTTCGAGCAGACTGACCTGCGGAATGGCGTAGCGGTCCCCGGCGGTGGTCACGATCAACGCGGGGATGATCGCCAGCGTGAGCGGGATCTTCATGCGCACCGTCGAGCCCTGCCCCGGCTTCGACTGCAGGTCGACGGTGCCGCCGATCTTTTCGATGTTGGTCTTGACCACGTCCATGCCCACGCCCCGGCCGGAGACGTTGGTGACTTTCTCCGCCGTGGAAAAGCCCGGCAGCCAGATGAGGTTGGTGATCTCGCGCTCGGTCATGCGCGCCGCCTGGTCGGCGGTGATCATACCCTTCTGGATGGCTTTGTTGCGGATCTTGTCGAAGTCCAGCCCGGCGCCGTCGTCCGAGATTTCGATGTTGACCTGCCCGCCCTCGTGAAACGCCCGCAGGAACAACCGTCCCTCCAGGTTCTTGCCCGCCGCCGCCCGCGCCGCGGGACTTTCGATGCCGTGGTCCACGGAGTTGCGCACGATGTGGGTCAGCGGGTCCTTGATGGCCTCGATGATGGTCTTGTCCAGTTCGGTTTCCTTGCCCTCCATCTCGATGCGCACCTGTTTGCCGCAGCCGAGCGCCACATCCCGCACGGTGCGCGGAAACTTGCTCCAGATGTTGCCGATGGGCTGCATGCGGGTCTTCATGACGCCCTCTTGCAGTTCGGTGGTCAGCAGGTTGAGCCGCTGGCTGGTGGCCAGCAGGCCACTGTCTTCGCTGGCGTTGGTGAACTGCACGATCTGGTTGCGCAGCAGGACCAGTTCTCCCATCCGATTCATCAGCCGGTCGAGCTGGGCAACGTCGACGCGAATGGTGCTGTCGCTGGCGCTCGGCCCGCGCGCCTGCTGCTGCAGGTTCAGAGCGTCGAGCACATCCTGCGGCTTCACCGCTCCCTTCTCGACCAGTATCTCGCCAACGTGCCGCGGGTCTCCGGCTTTTTGCTGCTCCACCGCTTCATACACTTCGCTCACCTTCGCTGCGCCCCCCTTGATGAGGATGTCGCCAACGTTCGGTGCGGGCGGCGGCGGATCGGTGCGCTGGGCTTCCGGCGGGGCGGGCGCCGCGCCGGGAGGAGCCAGGTCCGCTTCCGCCTTCGGCTGCAGCAGCCGCGTCAGGCGCGCGATCAGTTCCTGATCGTTGCGTTCCCCCTCGACGCCCGTCGCTTCGATGCTTCCCAGCATCTGCCGCACCGCATCCAGCATGGCCAGCAAGGCGGTCGTGATCTCCGCATTCAGCGTGAGCAGGCCGTCGCGCAGCCGCGCCAGCAGGTTTTCCCCTACATGGGTCACGGCCCCCAACTGGTGAAACGCCAGAAAGCCCGAGGTTCCTTTGATGGTGTGAATGGTGCGAAACACGCTGGCCAGGATCTCCGGGTTGCCGGGATCTTTTTCCAGCGCGATCAGGTCGCGGTCGAGGCGATCGAGGTTCTCGTAACTCTCGACTAAGAATTCCTTAACGATTTCCAAATCGCTCATCGCTGAAAACCCTCAACACTCACTCTGCGCTCCCTTCCCGGCTACCCGTTGCCTAGCTGTCTATCGGTCCTGCGGCGTGAGACTTGAGTCGAAGGCCGTCCCACCGTCCCCGCATCAGAGCAGTTGGCCTCCGAAGCTTGCGAGGTCATTCGGAACCGCTTCATGTGTGGGCTCCAATCACGATCGAAACCGAGCACGTTCTCCTCCAAGGAAACCAAGCAACGTCTCCAAAAGGACGTGTCGGAGCTTCGCTGTCCGCGGAACCGGCGAGTGAAACGCGTCAATCTCGGCGGCAGCACGGCGGCCTTGACCGATGGGAGGGGCGGATGTCAAACTATGGTCTGGATAAAGAAGACTTTGGCGCGGTTTTCTCTTCCGCAGTATTCGTAATTACCTCAGAACGTACAATGAAGTCGGGATTGTGGGGTATCGCGCCTTTGGGCCGGTACAAGAGAAGTAAGGAACGTGTAATCAATGTAGCAAGGTAGTTCCCATTCCCCCTTCCGAAACGGCGCAGCGGGGATCGCGCGCCTTGATTTCACATTGAACCGTCGAGCTTCGGCTCCCTTGGAGTTTTTCGCATGTTGCTAAGTGTTCTGATCACCGTCATTCACGTAATTGTTTGTTTTTTCCTGATTGCCGTCGTATTGCTGCAGAGCGGCAAGAGCGGCGACCTAGCCGCTGCTTTCGGCGGCCAAGGTAGTCAGACCGCGTTTGGTCCGCGGGGAGCGGCCTCGGTTCTCTCTCGCGCCACCACCTGGTCGGCGGTCATTTTCATGCTTACGTCGATTACGCTTTCGATTTTTGCCGCGCGACGAACCGGACCGACGTCGGTCCTTTCGGGCGTGAAGACCTCGCAGACGAAGTCACAGCCGACAACCCCAGCTCCAGCCGTTCCGCAAAACCAGGCACCGACGCAGAAATAATTTGCGGTAGAGCCGGGCGTCCTCGCCCGGCCATGCGACTGTGTGCAGAACCCTTCGACTTTGCTCAGGGCAGGCTCGCGGGAGCCCCTCGCTCCATAATCTGACATATCGCGCGGTCAGGACACCAGGAACGGATTCTCTTCCCTTTCCTCCCCGATGGTTGTGGTTGGGCCGTGGCCTGGAATTACAAGTGTGTCGTCGGGCAGGGTGAGGACGCGATCGTGCAGGGAGCGGATGATCTTCTCGAACGATCCTCCGGGAAGATCGGTGCGTCCGATGCTGCGGGCAAACAGGGTGTCGCCGGCGATGAGTAATTTCTGCGCGGGGAAATAGAGACACACGCTGCCTTCGGTGTGGCCAGGAGTATGGAGCACGTTGGCCTGAAGACCTCCCGTCTGCAACGATTCGCCGTCAGCGATGCTGGCTTCGATGGCGACTCCGCCCGGCGCGGCCATACCAAGCCATGACGCCTGCACGTCGAGCATCTTCAACAGTGCGTAGTCGTTTTGATTGAGCAGAATGGGTGCGCCCGTCGCCGCGCGCAACTTCATCGCTCCGCCGACGTGGTCGATGTGGGCGTGGGTGATGACGATCTGCTTCACCTTCAGCTTGTTTTCGCGGACGATGGCAAGAATGTCTTCGATGTCGTCGCCCGGATCGATGATCATGGCTTCGTGCGTCGTCTCGTCGCCGATGATCGAGCAGTTACATTGCAGCGGACCGACGGGAAGTACCTTGTGGATCATGCGTTCATTTTCGCTCAGGAAGCGACAATAAACCACCTGTCTGGACGGGAGAAATCCAAACTGCCTGGCAAAGCCTTTCTCCTTGGGTTTTTGCAGGTTCAAGGTCTTCTCTTTGACTCCGCGGGAAAGAGAAGGCAAAGTGCAGCTGCGGGCGCAGTTGATCGTTTGGCGGCTGCCGCGGTAGATCGAGCGGCCGCCGAAGCGACCGCGGCACTGGGAAGCTACACGGCGGAGACTGCAGGCGGCGCGAGCAACTGTGCCAGCGATTTCACCAGTTCTGGGTGATTCTCCTTCGGCACCAGCGCATCCGCCAAGTCATTCGCGCCGTCGAACGGCGCCGCTGCTTCCGTCAACACAATCGTTGGGACCTTTGGACGGAATTGTTTAATCTGCCGGGCAATGAGCGCGATTTCAGCGCGATTGCGATCCAACTCCAGAACCACGGCATCCACCGGTTCGCGGTTGCACAATTCGATTGCTTCAAATCCATTGCTTGAGTTGAGCACCCGATAGCCCGAACTGGTCAGGAGCTTTGCACGCGACATCAAACCGGTGACGTCACAGCAAAAATGGAGAATTGTTGGCGTCTTTGTATCGCGTCTCGTCACGGCGCACTCCCTCTCGGTGGCCGCCAGCCTATTACGCGGCCCGCAATAGCGCAATAGCCTGATGCCGACCACGCTACATGGTGGCATTTCGCGGAAGGCGTGTCTGTGCAATAGTGCACACTCTCCAAAAGAACCGAATTCGGGTTTTCTTACTTACTTTTCTTAGGACTTACCTTTATGATGCCGCGGCCATCTGCCCTGTCCTCTGATCGGACCGGAAGCGCAACAGCGCCGCAATGTTGCCGGCTCGATCCAGACCGTCGTTCTCCTTGAGATAGAACAGTTCGATGTCGCGGCGAATGGCGAAGGGGATGATGGCGTCGCAGACGTCGGCGAGTTCGCGGGTAGGGTTTCCGCAAGCGGCGCACACGGAAACTAGATGCGCGTCGAGATGACCGCAGTGCGAGCACTCGGACGCCCGCGCGGAATAGCCTTCGCTGAGGAAGATTGTTTGTACTCCACCGGTCTCCAGCGATTGCAGCACGCGGCGCAACCCGGTGACGCCGCGGCTGTTTGATTTGGCGAGGTCCAATGCTTCGCTGACTTTCGTGGTGGCGCGTTCGGCGATCCATTGCTTGAGGATGGCGCCGGCGTGCTCGCGAATTTCCTCATTGGAAACACTGGCAACGTCGGCGGAAAATCGGCCGATCAGACGCTGCCGGACGTAAGGATGAAGATGAGGCTCAAACTCAGACCAGTTCGCGTCCTGACAACCGACGATGAGACGCTCAAAGATACCTTTCTCGAAATTGACGCGCAGCCGTTCTGCAACCGCCTTGAAATGCTGGAGCGCTTCCTCGGCCACGCGGCGCTCGGCATGGCCGGCTTCATAGCCGTTGTAACCGTAGTTCGAACCGCTGCGTGAGAGCATGTGGACAATGGCTCCGCGCTCGCGGAGGTCGTCGAGGCGAAGATCGAAGACGCGGGCGCGCTGGCGATCGACCATGGCCACGCACAGCGCAGGTTGGGCTCCGAGCAAGGCAGCCAGCGGTTTCAGATGGAAGCGCGGCTCGAGATAGATGTGCGTGCCTCCCAGACGCGGCGGGAGTTCGTACTCTCTCCAGAAATTCTTCGCGGAGCAGGCGAAGACTGCCTTGCCACGGCTATTGCCACGAAGATTAGCGGCCAGTTCGAGAACGCGATCGACGTCGGCGTGGAGCGATCCGTTCTTGCCCTGCGCGGCGGCGCCTTTGAGGGCTTGCTTCACGACATCCTTGGCGACGATCGCCTCGCGGCGGTGGGAACGATCCTGGGGCGGATCGGGCTGAAAGTAACAACTCAGAGCGCATTCGCCTTTGGATTCGTCTGCTTGAAAATACGCCAACTCACGGATTTCGTCTCGGGTCACCATCTCCACGCTCCTTAATCAAAGACTGAGATGCTGGTAATCGTAGGTTGTTTGGTCTAGTTCCTAGCTGCGTTGCTTGACTAGGAGTTCCTCACGGAACTGGCTGGCGATGGAGGGAGCGCTGCGCACACAATCGCGCGCACGCTGCACGGACTCGCGAACGGCCTCCGGATGCCGGCCGGTGATGGCGGCAATTTCATTGAGGGAGAAGCCCTCGATGCCATAGAGGAGAAAAGCTTCGCGATCGGTGCGGTCGGCACCGGCGAGGGCAGCTTGCATCAGGGCAATCATTTCGTCGGAATACGCAGCCTGTTCGGGCGTGGAGACGCGGCGATCGGGGATGGCGCTTTCGCCCGTCCAGCTTTCGTCGGGTTGATGGAATTGCAATCCGGCTTCGTCGGAAGCTTCGACATTCTGTGCGCGGCGACTGTCTTCGAGGTGAATGGAAGACCCCAATTCATCGAGACGCGCCGTCATTTCGTTCATCGCCTGCAGCGCGAGGTGGTAAAGCCACGGTTCCAGCGTCAGCTTTTCCGGACGGTCGTGGTCGCTGAGGGCGCGGGCGATCACTTCATTCACCACCTCGGAAGTGGAGAGGCCATCTTCATCCTCGGAAAATGGGATCTCGTTGTCGGCGCGGCGAAAGTGGAGTTCGCGATCCACGAAACGTTCGAGGCGCGCGAGATTCGCATTCACATAAGAGCCGATGTCTTCGGCGGAAATCGTGGGCGGGCGCACCACTGCCAGAGTCTGCTCAAAAGGAACGCCGGGCTCTGGCGATTCCTGCGCTCCGCCTCGCCAGCGACGCCATTTGTGGCTGGAGCGGAGCACCTCCTTATGCCGGCCGATCTGCTGAATCAGTTCGTCGAAGGACGCCTTAATCGCCGCCGTTGGACTGGACGCCTTTGCCTCGGCCGTCAGTTGCCCGGAAGGCAAGCGCAGATTCAACGAGACGATGGTTCCTTCGCGAGCGGAATTCTCCTCGACCACGGCTCTGAGGTGCAGCAAGTCGGGTCGGAAAACCTGGAGCCGCTTCTGGATTTTCTCAATCTGGTGGTTGACTTCTTTTTCGATGTCGGGAGTTTTGTGGACCTTGTAACTGACGTGCACGTTCATTGTCGAGCCTCGGACGCGGGAGAAGATTTCCCGTGAAGCTGCGGTCCTTTTACAAGACAATTGTACACCCGGCGGAAAAACGAAGCGCCTAGAGGTGCCGAACGTAAACTACAGCGAGAACCGCCAGGGCCACGCTGGCTTGCAGAGCCAGCACCTTCAACGCAGCCTTCGTCCTTTGGGGCAACCACTTGACCGCGAAGAGAGCGATGATCAGGAACTGAGTGGGCATCAGTATCTGGAAGAGGTGCGCTGCGGTGCCCTCGTCGGGCTGAGGCACCAGCTCACCCTGGAAAAACATGATAAGGAACGCGGCGAGAAACCCGGCGGAAATCAACAGGGGGATGAAGCCGCCAGGGCGTTTCAGCAACTCCAGCATGCTTCACTTGATAGCACAAAAGCGTTCGGCGAGACAACGCTATTTCACATAGACCGAATCCTGCGTCAATTCCTTCGGCATGTTGACCGGGAACGGCGGGAAATCGTGCGAAGCGCCTTTGAATAACGCCACCGTCACTTCCGAGCGCCGCGTACCATCGTGGACCGCGATCTTGTGCGGCTCGTGTTCGGAATAGCCCTCCCATAGCGACACGCCGGCGTAGGCTCCGTCTTTGCGCAGGATGTAATAAGTCATGTCGACGAACTTGAGCTTGTTCATGTCGTTGTTGTAGTTGCGGGCGATGCGCTTGAGTGCGTCCATGCCCGCTTCCAGCGGAGACATGCCGCGCCGCATATTTTCGACGATGGTGTGCGCGCCGGCGACTTTGATGTTCTCTTCCCCGCTGCCGGTCGCGCCTGCCGAACCCACGTCCTGATCGGTGTAGCAGCCCGCGCCGATGATGGGAGAATCGCCGCAGCGGCCGGGAAGCTTGAACGCGAGCCCGCTGGTGGTGGTGACGCCGGAAATTTCGCCCTTGTCGTTGAGCGCGGAACAATGGATGGTTCCGGTGGGCGGAACCAGAACGCGGCGCACGGCAGCCATGCGGAATTCCGGTTCGATGCCGAGATTGGCGGCGTGCTCTTCGAGGCGCTGGATGCGATCTTGCCAGAGTTCGGACTGGGGCGATGCTGTTGGAGATACCGGCGGCTTCCATTGCGGGTCGGCCAAACCGGGGCCCCACCAGTCATCGGAGGAGTGATACTCCTTCCACAGCAGCCAGATCTTGCGCGAGCGTTCGGTGAGCAGATTTTCGCGCGGGTGCCCCATGGCGACCGCGAATCGTTCCGCGCCTTCGCCCACCAGCATGACATGGCCGGTGTGCTCCATCACAGCCTTGGAAACAAGCGCAACGTTCTTGATGTTGCGGACACCGCCGACCGATCCGGCGCGGCGCGTGGGTCCGTGCATGCAGCAGGCATCGAGTTCGACCACTCCTTCTTCGTTGGGAAGGCCGCCGAGGCCGACGCTATCGTCATTCGGATCGTCTTCGGGGCCTTTGACTACGCGGAGGGCAGCGTCCAGCGTGTCGCCTCCACCTTTCAGGAAAACGAACGCGTCGTCCAGATAGTTGCGACCATTATTAGCGCAAACAATAATCGGGCGCTTGCCGGAGCCGAAGTACCCGGTCGCATGGGAAGTATCACCCTTTCGTTGAGATTCCTGGGCCTTCAGACTAGTGACTACAGATGCGGCGATAGCGGAACCGAGAAAATTGCGACGGCTTGTGGACACGAGTTCTCCGGAATTGGGAATCGGCGAGAAGAATAACACGAAGGAGATGGAATCCGGCGCGGACGACCAGATTGGGGGCGGGTCAGCGTGCGCATCGACAAAGCCCGCAAGAAAGTTTCTCAGTTAGTGCTATGCGGGATATTTCGCCAATCGGCTGTGGAGTCAGTCGGGCCGTATAGGTAGTCGAAGAATATCCGGCTGAGCCAAGACCACCACGTTGTGCCAAAGACTCCGAACCAAAAGAGTGGATGATCGAAACGCCAAGCAATGCCGGTGAGGAGAATGCCAAAGGGTAGTTCGCTCAAGATTACTGGCATCCACTCGTGGCCAGAGATCGCGGTCGCAATGCATCCAGCCAAATGGAGGGGCGGCAAGATGAAAACCCAATGCGGTTTTAGCAGGACACTCACAAGGCGGTTCATGTACTCAAGCTCAATGTAGCGACGCGAAGGTGACTGCGCTTATTTACCCTGCTGGCGGGAACCATGTGCTCGATTCCTTTGTGTCGCCCGCCGCATCATGTAGCTAGCAGCGGCAGCTGCGGAAGCAATCCCGAACATGAAACTAACTCCCATGCCGCCAAGCACGGCTTGCCCATCTCCGGCCCAATAGTGCTTCGACCATGGGATCGTGACCGGAAGGGGAAAGAAAGAGCGCTAAAAAAAAGCAGCCAACTCCCAACGTGATCGCCTTCAGGCTTGCCCATAGCAACCAATACTTCTCGGGAGTTGTGCTATCCATGTTTTCGAACATACAGATACTCTTGAGAATTATCTCCGAGTCATGGCCGCTGGAGTTAATGACTGTTGTAACCAGCGATTACACTAACTGCAAATTGACGGTGCAATGTCAGTTTATCAACGCTAACAGCCCGTGGTGCAAGTCTGGATTCGTGAGCAAAAACTTTTGAAGAATGCACAGGGTTTGTTCGTAGAATCGGCGCATGGCAATGGGCACGCGCAGGCAGCGGGAGAAGCAAGAGGGGTTGTGGATCGCGCACACGGAGTTGGCATCGGCGCCGGGGCATCCGTTTTATCAGCGTTTGAATGAGTTGCTGGAGGCCGAGGGCTTCGACGAGTTTGTCGAGAAGCGGTGCGCGAAGTTCTATGCGGCCAAGTACGGGCGTCCGTCGCTGTCGCCGGGGATTTACTTTCGTTCGTTGCTGATCGGGTATTTCGAGGGCATCGG
>Ga0187855_10002325_pt1 | contig 14470 bp, 12 predicted proteins | sample June2016WEW_8_10_2_FD_132969 | JGI IMG/M metagenome (GOLD analysis project Ga0187855, IMG submission 132969) | Peatland microbial communities from SPRUCE experiment site at the Marcell Experimental Forest, Minnesota, USA - June2016WEW_8_10 | ecosystem: Environmental > Terrestrial > Soil >...
ACCAGGACCAGGACCGGGACCGGCCCGCCGCGGATGAGGGCGCGGCCGGAGCGCCGGGCGACGGCGAGCCAGCCGTGACCGAGCCGGCGGCTACGGTGCTGGTCGGCAGCGGAACCAGCGAGCGCCAGGGGGGCCGCCGCCGGCGGCGCTCCGCAGCGACCCGTCCTCAGGGGGCGCCCGACGCCGCGGGCGATGCTCCGGCCGGAGCGGAAGCCTCGTTGGCCTCCGGCCCCACCCCAGCCTCGGACCCCGCGGCAGCCTCAGACTTCGTGTCTGAGCCGGGCCACACGGAGCAGGGCGTTCCCCCCATCGATGACGCCGCGCTGGCGGCCGATTCCGGCGCCCCGGGCAGCAGTCCCGCAGACGGCAGTCCCGCCGACGGGGACAGCAGCCCCGCAGACAGCAGTCCCGCCGACGCGGCTAGCAGTCCTGCGGACGAAGGCCCGGCTACCGCGGACGAGGAGCACCCGCCTTTCTGATAACCTGAGTGGTCGGTGCACATAGCGGTCGGGGTCTTACGGCCCCACGCTCAGTGTGCGAGGCAGGCCCCCGTCCGGTGCCCGCCCAGTGCAGGCGCTAGTCACGTTTGGTGCTAGCCACTGCAGCGGGGGGCGCGGTGGGTCCGCGCCAGGCAAACACCCGGACCAGGCTAAGCGGCCTGGCCCGCCCTGACGAGAGAGCGGCCCAGGCCGCATGAGGCCGCGGCCTAGCCGCGAAGGCAGAGAGCGAGTTCTCGGTGTACGCGATCGTGCGCTGCGGTGGCAGGCAGGAGAAAGCGGCGGTGGACGACGTGCTCACCGTCGACACGTTGACTGGTGACGTCGGTTCTAGCGTGACGCTGACCGCGTTGCTCGTCGTTGATGGCGGAAAGGTCATCAGCGATGCAGCCGAGCTTGACCGCTACGAGGTCACGGCGGAGATCCTGGGCTCGGTAGCCGGCCCCAAGATCAACATGATCCACTACCGGAACAAGACCGGGTACCGGCGGCGTCTCGGCCACCGGCAGCACTACACCCAGCTGAAGATCACCGGCATCAGTGCCGCGAAGAGCAGTGCCGGGAAGAAGAGGAGCTGAGCTGACGTGGCACACAAGAAGGGCGCGTCGTCCAGCCGGAACGGCCGTGACTCCGCGGCGCAGCGTCTGGGCGTGAAGCGTTTCGGCGGGCAGCAGGTCAACGCCGGCGAGATCATCGTGCGCCAGCGCGGTACGCACTTCCACCCCGGCCCGGGCGTCGGCCGCGGCGGTGACGACACCCTGTTCGCGCTGGTTGCGGGCAAGGTCACCTTCGGCAGCGTGCGCCGCCGCCGTGCGGTGAGCGTGATCGCGGCCGAGCCGGGTGACTCCCCGGCGGCGGAATAGGGTCCGCCTGGGGCGATTCGTCAGACGTAGGCATCAGGGGCGGACCGGTGGCGGTCCGCCCCTGATGCATGTGAGCGCAGGATCCGGCGGCCACGGACAGACCGTTGGGAATGAACGGGAGACAACCTGGCCCCCGCCCGTAGCGGCTGGGGGGTGTGACACCGGAAGGAGGGGCAGTGGCAGAGTTCGCGGATCGGGCGGTCCTGCGCATCAAGGCGGGCAACGGCGGGCACGGCTGCGCCTCGGTCCACCGCGAGAAGTTCAAGCCGCTGGGCGGCCCGGACGGGGGCAACGGCGGCCGCGGCGGCAACGTGATCCTCGAGGTCCATCCCAGCGTGGCCACCCTGCTCGACCTCCACCGCCGCCCGGTCCGCAAGGCCGGCAACGGCACGCAGGGGTCTGGGTCGAACCGCAACGGCGCGGCCGGTGAGGACCTCGTGATCCGGGTACCGAACGGGACCGTGGTCGCCGCGCAGGACGGCGAGGTCCTGGCCGACCTGATCGGGTCCGGGACCCGGTTCGTGGCCGCCGAGGGTGGCCACGGCGGGCTCGGCAACGCGGCGCTGGCCTCGATGAAGCGCAAGGCCCCCGGGTTCGCGCTGCGCGGCGAGCCGGGCGCGGAGTGCTCCCTGGTTCTCCTGCTCAAGACGGTGGCCGACGCGGGCCTGGTGGGCTTCCCTAACGCGGGCAAATCCTCGTTGATCGGCGCGCTGTCCGCGGCCAAGCCCACGGTTGGCGACTACCCGTTCACCACGCTGACCCCGCACCTGGGCGTGGTGGAGGCGGGTGACGTCCAGTTCGTGGCGGCGGACGTGCCCGGCCTCATCCCCGGGGCCAGCCAGGGCAAGGGCCTGGGCCTGGAGTTCCTCCGGCACGTGGAGCGCTGCGCGGTGCTAGTCCACGTGCTGGACTGCACCGCCCCGGAGACCAGCGGTGACCCGAGCCGGAACCCGGTCGCCGACTTCGACGTGATCGAGGCCGAACTCGACGCCTACCAGGATGTGACCGGCGCGGACCTCCGGGACCGGCCCCGGATCGTGGTCCTGAACAAGATCGACGTGCCCGCCGCGCGGGAGGTGGCCGAGCAGGCCGGGCCGGTGCTGGCCGCCCGCGGGCTGACCGTGTGCCAGGTGTCCGCGGCCAGCAGGGAAGGGGTCCGCGAGCTGGCGTTCGCGCTGGCCGCGGTGGTCGCCGAGATCCGCGCGGCGACCCCGGTCGAGGAACCGACCCGGCGGGTGATCCGGCCCCGGCCCGCCGCCGGCCCGGAGTTCGAGATCGAGCGGGCCGGGGAGAACTCGTTCCTGGTCCGGGGCGACAAGCCGTGGCGCTGGGTCCAGCAGACCGACTTCGCCAACGAGGAGGCCGTCGGCTATCTCGCCGACCGCCTGGCCAAGCTCGGCGTGGAAGTGGCCCTGGCCGAAGCGGGCGCCGAGGACGGCGCCGAGGTGATGATTGGCAACGGGGACGAGGCCGTGGTGTTCGACTGGGATCCGGACATCCCCGCGGGCCAGGGCGGCCACGGTCCGCGCGGCACCGACCGCCGGCTCGCGCCATGAGTCTTTACCTGTGGTGGACGGAAAGGGTTGCCATGCGACCCGTTCCGTCCACGATCTCGCCCAGGCGGGGCTTCGGTGAGGCCTCTGTGATTGGTGTGACTGAGGGGCCGGCCCGGCCACCCAAAGCGTTCGTGATCAGACGATTGGTGTCGCTATAACGACACCAATCGTCTGATCACGACACCCGCCCGGTGTCGGTGCGGGCTGGTGAGGTTTCTGTGATTCGTGTGGCTGGAGGGGCGGCGTGGCTGGGCTGAGCGACCGGGCTTCCGCGGGTGACGGAGCTGCAGCGGGTGACGGAGCTTCCGCAGGGGACGGGCCTGTGGCGGGGGACGGGCCTGTGGCGGGGGAGTGGCCGGGAATCGCGGACGCCAGCCCGATCGTGGTCAAGGTGGGATCCTCATCGTTGACGACTCGGCGAGGCGGGATCGACGAGGACCGGATCGCTGCCCTGGCCGAGGCGCTCGCGGCCCGCGTGCACGGCGGCAGCCAGGTAGTGCTGGTCTCCTCCGGCGCCATCGCGGCCGGCCTGGTCCCGCTGGGGCTCCCGCGCCGCCCCCGGGACCTGGCCACCCAGCAGGCCGCCGCGAGCGTGGGACAGGGCCTTCTGGTCGCCCAGTACACTGCGGCGTTCGGCCGGCACGGGGTCCGGACAGGCCAGGTGCTGCTGAGCGCCGATGACCTGATGCGCCGCGCGCACTACCGCAACGCCCAGCGCACGCTGAGCCGGCTGCTCGAACTCGGGATCCTGCCGATCGTCAACGAGAACGACACGGTAGCCACGGACGAGATCCGGTTCGGCGACAACGACCGGCTGGCCGCGCTCGTCGCGCACGTCGTCCGGGCTGGGGCACTCATCCTGCTGTCGGACGTGGACGCCCTGTACGACACCGACCCGCGGCAGCCCGGCTCCCGGCGGATCACCGAGGTGCGCAGCCGCGCCGACCTGGCCGGGGTCACCCTGGGCCGGGCTGGGGCGGCCGGCGCCCCGACGGCCGGCGCCCCGACGGCGGGCGTCCCGACGGCTGGCGCTGGCCCGGCTGGGACAGGCCCGGCGGGGACAGGTCCGGCAGGCACGGGCCCGGCTGGGACAGGTCCGGCGGGCACGGGCCCAGCTGGGACGGGTCCGGCGGGCACGGGCCCGGCTGGGACGGGTCCGGCAGGCACGGGCCTGGTCGGCACCGGCGGGATGGTAACCAAGGTGGACGCAGCCATGATCGCGACCGAGGCGGGTATCCCGACCGTGGTGGCCAGCGCCGCGGCGGCCCGGGAGGTACTAGCGGGCCGCCCGGTTGGCACCTACTTCGCGGCCGGCGGTCGGCGGCCGCCCCGGGCCCGGCAGTTGTGGCTGGCCCACGCGGCCGCCAGCCACGGACGGCTGCTGCTGGACGAGGGTGCGGCCAAGGCCATCAGGGGTGGCCGCGCGTCGCTGCTGCCCGCCGGGATCACCGGCGTGGAGGGCGGGTTCGACGCGGGCGACCCGGTGGACCTGTGCGGCCCGGACGGCCGGGTGATCGCCCGGGGCCTGGTCAACTACGACGCGTCCGAGATCCCCGCGATGATGGGCCGCTCCACCCACGATCTGGCCGCCCAGCGGGGCCCGGAGTACGAGCGCGAGATCGTGCACCGCGACGACCTCGTCCTGCTCAGGACCCCCCCGCTGAGTTTCGGCCAGTAAGTTAGCCAGCCGTTCAGTTGTCGCCGCCACTGCCGCCACTGCCGCCGCCCCGCTGACCGAAGATGTTCCCGAACAGCGACTGGCCGGTGCCGACGGCGGTCTCCGCGACTCCCTTGACCAGCCCAATGAACGGGTCCGAGCTCCGATTCCAGGACTCCTGGTAGGACTTGGCCGCGGCCATGAATTCGTCCTGCACCGACGCGTCACCGTCGTCCTCACGGCGCGGGTAGTTGCCGGCCAGGATCGCCGCGTACTCGCCCTCGGCGACCCAGTGGTCCAGCTCCGCGAACCGCACCACCGCGAACGGGTGCGTCGTGCCCAGCATCTGGAGCATCTTGAGGAAGCCTTCCCGTACGTCCGGGACGGCGTCGTACTCGTGAGCCTGCCTGAGGAACTCGTCGGGGCTCAGCTCGGAGATCCGCGAGCCGCCGGCGATCTTCATCAGGGCCCGGCGCGCCGCCCCCGGGTCCTGGCTGGCCAGCACGCCGGCCCGGTCACAGGACAGCTCGGACTTGCGGTACCACTCCTCCAGCCCGGCGATGATCACCTTCAGGCCGATGTAGCCGATGGCGAACCAGGCCAGCCGGGCAGCCAGCGAGGTGAGGATGTACAGCATGGTCCGGTAGACGGCGTGCCCGGACAGTACGTGGCCGAGCTCATGCCCGATCACGAAGCGGTGCTCCTCGGCGTCCAGCAGGTCGACCAGGCCGGTCGTGATGACGATGAACGGCTTGTCGGAGCCCAGGGTCATCGCGTTCGGCAGCGGGTCCTGGGTGATGAAGAGCTCGGGAACCTCGGGGAGGTCCAGAATGGCGGCGCCGTCCAGCAGCAGCTGGTACAGGCCCGGGTACTGCTCGTTTGAGGCCCGCACCGAGCTGGCCAGGAACATCAAGCGCAGGTTCCGGTCACTGAACAGCGAGGCCAGACGCTTGAGCAGCGCGTCGAAGCCGGTGAGTTTACGCAGCGCTACCAGCGCCGTCCGGTCAGCGGGGTGCTCGTAGGCACGGGAGCTGATCCCGGGAAGACGGACGCGGGCACGATCCGGCACAGTGGTCATGCAGCCATGCTAGGCCGTGTCCGGGGCCGCGCCAGCCGGCCTAGCCCCACCAATCGGGCGCGCCGCGCCCCCCGGCCACCGGGATTACGCCATTTCCTCCTCCACCCGGGCCGGAACAGGGCTGTGATCACCGGAAACGGCCGCGGCGGGGCGGCGCCGGAGCGGCCAGAACGCGGCGGCCAGCAGCACCAGCAGGAGGCCCGTGTTGGGGTCGGTGCCCCGCCCGGTCGCGATCGCGCCGAAGTTCTCCCCGAGCACCCAGATCGCCACGGCCACGATGACGCTGAGCAGCAGTGCGGCTCGCGTGGTGGCTGACCAGAACACCCCCAAACCCGCCGCAACGAAGACCACCGCGAGGCCGATGCTGATCGCCAGGCTAGGACCGGCGGCGGCGCTGGCGACGCCGCGGTCCATGGCGGCGATCCATCCAGGCTCGCCGGACGCCAGGCCCGCGAACGTGCTCCGCAACGCGTCCGGCGCCCGGTTGCTGGCCTGGAGCATGAAGTAGGCGGAACTGCCCCACAGCACGAGCCACGCCACCCGGGCTCCGGTCAGGCCGAGCGGGCTGCCCGCGGCGACGGGGCCGTCCGGCCGTCGGCCGGCCGCCGCAGTTTGGATCGGGGTCGGCCAGGCCAGCGCGGCCAGCAGAGCGTAGAGGATCACCGCGCCGGGCGCGCCGGTGAGCGGACTGCCCGAACCACTGAGCACGCCGCCCAGGCCTTCGCCGAACCACCACACGGCCAGCGCCCAGACGATGCTGGCGGCCAGCCCCGCCCGCACCGCGGGCCGCCACAGCAGCGCGGCACCGAGCAGCAGCTGGGTGACCGCGAACGCGGCGTCCCAGGCGGCGGGGGCGTGCAGGACCAGCCGGGTGAACGCCAGGGCCGGGCCGGTGACCCCGGACGGGCTGCCCATATAGGCGGGCATGAGGATCTGGTTCACGAAGCCCCGGCCGAACATGAACGGCTGGAGCTGCAGCGCGCCGTCGGCCAGCCACAGGACGCCGAGGGCGATCTGGATGCCGCGCCGCAGGCCGGTGGAGTCGTGGTCGGCGGCCCAGGCCCCGAGACCGGGGGAGGCGTCGTCCCGGCGGACCAGGGTCTGCTGGGCCGAGGCGGGCAGGAACATGGTGGTGAAGGCCAGCGCCGATCCGGCGGCGCTGATCCACAGGCCGGGGCCGCTATGCCCGGCCACCATCGAGTCGGTGCTCAGCGACCGCAGGCTGGCCGCGAGCTGGAGGAGCAGGAAGCCGGAGAACCCGGCGGCCAGGAACCCGGCCAGGCCGATCACCCAGCGGGACCAACGGCCGCCCCGTACGGCATGGGCGATCCCGGCGAGTGCGATGACGGCTCCGGCTGCGGCCAGCATCCGCCCGTTACTGCCGCGGACCCCGGGGATGCCGATCAGCCCGGCGAACGTGGTGACCCAGGGCAGGAACGCGCCGGTGATCATGAGGGCCCCGGCGGCCACGCCGCTGAGGCCGACGGCCCCGCGCCAGCTGCGCAGCGCGCGGACCCTGGTGGCCACGGTCTGGTCCGGCGACCGGACGGCGTCCATGGGCTGGTTAACCATGTGAGGCACCTCTCATGCAGACGGTGGGGGGCGGAGGGCCGGGGGGGTCGGAGGGCGGTGGGGGGCGCTGGGGGGCGCTGGGGGGCGCTGGGGGGCGCTGGCCGCGCCCAGGGTCAGGCGCGGCCAGCGCCGGTTAGGTGCTACCTGAGCACGGCGAAGTAGAGGAACAGGTTGGTCGGGATGTTGCCTGTCACCTGCGCGGGGTGACGCCGCTGCAGGTACTGCAGCTCGTGGGCGCTCTTGCCCCGGATCAGCTTGTTCCAGGCACTCAGGCTCTTGACGCCGACGATGTCCACGTTCCACCACTCAGACTGGTGGCTGTTGTTCGTGGCCACGATGTGGCTGTGCGCCGGGAGCGTCAGGTTGCCCGTGCCGCTGCCCAGCACCGACGTCAGGTCGATGGTGTGCGGGTGGTCGATGCAGGTGCCTGCGGGGCACTGCAGGGTGCGCTTCGGCGGGGTGAAGCCGAGCGGCACGATCACGTACAGCGGGTCGAAGCTGCTGGCTGGGGTCTGGGTGTAGTTGGTCCCGCCCTCGCACTTCGACGACGCGGTGCTGGCCGGCGGCCGCTTACAGCTGAAGTTCTTGCTGTAGTAGAAGTGCACCGTGTGCCCGTCGTAGAAGCCCTTGGTGAAGCCCCTGGCCGCGTGGGACGAGCTCGCCGAGGTCATCCCGGACATGCTCGACGAGGACGACGAGGTGGAGGCGAACGCCGTCCCGGACGCCAGAGCCAGGCCTACAGTCAGCAGGCCGACGAGGCCGATCCCCGCTTTGCGGGTGCCCAGCATTCTGAGCCGTTTCGTACCGATCATGAAGCTTCCTCCAGGGAAGACTGGACACACCCCGTGGTGGGTCCGTTGATAGGGACTTCGGCACCCCCGGTCAGCGGATTGGGTGCCGACGCGTCAAAACGTAGTCATGAACTAACTCTGAGTAGCGATCATCGGCAAGAACGGCCCGTTATGGGAAGCTGATGAGGTTCCCGATGCCGTGGGACAACCGTTCAGGAAGAGGACGATGATGTTCGAGCCTGACGCCGAGTCCATGCCTGCCGAGCTGCGTGCCGAACTCCAGAAGCAACGACTCCGGGCCCTGGTGGACCGGCTGCTGGCCCTCGATGGAGTTCAGGCGGAACGACTCCGGTCGGCCGGGGTCACCGCCGGTAGCGCTCTGGGTCTTGGCGACCTGCCCTGGCTCCCCATGACCGAGAAGAAGGATTTGTGGGACGCGTACCCGTTGCGGATGCTTGGAGTGGACCGCAGCGAGGTGGTCGCGTTCCACGGCTCAAGTGGCACGGGCGGGCGCCCCACACTGGTCGGCTATACCCGGGCTGACCTGCGGCTCTGGGCCCGGATGTGTGCGCGGGCGCTGGCCGCCGCCGGCGCAGGCCCGGGCAGCGTGATCCACAACGCGTACGGGTACGGGCTGTTCACCGGCGGCCTGGGCATCCACCAGGGCGCGATCGAGCTGGGCGCGGCGGTGGTGCCCGCGTCTGGCGGGATGACGTCGCGGCAGGTCACGCTCATCCGCGACCTGCAGCCCGACATCCTGACCTGTGCGCCCTCATACGCCGTCCGGCTGGGGGAGGCGCTGGCCGACGCCGGACTGCGGCCAGGGCACGGGCTGTCCCTGCGCGCCGGGCTGTTCGGGGCCGAGCCGTGGTCTCCGCAGCTGCGGGCCCGGATCGAGGAGCTGCTCGGGTTGCGGGCGCTCGACATCTACGGGCTGTCCGAGGTGATCGGGCCCGGGGTGGCCGCCGAGTGCGCCGAGGCCGCCGACGGGCTGCATGTCAACGAGGACCACTTCCTGGTCGAGGCGGTAGATCTGCTGACGGCCGCACCGGTGCCCGACGGAACCCCGGGGGAGCTGGTGTTCTCCAGCCTGAGCCGGGAGGCCATGCCGTTGCTGCGCTACCGGACGGGGGACGTCGCTGCGCTGCGCAGGGGCACCTGCATCTGCGGCCGCACCCTGGTGAAGATGAGCCAGGTCACCGGCCGGCGCGACGACATGCTGGTCATCCGCGGGGTGAACCTCTACCCCAGCGAGGTGGAGCGGGTGTTGCTCGAGGACACCGCCCTCAGCCCGGATTACCTGCTGGTGGTAGACGAGCGGGCGGCCCAGCACCACTTGGTGGCGCTGTGTGAATACCGGCCGGAGGCCCCGGGTCCGGCGGAGGGCGAGATCGAGGTACGGCTGCGTGACGCGCTGGGCGTGCGGATCACGGTCAGGCTGCTGCCCCCGGGGGCGGTGCCGCGCAGCGAGGTCGGCAAGGCCGTGCGGGTGATCCGGTGGGCCGGGGGAGAGCCGCCAGCCCCCGGGCTGCGCTGACTCCCGCCGGTTAGAGTCACGTCATGAGGGATGGTGAATCTGACGTGTCCGGTTTGCGTAGTTTCGCGGTGGCCCATGGTTCCGCGCAGCCCGGCGAGCCCGCCCAGCGCCGGGCCCGGCGTCTCGGGGTGATGGGCGGCACCTTCGACCCGATCCACCACGGTCACCTGGTCGCGGCGAGCGAGGTGGCGCACGCGTTCGACCTCGACGAGGTCGTGTTCGTGCCGACCGGCCAGCCCTGGCAGAAGGACGACCGGAAGGTCTCGCCGTCCGAGGACCGCTACCTGATGACGGTTATCGCGACCGCGTCGAACCCGCGGTTCTCGGTCAGCCGGGTGGACATCGACCGGCCCGGGCCCACCTACACCATCGACACGCTGGCTGAGCTGCGGGCGATCCGCGGCGACGAAGCCGAGTTCTACTTCATCACCGGCGCGGACGCGCTGTCCAGGATGATGTCCTGGCAGGACGCGGCGGACCTGTTCAAGCTGGCCCACTTCGTGGGCTGTACCCGCCCCGGGCACCACCTGTCCAGCGCCGGGCTGCCGAGCGACCAGGTCAGTCTCGTCGAGATCCCGGCCCTGTCCATCTCGTCCAGCGAGTGCCGGCAGCGGGTCGCCGCGGGTGAGCCGGTCTGGTACCTGGTCCCGGACGGGGTCGTGCAGTACATCGTCAAGCGCGGCCTGTATTGCCATGGAGACGGGACCGCGTGCGGGCCTCAGGGACGCGTCACTCCGGGCGGGTGATGCCCGGAGGCTCGCGGCGGCGTCTCCTGTCGGAGGAGGCCCTGCCCCACGCCGCGGGAGGAGCACCAAATGGGGCTGATCGAGTACAAGCCGGGCACCGCGTTCCCGGGGGTCATCGGCCGGACCACGGACCAGTCGTCGCCGGCCTGGCCGCAGCCGGTGCGGGCCACCCAAGGCGCGCCGAACGTGATGATCATCGTGCTGGACGACACCGGGTTCGGCCAGCTCGGCTGCTACGGCAGCCCGATCGCCACGCCGAACTTCGACGCGCTCGCCGAGGGCGGCCTGCGGTACACGAACATGCACACCACGGCGCTGTGCTCGCCATCCCGCTCGTGCATCATGACCGGCCGCAATCATCACGCGAACGCGATGGCGGGCATCAACGAGATCGCCACCGGCTATCCCGGGTACAACGGGCGGGTCCCGTTCGAGAACGGGTTCCTATCCGAGATGCTGCTGGCCCACGGGTACAGCACGTATCTGGTCGGCAAGTACCACCTGCTGCCCTCGGAGTTCGAGTCCGCGGTTGGCCCGTTCGACCGCTGGCCGCTCGGCCGGGGATTCGAGCGGTTCTACGGGTTCCTGGGCGGCGATACCAGCCAGTGGTATCCCGACCTGGTCTACGACAACCACCAGGTCGAGCCGCCCGCCACGCCGGAGCAGGGCTACCACCTCAACGCCGACCTGGCCGACCGGGCCATCAAGTTCCTCGCCGACGCCGCCCAGGTCGCCCCGGACAAGCCGTTCTACCTGCATTACTGCCCGGGGGCCACGCACGCCCCGCATCACGTGCCCCGCGAGTGGGCCGACCGTTATGCGGGCCAGTTCGACGACGGCTGGGACGCCTACCGAGAGCGGGTCTTCGCCCGGCAGAAGTCGCTCGGCATCATGCCCGCGGACGCGGAGCTGTCCCGGCATGACCCGGACGTGCCCGCCTGGGACTCGCTCTCCCCGGACGCCCGCAGGCTGGCCGCCCGGATGATGGAGGTGTTCGCGGGCTTCCTGTCGCACACGGATCATCACATCGGCCGGGTGCTCGACTTTCTCAAGGAGACCGGCCAGTTCGAGAACACGCTGATCATGCTGGTCTCCGACAACGGCGCGAGCGCCGAGGGCGGGGTGCATGGCACCACCAACGAGCTGCAGTTCTTCAACAACGCCCCGGAGACGCTGGAGGAGAGCCTGCGCTCGATCGACGAGCTGGGCGGCCCGGACACGTTCAACCACTACCCGTGGGGCTGGACCTGGGCGGGCAATACGCCGTTCCGCCGGTGGAAGCGGGAGACCTACCGGGGCGGCACCGCCGACCCGTTCGTGGTGCACTGGCCCGCCGGGATCCCGGCTTGCGGCGAGGTGCGCACCCAGTACGCGCACATCATCGACATCGTGCCGACCGTGCTGGACGCGCTCGGGGCCGAGCCGCCCGAGACGATCCGGGGCGTGACCCAGTCACCGATCCACGGGGTGAGCTTCGCGCAGACGTTCGGGGACGCGAGCGCACCGGGCCGGCACACCACCCAGTACTTCGAGATGCTCGGCCACCGGGCCATCGATCATCAGGGCTGGCGGGCGGTGTGCCCGTGGCCGGGGCCGTCCTTCGCCGAGGCGGGCCAGGGCTTCGGCGTGCCGATCACCGCGGAGGACCTCACCGACCTGGACGCGCACCGCTGGGAGCTGTACCACATCGCGGAGGACCCCACCGAGAACCACAACCTGGCCGAAAAACACCGCGACCGGCTCATCGAGATGATCGCCCAGTGGTACGTCGAGGCGGGCAGGTACGACGTGCTCCCGATCGACGGCAGCGGGGCGGCCCGGCTGATGGTCGAGCGGCCGCAGGTGGCCGTGCCCCGTGACCGGTACGTGTACCGCCCGGGCACGCAGACGGTGCCAGCCTGGGTGTCGCCGCGGTTGCTGAACCGGGCGCACAGCATTACCGCGGACGTGGAGATCCCAGCTGCCGGGGCCGGGGCTGTTGCGGCGGGTGACGGAGATGCCGGGGCCGGGGCCGGAGTGAGCGGTGGGGTCAACGGGGCTGGTTGCGTTGAGGGGGTACTCCTCTGCCAGGGGACCAGTGCTGGCGGCTGGAGCATGTACATGCTCGGCGGGGTGCTGCACTACGCGCACAACTACCTCCGCCGCGAGGTGTACAAGGTCTCCGCCGTAGACCCGGTGCCGCCCGGGCGGCACGAGCTGCGCTTCGAGTTCGAGCCCACCGGGGAGCCGGATTTCCTGGCGGGCAAGGGCGCCCCGGGCCGGGCCCAGCTGTACGTGGACGGCCGCCTGGCAGGCCAGGCCGAGTTCCCTGTCACCACGCCGATCGGGCTCAACCCGGGCGGGCTGACCTGCGGGTTTAATCCCGGGTCGGCCGTCGTGGCGGATTACCGTTCCCCGTTCCGCTTCACCGGAACGCTGCACACGGTGACTGTGGACTTGTCGGGGGACCTGATCAGCGACATCGAGGGCGAGATGCGGATGGCGATGATGCGGCAGTGAGATGAGTGCCTGGGGAGAGGGTTCGGGCCTGGTGACCGTGTAGGTCTCAGGGATGGTCCTTGCGGGACTCTCGGGCCCGGGACCCTGGACCTGGGAAGCCTTCGTGCTCGGCGGACCATAGGCCTGGGAGGCTTTCGTGCTTGGCGGACCGTGGGCCTGGGAGGCTTTCGTGCTCGGCGGACCGTGGGCCTGGCGTGCGGACTTTGTTGGCTGGCCGGGTTAGGCTGAATTGCCACACTGCCCCGCGAGCCTGGGGCGTGAGAGGCTAGGGGGAAGGTCCCCGGCTGAGGAGGACGAATACCACACGTGACTGCCACCACCAGGGCCGTTGAGCTTGCGGAGATTGCCGCTGCGGCCGCGGCCGACAAGCTCGCCAGCGACATCATCGCCTACGACGTGAGTGAGCAGCTCGTCATCACCGACGTGTTTCTGCTCTGTTCTGCGGCTAACGACCGTCAGGTACGCGCGATCGTCGAGGCGATCGAGGAGAACTTGCGCAAGGCCGGGGCCCGCCCGGTGCGCCGCGAGGGCGAGCGGGAAGGCCGCTGGGTTCTGCTGGACTATCTGGACATTGTGGTCCATGTGCAGCACGCCGAGGAGCGCACGTTCTACGCTCTGGAACGGCTGTGGAAGGACTGCCCGCAGATCCAGCTGCCCGAGACGGTGTCGGTTGGCGGGATGCGGCCTGGCGGCCCATCCGCCGGGGACGCACGCTGACCAACGAGCTCAGCGGATCCAGGGCCTACCCGCGTGGGCACTTGGGCGGGTGCGCGGCTGGGCGGGTTCGCGGGTTGGCGGGTGCGCGGCTGGATGGAACGCCGGGGCTCCCGGCTGGACGGAGCGGATGCGCGGGTGCCGGGCTATCAGGCCCGAAGCACCGCCTGCCGGGTCGGCGCAGGCCCGCGAGTGCCTGAGCGGCATGGCGGACCGGCATGCAGGAGAGGACGGAATGACTTCTGAGTCAGTGCCGGGCCCCGATTCCCGGGTCCGGTTGGTGTTGTGGCGGCACGGCCAGACTCCATGGAACGTCCAGGGCCGCTTCCAGGGCCAGACGGACATCCAGCTGGACGAGGTCGGCGTGGAGCAGGCCGGGCGGGCCGCCCGGCTTCTTGCCGCGCTGCGGCCGGACGTGATCGTCGCCTCGGACCTGAGCCGGGCAATGGCCACGGCCGCGCCGTTGGCCCGGCTGACCGGGCTGACCGTGACCACGGACAAGGACTTGCGGGAACGCCACGGCGGCGCCTGGGAAGGCCTGACCGACGTGGAGATCCGGACCCGCTATCCGGAGGAGCACGCGAAGTGGTGGCCGCCCGATGGTGAGTCCTCGATGACCGTCGCGGACCGCGCGGGGTCGGCGATGGAACGGATCGCCGACAGCCTCCAGCCCGGGTCTCTCGCGGTTGTGGTGAGCCACGGCGCGGCCATCAGGCTGGGCGCTGCCCGGCTGCTCGGCCTCCCCGAGGACCTCTGGGGCGTGATCGGGCCGCTGGCCAACTGCGCCTGGTCGGTGGTGGCCCGCCGTCATCGCAACTGGCGGCTGGTCGAGCACAACGCGGGAACGCTGCCGGAGCCGGTGCTCAGCGACGACCGCTGACGCCCGGGCTGGTGTCCATGATGTTCGGGGGCGTCCGGGGAACCGGTATGCTAACTGCGGTCCGCGTGCCAGTCATGCGG
>Ga0187855_10002327_pt1 | contig 14467 bp, 13 predicted proteins | sample June2016WEW_8_10_2_FD_132969 | JGI IMG/M metagenome (GOLD analysis project Ga0187855, IMG submission 132969) | Peatland microbial communities from SPRUCE experiment site at the Marcell Experimental Forest, Minnesota, USA - June2016WEW_8_10 | ecosystem: Environmental > Terrestrial > Soil >...
GCCTTGATCCTCAGTCGCGACGAGGTGCTCGACGGTGTTTTCGACATCATCGCGGTCCCCGCGACCAAAACGATTCGTGGCATTCCCACCGAGGTCGAGATCGGTGCCGCCGACGGCATGCCGACCGAATGCGCGCTGACGCTCGACAACACCTTCTCCGCCCAGAAGATCTACTTCACGACGCGCATCACAGCACTCAATTCATCGCGGATGCACCAGGTCTGTCGCGCGCTCTCGCGTGCGACGAGCTGCTGAGGTCGACACCGCCGCTAACTCGCACAACCTGCCCGGCCGCAAGGGCGCTCGGGCGGACCTCCCTACCCGCTGCCGAGGATGAACCGCTCCACCGCGTTGGCGAAGCCATCCTCCTCGTTGGAGGTGCTCACCAGCCGCGCCGCGCTCTGGACCTCCGGGGTCGCGTTGCCGACCGCAATCGGGAGACCGGAGGCGGCGAACATCGCGACGTCGTTGCCGGCGTCCCCGATCGTCGCGATCGCCTCGGTCGGGATGTCGTAGCGGGCCGCGAGGAAGCGCACGACGCTGCCCTTGTTGGCCTCGGGGTGGGTGACGTCGAGGTAGTAGGGCTGCGAGCGGGAGGCGGCGAGGCGCTCGCCGAAGCGCTCGGTGGCGGCCGCCGCGGCGCGCGCGACGGCGTCGTGGTCGTTGCTCACGCCGACGATCTTGGCGACCCCGTCGTGCATTCCCTCGAAGCTCTCGACCAGCGTGGGGGCGAACTGCACCGTGTGGCTTTCGTGCTCCACGCGCGGGCCGTTCAGGTCGCGCACGTACCAATCCTCGCCGCGGTACACCCACGCACTGAGCGAGAAGGACTCGAGCAGCGAGATCGTCTCCCCCACCAGCTCGCTTGGGATCGCGCGCTCCTCGATCACCGTCAGGTCGGGGTTGACCATCGCGCCGCCGTTGAACGCCCCCAGCGGCGTGCTCAGCTGGAGCGGCTCGAGGAACATCTGCAGCCCGCGCGGGGGGCGCGAGCTGGTCAGCGCGAACATGATGCCGGCCTCGCGTAGCCGCCCAACGGCCTCGATCGCGCGCGGGGTCAGCTCCTTCGCCTTCGTAACCAGCGTGCCGTCGACGTCGGAGAGCACCAGCTTGATCGCGGGCAGAGTCACGCCAGCACCGCCACGCCCTTGATCACGAGGTAGAGCCCGAGCGCGGCGAGCACCCCCGTGATCAGGACGCGCGCGTTGGCGTGCATCCAGGCGTCGAGCCGGGCGATCGCCGATTTGGTCTCCTCGGGGCGGAACGACAGCATCGCGAGCGGGACGATCGCCGGCGAGAGCATCAGTACGTTGAACAGCAGGATCGCCAGCACCTGCTCCTGTTTGGAGACTTCCGCGACGACGACTTCCTTCATCGCCTCGATGTACCTGACGCTCGGGAAGTTCAGCACCACACCGGCGAAGAAGGCGAGCGCGGGCGGGCCTGAGAGCAGCCGCTCGTTCAACGGCGGCTTACTCGGCTTGCTCGGGTCGGGGGCAGGCTTGGCGGCGGCCCGCTTCGCTTTGAAGCGATCCGCACGGCCGGTGCCCTTCAAGAAGGCGCCGGCCAGCAGCAGGCCGCCGACTGCCAGGTCGAAGATCGGCCGCGAGGAAGATGAGCTTCCGCCGAACACTTCGGTGTTGCTCGCCACGGTCACCACGCCGATGCCGAGCCCCACGCTCCACGTGAAGGCGCCGGCGAAGTACGCGCCGAGCAGTCGTTTCGGGTGCTCGGAGGCGAGCGTCAGCAGGACGACCGCGAGCAGCACGGGGTTCAGCGCGCAGCTCGCGCCGAGCAGGGCGACGTTGACGATCATGGTGATGACCTCCCGCCCCGCATCCAGCCAGCAGTCTCGCGGTTTGCAAGATGAGCGGCCGTCACCCTTGCGGGGTGATTGCGGGGCAGGCCACTACCCTGTGGGCCAATGGCGCGCATCGGCCTGCTCACCGGCGGTGGGGATTGCCCCGGCCTGAACGCCGTAATCCGCGCCGCCGTGCGCAGCGGGCTGGCGCGCGGCGAGCACAGCTTCCTCGGCTTCCGCCACGGCTGGGCGGGGGTGCTGGAGGACGAGGCGATCGAGCTCGACCTGCGGAGCACCGTCGGCATCCTGCCCCGCGGCGGCACGATCCTCGGCACCTCGCGCACCAACCCGTTCGCCGACGGTATGGGCGGCCTGGAGGCGATCCGCACGACGCTCGAGCGCCGCGGCGTCGACGCGCTGATCCCGATCGGCGGCGAGGACACGCTCGGGGTCGCGCTGCTGCTGCACGAAGAGGGCATCCCGATCGTCGGCGTGCCGAAGACGATCGACAACGACCTCGGCGGCACCGACGTCACGTTCGGCTTCAACACCGCCGTGCAGATCGTCACCGACGCGATCGACCGTCTGCATACCACCGCGGAGTCCCACAACCGGGTGATGGTCGTCGAGGTGATGGGTCGCCACGCCGGGTGGATCGCCACGCACGCCGGGATCGCAGGCGGCGCCGACGCGATCCTGGTGCCCGAGCGCCCGTTCGACGTCGAGGAAGTCTGCGCCCACCTGCGCCGCCGCCATGAGCGCGGGCGCTCCTTCTCGATCGTCGTCGTCTCGGAGGGTGCCATGCCGCGGGAGGGCACGATGCACGCGGTGCGCAGCGACGCCAACGCCCTCGCCGGACGCAGCGACGCCAACGCCGATTCCCTCACCGTGCGCGGCGACACCACCGATGCCTTCGGCCACGCGCGGCTCGGCGGGATCGGCGTCACGCTGGAGCACGAGATCGAGCAGCGCACCGGGTATGAGACGCGCGTCACGATCCTCGGCCACGTGCAGCGCGGCGGCACCCCCACCGCGTTCGACCGCGTGCTCGCCACCCGCTTCGGCGTCGCCGCGATGTACGCGGTCGCCAGCGGCCATTTCGGCAAGATGGTCGCGCTGCACGGCGCGCGGATCGACGAGGTCGACCTCGCCCAGGCTTTGGCGGCCCCGAAGCTGCTCGACCCTGAGCTGTACGCCACGGCGGAGCTGTTCTTCGGATGAGGCCAGGGTGAATATGTTTTTTCAAGACCCCACCACTTCATAAAGTAAAGTCAACGATGCGTGCAATGGTGTTCGAGGAGGTGGGCCAGCCGCTGCGGGCGGTCGAGCGCCCGACCCCCGTGCCCGCTCCCGGCCAGCTGCTGCTGAAGGTGCACGCCTGCGGTGTGTGCCGCACCGACCTGCACCTGCTCGACGGCGAGGTGCAGATCGCCGCGCCCCCGCGGATCCTCGGCCATCAGATCGTTGCCACCGTCGAGTCCGACGGCCGCCGCGTCGGCGTCCCCTGGCTGGGGTGGACCTGCGGCGAGTGCGCCTACTGCCGCTCCGGCCGCGAGAATCTCTGCCCACTGGCGCGCTTCACCGGCCGCGACATCGACGGCGGCATGGCCGATTACACGCTCGCCGACGAGCGCTTCTGCTTCGAGATACCGCCCGGCTACCACGACCTGCAGGCGGCGCCGCTGTTGTGCGCGGGCCTGATCGGCTACCGCGCGCTGCGGATGGCCGGCCGCGCGCGGCGCCTCGGGCTGTACGGCTTCGGCGCCGCCGCCCACATCCTCGCCCAGGTCGCTATCTGGCAGGGAAGGCGCGTGTTCGCCTTCACCCGCCCCGGCGACATCCCCGCGCAGACCTTCGCACTGGAGCTCGGCGCCGGCTGGGCCGGGGGCTCGGACGAGCCGCCTCCCGAGCCGCTCGACGCCGCGATCGTGTTCGCGCCCGACGGCGCGCTCGTCCCGCTCGCGCTGCGCGCTCTCGCCCCCGGCGGCACCGTCGTGTGCGGCGGCATCCACATGAGCGACATCCCTTCCTTCCCCTACGCCGACCTGTGGGAGGAGCGCACGATCCGCTCGGTCGCCAACCTCACCCGCCGCGACGCCGAGGAGTTCCTCGCGCTCGCCCCCCGCGTCCCCGTCAAGACGCAGGTGACCGCCTACCCGCTGGAGGACGCCAACGGCGCGCTCGCCGACCTCCGCGCCGGGCGGTTCACGGGGGCGGCGGTGCTGACGGTGTGAGCGACGAGCGTAGGAGATCACCGGGCGGCGGTACTTACGAGGTGGCGGACACCACCGGCGGATGCGCTAATTCGGCCCCATCGCGTGCACCACCGCCAGCCCCGCCCACTCGTCGTAGGGCGCGAAGAACGCACGCACCTCCCCCTCTTCCGCCCGCGCATAGGGGTTGCCGCCATTGAGCGCGCGCCCCACCAGCTTCAGCAGGCCAACGTCCCCCGCCGGCACCTGGTCGTGGCGGCCTTGGCCGTGCAGCGCGAGCATCTCCACCGTCCACGGGCCGATGCCCGGGATCGCGCGCAGCCGCCGCCAGGTGCGCTCGTGATCGGGGGCGTGCAGGTCGATCCGCCCCCGCGCCACTTCGCGTGCCGCCCGCACCAGCGTGCGCGCCCGCGCCCCGCCGAGGTCGAGCGATTGCAGCAGCGCGGGCGCCACGCCGGCAAGCGCCGCCGGGGTGGGCACGTCGCGCAGGTCGCCGCCGCTGCGCCCCAGCCGTCGCACGATCCGCCGCTCGATCGCCGCGGCGCGCTCGAACTCGATCAGCTGCTCGCAGACCGCCCACGCAAGCGCCTCCCACGGCTCGGGGCGCCGGCGCACCCGCAGCCATGGCCGGCGGCGCACCGACTCTCCGATCAGCGGGTCACGCGCGAAGCGGGTGTGGAACGCGCGCAGGTCCTCGTCCACCCCGAGCGCGAAGCGCATTCGTGCGATCCCGTGCTCGGCCACCTCGCTGGTGGGGGCGCTAGCGTCGAACACCACGCGCTCGGCGGTCGGTTGCGCGACACGCACCACCACCGGCTCCTCGCCAAGATGCAGCAGCCGTTCGAGCACGCCCCCGCGGTGGCGCAACACCCCGTCCATGCCGCCGTGCGCCGGCAGGCGGAACGGCCACGGAGGCCGCACCTCGACAACGCTAGTTGCGGCCACCGAGCAGGTGCACGTCAACGAGCAGCGAGCGGCTGCCGACGATGTGGACGAGCTCGCCCATGCCGCGTGAGCCGCGCCCCCGCCGTGCGCCCGCTCGCGCGAGCTCGCGGCGCTGTTGACGACGGTGGGCAAGCCCCACCATCGCCGCACCAGCGACAAAGCTGCCAGCAGCCACGGCCGCGGCCTGCACAGCCGGCACCACCGCACGAGCCTCCGACCGCTCAGGAAGTAGTCGCGCCGAGGGTGCAACCACGACAGCGTCCACTTCCTCGGTGTCGCCGCCGGATCGGGGCGCGTCAGGCTGGAGCGAGTCGCTCACATCTCGAAGTGTACGGAGCCCCTCGGACCTCTGGTCGCGCTCAAGCTCGAGCCGCGCCGACTACCTACCGGCGAGCGCCCGCCGGTGCCCCGGCTACGCCGAAGCAAGCGCGGCGTCGGCGGGAGGGGTCTCCGCGGCCGGGTCATCGAACACCCGCTCATACATCCGGTAGCGCTTGACGACGCGGCCCCCCATCGCCTCCATGCCGCGATTCATCGCCGTGTTGGTCTCGAGGATCCAGCCCATCTCGCCGCCCTTCTGGGGGCGCGCTTCGGCCGCGTCGAAGTGCATCTGGTAGAGCTTCGCCGCGACGCCGGTGTGCTGGTACTCAGGCCGCACGCCCAACCAGCCGACGCGCACCCGGGTCATGATGCGGCCCTTGCGCAGGAAGTGCCACCAGCCCAGAGGCAAAAGGCGCCCTTTCATCTTTTCCAGCGCCTGGTTGAGATCGGGAATCGTGATCGCCATGCCGACCACCTCGCCGGTGTCTTCGCGCTCGGCGATCATGAACCAATGCTTGTCGAAGGCGAGCTGCAGCTCCTGCGCGAGCGCGTCGAGATCCTTCTTGGAGTAGGGCACGAAGTCCCAGTTCTTCGACCACGCTTCGTTGTAGACCTCGCCGAAGAACTCCATGTCTTTGCGCAGCTGGCGGCGGCGCATCGGGCGCACGCGGATCCCGTGCTCGCTCTGCGCCTTGTCGGCAAGCTCCCAGATGACAGGCAGCACGCGGTCGCGTTCGGTCACCTCCAGTTTCCACATCAGCAGGTCGATCGCCTTGACCATCCCCGCCTCCTCCAGCAAACGCTGGTAGTAGGGCGGGTGCCATGGCTGGTGGATCATCGGGCGCACGTCGAAGCCCTCGATCAGGATGCCGCACTCGTCGTTCATCGCGAAGTCGGCGGGCCCCACCATCCGCTCGCAGCCGCGCTCCCTCAGCCAAGCCTGGGCGGCGTCGAGCAGCGCCTGGAGGACCTCCAGGTCCTCCTCGAACTCCAGGAAGCCAAACCAGCCCCACTTGGAGTCGTGCTGGGTGTTGAAGGCGTGGTTGATCTGTGCGGTGATCCTGCCGACCAAGCGCCCGGCGCGGCGGGCGAGGAAGTATTCGGCCTCGCCGTGGCTGAAGAAGGCGTTCATGCGCCGGCTGAGGAAGATGCGGCGCTCCAGTTTCAGCGGCGGCACCCACAGCGGGTGGTTAGCATGCAGGCGAAAGGGCAGGTCGACAAACCGCTTCAGGTCACTCCCGCCCGCCACCGGGCTGACGTCAACGCTCACAGCCACGGCACCCTACATGCATACCTCCACAGACGTCTTCGCCAAGGCCCGCCACCACGAGCGCGCCGAGATCCTCGCCGCCGGGCGCGAGGCGGGCATCCTCCCCTACTTCCACGTGCTCACCTCGCCGGCGATGCCGGTGGTGGAGATGGAGGGCGCGCAAAGGATCATGCTGGGCTCCAACAACTACCTCGGCCTGACCGGCGACGAGCGCGTGCTGGCGGGTGCGCAGGATGCCCTGCACCGCTACGGCACCGGCCTCACGGGCAGCCGCCCGCTGAACGGCACGACGCCGCTGCACCTCGAATTGGAGGCGGAGATCGCCGAGTGGATGGGCAGCGAGGACGCGCTGGTGTTCACCACCGGGCACCAGGCCAACCTCGGCACGCTCGGCACGATCCTCGGCGTGGGCGACACCGTGATCGCCGACTCCGGCGACCACGCCTCGATCCTCGACGGCTGTCTGCTCTCGCGCGCCAAGCTGCGCCCCTTCCGCCACAACCGGTTGGAGAAGCTGGAGAAGATGCTCCACCGCGCGGAGGGCGACGGCGGCGGCGTCCTCGTGGTCGTCGACGGCGTGTTCTCGATGGAGGGCGACATCGCCCCACTGAGCGAGATCTGCGAGCTGTGCGAACACCACGGCGCGCGGCTGATGGTGGACGAGGCCCACGGCGCCGGGGTGCTGGGCGCGCGCGGCGCCGGCACCGCCGAGCTGCTGGGATTGGAGGAGCGGGTGGACCTGAGAGTGGGCACCTTCTCGAAGTCGCTGGCCTCCTGCGGCGGCTTCGTGGCGGGGCCGGCCGACGTGCTGGAGTACCTGCGCTACTACTCGCGCGCCTTCATCTTCACCGCCTCCGCGGTGCCCGCCGCGCTCGGCGCCGCGCTGGCCGCGCTGCGCGTGCTGCGCTCCCCCGACGGCGAAGCACTGCTGGCGAGGGTGCTCGAGAACGCCTGGCGGTTGCGCGACGGCCTGGAGCAGCTGGGCTTCGCGGTGGTAGCCCCGCAGCCGCTGCCGGCGCGCCCCAGCGTGATGGGCGCGCAGACGCCCGACTCATCGGCCACGCACGCCGCGCTGGGCCGGCACGCCGCTGGCGGAGCGCTCCACCCGGCGGGCGCCGCACCCGGCGTGCGGCTCGACCCGAGCGGCGCCCCGATGATCGTGACGCCGATCGTGCCAGTCCTCGTGGGCGACGACTGGAAGGCGGCATTGCTGTGGCGGGCGCTGTACGACGAGGGCGTGTTCGTCAACACCGCGCTGCACCCGGCGGTGCCCCCCGGAGGGGCGCTGCTGCGCACCAGCGTGATGGCCACCCACGACGAGGCGGTGATCGATCGTGCGCTCGACGCCTTCGCGCGGGTCAAGCGCAGCTTCGAGGCCGAGCACGGTCCGCTGCCCGGACCGAGCGCAGCAGCGTCCCCGGCCCGGCCGACCGCGAGCGACACCCGCTGAGCACGACCCACCCGCGAACGGCTTCGCATGATCCTCACGGAGTCAGTGAGGAAAGAAAAAGGTCGCTTTTAGCGGACGATCTGTCTTAAAAGTATTGACCGGGAGGTCAAGCTGGCGTAGCTTGATGGAGCGCTTTGCTTCAACGCTCGGAACTCGCGCCATAGTCATCGGTAGAGGGGTACCGAGGGCAGGTGGGATGTCCGATGGGTGAGCGATGAGCGATCGTTGCGGGCGCGCTACTCGTCAAAAATCAAGCAAGTATGTTGTGCCCCGCGGTGGACTCCCGCGGCGCGCACAACGGGGAGTGAGACCAAATGAGCGCGACAGCGACGCTGGCCCCTGCCGGTCCTCAATACATGCGCGCCCTCGAACGCGCCAACAAGGTGCGCCTCGCCCGCGCCGACCTCAAGCGACGTATCGCCACCGGCGAGCTACCGGCCGCCGAGGTAATCGTGGAGTGCCCCTGGGAGGCGCAGAGCATGACGATCGCCGACCTGCTGATGAGCCAACGCCGCTGGGGCGAGAGCCGCTGCCGCAAGCTGCTGGCGCAGCTGCAGATCTCTGAAGCCAAGACCCTCGCGTCGCTCACCGAGCGTCAAAGACAGACACTCGCCACGGTGTGCCGCGCGCAATGAGCGCGCGGCCACGGTAACGGACAGCCGGAGGAGAGCTTCACATGCCACCACCCGGCGAGCATGCCGATCAGGCCAAGGCGGGGACGCACCTGCCACACGCCGCAGCCACCTTCGCCGAGGTCGGCGACGCGTAGGCGCACAAACCTGTAGCGGCCTGGTTCCAGCTGCATCCGCTCCAGCAGATCGCGCGAGCGCAGCTCCAGCGCCGCGCGCTCACGGGCCTGTGACTGCGCGTGGCGCAGACACATCACCAGCCGGTCGCGTTCGCGCTCCAGCTCGGCAAGCGAGAGCAGCCGTGGGCCGGAGCACTTGGGTGCGACGAAAGGCGCCGGGGAGATGTGGGGAAAGCCGCGCGCGACGATCCCCGACAGATCCCCCTCCAGCTTGGCCACCTGTGCGCGAAGCGACTCGCGGGCGGCGCGCTCGGCCGTGGATCGCTCCTCGATCCCCGGAGAGGTGAGCGGTGTCTCGCGATCAATCGTGAGCTGCTCGGTTGCAACCATTCTCCTCTACTCCTCCTCGGCTCTTGCCCTTGGGGCATTCTACCAGCGCGGGGCGACCATTCGCCAGAGTTGTGGTGGTGCATCGCGCCGCTACCACGGTCCTTCAAGCATCGCGCTGCACATCCACAACGCCTCCTCCACGTGCAGCGAGGGCACACCGGGAACCTGCAGTGTGAACAGCGCGACCTCGCCCGAGCTCGCGCCGGCGGCGTGGCCGGGGGCAATCTCGCCGAACAGCACCGCCACCGCGCAGCGGGCGTCGGCCACCACCAGACGGCCGGCGGGCAGCAGGGGCGCATTGGACGCTCGGGCGGGCGCTCCAAATCGCTCGCCCTCGCGGCTGGAGCGAATCCCCAGCGGCGCTTGAACGGTGGGAGCGTCGAACGCCCACACCGGCACACCGGTGTCGACCAGCGTGATCAAAAGCGCATCGGCGAGCAGGTGGTGGGAGTGGAAGCCGCCCTGCATCATCCGCGCGAACATCGCCTCCTCGACCGGCGTGCGCGCGACGTCGGGGTCGAGGCCGATGTGCCTGAAGAAGACGCGATAGGCGGCGGGCACCGGGCGCTGGCGCAAGCCGACCGCGTGCGCCCCTCCCCAGCGGTTGGAGAGCGCCGCCAAACGCCGCTTCACCGTCGGCGGTGAGCTCCGGCGCAGGCGCGCCACGGAGGAGCGAATGTGGATCAGATGCAAGCCGGGCAGCTCTTCGGAGACCTCGGAATCGCACCAGCCCCGGGTGGGCTCGGGCCGCCCGGTCTCATGATCGCCGGAGGCAGACGGCTGGGGCAGCCCGGTCTCATGATCGCCGAAGGCAGACGGCTGGGGCCGCTGGGCACCATGGTCGCCGAAGGCGGACGGGGGGGGCCTCATTGCGACGGCCTCCACCCGCGCGCGACGGATTCCGCCACCAGTTCACCGACGCGCCTGCGCAGCAGGGCGGACGAGGGAGTGGTGAGCAGCGCCTTGCTCTGCACGACCCCACCAGGGTAGGCGAACGTGATTTGGGGACAGCTGGCCATCGCATACAGCCCGGGCAAGACCCCTTCGCTGTCGATCCCCACGGGGAAGGTGAGGCCGCGGGAGCGCACCAGTTGGCGCAACGAGGAGCGTTCGCCTTTGAGCGCGACGGCGGCGAAGCGGACGCCGGAGAAGCGACCACCCGCCCGCACCAGCGTCTGCATCTCACCGAGCACCCCGTCGCAGGCGGAGCCTTCGATGAACAGCGCCAGCACCACGGGGCCCTGCTCGTAGAGCTGGCAGATGTTGAGGATCTGAGGGCCCCTCACCGTGCAGGCGGCGTGCTTGGCGGGACCCTCGTTGGGATGCGCCGCGACGTTGACCGAGCCCTGCAGGTCGCCGGTGGCGAGCGGCGCGGCGAAGGGCGGCATCTGCTTCCCGGGCGCGATGCCCGCCAGGCCCTTGGAGGGGGTGACGATCGTGTTGATGGTGATCAGGATCAGGATGACGATCGCCAGCACCCCCACCCACCGGCCCCCGTGCGAGCCGGCGAACGGGCCGCCGCGTCGCTCGGAAGCACTCGACCAGCTGAGCCGTGACGGTCGCTCAGGCGGGCTCATGGCGCGGGCGCCGAGGGGGGCGCAATCGCTGGCGGCCGGCCCGCGAGACGATGCCACGCCACCCCAAGCCACCCGGCTCGGCGAGCAGCAAAGCCGCGGGCAGCGCGACCAGCACGCCGACGAGCGAGACGCTGAGATCGATCAGGGTGACGATGCCGAAGTCGCGGAGCATCGCGATGTCGGAGAGCACCAAAACGCCGAAGCCGGCGATCGCGGTGACGCCGGAGGCCGCGACGGCGGCGCCGGTGCGCGCGTAGGTGAGGCGCAGCGCCTCGGGCAGCGCCAGCCCGGATGCCCGCTCCGCGCACAGGCGCTCGGAGAGGAGCACGCTGAACTCGGTGGAGATCGCGATCACCAGCGCGGAGAGCGTGACCGACATCGGGTTGAGGGGCACCCTGATCGCGAACACCACGAGCGCCGACCACCCCGTGGCGAGCAGCACCGGCAGCAAAGGCGCCAGCGCCCGTCGCCGGTCGCCGCGGAAGGCGATCAACAGCACCAGCGCCGCAGCGACGATCCCCAAGAGCAGCGTCAAAACGCGCCGCCACGGCGAAGCCACGAGCGCGCCCGACTGCGCGGCGAGCACGGGCAGGCCGACCAGCTGAACGCTCACCCCGGGCGGCGGGTGCAGCGCGGCGCGCATCGCTTCGATCACGCGCTGCTGTTCGGCGAGCGGCATCAGGCGAATGCCGAACGCGAGCGTGGCGGCACGCCGGTTGGCGGTGATGGTGTTCTGCGAGAAGTAGGCTGGGATCGCACGCAACAGACCGCTCACCTCGGCCGGGGTGAGCTTGGAGGCGGTCGGCGAGGATGTGGCATGGGTGGAGGATTTGGAGGGGGATTTTTTGGAGGAGGGGGAGGTTGCTGTCGCGGCAGCCCCGGCGGAGCCGCTGGCAGAGGCGCTCGTCCCGAGAGCTCCCCCTTCGAACAGGGTTGGCAGCGAGAAGGCCGGGCAGAGTCGCGCGCGGCCGCAGCCGCGAGTGGGGCTGTAGCCGAAGCGCCGCAGCACCGCGCTCTGGTAGGAGCTCATCCATTCGATCGTCTTCGGCGTCGCCACGTTCTTGCCGGACACCATCAGGTCGATTTCCCCACCGACCCCTGAGGCGGCCTCGAGCGCGTCGAGAGCGCGCAGCGAAGCCAGGCTCTGGGGCACCAGCTTTTCGAGGTTGGTTTCGACGTGTGTCTGCGTGTCGAGCGCCCAGCCGAGCACGGCGAAAGCGAGGCCGACGGCGATCACGCGGCCGGGGTTGCGCACGGCGTAGCCGAGCGCGGCGCGGGAGAGCAGGCGCGTGAGCGGGTTGTCGCGCACCAGCTCCTGCGCCCCACGCCAGGAGGAGGCCAACCACACGCCGAAGGGGCCAGAGCGAGGACGCCACCCACCCCCGCGCGCAGGGCCCCCGGCGGGCACAGCCCTCCCCGTGAGCGCCAGCACGGCCGACCCGGCGGTGAGCGCACAGAGCAGGGCGATCCCGATGCCCACGACCAGCAGCACCGCGAAGCCCCTCACGGTGGGCACCGGCGAGAGCATCATCACCAGCAGCGCAGCGGAGCCGGCGGCGGCAGCGGCGAGGATCGTGGGTCCCGCGGCCGCGGCGGCCTGCCGGATCGCGGTGGGGGCATCGGGCGCGCCGGCCGCGCGGGCCTCCTGCACACGCGACTGGAACTGGATCGCGTAATCGACGGCCAGCCCCACCAGCACCGGCAGCACCGCGACCTGGGCGACCGTGAGGGAGGCGCCGACGGCCGCGAGCGCCCCGAAGGTGAGCGCCACGGCGAGCACGGCGACCGCCAGCGGCAGCATCCGCGGGCGCCCGCGGAAGACGAGGCTGAGCGCGGCCGCCATCGCGAGCAGCACCGCCACCAGCAGCAGCTCGATCGAGCTGGCGATCGAGCTGGTGAGCTCGTCGACGATCACCGGCTGACCGGTGAGCAGGTAGTGCTCACCGTGCTGCAGCCGCCACTGCGGCATCGCCAGCGCGCGGCGGATCACCGCGATCGTGCGGGTGCGCTGGGCTTCGCTCAATCCCGCCTTCATCCGCACCGAGATCAGCGCCGCTTCACGGCCGGGGAAGAGGTAGGCGAAGCGCTGCTTGGGGGTGCCCGGCAGCTTCGCGGTGTTGTCGAACGCGAGCGTGTAGACGAAGCTCGGGTCGTTGAGCGTGGGGGGCGCGCTGATCCCGTACTGGGCTCCCAGCAGCTCCAGCTGCTGGGCGTAGCGTTCGCGCGTGATCTTGCCGGCTTCTTCGGCGAGCGTGTTGGCTTCGGCGCCAGCGCGACCCTGCGCGAGCGCGAGGCGGCGGACGGCGTGTTCGTTCTGCGTGGCCTCGCGCTCGGCCTGATTGCCCTGTGTGGTGAGCAGCCCGTCGATCTGTTCGACGGCCTCGTTGACGAACGTGCCGGGGCCGATCACGACCTTCACGGTGCCCAGGCGGTCGAGCTGGGCGCAGGGACCGTTGATGCCTCCCTCGTGCGGCAGCCCGGCGGCGGGGACCTTGCCCGCGAGGCAGCCCTCGAGACCGAGCAAGCGGTCGATGTCGGCGCTCAGCAGCATGTCCTCCAGATTGCCCTGCACCAGCACGTCGACCGGCTCTTCCCCGAACGAGCGGTAGTAGCTCTGCGTGGCGCGGTAGCCCGTGGAAGAGCGCCCGACGAACGTGTCGGTCGCGGCACTCGGACGCAGGCCCACCGCCAGCGCGGCGCCGCCCAGCCCGAGCAGGCCCATCACCACCACGACCAGCAGCGGTCGCCGGGCGGCGCCACCAGCTAGGGCGGATAGCAGTCGCGCGACGCTCACAAGAAGAGGCTAGCCCGACCCGAGCACCACGCCGCCGGTTACTCCATCCCCAGCGGGCCGGCCGATTCGCCGGAGAGGAACTGGCGCACGAACGGGTTTTCCGAGGCGAACAGCTCGGCGGCGGGGCCCGATTCGACGATCCGCCCGCGCCACAGGATCGAGATGTGCTCGGCGACGCGGCGCGCGGAGAGGATGTCGTGGGTGATCACCACGTAGGTGCCACCGTTCTCGGCGTGGACTTCCTTGATCAACTCGCACAGGAGCGCGGTGCGCACCGGGTCCAGGCCCGAGTCGGGCTCGTCGAACAGCACGATCTCAGGGTCGAGCACGAGCGCACGGGCGAACCCGGCGCGCTTGCGCATCCCGCCCGAGAGCTCGTTGGGCATCTTCTCGTTGGCGTCGCCGAGGCCGACCTCGCTCAGGCGGCGGTTGACGATCTCTGCGATCTCCTCCTCGCCCTTCTCGGTGTGCTGGCGCAGCGGGAAGGCGACGTTGTCGTAGAGGTTGAGCGACCCAAACAGCGCGCCGTCCTGGAACAGCACGCCGAACTTCTTGCGCAGCTCGAACAGGTCGTCGTCGGCGAGCGAGGGGATCGACTGCCCGGCGACGATCACGTCGCCCTGGTCGGGGTAGAGCAGGCCGACGATGTGCTTGATGCACACCGACTTGCCGGTGCCCGACGGCCCGAGGATCATCGATACCTGGCCCTCAGGAATCCCGAGGTTGAGCCCGCGCAGCACGCGGTTGGCGCCGAACGCCTTGTGCACGTCGATGAACTCGATCGCGTCGGGCGCGTCGCTGGGGCGGCTGGAGCCGGTGTGGTACTGAAAGTCCTCCGCCTCGGTCTCCGTCGCGGTGTCGCGCTCGCTCGCCACCTCAGCCTCCGATCGGCGCCCGGGGGTTGGCCCCCCAGAAGATCTGGGTCCCGAGCATTCCAATGATGTGAACGAGTACGATA
>Ga0187855_10002328_pt1 | contig 14467 bp, 15 predicted proteins | sample June2016WEW_8_10_2_FD_132969 | JGI IMG/M metagenome (GOLD analysis project Ga0187855, IMG submission 132969) | Peatland microbial communities from SPRUCE experiment site at the Marcell Experimental Forest, Minnesota, USA - June2016WEW_8_10 | ecosystem: Environmental > Terrestrial > Soil >...
CCCTCGCCGCGCTCGACGATCAGGAACGAGATCCCATGATGCCCGCCCTCCGCGGTCGTCTTCACCGCGGTGACGAGGAAGTGCGCGCGCACGCCATTGGTGATGTAGGTCTTCTCGCCGTTGACCAACCACCCGCCGTCCACCGGGGTGGCGAGCGTGCGCAGCGCGGCCACGTCAGAGCCGGCGCCGGGCTCGGTGATCGCGAGCGCCCCGATCTTCTCCCCCCGGATCGCGGGAGCGAGGTAGCGCTGCTTCTGCTCCTCGCCGCCGAACTTCCAGATCGGGGGCGTGGCGATGTTGACGTGCGCCCCGATCCCCGCCGCGGTGCCGCCCGAGCCGGTGCGCGTGAGCTCCTCGATCAGGATCGCATCGTGCAGGTAATCCCCGCCCTGGCCGCCGTACTCCTCCGGGTACTTGAGCCCGAGGAAGCCGTGCGCGGCGAGCTTCGGAAAGACCTCGTCGGGAAACCATTCCGCCCGCTCCCACTCCTGCGCATGGGGCGCCAACTCGCGCTCGACAAAGCGCCGGATCGACTCGCGCAGCTCCTCGTGCTCGTCGGTGAAGGGCGGGTCGGGCGGGGTCATGATGGCGTTTGGGGCAATCGAGCTGGGTCAGGGGCGGGATAGAGCATAGGTGTGGTCATCGCATCTGGTGGCGATGAAAGGTTCGACCCCACGGTCCGTTCACCACGATTGTCGTGGGACCGGGTTGAACGATTGTGCCCGGCTTCTCGTTGGTTTCTATATAGAGAGCGCTCACGGCAGCAAAAAACGCCAAGGCGATGTACAACGAAAGAAAGACCTTCAGCCGTCCTATGGATCTGATCGGCCACAGCCGCGGCCGGGCATCGGGAGCGACTGGTCGCGCGGAGTACGCTCTCAAATCACCGCGAAAGTTGTCCAGGCTGTCCGGCGATCGGATCGAGCGCGCAAGCAGGCGGCGATAGTTGGCCGACAAGGATTCGAGTACTGGAATCCGCTGTTCCACACCCGTGTACAGCCGGGAGTAGTAGTAGTCCGCCCAAAGGACGACGACTGTCAGGGCGACCGCGAAGTAATCAGGGAGCGCCACGAAGCTGGTGTAGCTGACAGCCACCAATGCGGCGCCCGCAGTCAGATATAGGCCGCGGATCGCCAGTGCCGTACGCTGATGCTCATTGATCGCCGCCTCGTGGCGCTCGAGATCGACCTCCACGAGGCGAACGAACTCCATTGCATCTGCGCCGAGGGCGTCCGCTGCGTCAGTAGCTGGTTTCGATGACATTCGAGTAACGTTTCCAAACTGCGTCAACGTCGTTGGCGAGTGTGCGATCATTCTCGTCACCAGTCGCCCGCAACCATCGCTCCACTGTGTCGAGCCAGCTTGGGAACGCGTCACGGTGGAATGACACGTAATCCTCGTCTTCTTCGGAGTAGCCAAAGTCCATCGAGCCGTGGAACAGGTCGCTGAGTTCCTCGAATAGGGCTGCGAGTTCGTTGGTCTCACTTAGCCCGTCGTCGGGGGTTGCTCCCATTTCGACCCTCACTAGTTGTCGCGACACCTTACGCTTGTCCTTGTAAGAGAACCCTCGGATACGTATATTGAAGCTTTCAGGCAAGAAGACTTCGTAGAACACGCTCAAGAACCGAATGAGCATCGAAACGCGTCGCAAGTGGGTGGCCCGCTCGCTGTCGTCAGTGGCTTCGATCTCCGTAATAAAAGCCCTGACTCGCGGCAGGTATTCCGCCACGACCTCGCGCGCAGTCATCCTGTCAATGCAGTTAGCAATCGATAAACCGCGGCTGCAGCGGCCTCGACATTGTCAGGGTCCTTTGACTGGCTATCGGGGCTCCGTGCTGCGTGCCAATGCTGCTCAAGATCGTCAACACGTTTGCGGTCTGTGGCCGAGAGAGACGCATGAGCATAGGCATGGCTTAGGGCACGATGACGGTTGAACTCGTTGTAGCCACGGCCCGCACAGAGGAGCATCGCGCCCTGCTTGCCAAGTGCGTACAACTCAGCGGCGGCTGCGTGAGGGTTCAGGTCCAATCCGCGCGGCTGATCCATGAGGTCATGAAAACGACGCAACGTCGATGCCCCGAGCCGAGTGACGACTTGCCGATCGAGTGGCTTTATGTTCCGCAGTACTCGCGCCACGACGCCGGTCTGGTCACGAAAAGTAATGGCTTCTGATGCCAGATGTATCGCGAAGAGTGGACTACGTGTAGGGAGCGCCGCGAGCCGCGTGGGTGTGTAGAAGGTCATGGTCACAGTTGTCGGCAGCGAATCATCGAGATCATCCGGCATGGTGTCATCATGCACGACTAGGACATCGATGTCGCTTCTAGGGCCAGCCTCACGGCGCGCGACGGAACCGAAGACGGCGACTGCGTCGACGCGGGCGTCCTGCTCAACGCACCGGATCAATTCGCGCGTCTCCGTGAGCCCTGGTCCGGTTGGTCGAGTGGCGAGGCTGCTCATGCGGTAAGGGTAGTGGCGCAGAAGGACGTCATCAGGGACGATGTCTGCGCCTGACGGCCATCAGCTACCCAAGCCGGATACCGACGCACATCAGGGATACCCGTTATAAGAAATGTGGATGTAGTTCCAGGTGGTGCATGCACCACCTGGCCGGACGGCGCATGCGCCGTCCGGGGGAGCCGCACATGTGCGGCTCCCGCCCTTGCCACATGTGGCAAGGGCCACAGCAACACCATCAGAGCCCGTACGAGCGCTCGCTTATTCCCGCCCGACCGCCCCGGTGGGGACGACGATCATAGCCCGTACGAACGTCCAATAACCTCGAGCATGATCTCGTCGGTGCCCGCGCCGATGCGGTTGAGGCGCAGGTCGCGCCACGCCCGCTCGATCCCGTACTCGCGCATGTAGCCGGCGCCGCCGTGGATCTGCAGGCACTCGTCTGCCACCTCGCAGGCGATCCGGGAGGCGTACAGCTTCGCCATCGAGATCTCGCGCACCGGGTAGTCGCCGTTCTGCTGGCGCCACGCGGTCATGTACACCATCTGACGGGCCGTCTCGATCTTGGTCGCCATCTCTGCGAACTTGTGGCGGATCACCTGGAAGTTGCCGATCGCGCGGCCGAAGGCGGTGCGCTCTTTGGCGTACTCCAGCGTCCGCTCGAAGCAGCGCTGCGCGCCCGCCACGCTGCCCGCGGCGCCGATCAAACGCTCGCCCTGGAGCTCCCACATGATGTGGTAGAAGCCCCTGCCAATCTGGCCGAGCACGGCAGACTCGGGCACGCGCACGTCCTGGAAGGCCAGCAGCGCCGTGTCGGAGGCGTGCATCCCCATCTTCTTCAGCTTCTTCTCGCGGATCACCCCGGGCGAATCCATCGGCACGAGGAACAGCGTGAAGCCGTCATACCCGGCGTCGGCGTCGGTCTTGGTCACCAGCACGATCACGTGCGCGCGGTGGCCGTTGGTGATGTACGTCTTGGAGCCGTTGATCACGTATTCGTCGCCGTCTTTGACGGCACGCGTCTTGATCCCTTTGACGTCGCTGCCGGCGTCGGGCTCGGTGATGCCGAGGCAGAGGATCTTCTGCCCTTCGATCGCCGGCTGTGCCCATTCACGCTTCTGCTCGTCGGTGCCGAACGCGAGGATCGGGGGCATCGCCATGTCGGTCTGCACCGCCACCCCCATCGCGAGGCCGCCGGAGTTGGCGTGGCCGATCTCCTCCGCCAGCACCAGCGCGCTGTAGTAGTCCCCGCCCTGCCCGCCCCACTCCTCTGGCTTGTCGAGGCCGAGGAAGCCCAGCTCGCCCATGCGCGCGAAGACAGAGTCGGGGAACGTCGTCTCCTCCCATTCCTCCGCATGCGGCGCCAGCTCTTTGATCGCGAAGTTCCTGATCGACTCGCGTAGCTGCTCGTGCTCGTCGGTGAACAGGAAGTGCTTGCGCTTGGCTGCGAAGTCCGGCTTCAATACGGGCTCGGCGGTGGCGGCCATCGGTGGGGCTCCTTGTCTGGTGGGTCGCGCGGGACGCGGCGCGGTTCGTCGTGATCGCTTGTGCTCGCAGAAACTAGCGCTTCAGCCAGGAAAAGGAAAGCGGGTCGGGAAGGGGCCGAGCGTGCCGTCCCAAGCCGTGAGTAGCGTGCAGACAATGAGCTTCGCACGTCACCGCAGCGCTGACGCGCAGACGGTAAAATCGCGCCATGCCGACGCTGATTCTCGATCCGCTCCCGGTGGAGATCGATGAGCTGCTGTATCGCCGGAAACGGCTCGATCTCGATCGCGCCGACGAGATGTGGGACGGGGTGCTGCATGTGAACCCCACCCCGCACGGTCGCCACGGTCGCGTACTGCAGCAGATCACTGCGCTGCTCGATGGTCCCTCCCGGACCGCGGGGCTGCTGCCCCTGGCGGACTTCAATCTCGGGACCAAAGGCAACTACCGCGTGCCCGACAGCGGCATCCTTCGCCCTGGACCCGATCAGCTGTACTACCCCACCGCGGCGCTCGTCGTGGAGATTGTCTCCCCCAAGGACGAGAGCTGGGCCAAGCTCCCTTTCTACGCCGCCCACGATGTCGAAGAGGTCCTGATCGTCGATCCCAAGAAGCACGAGGTGCAATGGCTTGCGCTGCGCGGCGATCGCTACGAGCCGATCGAGCGAAGTGGGCTGATCGACCTCGGCGCCGAGCAGTTGGCCGAGCGGATCGAGTGGGAATAGCGCCCGATAGCCGATCCCAGCGGCCTGGCTGAGTAGCCAACCCAGTGTGCAGGCGCCACGCCGGCCGGTTACGATGCCGGTCGTGTCCGAGCAGCCCGACGCCGCCGACCAGTCCCAGTCCGCCCGGGAGGCGGCCTCCGAGGTCCCGCCCGCACCCGTCCTCTACGACCTTGCCGACGGCGTCGCCACGATCACGCTGAACGAGCCCGCCACCCGCAACGCGCTCTCGGCCGAGCTGCTGGGCGGGCTGATCGCCGCGTTCGAACATGCCCGGGACGATGCCGAGGCGCGCTGCGTGGTGCTGGCCTCATCGCACGAGAAGGTCTTCTCCTCCGGCGCCAACCTGGGCGGGTTCGCCGGCGACGTGCCGCTTGTGTACAAGCACTTCGCCAGCGAGCAGTTTGTCGGGCTGTTCAAGCTGATCTGCTCGTTCCCCAAGCCCGTGATCTGCGCGGCGCGCGGGCACGTGCTCGCCGGGGCGCTTGGGATCGCGCTGGCGTGCGATCTGATCGTCGCCTCCGAGGCTGCCACGTTCGGCACGCCGGAGATCAACGTGGGGGCCTTCCCCTTCATGATCATGGCGCTGATCTACCGCAACGTGCCGCGCAAGCGCGCCTCCGAGCTGTTGCTGCTCGGCGAGCGCTGGTCGGCGCAGGAGGCGCTGGCGGCGGGGATCGTCAACCGGGTCGTGCCGGCGGACGAGTTCGACGCGGCGGTCGCCGAGTGGGCCGCCAAGCTCGCCGCGAAGTCGCCGCTGATCATGCGCCTCGGCAAGGAGGCGATACGCCGCCAGATGGACATGCCGCTCGACGATGCGCTCGACTACCTGCGCGCGCAGCTGACGTTGGCGCTCTCCACGGAGGACATCGTCGAGGGCGTGACCGCGTTCTTCGAGAAGCGCGACCCCGTGTGGAAAGGACGATGATGAGCGACGTGCCGACCGAGACACCCACCTCCATGCTGCGCCCACTGGTCGAGGACCTCGAAGCGCGCCGCGCGCAGGCAATGCTGGGCGGCGGCGAGGAGAAGATCGCCAAGCAGCACGAGCGCGAAAAGCTCACCGCGCGCGAGCGGATCGCGCTGCTGATCGACCCCGGCACGTTCGTCGAGCTCGGCATCCACGGCCGCCCGCACTCCGCCCAGCGCGCGATGGACGGCGTGGATGCCCCGGCAGACGGCGTGATCACCGGCTACGGCAAGATCGACGGCCGCCTCGCCGCCGTGTGCGCGTACGACTTCACGGTGATGGCGGGCTCGATGGGGATGACCGGGGAGATCAAGGTGACGCGGTTGCGCGAGCTGGCGCTGACGAAGCGGATCCCGTTCGTGTGGCTGCTGGACTCCGCCGGTGCGCGCGTGCAGGAGGCCGCCGGCGCGATGTTCGCCGGATCGGGGCATCTCTTCCGCGAGGAGGTGATCATGAGCGGCGTTATCCCGCAGGTCGCCGCTTTGATGGGGCCGTGCGCGGCCGGCACCGCCTACATCCCCGGCCTCGCCGACTTCGTCCCGATGGTGAAGGGCCGCGGCTCGATGGCGCTCGCCGGCCCCCACCTGGTGAAAGCCGCCGTTGGGGAGGATGTCACCCAGGAGGAATTGGGCGGCGCGCGCGTGCACTGCCGCAAGTCGGGTGTGGGCGACATGGAAGTGGCCGACGACGAGGAGTGTGTCGCGCGGATCAAGGAGTACCTCTCCTACTTCCCCTCCAACTGCGAAGAGCGACCCCCCGTGCGGGTGGGCGGGGCGGGCGGGGCCGAAGCCGACCCGATCGACCGTGCCGAGGAGGCCCTGCTGGACATCCTCCCGGAGTCCAACCGCAAGCCGTACGACATGTATGACGTGATCAAGCTGATCGTCGACGACGGGGAGTACCTCGACATCAAGAGGCAGTGGGCGAAGACGATCATCACCTGCCTCGCGCGCTTCGGCGGGCGACCCGCCGGGATCGTCGCCAACCAGCCGCGCCAGCTCGGGGGGATCCTCGACAACGACTCCGCCGACAAGGCCGCGCGCTTTGTCAACCTCTGCAACGCCTTCGCGATCCCCCTGCTGTTCATCCAGGACGTCCCCGGCTTCATGGTCGGCACCAAAGTGGAGGCCGAAGGGATCATCCGCCACGGCGCCAAGATGCTGTACGCCGTCGCCAACGCCACCGTGCCGAAGATCACCGTCATCACCCGCAAGGCGTACGGCGCCGGCTACTACGTGATGAACGGCCGTGCCTACGAGCCCGACCTGATCGTCGCGTGGCCGAGCGCCGAGATCTCGGTGATGGGCGCCGAGGGCGTGGTCGAGATAGCGTTCCGCAAAGTCGTCGAGGAAGCCGATGACCCGGCGGCCAAGCGCGCCGAGCTGATCGAGGCGTTCCGCAAGCAGTTCGACGTGTACATCGCCGCCGGCAACGACCTGATCGATGACGTGATCGACCCGCGCGAGACGCGTTCGACGATCTGCCGGGCCTTGGAGATGTCCGCGAACAAGAAGGTCGAGCGGCCGTGGAAGCGACATGGAGTCGTGCCGGTATGACCCTGAGCCCGCATGGCGGCGCTGGATCTGCGTCCTCGATCGCTCATGTGCAGAGCACATTTCGCTCACTGCGTCCTTGCCCAGCTTGCCCTGCGAACTCAGGGTGGCGTAATGCATATTCGTATGGGTGTTCGCGATGAGCGTTGAGGATCCCGTCGTGATCACCTGCGCGATCTCCGGCGTGCTGGCCAACCGCGAGCAGTGCCCGGCGATCCCGTACACCCCCGCGGAGTACGCGGCCGAGGCGCGGCGGATCGTCGACGAGGGCGGCACGATGATCCACATCCACGCCCGCACCCACGACGGCGGGCCGAGCTTCGAGGTGGAGGACTACAAAGCGATCTCAGACGCGATCCGCGCCGAGGTGGGGAACGCCGCGATCGTCAACTTCTCCACCGGCGCGATGGGGGTGAGCGTGGAGAAGCGGGTGGCCTACCTGCGCGAGTGCCGCCCCGAGGTGGCGGCGCTGAACATGGGCTCGATGAACTACGCCAAGTACTCGCGCTCGCGCAAAGGCTTCGTCTTCAACATGGTGTTCGCCAACCCCTTCGAGGAGATCATCGAGCTGCTGGGCGCGATGCGCGAGCTGGGCATCAAACCGGAGCACGAGTGCTTCGACCTCGGCCACGTGGGCAGCCTGGAGCCGCTGATCGACATGGGCGTGCTGGAGATGCCGCTGCACGTGGACTGCATCATGGGGGTGCTCGGCGGGGTGCCTCCGGGCGCACGCAACCTCGCGGCGATGGTCGCCAACATCCCCGGGGTGGACACCTCAAATTTTCGGGCCCCTACCAGTGCCTCGAGTGGAGCCGAAGCGTCGGCACCGGGCGGCGTTGCGAAATCTCACTGGGCGGTGATCGGGATCGGCCGCCAGCAGTGGGAGCTGGCGGCCGCCGCGCTCACCCTCGGCGGCTCGATCAGGGTGGGCCTCGAGGACAACCTCTACCTCCCCGACGGCGAGATGGCGCGCTCCAACGGCGAGCTGATCGCCAAGGCGCGGCAGATGACCGAAGACATCGGCCGCCGCCCGGCGAGCGTGCAGGAGGCCCGCGGCCTTTTGAACATCCCGCAGCGCGATGGCTGACCTGCCGCTCACGGGCATTAGCGTGCTCGACCTCTCGCGCCTGCTGCCGGGCGGCTTCTGCTCGCTGCTGCTGGCGGATTTTGGCGCGGAGGTGCTGAAGGTGGAGGACACCGGGATGGGCGACTACATCCGCTGGTCGCCTCCATACGTGGAGGGCGCGGAGAACAGCGCCAAGTCTGCTCTCTTCCTCGCGCTCAACCGCAACAAGCGCTCGATCAGACTCGACCTCAAGAACGAGCAGGGACGAGAGGCGCTGCTGCGCTTGGTGGCAGAGCACGATGTGGTGCTGGAGTCCTTCCGTCCCGGCGTGCTCGACCGCCTCGGCGTCGGCTACGAGCGGATGCGCGAGGTCAACCCGGGGATCGTCTACTGCGCGATCTCAGGCTACGGCCAAACTGGCCCCAAGCGCGAGGCGTCGGGGCACGACATGAACTACCTCGGCCTCGTCGGCCTGCTCGGGCTCACGGGTGAGCGGGGCGGCCCGCCGGTGCAGGCGGCAGGCCAGATCGCCGACCTCGGCGGCGGCGCGTTGATGGCCGCGTTCGGGATCCTCGCGGCGCTGCGCGAGCGGGACGGGGCCCCCGCCCGCCCGGCGCCCCCTCGCCCGCCCGCCCGGCGATCTCCCGATGCCGTCGCGAGCGCTGGCGGCAAGCCCCCCGCGCTGGCCCGCACCGGCTCGGGCGAAGGCCAGCTGGTCGACGTCTCGATGGCCGACGGCGCGCTCTCGTGGCTGACCATGGTCGCGGCCGCCCACTTCGCCGACGGCAACACGCCCCACCGCGGCGAGCTGCTGCTGGCGGGCTCGGTGATCTGCTACCGCCCCTACGCGTGCGCCGATGGCTGGGTGACGCTCGGCGCGTTGGAGCCGAAGTTCTGGCAGGCGTGGTGCAAGGGCGTGGAGCGCGAGGAACTGATCGAGCGCCAGTTCGAAGCCCCCGGCTCCGACGCGCACGCGCAGGTGGTGGAGATCTTCAAGACGCGCACCCGCGCCCAATGGGAGCAGTTCGCGCGCGAACACGACTGCTGCCTGGAGCCGGTGCTGGAGCTCGACGAGGCGCTCGACTCCGAGCTGGTGCGCGCCCGCGAGATGGTTGTCAACCTCAAGCAGCCCGGCGTCGAGGGAGGGGTGCGCCAGCTCGGCGTGCCCGTAAAGCTGGAACGAACCCCCGGCACCCCCGACCGCCTGCCGGGCCCGGCGCTGGGTGAGCACACGGAGGAGGCGCTCGCCGCGGTCGGCTACTCCCCCGAGGAGATCGCCGCGCTGCTGGAGTCGGGCGCTGTTGCGGGCCCCGCCCACCCCGCCGCGGCGGGGCAGGGCGGGACGTTTCGGGCGTAGGGTCCGGCAGTCATCCTCGGCTGCGCAGTGCGGTTCGCAGATCATCGGTAAAAGCCTGTATGGTTGGGTCGGATCGTCCGGCTCGGTAGAAATCCATGGGCGCGATGATCTCCTCGGCCAACTCAGCCCCACCCTGAACCACGATCTGGCCCGCAGCTTCCAAGCTCTCTATCAACCACGTCTTCCAGAAGTGGCGGGCATCTGGTGTGCCGAGGGGGGGTTGGACGCCAAAGGTCTCGGCAAATGAGACCGGGTCCGATAGGAGCCATCGCTCGACGCACGGGTCCGGCGTCCCGATGACATAGAACGGGAACACTGCAGAATCGAGCACTGCCTCGATTTCGGCACGCCGAGCGGCTGGGCCGATGGCGTTTGCGTCGACAAGGATGACGAGCAGGTCGGGGGTACCAGAGCGATGGGAGATCCATGACTGGAATGCCTTCAGCTCCCGTTTGAGTCGTCCGATCCCGGCGCTGGCGGTTGCTGTGCGGATGGAGACCTCGATCTGGAGTTCCTCCGCGACCCGTCCCACCAGTGCACGAGCGCAACTCTCGCGAGCACTGTCCTCGCAGAACAGCTCCACTTGTCCTGTCATCTTCTCAGGAGTCCAGCCAGCCACGACGGAGGAGCGCTGCAACCTTGTCGTGGTCGTCAGGTTCGTTCAGAAGCTCATTTATCGCTTTGTCGGACCACAGGCTCGAGTCCTGCTCAAACCGCCGCACCACGCTCCGTTGCCCTTCCCGGCCGACGCTGAACAGGTCAATTGTGCCGCTGCTGTTGTCTCTTGCCCTGGTGAGCATTGCGGCGACGAAGTCTGGTGAGTGAGTCGTGACGACGATTTGGGCACCTCCGCGGCGTGCCAGAGATGTCAGTAGCTCGGCCACCCTGTCGAGGCGCTGGGGTTGCACGCCATTCTCGGGCTCCTCGAATGCGATCAGCCCACGCGTCGCAGTCACGGCGATCACGCACAGCGCGAGCACCCGCAGCGTGCCCTCGGAGATGACTCGCGAGGAGAACGTCGTCCCATCTTGCTCGATCTGGATATCGAGTGTTCCGCGCTTCGTGTCGAGGTCCACATCGAGACCGCTGACCGCCGGAATCACGGCCCGCAACGCGCGACGCACTGCGAAAAACTCCTGCTCTTTTCGGTCTTGAGACCGTAGAGAAAGGGCGCGAGGTGCTCGCCGCGCACGCCGATGTCGACCACCTCGCGTGGGGGTGCAGCTCTGCGCATTGCGGTCTGCGGGTCGAGGTAGTGCGTGCGCCAACTCGCCAGCTCGCTGCGCACCAGGTCAAACAACGGATAGGAGGCGCCAGAAAGGCGGGCGTCGGAGAGGTATGTGTGGTTGACACCCAGCGGCTCGTGCGGTGGTCTCCCGCCACCGCCGGATCGTCGTACGATCAGCTCATCGTCGACGGTTTCGATGCGCGGGTTGTGGATGGGCTTCCACCACTTTGTGAGCTGCGTCAGATGCTCATCAGCGAGGGAGAGGATGCCCGTATCGGGGTCGATTTCGACTTCCACGTGGTAGCGAGCTCGGACGATGTCGCGGCCGTTGCTGCTCGGCATTGCCAGGTCGGCCTCGATCGAGAACCGCGCGCTCGGTTTCTGGAGCAACTCGGGCAATCCACCTCGTGGAAGCGTGAAAGCCTCGGCCGGAAAGCCTCTGATTGGATCGCTCAGCGCATCTGCAAGCGTCCGCTGTGTGCCAGCGCGAGCGAGCATCTGCAGTGCGTCGAGGAGGTTGCTCTTGCCGGCGGCGTTGGGTCCGAAAAGCACCGCTAGGCGTGGGAGCTCGAACGCAACGTTGGTGAGTGACTTGAACCCGTTGACCGATATGCGCTTGAGCACCTACCTATGTTATGCGGAGGCCGCCGGCGGGACCTTCCAGCCCTACCACCGAGCGCGGTGGTGCTCCACCACGCCGACGCCTTGGGCCAGCTCGACACCGCCGGGGAGCGTGCCGCTGAAGGTCCCGAACGGCGCGCGGTAGTCGCTGCGCACCAGCAGCAGGCTCTCGCGGCGGCTGCGCTGTGCCTCGGCGGTGAAGCGCAGGTGGGTGGCCGCGTCGTCGTCGATGTCCCCGTGGGCTGAGTCGATCCGCGACAGGTCGGGCGCGAAATGGACGGCGGCCACCTCGCGCGGCTCACCCGCCACCCACATCGCGCGCTCGCTGCCCGCGGGGGGGTCGTTCACGCCCTCGACGAGATTGAACGCCACCGGCGTCCCCGCGGGGTCCACGCCGACGCCGGCAGCCCACCACCACTCGGTCACACGCGCGTGGTAGCCGGCCGTGTCGTCCACCACCGCCAGGGCCTCGATCACGCGTGGGGGGCCGCCGTCGAGGGCCACGGTGCCGCGCGCGGGTATCCCGGCCTGCTTGCGCGTCCAGACGTAGCCTCGGCCGTGGGGGCACAGTGCCTCGATACCAGCGTCTTCGGCCAGTTCGAAGTAGAGCGCCACGCTGCCGTCGCGCACGCGCAGCCGCCCCGGGATTGCCTTGCCACCGTCGCGTACATGGGTCCTGCCCGGGTCGATTCCCGCGCCCTCGCGCACGTGCCGGAGCCCCGGCCCGAGCTCCACCGCCCCCCGGCCGCCGAGCGTATGCGTGCGCTCACGCAGCCGGCGGTCCTTCCGCGAGAGGACCGCCCAGAATGCCTGGCGCGCCGGTCCCACCTGCACGATGGCCGCACACACCATCAGCTCCTCGCAGAAGATCCCCACGTAGCGCCAGCGCTTCAGGGGGCGCGTTCCACGGAAGAGGGGCATGTGGGCGGGCGGCACAGGCCCCGCCGGCGCTATGCTTGGGATCGTTGACTGACTAGTCAATCTATTCTGTGGGGAGACGCTCATGGAAGGGAGTGCGCTTTTGAGGGTCGCCGCGGTCCAGCTCAACTCCACGGCCGACAAGGCCGCGAACATGGCTGCCGCCGATCGCCTCACGCGCGCCGCGGCGGGGGATGGGGCGCGACTGATCGTACTCCCGGAGAAGTGGTCGGTGCTCGGGGCCGACGACGACCTGCGCGCGGGCGCCGAGACGCTCGAGGGGCCCGCCATCTCGTGGGCGCGGGCGATCGCACGGGAGCTTGCGATCGACCTCGTGGCCGGGTCGATCGTGGAGGCGCCGCGGGCTGAGCGAGGGGTCGCGGGCGGGAAGCTCGTCACCTCGGGGCACGCCGGTGGCGGGGGGCCTGCCGACACGTCGGTGCACGGCGATGCCGAGGGGAAGCTTGCCAACACCTCCGTGCACGTTGGCCCCGACGGGAAGCTTGCCAACACCTCCGTGCACGTTGGCCCCGAGGGGAAGCTTGCCAACACCTCCGTGCACGTTGGCCCCGACGGGGAACTGCGGGCGGTATACCGCAAGCTCCACATGTTCGACGTCGAGGTCGCCGGCCGCTCCTACCGCGAGTCGGCTGTCACCGAGCCTGGCGAGGAGGTCGTGTCAAGCGCCACCGCCGAGGGCGTGGAGCTGGGGATGTCGATCTGCTACGACCTGCGGTTCCCCGAGCTGTTCGGCGCGCTCGCGCTGCGCGGCGCCCGCGTGGTGGTGTTGCCCTCCGCCTTCACGCTGCCCACCACCCGCGACCACTGGGAGATCCTCGTGCGCGCGCGGGCGATCGAGAACGAGGTGTTCGTGATCGCCGCCAACCAGGTCGGCCTCCACCCCGGCGGTCACCACTCCGGGGGACGCTCGATGATCGTCGACCCATGGGGGGTGGTGCTCGCGCGCGCCGATGACCGTGAGGGCTTCGTCGCGGCCGACCTTGACCTCGACCGTCAGGCGGAGATCCGCGCCCAGCTGCCCGTCCTCGCCCACCGCCGCCCTCGGGTGTACGGCTCTCAGGTGGAGGCGCACGCGTGAGGTGGCCGGGGCAACCAGAGGGAGGCAAGTGGCTGATGGTGGCCAGGAAACCAGAGGGAGGCAAGTGGCTGAGGGTGGGCAGGAAACCAGAGGATTCCCGATGAGCGTCGCGCGTGCCAAGAACGGCCCCGACAAGCGGCGCATGATCCTCGATGCTGCCGTGCGCGTGTTCGCGCGCCAGGGCTTCCACGCCTGCCGGGTCTCCGACATCGCCGACGAGGCGGGGGTGGCGTATGGCCTCGTGTACCACTACTTCGCCTCCAAGGACGAGATTCTCGACACGCTGTTCCTGGAGCGCTGGAACGTGATGCTCGAGACGATTCGCGCGGTCGACGCGCAGGAGGAGCTGGGCGCGCGCGAGAAGCTGCACGAGATCGCCTCCTTCATCGTGGACTCCTACCGCCACGACCCCGACCTGATGAAGGTGATCATCGTCGAGGTCACCCGCGCGGCCAACTCCTTCGGCCAGACCCACCTCGCGCAGATCCGCCAGGCGTATGAGCTGATCGCCGAGATCGTCACCGCCGCGCAGGCGCAGGGCACCTTCAAGGCGGAGATCGACGCGCGCTTTGCCGCGATGTCCTTCTACGGGGCGATCGAGCAGATGCTCACCGGCTGGATCTTCGGGTTGTTGCCCTGCGAGGAGGATCAGTACGAGCGCGCCAAGTGGCTGGTGGTGGAGACCGTGTGCGGGGGCTTGGAGGCTTCGTCTTCCGTGCGGGATGGCTCGGAGGCTCCGTCTTCCGTGCGGGATGGCCTGGCGGCTCCATCTTCCGTGCGCGACGGGTTGGAGGAGGCTCCTTCCTCGGGCGATTCCCCGAGGGGGGATTCGAAGACGACCACCGTGGGCAATACACTCCCCGGATGATGGAGAACGAGATGGTCAAGCGTTTGGTGTGGTCGGGCATGCTCACCGCGTTCGGCGCCCTCGCGAGCGTCCTCGTGCAGCGCGCCGCCGGCGTGGTGTGGCGGCGGGTGTTCGACGAGGAGCC
>Ga0187855_10002332_pt1 | contig 14437 bp, 19 predicted proteins | sample June2016WEW_8_10_2_FD_132969 | JGI IMG/M metagenome (GOLD analysis project Ga0187855, IMG submission 132969) | Peatland microbial communities from SPRUCE experiment site at the Marcell Experimental Forest, Minnesota, USA - June2016WEW_8_10 | ecosystem: Environmental > Terrestrial > Soil >...
GCCGTGCGCACCACAAAGAGGTCGCCCAGGCTCTGGTCGAAGATTACTTCTGGAGAGACGCGGCTGTCAGAGCAGGAAAGAATGATCACATTGGGTGACTGCCCGGAAGCAAGTTTGCGGCGGAGCGGAACCAGTTCATAGGAGCGTGGTTTGCCGGCCACAAATCGTTGATTGCCGGCCATCAAATCAGCCCAGACCGCATCCGCAGACGGTATGGGATGACTTGCGGCAGGGTGCGCCGACTGCTGCGCGGGAGCGCCTGCTTGTTGTGCAAACCCTGAACCTAGGAACGAAATCAGAATGCTGAGATATATTAGCGTGCGTTTCACGGCTGGTTCCTCCAGAATGTCGAAAACGGTACCATCCCAACCCTACCTCGTCAACACTCCACATCAGAATCTTCTGACCGCGCGAGTCTCGCTGGTGGAACAAAGCGTAAGATTGCGCCCTTGCTCGAGTAATCGGGGTTCTCCAGGTGAGGGCCCCGCGCATCATCAGAAACATAATCGGGTTTATGATAGCAACCGGAGGCGAGAACTGACTTTCTTTCACCCGTTGGCAATTTTCAGAACTCGAGGTAATTGTAATGTGCAGGAATATCAAAACCCTTTTCAATTTCGATCCGCCCGTCACTCCGGAAGAGATTCAGGCCGCTTCGCTGCAGTTCGTAAGAAAGATCAGTGGTTTTAACAAACCATCGAACGCAAATGAGGCGGCGTTCCTGGCTGCTATCGATGAAGTAGCCGATGTAGCGACGCGCCTTCTCCATTCGCTCAAAACGAATGCTCCGGCGCGAAACCGCGAAGAGGAAGCGGCCAAAGCCAAAGCTCGCGCCGCTGAGAGATTCGGCGCTTGAATTTCCCCAGCCGTGTGTCTGAAGTATTTTAGTATGACGTTCTGCATGCTCCCTGCGAAAAAGCTCTCCGAAGCTGCGGCGGCACGATACTTTAAGTGCGAGAGGATTTTATGGAGCAGATTCAATCCCGGTTGCCGTGACCTTCGCAAATCTGGAGAGGGCAAAGAAATTCTAGATAGAAACGAGAAGCTCCCGATGCCACGAACGGGGTCAACGAGTTAATTGGTAGGCGCGGCAGGAATTGAACCTGCAACCCTCGGATTAGAAAGGCTGCGCCAGAAACCTTCACTCGCGGACCCCTATTATTTCCTTCGCACATGGGATGGTCTCCCATCATACTGGGTCAGGAAACTGGGAATAGGATACATAGTTCGGGCATAGATCGGGCATAGGGAAATCCGTGCCCCTAACCCCGTTTTATGGCGAGGATTCGATAATGCATTGCCCCCTACCGAGCATCTTACGATTCGCCTAGTTCGTGCCACGAGTCACGTGAAAAAAATTCCCACAAAAATGTTACTGTTCGCCTTTTGTTCGCGTCTAATTCGATAAAGCGTTTATTTTTCCTTCCCAGAGGGCCTCATAACATGCTGACAGTTCGACAGGCGCAAGACTTAATCGGCGTCGAGGCGGGGCAGCTATTGCTGCTTGCCTTGACACAACAAATCCCCTCTCACAAGGACCCGGATTCGCGGCTAATTCTCTTCGACCCGCACACCTTACTGGACTGGGCCCAAAACAATGGACGAACTTTTTTCACTCATCCGCCGACTCGCTAGCGATCGTTTCTACGGGTCATTAACACTCAAATTTGAATCTGGGCAGGTGGTGGTCCTGAAGAAGGAAGAAACCATCAAGCCCAAAGACTATCGAGACCATCGAGGCCAAACAATTGAGCAAAAACACAACTGAATCTGTTTTCCCATCCTTTCCTAAGGACATCATCCAAGGTGTAGCCCAGGACTTCGTCAATCTCTATTCGCCGATTCGTGAAACGCCAGAGGCCTTCCTCTGGCTTTCGTTTGTTACCTACCTCGGGAATGCAATCTCTCCTTTCGTCCGACTCGATTGTGCTTCTTCTGAACCTCGCTTTTATAGCGTTGTTATCGGAAAGAGTGGCCGAACTCGCAAGTCTGCCGGGAATAATGTGGCTCGGGATCTGTTCAGGCAGGTTAGAGCAAAAGATCAGAAGATCGTCGAGGGATTTGGATCAGCAGAGGGGATGCTGGTCATGCTGGGCGAGTCTGCGTCCCCAAGACCCGCCATTTTTCACTTGGACGAAATGAATATCCTGGCATCCAAGACAGACATAACAGGATCGGTTGGGATTGCGGGCCTCCACAAACTTTTCGAGGATCACGACTATGACCATCCTCTTGCGCAGCGCAATTACACCGTCAGGAATGCCTATCTCTCGTTGATTGGATCCAGCACGCTTGAGGACTTCACCAAAACGTGGAGCGCCAAACACAAGGACACGGGCTTCTTTAGCAGGCTACTGGTAGTGGCCGCCGACACGGATAGGCGCATTCACCGCCCGGCTGATCCCGATGGGGCCAAGCTCGCCAGCCTAGTCGAAGAGGTGAAACGGCTAGTGTCGTCTGCTACCGTGAGTCCCAAGGTTTTCAAGATGGATCAGGAGGCCGACGAGGCGTGGAAGATGTTCTACGACGATTTCGGGGATGGCCCGGAATGGAACCGCATCGACACCTAATGGGTTTCGGCTAATGGTGGTCCAAGCAGTTCTGCGGCACGATGAGACCGTGACTAAGGAGAACGTCCAACAGGTAATTGATTTCCTGCAATATGAGGTTGCGGTTCGAGAAGCCGTAAGCCCCGTTATCGCGGAGAACTCACAAGCCCAGATGGAGGAGTTGATTCGCAGACACTTGCCAGCGAGCCAAACCATGAGGAAGCGAGACCTTGCTCGTAAGACGAACTACCAACGGCTCGGAATCGAGATTTTTGAACGGGCAATTAGAAACATGATTAAGAACCAGGAGATCACGGAAAAGACGGAGGGAAAGTCAGTCCTCCTTACCAGAGCAAGTTTCAAAGATGACGAACCGCCAGTCGATAGTGGAACGTCGGAGGTTGGCATCGGGGATGTCGTCACCCCGAGTGAAGGCAGTCCCATCTCACAGAACCCCATTGAAAATGCGCCTTCGGAAGGAGATGTCGAGAATTGTCTTCATTTTGTGCCCGAGTCGTGCCCAAGTAAAGAAATGATTATGTAACTCTCTCTCTCTCTTTCTTAAGACGGAAGACAATCGCACAGACCCCCCTGGTTTCTCGCGGGTTTCAGGCGTCTTCACGTCGCGGAAGACACCGAAGGACACGGCGAGCAGCACTGCTTATCCCGCAAGAGAGGGCTGAAAAAGAGTTACAGATATCGTTGTCGATTGTGGACGTGTACCCGCATTTTCAATGGGGAGCGGGAGCCCAAGGCCTTTTTGCCATGCTCGGGGCGAGGCGAAAGCGAACCCGGAATAGAAAGGGATCAGATGCCACCTAAAACCCACAAAATGAGTTAGTTACCGGTCCAGTTCCCTCACCTACCTACACGCGGAGCCATTGCGAAAAGTGCAATACATTCAATAACTTAGGAGAAGTGTAGCCCAAGGATTGGGCAAGGCTGGCTGGAGTCGGGGAAGGCACGTAACGAACGTTTAGGTCAAACGACGATAATCCAACGACTCACGAAGGTGCGGGTTCAGCCGGCCTTGCCCGACGATATGAATCTTTCCCACTGGCGCATGAAATCAGGCGAGAAACACGTGCCTCCGAGCACTAGAGGTGGTACTGCTGGAACGCCCTGGGACGCCGCGCATAATCTGTCCACGAATTAAATCAGGTCTAACCCATCAAAAACGAGACTCAGAACCCCATCCAAGAGCGTGCTCGAAAGCAAATGGGCGGTGATGAAGCCGACTTTTTGGTCGTGGTTGCGCTCCCAAATGGCCTTGGCGAGTTCGATTCCGTTCGGGCCGGGATGCTCGATATCTGTCAATACGACATTGTAGGGACCCCGCTCCGCATAGAGTCGAAGCGCTTGATCCCCATCTTCCGCCTCGTCAATTTGGATGTTGGGGGAATACAACATCCTGAGCAGGTCTCTGATACCGTGCCTGAGGCTGGCGTGATCGTTAACTAGCAGAAGTTTCATCTGGGACAATCGAGCAGTTTGTCTGCCAATGTCTTTCACACTTCCTCGACATAAAACGGTGTTAGTTCCGAGGGCGCAAACTCTTTCATCTTGACCGCCGATCCCTATGGGGAGGAGAATTGCTGGCCTTCGACTGAGCGGGACTTCTCGCAGCAATGAGGGTTCAAATGAAAATACGATTCTCTGCCCATATAGCAATCGCAATAATCAGCCTTGGTCTTATCTGGAAAACCCCCGTTCAGGCTCAGACTTTCTCCGTGCTCTACGACTTTGGAACCGGCACCGGGGATCCGACCTCTCCGCAGTATCCTGGACTTATTGCGCAGGGCCGTGACGGTAACTTGTACAGCACGGGAACGGATGGCGGGACGAACGGCATGGGCGCGGTGTTCAGGATCACACCTGCGGGAAAGCTAAGCGTGTTGTACAGCTTCGATGGCACCCACGGGGCTAACCCTAACAGTGGGCTGACCCTTGGTACTGATGGGAATTTCTATGGCACGACAAAGGAAGGAGGCGCCTTTGATGCTGGAACTGTCTTCAAAATAACGCCGACAGGAAGCGTGACGGTGATGTACAGCTTCAGTGGCGGGAGCGACGGAGGGTATCCAGACGCGCCGCCGATCCAGGGTACCGACGGGAATTTTTACGGGACAACCACCCATGGCGGCACCATATTTGGAACGGTGTACAAGATCACACGCGTTGGGACACTCACGACACTCTACACGTTCGATGAGACACCACATGGATCCTTCCCTATTGCTCCGCTAGTTCAGGGAAGCGATGGCAGCTTTTACGGAATAACGGAAACTGGCGGAGGATCGGCTAGCGCTGGCGAGGTCTACAAGATCACGGCTACTGGAACACTCACAGTTTTGTATGACTTTGACGGCACGCATGGTTCAGCCCCCACAGGCCCTCTCATTCAGGGTAGTGATGGGAATTTCTACGGGACGACATGGAGCGGTGGCGGTTTCGGATATGGAGTTGCCTTCAAGATCACGCCTACTGGTGCTCTCACTGTCCTGCACAACATGAACGGAACCAGTGACGGGGGGTATCCCGAAGCCGGGCTAACGCAGGTAGCCGACGGCACATTGTACGGTGTGAATTCTGGGGGCGCATCCGACAAGAATTACGGAACGATGTTTAGAATTACCCTTAGAGGCACCTTCTCTGTTCTTCACGAGTTTGACTTCACAGCCGGTGCAATGCCATACCCCACACTTGTTCAACATACGAAGGGCATTCTGTACGGAGACACCTACCGTGGTGGTACGGGGAGTGGGTGCTTCGACAACTGTGGGACGTTCTACGGCTTGAACGCAGGCCTGAAACCATTCGTAAGTTTGGTGTCCACTTTGGGCAAGGTCGGGAAGACTATCGAGATTCTCGGCCAAGGGCTAATGGGAACATCTGGCGTTTCGTTCAACGGCGTTCCTGCTACCTTCAAGGTGGTTTCCAACACCTATCTGACTGCAGTGGTTCCCAAAGAAGCGACCACTGGCTTCGTGACCGTGACCACACCCAGCCGAAAGCTAACGAGCAACAAGAAATTCCGAGTTAATTGAGGAGCTGATTGTGAATCCTATTCCGCGACACGATGCTGAAAACTCATTCATTCCGACAACCTTGAATACAAAGAGCTAACGAAGGCCGCCTAATTATCTAAAGCCTTGGCCATTCTTTCGAGTTCCGTCGCTATCGCAAACTGCATGTTTTTGTCGCCTCCTGTTCCCAGTTAACCGTCGCATCTGGAAAATTAGGAGCCACCCGTTTATTCAGAGCTTCTCGCAACGAAATCACGTCCGCCGAGTATTTTTGCTGATATTGATATTCAGCTTCACCGAATAGGCCTGCCGAATCGTTTGGGTGTTGTCGGGCCATTCGTTCGTATTCTGCCCACATAGCGCGGATGCTATCAACAGCATTGATCGTCGCTGTATATAGATCAGGATTGGACATTCTTGAAAACCTGTTGCCCGGAATAACATAGTGGGGATTGTTTTCCTCTGCCATCGCGGGCGATGTTGGATTTTCCCTTACAAGTCGATTTGCTAGGCGATCCAGATAATCAGCACCCGCTGTGTACATGCTATCCGGCGGATTGCCGATGGCATCATTGAGTGCGTTTTGCGGTTCCGGTTTTATTTTTAGTCTATCTGTGGCTTCCTTCACAGCAAGACGAGCGTTGGGCACCATAGATTGTCCGGCCCATTTCATAAATTTTACGGATAGCATATCTCGTTCATTGAGCCGATTGTCCCAATTCTGTGACAACATCTCATGATTAAAATTCGCCTCAAATTGTCGAAATTCCTTGGCTAAACCGCGAAGAGAATGGGCCAATCTTGGATTGCTGACATCTGAAAGATTGTTGAAGTCCACAGCAGTCTTGTCCAATTCCCGCTGGAGTTCCTGCAAGCGTGCGGCATTGGGATCAGGCGCTGGCGCGGATGGGAGAGAGGGCGGTTGCGTGGTTAGTGCTTGCGATTTCGTTGCAGTAAAGTCAATTTTATCAGGGAGCACCTCCACGCGGTGAACTTTACTAAGGTCTGTCAATTTTTCCACGCTGATTCTAGCTAGCCACATATAACCGACAGACACTAACCCGCCGAGCGCGAAGGCAACTAGCCAAACCATAGGTGACTTCCTCTTTTCTGCGATTCCTCCGACATAAGACTTTAGCTTTTCTCGCTCAAGCACTATTTCCCAAGTAAGATGGGCTAGGATAGCCCATACTATCCAAGGAATGAACGTATCAACCAGTTCCGGTAGTTTCCACAATAACCAACCCACAAATATGCCCGCCAGAATCAATTCAACAATGAATATCCGAAGTTTTCGCATGGTCCGGCGCACACCTCAACATTAATCTCCGAGTTTTTCCCGCCAGGGAAAATAAACGGGAGATCATGCAGAAAAGTATACGATTTTGTATAGCGACTAGATAACGAATGCAATATGCTTTTAAAGAAATGGACGAGGCCGTAAGCGAGTGCTGGCGATTGTCGCTGCGATCCTGGCTGCCCGGAAGCTTGCCAACCTCGACCCGAGACAGGTCCAGCCCTAAACCTCGCCTTCGCCGAGGCGATTCGAAAAGGGGCGAGCGGGTATTTCAGAGGGTTGATTCTGAATGGCGGGGGAGCGAAAGCTAACGGTTACAATCCCACTCCTGCTGGGACACGCTTCGGGCCACATCTGTGAGGTCCACAAGGTCAGTGAAGTTTCAGTACTCGGCCCGAAAGTTTCATTACGCCTCATGGTAGTAGAGTGTCCTTGCTGTTGATTGTTGCAATAGGGGTGCGTCAACTGAATATTGTCCACATCTCCAGTGCCCTCGTGCTTCTTGTCAGTTATGTGGTCATACGACCTGGACTTGTTTGGTTCGAGTCTCCCATAACAGAGTGGACATTTCGGCGCAGTGGCAATTGCGGTCTTGATGATTATCGTGTTCTTCGTTTCGTCAGTTACAGCGGGAGTCGTCTGAATCGGTCGTACATCCACGATTCTTCCGGTTAGTCCGAGCTGAGCTATAACTTTCTCTACTTCGAGGGGAGCGCCTTTCACCGTTTCGGACACTAAGAAATCAAACATCTCCCTCACTTTGGGTATTCTTTGATTCTTGCCTAGATTCTGAAGAATAATGCCTATTAGAGATTTGTTCTCGATCAGGAACTCTTCTACTGAGGGGCGTGCTTTGGTGAACTTCTTAAAGAAGTATGCATCATTATTGCGTAACTTTTCCGCAATTAGGGCGACGATACCAAGAAATAGAAACTTGCTGTGCTTCCCCTTGTCGGTGTAGAAGTACACCGCTGTGTGAAGGCCGAGACTCCCGTCGGAACTCCCTGTGATGCGACTAACAACGTCTAGGGAGCGGTATAGAACTTCTACCGTGTCGTTCCCTGTGCTGTCGTCTGCGTACTTGTCGATGGGCTTGGCAACAGGTTCTCTATTGGCTGCGATAGTGAGTAGATCGACCAACAAAGCAAGTGCATCAATTGGAGACACGGAACCACCAAGCGGCACATCCATCGTTTTCAAGGGATCGTCCGACTCCGGCTCAAACAAAAGATCGTGTGGCTGCTTCCCCAACTTGACACTCTTTTCTCTAGCCGCTTCTGATGTGAACGATGACCAATATTTGTGACCACTACCGCCACGAAGAGTTAATCTGGCAGCTATGGCGATAGGTTTTCTACGGTTTTCAATCAGCATTCTCTCTGTATCGTCGAGCGGAGCACCCAACGAATTGATTTTGTAGAACGAGCTTTCTGCAACATCTGGGCTGCCCTTAACCCATTGAAGAATTAGTTTTCGCTTAAACAGAGTCTTGGCCCTCTTGCTCGCTAAGTCGCTATCTTGAGACTCAACGAGTTTGCACAAATCCGAATATCGTCCAACCTTGTTCTCTACTAAGTTGCGCGTGCGCTTCGCCATGCGCTTTTGTTCTTCAGATATTTCTTGCCCCTTGTAGAAATCAGTAGATATAGCCTTGTCTCCGTAATCATCTTCCATCCAGGCGCGCAAGGCGCTTATACGATGCCCTCCGTCTAACACGAAAATATAGGACGCTGAATCCCAGAAAATCAGAGAAGGGATTACCTCATTATCAAGAAAGCTAGCAACAAAACTAGCTATTTGATCGGGATTCCAATGATTTGTTTCTCGCTGGAAGTCTGGCTTGCGGAGAAGTTTGCGAATCGGGGAGGGGGAAATAGATAAGCGATAGGAAATTCGGTTATATGTTCGTCAGTCGTGTGCTGGTTGTCATCGATTGCAAAATCTTCGCGGGGAATCATTGCGTCCAGATTGACGCGATTAGCCATAGTCCGCGCCTCCGGGGGAAGGATCATCGTACACCCCCGTCACGGAGCGCACTACTCCGTCTGCATCCTCAGCCGCAGAATTCGACCTAACCCCGTTTTATGCGAGGGGAAGGACTGAAAAGTCAGCGTCGCTTACGACTGCCAACTCTCGCAAACTACCAACCTTGGGTAGGGCAATCCATCCCTCAACCCGTGCCTGCTGCATGAATCTCGGCGGTATTGGCTCGGTTATTTTGACTGCCCTGGCCCTGGCGACAAGGGAAGCGATGAGAGCGTCAAACACATCATCGCATTCTTCACAAGCTGAGCGTTGATCCGCAGACAAGCAAAGCCAGGGCTTCGTTTGCTGAAGAAAGGATTCGACCAGTTTGAGCCGAGTTTCACGACCTTTTATGTCCTTGTAGCCCCTCGAATCAAACCCCCATTGGCGGAGCGCAGCAGCAGGGTATACTTCGACGATCTTCCCGATTCCAGATCGATCCCGTCTCTCAGCCTCCGAGAAAGACAGCGCCGCCGCTCGCATTGCAGTCACCCCGATCCGGTCAGTTGAGACGCTCAGAGGCCAAAGGCCAGTTTTATCGTGAATGAAAAGATCAGTTTCTCGATACCGTAGCTCAAGTCGTTCTTTCTTAGGCCAACGTTTCAACGCATGATGTTCGGAGATCGCGTAAACGAAATCAACGGGCCAGCCAAGTGGAACGTCGATTCCAGCCTTGTCCACTCCGTGGATGAGTTCAAGGATTGTGGCATCGTCGAGATCACAGGCGACCTTGGAAACCTCAGCCGAGCCACCTTGCCAATGAATTAAGCATGCGGCGGTGTTTTCGGGCTGGGCTGCAAGATCAATTCCGAGCGTGTCCATTCAGAATCACCACTCTTCAATCCTCGCACGACAAGCTACCAAAGCATCACGAACCTCAAAAACTTGGCGATTTCGCTGCACTCTTCCGCTGTTTTCACAGCTCCGTCCCATACTGCGCCGCTTCGGCGAACTGCTTCAGCCAGGAGGACTCCAAGTTGTGGCTTACTCACGCTGATTTTGAAATGCTCTTCAAAAGCTCGAACAAACGGTTTCGATTGCGCCAACAAATCCGTGACGGTCAAAGAACTTAAACTATCTGCGGGAACATTTGTATATCTCCGCAAGTATTCATGGGCGGCGGTGTGCAGCAGTTCTGGCGGAAATGCTGCCTCGAAATCACGTTGAAAACGAAACCGGCTTTCTACGGAGCAGCCTGACAAGGCGAGTTTTTCTAAGAATGAATCGGTCTGGCCGTCAGAATCGTAACAAAGGTCAACCCTTACACCTTGCCTGTTTCTTTCCCGAATATAATGGACGAGGTTAGCAACCTGGGCTTTCCCTTCGTACACATAAAGCGAAAAATCGAAGTTGAGCAGATTTGAGTTATTTTGAATTGTACTGACAAAGTTGGCCTCGGTCTGCCCCTCGACCAGGACCACGCGTCGTTGCGCTAATTTCGGATCGATGTCGGCTAAGGCTTTTTGAAGTGCCTCTAAGGGCTCGATCAACTCGGATGCCCAAACGAACACGAGTGGCTTGTCAGCCCATTGCTGTGCGGAATCGTCTCTAGAGAAACGAGATTCCCAGACCTTAACCGCAAAGCTAAACTTGAGTACGCTCACGAGATACTTCAAAAAGTGCGGTTTCTTCTCAGCAGAGAGCGAAACGTAATAGGAGTGCGTGACCGAAACCAGTGTTTGTACAACGTGCGTGAGCTATGGTTTCGAACGCTGCTAGAACTGGGTCGAACCTATGGCTGGCGAAAAGGTGAACTGCTCCGTATGACGGTGAAGGAAGTTGACCTACTTGCGAGGACGTTGCGGCTGGAACCGGGTACGACGAAGAACAGGGATGGCCGTGAAGTCACGATGACCCAAGTCGTTTACCTGTTGCTGAGTCGATGTGTCGCTGGCAAACAGCCCGACGATTTCGTTCTTACCCGCGAGAATGGAACGCCAGTTCGGGACTTTCGCAAGACGTGGTGGAACTCCTGTGTCAGGGCCGGAATCGGACGGATGATCTGTTGTCGCTGCTCACAACCCGTGTCAGGCAAGAAATGTGAGGCTTGCGACTTGGACGATCTCAAGTATCAGGGATTGATTTTCCACGATCTTAGACGGACTGCAGCGAGGAATCTTCGTCGTGCTGGAGTGGCTGAGGGCGTAATACAGAAGATCGGTGGCTGGCGTACGCGCAGCGTGTTTGAGAGATACGCGATCGTGACTCAGACCGACATTGCCGATGCCATGACCAAACTGCAATCGAAGCAGAACGGGCATAGTTTCGGGCATAGTGACGTTCCATCAGGACCTCCCACAGAAGCTGTACCCGCCAATTAGCGAACGGGGTCAACGAGTTAATTGGTAGGCGCGGCAGGAATTGAACCTGCAACCCTCGGATTAGAAATCCGATGCTCTATCCATTTGAGCTACGCGCCCTTGTAAGGACACAATTCGCGGGATCAAAATAGGTCGACCGTCCGACCTGACCGCGAACCGTCACGGTGCGTCCTGATCCTCGATATTGTAGCGTTTAAAGCTGGACAGTGTCTTGCCGAGCAGGCTGCAGATCCGTCAAAGATTCTTCTCTCGCGTGGGGATTTCCTACAAAGCAAAACGGCTGACAGCATTGGTCAGGGCAAAACCTTTTTCGCGCCAACCCCGAATTCCTCCGTCCATCGAAAGCACTCGAGTGTAGCCCATTTTCTGAAGATTGTCGGCGGCCAGAGCAGAGCGAAATCCGCCGCCACAGTAGAGCACTATTGGCGTCTCCGGATCCGGCACACACTGTTCGACATCGCGCTCGATAATTCCTTTGCCCAGATGAATCGCGCCCGGAAGATGATCGGCCGCGTACTCACTTTCTTCACGCACGTCGATGAGCAGAAACTTATCGCCCCGGTCGAGTTTCGCTTTCACGTCGTCGATGGTCACCTCGTGAATACGCTTACGAGTGTCGTCGACGATCTTCAGAAAACGCGGGGAATGCTGATGAGTCATGAGTCCTCCATTCGTTCAATCTATTTTAGCGGAGGAACATTCTGGCGGGAGCGAACTACTGATTTGCCACGTGGGAAACCTCGGTGATCTCCGCTTCTGCGGGGACAATTGCGGCCCCCGAGGAGGCAAGCAGTCGTTGCAGATCGGCTTGCAGATTATCACGGTCTTCGGATCCAAGGTCGACAAATTCGAAGGGCTGAAGATAGCCTTGGGTTGCCCACATCGGAAAGAGCATGCGTGCCTTAGTACGCACCGTGCTTTCGCCAACGTGGAAGATGACTTCAACTTTGATCCCCTCATCCAGTGGCGTTTCCAGATACAGCAGCCCTCCCGTGACCGAAAGCTGGTGCAACCTGCCTCGAGTCTGCCGCCCGTTTTCGAGACACACCAGAGACAAGACGGTGCCCGCAAGTTTCACCCGCGGAGCTCGCGGTTTGGCGTTTGCTGTAGCGGCTCTGGCCATACTCTACGCTCAACTATTTCACTCCATGTGCAACAAAGGGGAGATTACGAAAGACCCGGCTTCTTCCTGGTGGGGCCATGCCTGCTAGATCCTTGAAAACAAAGGGCCCCCGCCGCAGAAAGATGGCCTTCGGAATTGAAACCCGAGCCCGGCTAATCTTGTTCCTCGGAGGCCCCAACACTTCAAAGAAAACGGCATAAACAAAAGCCAGTTTCAGATGTCTGTTCTCAGCTCTCAGTTTGTTCCTCAGCGCTTTCAGCGCTGCTACGGCTTGTCCCAGGCTCGCGCTCGCGGCCACCATCGATTCACGTTTTGGCAATAGGCTTCGTAATCTGATCCGAATTTCCCGCGCAGACTTGACTCTTCGTAAAAGACCACGAATAAATGTATGCCGAGGGCGACCGCTGCCACGACAGCAATCGCCACTAGGTTGGCGTGGCCGAAAATAACCCACAGCCCGATCCAGCCTGCCGCAAAGCCGAGGTACATCGGGTTCCGCACGTAGCGATAGAAACCCACCGCGACCAAGCGCTGCGGCGGAACCATCGGAGCCGGTGTGCCGTGTCCCGTCCAACCGAAGTCCCAAATGCAACGCAGGGCCACGGCGAATCCCAACACCGAAGGAACCACAGCCAGCCATCGCCACCGCGCTGCGCCCGCCATTTCCACGCGGAAGCCGAGCCACTGCGGCAGCAACCAGAACCACAAGGCGAAGAACGCGCCACCTACTGCCAGCGAGGCCACCGCCGTCGGCCAGTGATCACCGTGCGCGACCGCTGGAGCATTACTAATATGTACGCCTGTCATATGTCCTCCTTCTTTGTGTAACTGCGATTTCTATTCCGCAATTCCTACGACTCGATTGAAGAATCCGATCAGGTACTTCCAAACCAGGTAATAGACGATCAACGCGGCGGGAAACACAAGCGCCACGTGCACGTAGTGAACATTGACCACGCCGAAATAGATGAAGCCGTGCTCCGTGGCCTGCAGAAAGCCCAGGCTGCGGCCGAGAAGAAATCCTGCCGGCGCGAGGATAAAGGGAAGAATCGCGCCATGAATTCCCAGCGGCAGATTGACGCGCGACCGCAAAGCCAGATGCAAAATATTCCACACGCCAAACAGGTTAGGGATGACCGCCATGGGAAAAATGATCACCCGCTCCACGGGAATAGGAACGTTGCAAACAAAGCGCGCGATGCTGAACAGCGTGAGCGCGACCAGCAAAAGCGGCGTCGGCACCGAGATTCCCGCCATGTAAGCACGTAGATACGGATAATTATTCATAACGGCTCTCCTTATAGGTGGTACGCGAACAAGAGGATCAGCTTCGGGAAGAACAGAAACGCGGCTGCGCTCAAGGCAATCAGAGCCCAGTCGTACCACGGAACTCGAATCGGTTGCGCATCGAGTTTGCGCAATACCGCGGGCCATAGGTCCCGGCCGAGCTCGAGGTTCACCGGAGGAAAGGATTGTTTCAGAGTTTCGCGAATCTCCCGGTCGTCGTGTTCGGTCATCTCGTGTTCAGTCATTTCTTTATCCTCATGTTCTTTCATTCAGGCCTGACGCCTAACTGGCTTAGTTGTTTGCGCAGAATGCGAATGGCACGGAAGACACGCACCTTGACTGCGCCAACCGATGTCCCTAAGGCATCGGCGATTTCGTCGTAGGGCTGCTCTTCCACCAGCGCGAGCGTGGCCGCAACCTGCAACTTGGCCGGCAAGCGGCGAAATGCCTGTTGGATCTTCTCCCTTGTTTCGCGCTGCAGGAGACCGTCGGGCTGAGGCGCGCCCGCAGGTTCAACGAGCAAGCTCTCTTCCGGGCGTTTGCGCCGGAGATGGTCGAGCGCCAGGTTGCTGGCGATCCGCCGTGCCCAAGCGCCGAAGTTGCCGTCTGGCCGGAACTGGTGACGAGCCCGGTAAATGCGCCAAAGAGTCTCCACCGTCAGGTCTTCGGCAACGCCCGGGTCGCGTACGATGCGCACGATCCAGGAGTAGACATCGCCCTGGAACTGCCGGACCAACGTCTCGAAAGCATCGATCTCGCCAAGCGCAAATCGCCGATGCAGATCCATGGGCTTGTCTACTATCTATTAC
>Ga0187855_10002335_pt1 | contig 14429 bp, 15 predicted proteins | sample June2016WEW_8_10_2_FD_132969 | JGI IMG/M metagenome (GOLD analysis project Ga0187855, IMG submission 132969) | Peatland microbial communities from SPRUCE experiment site at the Marcell Experimental Forest, Minnesota, USA - June2016WEW_8_10 | ecosystem: Environmental > Terrestrial > Soil >...
GAGTCCACTGATCGTCAGCGCCGCCACGACCGCCGACGGTCCCGGCGCCGTGGTCACGGTGAGCCCCGCGGCAGTGACCGCCGCGACGACGCGCGCCCCCGGGTCGCTGATGCCCGGTGTGCCCGCGTCACTGATCACGACGACGGTCTGGCCGTTCGCGACCTGCGCGACGACCTGATCGCACAGTGACGCTTCGTTATGTTCGTGCAGGGCGCGTAGTCGACCGTTCACGGCGATCGAATGGGCGCTGAAGATCGTGGACGAGCGGCGCGTGTCCTCGCAGTAGATCACGTCGGCTTCGCGGAGCAGTTCGAGGGCCCGACGCGAGATGTCGCCGAGGTTACCGAGCGGCGTGGCGACGAGAACGAGTTGACCCACGGTGACCTCACTGTTCTCCACGTCCATCCTCTCGTTTGGCTCGCCGACGCCCCTATCCACTAACATTGTCACCTATGTCAAAGCGAACCGTGAAGCGCAAGATGCGCGCCAAGAAGAAGGCCAACCACGGTAAGAAGCCGAACTGCGGTCGCGGCTAAAGCCGTTCTACAGCACGCCGTCCCACGCGCAGTCCCGTTCCCGCAAGACCTGGACCAGTGCCGTCGGTCGGTCGCTGATCAACCCGTCCACGCCAACGTCGAGAAGTTCGCGCATCTCACCCGGATCGTTGATCGTCCATACGTGCACCGCGATGTCGGCGGCGTGGGCCGTCTCGACGAAGCGCTCGTCGACGACCCGGACGTCGCCGTAGACGGCGGGCACCTGCAGGGCGCAGATCGGCGGCACGCTCGGCACGCCCTCGAGCATCGAGAAGTAGAACGTCGCGGCCTCACCGGTCGCGGCCGACGTGGCGACTCCCGGCGCGAAGGATCGGAATCGTTGCACCGCCGTGTCGTGGAACGAGCCGACGATGACCGACGTCGTGCGCTCCAGTCGTCGCAACTCCTCAGCGAGCAACTCCTCGTACGGCTCGACGTCGGGGTCGGTGCGCTTCAGGTCCAGGTTGAGCAGCACGCCGGGGAATCGCTCGGCGACCTCTTCGAGCGTGACGATGCCGAAGTCCCGGTTCGCGGGCGCCTTACCCCGATCGAGGTACTGCGAGGCGTCTCGTCCGGGAGAGACCGTCTCACCGGGGATGAACCAGTAGGCGTTGTCCATCTCGCGCAACTGCGCGAGCGTCAAGTCGGCGATCGCGCCGTGATGATTCGTCGTTCGATCGACCGTCTCGTCGTGGCATACCACGATGTGGCGGTCCGACGTCGCGTGCACGTCGAGTTCGATCGCGGTCGCCCCTTCGGCCAGCGCGCGCGCGATCCCCTCCAGCGTCGAGGACGGTCCCTCGTAGCTTCCTCCCTGGTGCGCGAAGGCGATCACCCGGCGTTCGAGCCAGACACTGCTCACTTGGCGGGCAGCCCGTCGGGATAGAGCCGCAGCCGCATCCGGTGCTCGAGGTAGAACGCGACGCCGGGGAAGAACCCCGCGAGCAACATGAGCAGGAGCAAGACGAGCGGCAGTCGGAACTTCACAACCATGTTGAAACTCGCGATCATGTAGAGCGGATACATCACTATGCCGTGCGCGATGCCGTCGATGTCCACGAGGATCTTCAGGTGCTTCCAGAGCGTCAGGTCCCAGGTGTGCAGGATCAGCATCACGTAGAGCGTGATCAGGGTCGATCCCGTGACGAAGGACATGATCCGGTAGCGCCGGAATGCTGTGTCCATCAGTGTCCCCAGAGCCTCTTCTTCGGTCTGGTCGCGATCCGGGCGAGGTGGTCGTTGTAGGCCGCCAGTACGGGGTCCTCTTCTTCGACGTCGACCTGGCGCGCCAGTTGCGCCTCGGCGCGCATCTTCTCCTCGTACTCCCGACGAGCAACCTCCTGGTCTTCGGTCACCTTCTCGGCGTTCAACAGCGCGTACCAGCCGAAGACGCCGAGCACCGCGAAGGCCGGCCACTCGACGGCGTAGAGGTAGCTGAGCGAGTTGCCGAGGATCGCCGCGCCGACCTGCCACCACGCGGCGGCGAGGCAGATCGCCACCCACACGATAAGCGCGATATGGAGACCGATCGCTCGGCGCGACAGATACTTCGATTTCACGTGGCAATACTAACGGGCGACTTTTCGCACTCTGAATCGACCTTACAATTGGCACGTGCCCGCAATGACATCGTCGCGCCCGCAGTTCTCGTGGCACGACTGGAACCAGTGGCACCTCGGCGTGCTGCCGCTGTTGATGATGTTTTGCGCACTGATGCTCTACATGTTCGCGGCCCAGCGCGTCGGCACTTGGTCCGCAAAGCGAACAGTGTCCTTCCTCGCGGGACTGATCGTGACGTTCATCGCGACCCAATCCGTCATCGGCCTGTTCGACATGGAGTACTTCAGTGACCACATGATCCAACACCTCTTGTTGATCATGGTCGCGGCGCCGCTGTTCGCCCTCAGCGCGCCACTGGACCTCGCCTACGACGCCGGTTCCCCGCGACTTCGACGGTTCCTCGACGGACGTTTCATGACGCTCGTCACGCAGCCGCTCTTCGGCTTCGCGGCGTACTTCGTCTTCATCCCGGTCACGCACCTGACCGGTCTGTTCAATCTGATGATGGAGCACGAGTGGGTCCACCACCTCGAGCAGATCGGCTTCTTGGTCGTGGGCTATCTCTTCTTCCGCGTCGCCTTCGGACTGGAGCGCGGCACGACGATCCACCGCGGGTTGCGGCTCGTCTTCGTCATGGCGGCCGTGCCGGTCGACACGTTCACCGGACTGGCACTCGCGATGTCCTCGCACACGCCCTTCCCCGCCTACGCCGCCATGGCGCCGCGGGGATCGACGAAGGCGGGGATCCTCTCCAACATCCACCTGGGTGGCGCGATCATGTGGATCGGTGGTGACGCTCTGATGCTGTTGGCCTGCATCCCGATCGCGATCGCGTGGGTGAAGTGGGAGACGATACACACGCGAGAGCTCGACGCCATCCTCGACGCGCAAGGGATCTGACTACAGCAGTCCCGCCTCGATGGCCAGCTCCTCGAGGTCGTTCTCCGGTCGCGCCCCGAGGTGCGAGATGATCTCGCCGGCGCAGAGCGAACCGAGTTCGGCCGACTCGACCGGATCGGCGCCGAGCGCCAGGCCGTAGAGGAACCCGGAGGCGAACATGTCGCCGGCGCCGTTCTGGTCGACGACGTGCTCGACCTCGTTCGCCGGCACGCTCACGACGCCGGTGACGGTGAGGACGTCGGCGCCGCGCGGTCCGCGCGTCACGACCGCGAGGATGCCGAGCTCCTCGAGGTTGCGGAAGGCTCGATCGAGCGACTGCACCTGGAAGAGCGAGCAGACCTCGGTCTCGTTGCAGAGCAGGACGTCGACGTCGTGCGTGACCAGTTCCAGAAAGTCCAGGCGGTGTCGATCGACGCAGAACATGTCCGAGAGCGACAGCGCGACCATGGAGTCGTAGTCGTGGGCGAAGTTGACGACCTTGCGGATGGCCTCCTTGGCCGGGGGTAGGTCGAAGAGGTAGCCCTCGACGTAGGTGATCTCGGAGCGCACGATCAGCCGTTCGTTGATGTCCGAGACGTGCAGTTGGTTCGACGCCCCGAGGTACGTCGCCATCGTGCGCTGGGCGTCGTCGGTGATGAAGACGTGACAACGCCCCGTCGCGCCCTCGTTGGCGGCGGCGATCGCCAGGTCCACCTCCACGCCCATCGACGTGAGGTCGTGAGTGAAGCGCTTGCCGAACTCGTCGTCGGCCACCTTGCCGATGTAGCCGCAGGTCCCGCCGAGGGCGGCGACGCCGGCGATGGAGTTCGCCACCGAGCCGCCGGACATCTGAATCGTCGGACCCATGGCGTTGAAGAACGTCTCGAGTTGGTCCTCCTGGATCAGTGACATCGCCGCCTTCACGAGTCCCAATTGGCGGTAGACCTCGTGCGAATCCTGCGAGATGATGTCGAGCATCGCGTTGCCGATGCCCGTCACCGCCAGGCGATTCGGACCGGGCTTCACGCGCAGCGAAACCGGTGTCGGGCTTTCTGTCACTTAGCGAGGATAGACCGGCGCCAAGTACGGTTGTTCACTATGACCCCTGAAAACAACCCCTATCGTCTCGACCGAACGGTCGTCCCCTCCGCCTATCGAATCTTCATCACCCCGAACCTGGAAGAGGCCACCTTTGTCGGTCGCGTCGAGATCGACGTCGACATCGAGTCGGCGACGAAGGTCGTGAAACTGAACGCGATCGAGCTCGACCTGAGCGCCGCGACGGTGACGACCGGCGGCACCGCGCACCGGTCGATCGAGCTCAGCCTCGACGAGGAGTACGAGGTCGCCACGTACACGTTCGACCCGGCTCTGCCGATTGGCGCGGCCGTCCTCGAGATCGCCTTCAGCGGGATCTTGAACGACCAGTTGCACGGTTTCTATCGCTCGACGTTCACCGACCCGTCGGGCGTGAAGCACACGATCGCGACCACCCAGTTCGAGAACTGCGACGCCCGACGCGCCTTCCCGTGCTGGGACGAGCCGGCCTTCAAGGCGACGTACCAGGTCAACCTCACGGTGCCGAGTCACCTCGCCGCCTACTCCAACAACCCGGTCTCCTCGGACACCGACCTCGGCAACGGTCAGCGGACCGTCAGCTTCACCCCGACGATGAAGATGTCGACGTACCTCGTGGCCTTCATCATCGGAGCCTTCGAAGAGACCGAGGCGGTCGACGTCGACGGCGTGCCGCTGCGCATCGTCTTCCCGATCGGCAACGCGCACCTCGCGGCACACGCCCTCGAAGCCGGCGAGTTCGGACTTCGGTTCTTCGCGGAGTACTTCGACATCCCCTACCCCGGGGAGAAGATGGACATGGTCGCCATCCCGGACTTCATGCAGGGCGCGATGGAGAACCTCGGTTGCATCACCTACCGGACGTCCGACCTCCTGATCGACCCGGCGACGGCGTCACTGGCCGAGATGGAACGCGTCGCCCTCGTCGTGTTGCACGAGCTCGCGCACATGTGGTTCGGTGACCTGGTCACGATGGAGTGGTGGCAGGGCATCTGGCTGAACGAGGCCTTCGCGACGTTCATGCAGGTCTTGTGTCAGGACAAGTTCCGTCCGCAGTGGGACACGTGGACCTCCTTCTGCGCCGATCGCGACATGGCCCTCGACATCGACGGGCTCCACACGACCCGGTCCGTCGAATACGAAGTCGTGTCACCGGCCGACACGCAGGGGATGTTCGGTCGTCTCACGTACGAAAAGGGTGCGGCGGTCTTGCGCATGCTCGAGCAGTACCTGGGCGCCGAGACCTACCGCGACGGCATACGCAACTACCTGCGCACGCACAGCTACGCCAACACGGTCACGACCGACCTCTGGGACGCCATCGAAGAGGTCTCGGGCGCGCCGGTGCGTGACGTGATGAACACCTGGATCCTCCAGGGCGGCTACCCGCTCATCACCCTGCAAGACGGACTCATCTCCCAGGTCCCCTTCGCCTACGGACCGGCCACCGGCGAGAGCGCCATCGGCTCGAGCTGGAAGGTACCGGTGATGACGCGTTCGCTCAAGGGCGGCGCCGTCAGCGTCCACCTGCTCCAAGACGACGCGATCGCGATCAGCGACGACCCGCCGGTCGTGTTGAACGCCCGGGGATCGGGCTACTACCGCTCGCGCTACGGCGTCGCCGAATCGGCGGCGCTGGCCGATCACGTCGACGAACTCGACGCCATCGAACGCGCGGTGCTGCTGTCGGACAGTTGGGCGCTGCTCTTCTCGAGTCAGATCAGTGCGGACCAGTTCCTCACGATCGGTGCCGGTCTCGGCGACCTGGACGAACCGACGCCGTGGGACACGCTCGCGACCGCCGTGGGTTACATCAAGCGCGCCCTCCCGGACGAGCAACTCTCCGGATTCGTCGAACGCGTTCGCGCGATCTTCCAGCCCCAGTTCGCGCGACTCGGCTGGGCCGCGCGACCGGGCGAGAGCGCGCTCGCCCCGCAACTGCGCGCGATGGTTCTTTCCACGCTCGGCACGGTCTGCCGCGACGAGGAGATACGTGCCGAAGCCTCGAAGCGTTTCGACGCCAATCAAGTCAGCGGTGACCTCGCCAACGCGATCCTGCGCATCGTGTCCTCGCAGGATCGACCGGGCGACTACGAGACCTTCCTCGAGCGCTTCCGAAATGCCGACACTCCCCAGGACGAACAACGGTACATGCGCGGTCTCGCCGGGTTCAGTGTGGAGAGCGCCGCGCTCGACGCCGCCGAGAGGTGCTTCAGCGAGTTTCGCAATCAGGACGGGTCGACGATATTCGGCCTGTTGACGAGCAACGCCAAGACCGGCCCGAGCGTGTGGCGATACATGGCGTCTCGCTGGGACGACGTGCTGGCGAAGTTCCCGCCGAACACCCTGTCCTACACGACGCGGGGCATCGTCACGTTCATCAACGACGCGGCCCTCGCCGACGAGGTCGAGGCGTTCCACGAATCGCACCCCCTCGCCGGCGAACAGAAGGAGGTCCAGCAAAACGTCGAACGTATGCGCGTGGGACTCACCTTTGCCGCCGCGATGCGCGAACAGTTTTGATGCCCGCATGAACGTTGGGGCGTTCTCGGGCGTCTTCGCTCTGATGTTCGTCCTCGAGTTGCCCGACAAGACGTTCTTGGCGACGGTGATCATGAGCACGCGAGCGCGACCCTTGATGGTCGCGTTCGGCTCGTCACTCGCGTTGACCGTGCAGATGGGCGTCGCGGTGGGCGCCGGTTCGCTCATCGCACTGTTCCCGGTGCACTGGAAGGACTTGATAGTGGGACTGCTCTTCCTCGGCGGTGCGGCCTACCTGCTCTTCGTTCCCGAATCCCGGGAAGAGGAGAAGGGCGAGCGCGAAGCGGCCCCAGAGAGGGCCGCGACGCACTGGAAGGAGATCACGACGGCCTTCGTCGTCGTCTTCATCGGCGAGTTCGGTGACCTCACGCAGATCCAGGGGGCGAACTTCGAGGCCAAGCTCCACCAACCACTTGAGGTCTTCCTCGCGTCCTCGCTGGCGATGATCTGTGTGTCGTTCATCGGTGCCTACAGCGGCCGCGCGCTGCAACGCCTCGTCCCATTGCATCGCATCCGTCTCGGCGGCGGTCTGATCTTCGCGGGACTGGGCATCGCGACCCTCGTCTCGTTGGCGGTGGCGGTCGGATGAGCCGCGTCGACGAACTCCTCGCCTACGCCGACACGGTGAAGGGGTTCATGCCGCGCGACGAGGGTCTCGCCCTCTTCGAAGTCGCGCGCGCCCACGGGGAGCGGTCCCATCGCGGGACGTGGCTCGAGATCGGCGCGTGGTGCGGTAAATCGGCGGTCTATCTGGGCGCCGCGGCCGAAGCCACGAACTCGGTGCTCTACTCCCTCGACCACCACCACGGCAGCGAGGAGAACCAGGCCGGCTGGGAACACTTCGACGCCACGCTCGTCGATCCCCGTGACGGACGACTCAACACACTGCCGTTCTGGCAGCGCACCATCGCCGAGGCCGGTCTCGAATCGACGGTGCTCGGGCTCGTCGGTCCCTCCACGGTCGTCGCCGCGCACTTCAATCAGCCGCTCGACGTCCTCTTCATCGACGGCGGACACGGCCACGACGTCGCCTGGGCCGACTACGAGTCCTGGACGCCCAAGTTGATCGTCGGCGGACTGTTGCTGATCCACGACGTCTTCCCCGATCCGGCCGACGGCGGTCGGCCGCCGTACGAGATCTACCGCACGGCGCTCGACAGTGAGAAGTTCACCGAGCGTTCGGAGTGCGGGTCGCTGCGGGCGCTAACGCGCGTGCGTTAACGGACAACCCGGCTCGGCGAGGTCGAGGGGCATCGGCAGCGAGTCGTGTCGGAAGAGTCCGGCCGACGGCGACGACGAGGTGAGCGCGTCGGCCGCGAGGATGATCGCCGCGGCGGTATAGGACGTCGTCTCGCGATCGGGGAACGTCACCTCACTGGGATAGGCGATGCCCGTCCAGTACGCACCGTCCCCACGGCGGTGGCGCCGGGTGAAGCTGAACAGGTCCAGCGCCTGGGTGGTCAGCCCGAGGGCGTCGAGGGCCAGCACGCACTCGGCCGTCTCGGCCGCGGTGACCCAGTCGCTCGTCGACACGCAGCGCACGCCGTAGCCGTCCATGACGTGGCGCTCCCAGCCGTCGTCGACGCGTTTCTGGCCGGCCTCGCCGAGGAGCGCCCCGGAGAAGATCGGGTAGTACCAGTCCATGGCGAACTCGTTCTTGGGCGCGAAGGCGCCGGGGTGGTGCGCGACGGCGTGACCGAGTCGACCGGCCGCCAGCTCCCAGGCCGGCTTCGCGACGTCGACGCGTTCGGCGAGCGCGACGGCGCAGCGCAGCGAGTGGAAGATCGACGACGAACCGGTCAACAACGCGTAGCTCTCGCGGCGCCCGATCGAGTCGAGCGACCACGCGATCGTGCCGTCGCGGTCCTGGTAGCGCAGCACGAACTCGACGGCGCGTTCGACGACCGGCCAGAGCTCGACGCAGAAGTCGACGTCGTCGGTCGCGACGAGGTAGTGGTACAGCCCGGCCGCGATGTACGCACAGACGTTGGTGTCGAGTCGCGCGTCCTTCACCTGATCGCCCAGGTAGTAGTTGAACCAGCTCCCGTCGCCGAGCTGGGTGTCGGCGAGCCAGCGGTAGGCCTCCCTCGCCTCGACCGCGTAGCCGGTCACCGTCAGGGCCATCGCGACCTCGACGTGGTTCCACGGGTCGCAGTGTCCCCCGACGAACCAGGGAAGCGCGCCGCTCGCGAGCTGCAACGACGCGAGGTGCGCGGCGCTCTGGGCGATCTCGGCGTCGCTCAAGAGACCCGGGACACCCGACACCGTGGCGAGAGCCGTGCTCACGGCTTCACCAGGTAGACGACGATCAACTTACCCATCAAGGGGGCCATGATCCGTTCGGCCGTTCGTGTGGGCCAGGGCGCCTTCATGATGTCCCAGACGAGCAGACGGTGGTAGAGCTGGACGAACTTGTTGGTGTCGTTCGTCGTGCCCACGAGGCACTTCAACCACCAATACGGACTGTGCAGTCCGTGCGCGTAGTGGTGACCGGTGTCGCGCAGTCCGACCGAACGGAGTCGCTCGGTCAGGATTCGCCGACGGTAGATGCGGATGTGACCGCCCGGCACGTTGTGGTACTCATCCGAGAGCGCCCAGTTGATCAGCTCCGGTCCGAATCGCGGCACCGTCACGGCCATCGTGCCGCCGGGCTTCAGGACACGCGCCAGTTCGCTCATCGCGCCCAGGTCGTCCGGGATGTGCTCGAGGACCTCGGAGCAGATCACCCGGTCGAAGGACGCGTCGGGGAACGGCAGGTGGAGCGCGTCACCCTGGACCGCCGCGGTGTGCAGCGTGGCGCCGTCGAGTTCACCGGCCGCGACCATCGCGGCGAACATGTTCTTGACGCCCTCGACCTCGTCACGACCGGCGTCGAGCGCGATCACGTCGGCGCCGCGACGTGCCGCCTCGAAGGCGTGACGGCCGAAGCCGCAACCGAGGTCGAGCATCGTGTCACCGCGCTCCAGTCCCAACTGCTCGTAGCGAGCGGTGAGCACTAGTCGAACTCCATCGATTCCGGTAGCGGCTTTCCCGTGAGGATCGCGTCGTAGCAGGCGGCCGTGCCGCGCGCGGTCACCTGCCAGGTGAAGCGCTCCATCACCCGCTGTCGTCCGGCGGCGCCCAGTCGGGCGCGCAGCGCCGCGTCGTCGAGCAGGCGACCGATCGCGACCACGAGCGCCTCGGGGTTGTTCGGCTCGACGAGCAGCCCGGTCTCCTCGGTCGTACCGACGACCTCGGGCAGCGCGCCGCCCGTCGTCGCCACGACCGGCACGCCGCAGCTCATCGCCTCGATCGCGGGCAGGGAGAAGCCTTCGTAGAGGCTGGGGACGATCGCGACCTCGGCCTCGCCGTAGAGCTTGGCCAACTCCTCGTCGCTCACGCCCGTGATCGTCGTCACGATGTCGGTCAGTCCGAGGCGATCGAGGGCCTTGGCGACGCGGCCCTTCGGCTGGGGCCGACCGATCACGATGAGGTCGATGTCGCGCTCGGCGCGCAGTTTCGCGATCGCCTCCAAGAGGGGCACCAGGCCCTTCATCGGCACGTCGCTCGAGGTGGTGACCATCAGGCGGCCCTTCTTCTTGACGACGTCGTCGTACGGGCGAAAGACGGTGTGGTCGACGCCCACCGGCACGACGGTGAGCCGATCGAGCGGCACCTGCATCTGGGCGTTGATGTCGATCTTGGAGTTGTGCGAGACCGTGAGGACCGCCGGGAGTTGCTTCACCGTGCGCACCTGCATGCGCAAGAAGCCGAACCAGCGTCGCGTCGAGTAGCGCTTCCAGGCCGTCTCGGCGTGGTCGAGCGCGATCGAGCGGTCGACCGTGATCGGGTGGTGCAGCGTCTCGAGGAGCGGCCAGCCCTGACGGTGAAGCCGCAAGATCCCCGGTCCCATGCACTGGTTGTCGTGGACGATGTCGAAGTCGCCGCGTCGGTCCTTCAAGATCTTCTCGATGCGCAGCGAGTACGCGAGCGGTTCGCCGAAGCCGCCGCTCAGCAGCACGCCGAACTCAGCGAGGTCGGCCACCGACGTGAACTCACTCGGGGCCGGGATGCGAAACGGGTCGGGGTCGCGGTAGAGGTCGAGGCCGCGCACGGCCGTGAAGCCGACGCCCTCGTCGAGTTCGGGCCACGGTGGTCCGGCGAAGACCTCGACGCTGTGGCCGAGGTTCACGAGCTCGCGCGTGAGGTGCCGGGTGTAGACGCCTTGGCCGCCGCAGCGCGGGTTACCCCGGTAGATCAGGAACGCCACGCGGTACTTGCCCGGCTCGGGCGGTCGCGCCGGTACGTGGGCCGGGGTCACGATGGTCTTGGACCGCGCCCAGGACGCCTTGGTCTCGTTGATGGTCTGGCGCAGGGTTCGGGACAAGGGGCAACTTTCGGATATCGCGAGTCCTCCATTCTCGCCGAATTCGCCAAAGGGGCACAAATGTCGGGAAACCAACGGGCTGTGTCGTGACTACATTGTTCGAATGGACCTGAACTACCCCGTAGAGACTGAACCGTTTCGCAAGGAAGTGCGCGCGTGGCTCGAGGAGAACCTGCCTCAGGGCTGGTTCGACCCAGGCTTCACGATGAGCGCCGAAGAGCGCCGTACCTTTAACGAGAGCTGGAACGAGAGGCTCTTCGCCGGCGGCTGGATCTGCGCCGGGTGGCCCGTTGAGTACGGCGGCAAGGGACTGACGCTCTTGCAACAGGTCGTCCTGAACGAGGAGTTCGCGAAGGCCAACGCGCCGATGCGCGCCGACTTCTTCGGCGACACCCTGGTCGGGCCGACGATCCTGCAGTGGGGCACGGACGAACAGAAGCGCGAGTTCATCCCCGGCATCCTCCAGGGCAAGATCGCCTGGTGCCAGGGATTCTCTGAGCCGGACGCCGGCTCAGACCTCGCCAGTCTCAAGACCAGCGCGGTACTCGACGGCGACGAGTGGGTCATCAACGGCCAGAAGGTGTGGACGTCACAGGCCCAACACGCCGACTACGTCTTCTTGATGGTGCGCACCGACCCCGACGCACCCCAGCACGCCGGCATTAGCTACCTGCTCGTCCCGATGCACCAACCGGGCGTCGAGGTCCGTCCGATAATCCAGGTCGACGGCTCGGCCGACTTCAACGAGGTCTTCTTCACCAACGCGCGGTGTTCGAAGAACAACGCCGTCGGCGGGGTCAACAACGGCTGGAAGGTCGCGATGACGACGCTCGGCTTCGAGCGCGGGGCGAGTTCCACGACCGGGTATCGCAGGTTCCTCAAGGAGTGGGAGGAGATCGTGGAAGAGGCCACGCGACTCGGCAAGAACAACGACCGAATCGTGCGCGACGGACTGGTCAAGGCCTGGGAGAAGGTGAAGATCATGGAGATCAACGGCTACCGATCCCTCACCGACTCGCTGAACGGCACGCACAACGCTGCCCTTCTCGGTGCCTGCAACAAGATGTTCTGGTCCGAGCACCACCGCTCGACCATGGAACTGGCCCTGGACGTGCTGGGCATGGAGGCGCAGGTCCTCACCGGCAAGGGCGTCAGTGAGCATTGGGTGACGGGAAGAAGTCGAGGGCGAGCTGACTACCCGGTCTCGGATCTGCAGGGTTCGTTCTTCTTCTCGCGCTCCGAGACGATCTGGGGCGGCACCGCCGAGATTCAGCGCAACATCGTCGGGGAGCGAGCGCTCGGACTGCCGAAGGAACCGAAGGCCCAAAAGGCCTAGCTCGGTACCCGCGGGCTACTGTCCGCGGAGCGCTTTCTTGATCTTGGTCATCAAGCTCGGATGCATGTAGTACTTCTCGCGCTCCTCTTCGGTCATGGAGTTGTAGCGCGCGTCCTGCTTGGCCACCACCTGGTCGACCTTGTCCTGCACGACGGTCTCATTGTTGATCAGTTGCTCCTGGGAGAGGGTCCTGGGACCCTTTCGTCCACCGTAACCAAAAGGCATCGTGCCCCCTTCGCGTTGACCGTCGCCGCCCACCTGACGATCGGCCCGAATCTACACGAGGACGAGGTCCCTGTTCCGAGACGGCAGTCCTACAGCTGACGGTAGCGCGGCACGTAGCCGCCGACCCCGAGGGACATCGAGTCCTCCGGGTCGATCTCGTCGTCGACGCCGCCGACGACGTCGGTCACCCAGGCCAGGCGGTCCTTCAAGATCCTCGTGACACCGCCCTGCAGCGTGTCGGCCGAGATCGCGCAGCTCGAGCACGCGCCCTGGAGTTGCACCTCTACGACGCCGGTCTCGACGTCGGCGCGGATGAGGACCAGGTCGCCACCATCGGCCTGCACCGACGGACGCATTAGGTCCAACAGCGCGTTCAGCGCCTTCAACCGCGTCGCGCGTTCTTGGTCGGTCAGTTCTTCCACGGGACCAGTCTGCCGTGAAACGCACGGTCCGTGTCGCCGGGACCAGTGGGTACCATTTGGCACATGGAACCAATTGAGGCCTGGGACGTGGATTCGATCAACCTGTCGGACATGGAGTTCTGGCGCCGTCCGTGGGCCGAACGCGAGGGTGCCTTCGCCACACTGCGGCGCGACCGGCCGATCTCGCACTACGACGAACCGGTGATCGAGGGCACGGCGATCGAGTTCCCGGTCGGCAACGGCTACTGGGCCATCACGAAGTACCGCGACGTCGCGACGGCGTCGCGACACCCCGAGGTCTTCCTCTCCGGTCCGGGTGCGGTGTCGACGATGGACCTGCCCAGCGAGATGGTCGAGTACTTCTCGGGCATGATCTCCACCGACGACCCGAAGCACGCGCGCCTGCGACGGATCGTGTCGAACGCGTTCAATCCCCGCAACGTCCGCGCCGTCGAGGACTCCATCGAACACAAGGCCGACGAGATCATCGAACGCGCCAAGACCAACGGCACCGGTGACTTCATCACCGACATCGCGGCGCCGTTCCCACTCGAGATCATTTGCGACATGATGGGCGTCCCGCCGAGTGAGTACGCCAACGTCCTGCACCACTCGAACATCATCCTCTCCAACGGCGACCCCGAGTTCATCCCCGAGGGTCAGGACCCCGTGCTCGTGTTGCTCGAATCGGGCGCGGCGTTGACGGCGATCATGGAGGACCTCGGCAGGTACCGGATCGACAACCCGATCGACGACATCACGAGCGCGCTTGTCAACGCCGAGATCGAGACGGAGAAACTCACCCAACAGGAGCTCGCGTCGTTCTTCGTGTTGCTCGTGACGGCCGGGAACGAGACGACCCGCACGGCGATCGCCCACGGACTTCACGCCCTCACCGAACACCCCGATCAGAAGGCGCGACTACTCACCGACTATCAGGGTCTCGCCAAGACCGCGACCGACGAGATCGTGCGCTGGGCGTCGCCGGTCATCTGGATGCGCCGTACGCTCGCCGAGGACTACACGCTCTCGGACTTCGAACTCGCCAAGGGCGACAAGGTGCTGCTCTTCTACAACTCGGCCAACCGCGACAAGGACGTCTTCGTGCGGCCCGACGTCTTCGACGTGGGGCGCACACCCAATGACCACTACGGCTTCGGTGCACCCGGACCGCACTTCTGCCTCGGGGCACACCTCGCGCGACGCGAGATCACCGTGATGTTCCGTGAACTCCTCGTTCGCCACCCCGACATCCACTCCACGGGTACGCCGTCACAGCTCGAGTCCAGCTTCATCAACGGCATCAAGCACCTGCACTACGAGCTCTAGGCGCGCGCGGCCACCGCTTCGTCGTAGGCGTGGAGGGCCCGCGGGCCCCACACCGTGCCCGGCCCGCCATTGAGCGCGATCAACACGCCGACGGCTTCGGCGACTTGTTGGCGCGTGGCGCCTTCACGAAGGGCGCCCCGGGTGTGCGCGACGATGCA
>Ga0187855_10002344_pt1 | contig 14388 bp, 12 predicted proteins | sample June2016WEW_8_10_2_FD_132969 | JGI IMG/M metagenome (GOLD analysis project Ga0187855, IMG submission 132969) | Peatland microbial communities from SPRUCE experiment site at the Marcell Experimental Forest, Minnesota, USA - June2016WEW_8_10 | ecosystem: Environmental > Terrestrial > Soil >...
CGATACGCTGGTCCGGCGTCTCGCCTCATTCGAGCGTGAAACGCTAGGCGCGGCGAAGGCCCAGATCAATCGGTTCGGGATGCCGACGGCTGCGGAACTCCAGTCGAGTAACGAGATGATCTTCCCAATGCTGGCCTTGCCAGATGCGCAGGCGCGCGGTCCCAAGCAGCGTGGTATCGGTTATGGTATTCCGAGCGACCTCGAATTGAACTTCGGCCGGTACCTCCCTGCGTTCGGGCGGGCGGACGCCGATCAAACAGATACGCAGCCCGGTGCGGGACAGGAGAGGTAGACGTGAAACCCTGGAAAATAGCTTTGGTGATTCTGTTTGCTCTTGCGGTTGCTGCCGCGGGATACGGGCTGACTCTCGTGCGACGAGGCTTCAGCGCACTTGCGACACCATCAGCGATTGAGGAGTTCGCGGCCACAACGGCACGCAAATTGGCGGTGCCGTCTGGGTATCGCGAACTTCACAATCCCCTCGTGCCTTCAACGGAGAACATCCGGGGAGGCATGGAGCATTTCTCCTATCATTGCTCCGAGTGCCATTCGAATGACGGAGGGGGCCAGACGGTATTCGGCAGGGGCCTCTATCCGAAACCGCCCGACTTGCGTGCAGCCGGGACGCAGAACAAGAGCGATGGTGAGCTCTACTACACAATTGAAAATGGAGTTCGTTTGAGCGGCATGCCCGCCTTCCACGGAACGCACACTGTCCCGCAAACCTGGCGCCTGGTTTTGTTCATCCGGCACTTGCCTCAGATCACGCCCGAGGAACTCAATGAAATGAAGGGGTGGGACCCGAAGAATGAGGCGAATCCAGCGCATTTCTGAAGGGCGGGAACCGCCCTGGAATCTTGCGGGAGAAACACACCACTGGAAGAAGAAACACCATGCCCCCCGGAACTGCTCGAAAGGAGCACGCGATGGAAGAACCACACGATAGATCGCGCCGTTGGTTGCTCAAAGCGAGCTCGATGTTGGGCTTGGCAGTCGCGTTCGGACGAGCAATGATCGGCGAGGCATTCGCAGATTTGCAATCCAATACCGCTCAAAATGAGAACGCCATGACACAAACCAGTGCTACACAGTCGGCCGACAAGACGGCTATTCGTCCGTTTCATGTGAATGTTCCGGAAGCGGAACTTACCGAATTGCGCAGGCGTATCCACTCGACAAGGTGGGCTGATCGGGAAACGGTCACGGATGAATCGCAAGGCGTGCCGCTGGCGACAATTCAGGAACTCGCCCGCTATTGGGCGACAGACTACGATTGGCGCAAGATCGAGGCGAAACTGAACGCGCTGCCGCAGTTCATCACCGAGATCGATGGGCTGGACATCCATTTCATTCATGTTCGTTCGAAACATGAACATGCGTTGCCGCTGATCGTGACGCACGGCTGGCCGGGCTCAGTCATCGAGCAGCTAAAGATTATCGATCCACTTACCAAACCTACGGCACATGGCGGGAGCGCATCGGACGCCTTCCATCTCGTGATTCCGTCGCTACCGGGGTTCGGGTTTTCAGCGAGGCCGATGACTGCCGGCTGGGGTGCCGAGCGCACTGCGCGCGCCTGGGTCGTGTTGATGCAGCGTCTTGGTTACACGCAATTCGTGGCACAAGGCGGCGACCTGGGTGCGGGCGTTTGCACGGCGATGGCCAAACAGGCGCCTCCGGAGTTGCTGGCCATTCACACCAACTTTCCGGGAACAATTCCATCCGACATCGCCAAATCGCTTCAAGCCGGCGACCCACCGCCATCCGGTCTCTCCGCCGACGAAAGCCGCGCTTACAAGCAGCTCACGGTGCTGTTTGCGAAGCGACGCGCCTACGCACAGATGATGGCAACGCGCCCGCAGGCATTGTATGGATTGGCGGATTCGCCGGTCGGCCTCGCCGCCTGGATGTTTGACCACGGCGATGGTTATGACCAACCGGCGGCGGCGATGACCTCGGCCGTGCTCGGGCGTACCATCAACGGCTACCCCGCGGGCGACCTGACACGAGACGATGTGCTCGATGACTTTACGCTGTACTGGTTGACGAATACGGCGATTTCCGCGGCTCGCTTCTATTGGGAACTGCACTTCAGCCTTTACAATGCCGCTAACGTCTCCGTCCCTGCCGCCGTGAGCGTCTTTCCTGGTGAGAACTACCAGGCCCCGCGCAGCTGGACAGAGCGGGCCTATCACAAGCTCATCTATTTCAACGAGCTCGACAAAGGCGGACACTATGCCGCCTGGGAACAGCCGCGACTGTTTTCAGAAGAGCTTCGCGCGGGCTTCAGATCACTGCGGTAGTGCGAGGTAGGGATTGGCCAAAGGTTGTCATGCTTGAAAAGCGGAAAATGTTAATGGATGCGGAAACCGACCGCTGCATTGAACTCGCTAGTAGCTTTCTCATCCTGGCTGAAAAAGAGCTATCGGCCTTCATCCGCGCGGTAGATCAGTTGTTCGGCGCTGAGCAGGCGCGCCAATCGGCGCTGGACTGGATCGAGGAACTGGAACGTATGGATTGGCCGTCTGGGGAATCGATTCCAGATTGGCGTCGGGCTACGGTGGGCGCAAGTGCTCGGCTTGGCGCTTTGTTGTCTGGCAGTGGACATCGCGACACTCTAAATTTGAGACCAGTGTGTTCGTCACGTCCAGGAGCAGCTTCAATCGATCGCCACATTGAGTGAGTGGTCCAGCATCATCGAAGAGGTGCTCATCCATGGCTCAGGAATCACCGAGCGCAAGCCCGGAATTGCCCTTTGGAGCAACACCAGACTGTGCGAAGGTTGGTCTCTGACCTTTTCACTCGAGACCACATAGACACGTTAGCGAGGAGATTCGTTACATGAACGCGATAGCTTCCACACCGAGAGATGCAGCGGCGAAAAACGCACCCAAGTCCGGCAAGCTCTTCTTCCTGGACCTCAGCGGCGGCCGCATACTGTCCGCAAACCCTGATGGCTCCGATTTGAAGACCATCATCAACGAAGGCCGGAGGTTGCCCGATGGCTTGGTGCTCGATGTCGCCGCTAGGCACATCTACTGGACGAATATGGGTGATCCCGAGAGGAACGATGGCTCGATCATGCGGTCGGATCTCAATGGCAAGAACATAATCACCATCGTTCCGCCTGGTGGCACGTTCACGCCGAAGCAACTCCAGTTGGAGAAGAGGAGCGGCAAGCTCTACTGGTCGGACCGGGAAGGCATGCGGGTGATGCGGGCAAACCTGGACGGGTCGGAAATCGAAACTCTCGTGGATACGAGCTCGGGCGATTCGCGGCCGGGATCGGATCCGAGGAAATGGTGTGTCGGCATTGCGGTGGACACTGACGGCGGCAAGTTCTATTGGACGCAGAAGGGTGGTCACGATGCGGGTTTCGGTCGAATTTTTCGGGCCAACATCCGAGTTCCGCAAGGTCAGTCGGCCGAGAACCGCAGGGACATTGAGCTTCTTTATGACAATCTTCCGGAGCCGATCGATCTGGACCTCGATCCGGTTCATCGGACGCTGTATTGGACCGACCGGGGGGACCCGCCGCGTGGCAACACGGTGAACCGTGCACCCATGGACCCGGAGGCCGAAAATGGCAAGGAGCCTGAGATCCTTTTCACCCATTTGATGGAAGGCATCGGCCTGGCTTTGGACCTGAAGGGCGGTCGAATGTTCATTACCGACTTCGGCGGCTCGGTCTACAGCGCCAATCTCGATGGGTCGAACCGGAGGACGTTGTTTATTGCTGAAGGAAACCTCACCGGCATTGCATACGCGGAGGTGCCGTCCGGATATTGAGCGACAACGCCGGGAAGGGCGGTCACCATGCAGCCTGTGAGCAGTCCGAGCTGCGTTGAACACAAATACCGCCGCTACGGCGAACGATTAAAAGGAAGAGAACGAAAATGTTGAAGGAAATAAATGACAAAAGCGGTACACAGCAAGCGCTCGGCCGCGTTGCTCAAGCCGTGCGCGCAGGCAAGCGGCCCGACGATGCGCAAGAATTTATGACGCGGCTTATAGCTCGGTTCAGCAGACCCGGCCTGGACCGGCGTGGAGGCTATGGCAGTTGGCCGCTTCCTCGCGGATTGAATGCTGTGAAGTGCAACTCGAAATGAGGGAGAAAGGAAAGGCGATGAGCGCACCTGCGCGCAAACAGGTTCTGATTCTCGGTGGTGGGTTCGGGGGACTCTATGCTGCGCTCGGGCTGGAAAGAACGCTCGCCCGTAAACGCGACCTGCAGGTGACCCTGGTTAATCGGGAGAACTTCTCCCTCTTCACCCCGATGCTGCATGAGGTCGCGGCTAGCGATCTCGACATGACACACATCGTCAACCCGCTTCGGAAGCTGCTGAGCCACGGTCAGTTTTTTCATGGGGAAGTCGAGCGCATTGACCTCATCTCGAAAACCGTGACCGTCGTCCACGGTGCGAAGCGCCATGGTCATGAGCTTAAATACGACTATCTCGTCCTCGCTTTGGGATCGATGACGAATTTCTTCGGCCTGCCCGAGCTTGAGCACAAGGCCATGACAATGAAATCGCTGAGCGATGCAATTCATTTGAGAAATCAACTCATCGATCTTTTGGAGGAGGCCGATTTTGAGTGTGCGGCCGGCTCTCGGCCCAATTTATTGACGATCGTTGTTGCGGGCGGCGGGTTTGCAGGTGCGGAGACCGTGGCTGCAGTTAACGATTTCTTGCGCGAATCGCTCCGCTTTTACCCACACCTTGAAGAGGACATGATTCGGGTGCTTCTGGTTCATCACGGCGATGTAATCCTGCCGGAGCTAGGCCCAAAACTGGGCGCATACGCTCAAAAGAAATTGGCGGAACGAAAAGTCGAGATTAGAGTTGGCACAAGAGTGGTCCGAGTGTTCGAGGATGCTGTCGAACTGAGCGACGGGTCTCGTATTCCGGCGAATACCGTGATTTGGACCGCCGGAACCTCCCCGAATCCTCTGATTGCCACGTTGCCATGCAAATTGGACCGCGGCCGCATCGTAACAGACGACTACCTTGAAGTGCTGGGTTGGCCGGGCGTATGGGCGCTGGGGGACTGCGCTTGCATTACGGATCGCAGGACCGGACGGCCGTACCCGCCTACGGCTCAGCACGCCCTGCGGCAGGGTAAAACAGTAGCCAAGAACGTGACTGCGGCCCTTTGTGGCGGCTCGAAGCGGCCGTTCTCATTTTCCACCCTGGGTTTGCTCGCATCCATCGGCCGGAGGACGGGTGTAGCGAACATTCTTGGGATTAACTTCTCCGGCTTCCTTGCCTGGTTTCTGTGGCGCACGATTTATCTGAGCAAGTTGCCTCGTTTGGAGAAAAAGGTCCGGGTGGCCCTGGATTGGACGTTTGATCTGCTCTTCAGCAAGGATGTCGTCCACATCGATGACCTCCGCGCTCCAACTGTATCCCGCATCGAGGAAGAGCCAGACACTGTTGTTCTGGCGTCAGAGGAGTAATCAAATGCTATCTCAGCCGGGCGCACGATTCACTCTCCGCGTCGGCGGCGGGCCCACCAGAATTAAGACAGTCTGGCAAGGAGCCTGAGATCGTCTTCACCCATTTGATGGAAGGTATCGGCCTGGCTTTGGACCTGAAAGGCGGTCGAATGTTCATTACTGACTTCGGCGGCTCGGTCTACAGCGCCAATCTCGGTGGTCGAACCGGAGGACGTTGCTTTTGCGGAAGGAAACCTCACCGGCATTGCATACGCGGAGGTACCGTCCGGATATTGAGCCGCTCGACACCTTCTATGTAAAGGACGGCAGCCCTCATCAAGCAGTTCCTCGCTGCTTATTATAAGGGGGCCCCTAAAGGAGATGAATCTTATGAATGCACCGGAAAACTTCGATACCCTCGTGCTGGGTGGGGGCACAGCCGGCAAATTGGCCGCCTGGACGATGGCCAAAGAAGGAAGGCGAACCGCCGTGGTCGATCGGAAGTATATCGGCGGATCGTGCCCGAACATTGCCTGCCTGCCGAGCAAGAACGTCATTTATTCCGCCAAGGTCGCCTCGCTCGTTGGGAGGCAGCGGGAGTTCGGGATCGAGACCGGGCCGATCGCCATCAACATGGCGGGAGTTTACGCGCGCAAGCGCGACATGGTGGACGGCATCATCCAGGTTCATCTCGACAAATATCGCGCGGCTCTGGACAAGGATCGCGGTGATGAGCTCATCTTCGGCGAAGGCAGATTCGTCGCTCCTCGCACCCTTCACGTCGCGTTGCTCGACGGGGGCGAACGGACACTCGCGGCGGAGCGTGTTTTCGTGAACCTCGGAAGCCGCGCGACCATACCCGACACGCCCGGCTTGCGCGAAGCCAAGCCGCTGACCCATATCGAAGCACTGGACTTGCAGCGGCGTCCCGAGCACCTGATCGTCTTGGGAGGCGGCTACGTCGGCCTGGAACTCAGCCAGGCTCTGCGCAGACTGGGAAGCCGCGTAACGCTGATATCCCGCGACTCACAACTTGCCTCCAACGAAGATTGCGACATTTCGCTAGCGATTCTGCAGCTGTTCCGGGACGAAGGCATCGATGTGATGTTAGACACCGACGTGCTCGGTGTCAGTGGCCTTTCGGGCCTACATGTGAGTCTTCAGCTGCAAAGCGGCGAGGGCCCGCGAACCGTTGAGGGAAGCGACATTCTCATCGCGCTTGGACGCACGCCTAACACAAGCGGCATCGGGCTCGAGAAGGCGGGAATCGAGGTCACCGAAAAGGGACACATCCGCGTGAACGATCGGCTGGAAACAACCGCCGCGGACGTCTGGGCGATGGGAGATTGCGCGGGCAGCCCATACTTCACGCACGTATCGGAGGACGACTTTGCCATCATTCATGAAAACCTGAACGGAGGCCGGCGCAGCACGCGGGACCGCCTGGTTCCGTCCTGCGTCTTCATCGATCCGGAACTGGCGCGTGTCGGCCTCAACGAGTCGCAGGCGCGGGAACGTGGCTTAGCCTACCGCGTGGCGTCCGTACCAGTCGCTTCCGGCTGGCGGCCCTGGACCATTTCTGAGAAACGCGGGTTCATGAAGACGCTCATCGACGTACGCAGTGACCGCATTCTCGGATTCACTGCGTTCGGGCCGGAGGCCGGCGAACTTATGGGTACGGTTCAACTCGCGATGCTGACAGGCCTGCCGTATACGACTTTGCGGGACGCAATGTTTGCGCATCCGACGATGACGGAAGGGCTGAAGGCCTTGTTCATGAGCGTGCCCGAACGTCTGGAGAACCATGCCGAGCAGCTCTAACACGCGCGAACGCCCGCGGATTGAGCCGAAGACCGCCAAAGGTACGCTGAGCGCTGCCGATAGCCTGAGTCTTCACTGGCCGGAGTACCTGATGGAAGCAGGAGAGGCGGGCCTGTACCTGTTCTCTGCGTGCACAGTTGCGACCTTGTTATGGCACCCCGCTTCGCCAGTCCAGCAATCCCTCCCAAGCGACGCTGTTCGCCGGATGCTGATGGGCTTGGCGATGGGAGCGACGATCATCGCTATCGTGCGCTCACCGTGGGGCAAGCAGTCAGGAGCGCACTTCAATCCCGCTGTCACAATCACGTTTTATCGATTGGGAAAAGCGGCATTGTGGGATGCTTTGTTCTACTGCGCCGCGCAATTGCTGGGCGCGGTGGCCGGAGTGGCGCTCGCCTCGCTTGTGCTGCAAGGCGCGCCCGCTCACAAAGCGGTCCGTTACGCCGCCACCGTACCGGGAATTTACGGCGACACCCTCGCGCTGGTTGCCGAGCTGGCGATCTCGTTTATCTTGATGTACACGATCCTGTTCGCGTCCGATCACGAGATCCTGGCGCCTTATACACATCAATTTGCCGCCATCTTGGCTGCGATATACATCGCCTTCGAATCTCCCCTATCCGGTATGAGTACGAATCCCGCCAGGACGTTCGGCCCCGCACTGTTTGCCGGTTACTGGCACGCTCTTTGGATCTATTTCATTGGGCCACCCTTAGGGATGCTGGCGGCGGCCGAGGTTTTTCTTCTGGCCCGTGAAGGCAACGGTCCGTATTGCGCGAAGCTGCATCACCACAACGACAAGCGCTGCATCTTCCGCCACTCCGGACCGGACCCCCTGGAGCGTCGTTCCCACTCCAAGCAACGCTATGCGTGAAGAAACGACAACCGCGGAGCGACGCGGGCATATCGCGGCTAGGGATCGGGTCAACGCGATTGCGCTTCGGCCGGCCGAGGACTTCCGCCGTGATTCCGGGGTTTTCGGAGCGGGATTGCGGCACCCCGAGGCGCAAAACCTGATCCAAGCCGCTATGAAACGCGAATTGCAGACCCGAGACGCCGAAGTGGACTTGGCCCGGATGCTGGGGCGGGCCTGGCTGAGCCGCAGAGTTGAAAGAAGACGATTTCTTGAGCATCGAAGCAGATCGGAGTTTTGTTATGACGAATCTTTCCTATTTGATTGGCGCTACGACACTCATCTGCGCCGTCGGCGTGATTGCGTCAGCACCGGGAGACGAAGGGCGAATGCCTGATTTGAATGGCGCGGTGGCCTGGCTCAACTCCCCGCCATTGAGCAATGAGGCCCTGCGAGGGAAAGTCGTTCTGGTCAACTTCTGGACGTACTCGTGCATCAACAGCCTGAGAGAGCTGCCGTATATGAAAGCATGGGCTGCGAAATACAAAGATGCTGGCCTGGTGGTGATCGGCGTCCACGCGCCGGAATTCGGGTTCGAGGAAGATCCGGCTAACGTCAAGAACGCCGTGTCTGACTTGAAGGTTGTATACCCGATCCCGATCGACAGCAACCGTGCGATTTGGCGGGCATTCCGCAACGAATACTGGCCCGCGGACTACTTCGTCGACGCAAAGGGACGAATTCGTTACCACCACTTCGGTGAGGGTGAGTATGTCGCGTCCGAGCGCATTATCAAAGCGCTTCTCAAAGAAAATGGAGCCACCGGTCTGGACGAGAGCACGGTACGTATAACGGCTGACGGGGCGGAGGCGCCACCGAGCGACGACGTGCGATCTCCGGAAACCTACGTCGGCTACGCTCGGGCGGAGAACTTCGCGTCGCCGGGAGGGATGGCGCAGGACTCACGAAAGACCTACAGCCTGCGGGCGAGGCCCGCCTTAAATCAGTGGGGGCTCGGCGGATCGTGGAAGGTAGGCGTCGAGAGCGGCAAGCTCGAATCGGCGCCCGGCAAGATTGTGTTTCGGTTTCATGGCCGCGACCTCCATATGGTCTTGGGCCCGGGGAGGAACGGGACGCCTGTTCGCTTCAAGGTGAAGCTGAATGGCACCGCGCTCGGCGACGATCATGGATCGGATTCCAGCGCCAATGGCACGGGCGAAGTTCGACAGCCGCGGATGTATCAACTCGTCCGGCAGAAGGGGCCGATCAAGGATATGATATTCGAGATCGAATTCCTCGATCCCGGTGTCGAGGTCTTTTCGTTCACGTTTGGCTAGTATCGAGCTTGGCCTCACCCGACTTGGGATGACCGCTATTTCCACGGGCCGCTGCAACTCCATTATGCTGCGAATCGCTGTCCGGTTTTTGAAAACTCAGGCCCACACCGTTGTCACCTGGATTTTGGGGACGCTAATCCGAAACTTTCCGCCTGGTTAACAATCCAGAGAAAATGCCCTTACCCAGTTTCTCCATTCGCATGTTCGTATTAGGGTTGCGGGGATTCATCTGCAACGTGGCAACATCCCTTGTTTCAGACTTCGTTGATGTATTCTTCAACGAAATTCTCCGTTTTCTGCTATTAGCGTTCCTCTCGGGGAGCCAAGATGAACAAATACCTGTACCGGACCATCCGTGCCTGGCCGCGGGGCGCGCAGGCTCATCTCAACAGAATGTTCTGCGAGCCCGGTCAGTGGCAGGATTCTCGACTCCCGGGACCAATCCGTTGTACACGCGCACTACCCAACGGGGGACCGCGTCCAATCTGACCGACTTTTCGTGCCCATAGTGACAACCTCCAGCCCCCCCGCACGCGCTCGATCCACGCCGGCGGAAACTCCGCGCGCGCCTTCAGGCTGGCACGCCCGCGAGGCGGCGGGCTGCTTGCGTAAAGCGTCCCGGGCAAGCTGCCGGTGCGCGTCGTGTCGGCAGGCGCTTCGGCGGTGCCTGAATCGACCAGGGCGAGCTACGGGAGCGCCGCTGGATGGTGTTCTCCGCCTTATGTCATCAATATGCAACACCAGGAGGAGGGGCCGGGATAGCGATTTTCAGCTCACGCGAACCAATGCTTGCCTTCGCGCCCGCCCTCGATCCACGCCGGCGGAAATTCTGCGAGCGGTTCGACCGGCACGCCTGCGAGGCGGCGTGCTTCGTCTTGTGATGGACGATCTTCTTGTTGTAGAAGGTAACGGAAGTCTGACAGAGATTGGCCGATGTGCCATCTGGAATGGCAGCATCCCCAATTGTGTGCACCAGAACCATATTATTCGTATACGCGTTAAGCACTGCCATGCTCGATATTTGATGATGTGGTGGAACTCTTCTCTCGGGGCAGAGATCATGGCCACTGTTGCCGTCACCACAGCGGGCCTTTACAATTTGAGCACTCGTAAGGTTAGGGAATTTCCTGTGCCTTTGCCGGCAGCAGAAGAACAAATTGAAATTGTCCGGCGCGTTGACCGCCTCTTTGCTTTGGGGGATCGGCTAGAGGCCCGCTACGTCAAAGCCAAAATGCACATCGATAACCTCACTCAGTCTATCCTTGTTAAGGCTTTCCGCGGCGAACTGGTGCCAACAGATGCAGAGCTCGCTGACCGGCGCATTTCGTAAAAGGTATTAAAAAGGTTATGAGTGTCCTAAGAGAAATATTATTGAATTCATCCGGAGCGCAGTTGTTAGTTACCACAGGCTCAGGAGGTTCTGAAGCATGCGTTTCTCTTATCTGATCTGTTACGACATCTGCGACGACAAGCGCCTGCGCAAAGTCTTTCAGACGATGCGCGGGTACGGGGACCATTTGCAGTATTCTGTGTTCGAGTGCCAGTTGACGGCCACCGACCTGGCACGGTGCCGCGCGGAACTAGCGGCGATCATCAACCATGCCGAGGACCAGGTGCTCTTCGTGAACCTGGGGCCCGCCGAGGGGCGGGGGGACCGCGTGATCGCGGCGCTCGGCAAACCCTACACGGCGCTGGATTCGCCGTGCATCATCGTGTGAGGAGTCTCAATGGGTGCGCTGCCGATTCAAATAGAGGCGAGACGGGAACTGCCAGATTATCTGCCGGCGCGGATGGTCAACGAGTTCGCTTACTGTCCGCGGCTGTTTTTTTATGAATGGGTGGAGGGGCTGTTCGCGGAAAGCGTCGATACCGTCGAGGGTTCGATTCCAGGCAGCCCCGCTGGCTGTTTGTAGAAAAAATCCAGGAGGCGGTGGCGCCTCCCCCCGGATTATAAGAATGCGCGTAAAAACTTGAACCTGGCTCTCACCGCGTCCTTACGGTGAAGCACAGGATTAGAACGTTAGAACGATACCTTCGCGCCCAACTGCAACACTCTTCCGCCGCCCGTACCGACAACGCCAGTGCCGCTCGAGAGCGTGCTCGTCACGTAGCCGAATGTCGAACTGGTCAGTGACCCCTGCGGATTGGCGAACTGCGGCGTGTTGGTCAAGTTGAACGTCTCGCAGCGCAATTCCACGTTCGCGCGCTCGCGAATCTTGAAGTTCTTGAAGAGCGAAAGGTTCAACGCGAACAGCCCGGGCCCGCTCAGGATATTGCGCCCCGTATTTCCGAACGTCACCCCCGTCGGCTGCGCGAAGCTGGAAGTGCTGAACCACGCGTTGCCGACGTTGATTCCGTGGTCAATCTGGACGGGCGCCACCTGGTTGGCCGTCTGATTCTCGCCCGGCGTATTCAGGCTGGTGCCGTTGGCGGTGATGGTGAACGGCGTCCCGGTCGCCAGCGTCAGAATGCCGGCAAGCTGCCAGTTCCCCAGCACGCTCGCCACCGGCCCGCTATTCAGCCATCGTTTGCCGACGCCCCACGGCAACTGATAGACGTAGCTTTGCCCGTAAGTCAGAGTGCGGTCCCAATCCGTCCGCACATAATTCCGCTGCTGATTGATGAGCCAATAGAGCGCGCCATCGTCGTCTTGTTGGTACGCCATAGCTTTGCCCCAGGCGAACGACGTGGTAACCACCAGATCGCCAAAGCGCCGGTTCAGCTTCGTCTGCAAGGCGTTATAGCTCGACGAATACCCGGCAAAATACAGTGTGGCGCTGGCCGTTTTGCCGTACGCAATGTCCAGCGGCTGGCTGGCGGTGCCTCCGCCAAGCACGCTGAAGGGCGAATTTAGATTCTCCTGGGCGGCAATGTCCACTCCATGGAGCCCCACGTACGCCACATCCAATGTCCAGTGTCCGGGCAGCGCCCGCTCCACCGCAAAGTTCCAGCTTTCCGCGTATGGATTCTTGAAGTTCTGGTTGATCACGAAAACGCTCTGGCTCAACAGCGAACCGGTAGCCGGGATAATGCCATTGGACGGAATAGTTACCGGTACGGGCAACGGGAACCCGGACTGGAAGGTCGCAGGTTGGCCACTCGGGAGCAGCGTCGTGGCGAATCCGTCGCCCACGTTGGTGTAGAAATTGTTGGAGCGAACCGGATAATTGTATGCATACGTATTGTCTGGGAATGGCGTAAAGCTGGTGCCGAATCCGGTACGGATCACGGTCTTCTCCGTCAGCCGGTAGGCGAGCCCGACGCGCGGCGCGAAGTAGTTGTAATGCGTCTTCATCCCCAGGTTCAACGGGTTGCCGCCGACGCCCGCCAGCACCAGCGAGTTGGTGCTGGGGTCGTAGTTCGAGAAGCCGCCGGGGAACGCCGGCGTGGCCGGAGGGTAGAATTCCCAACGAACACCCAAATCCAGCGTCAGCTTCGGCGAAACCTGCCACTTGTCGCCGACAAAAGCGAAGAACTCCCACTGCCGGTATGCCGGGAAATAGGTATTGAGGTCGCGACCGAGCTGGTATGGCGCGTCTAGCAGGAAACTCGCCACGTCGTTGGCGACTCCCACCTTAGAGGAGTTGCAAGCGGTCGCCACGCCGTTGGATCCAACCTTTGTCGGCGTGCACAGCGCGGTTTGCTCGTTGCCGAAGTAGTAAATGCCGCGCGGGCTGTAGGTCTGGTCCTGGAGCAGGTTGTCGCGCAGCCGCTTCAGATCGCCGCCCCACTTGAAGGTGTGATTCCCCATGTTCTTGGTCCAGGTATTCACCAAGTCGACATTGACTTCCGAACGCACCCACGGCAGGCTGGCCGAGTAGCCGATCATCGGCTGCGAGATGCCATCGTTGAGGAAAATTCCCACCATACCGCTGGTGAACTGGTTGATGTTCACACCCGGAATGCCCAGGTTCGTGGCGTCGTTGCTGCCGTAATCGGAAGGCACGGCTTCGTTGTGATAATACGAGACCGCCAGCCTCAATTCCGCCACCAGCGAGGGCGAAAAAGTCCGATCGTAGTTGAGGCCGGTGCTATAAGTGTTCTGGTATCCGGTTCCCATGAATGCGCCGCCCGGCCCATCGCCGCCGGCGGTGCCGAACAGCGGCGCTTGAAAGATCACCGGCCGCGAAAAGCTGAAGCGTTCGCTCAACCGGTCCTTATCGCTCAGGTAGTAGTCCAGCTTTTCATCCGTCGAGTCGCTGGTCTTGGTGTACGGCAGCAGCGCGAAATAATTGTTGCTCGGCTTGGCCAGATTGAACGATTCGTTTGTCGCCGGCAGCAGTCCCAGAATCTTCGCCGCGATCGGGTTGATGCGGTTGGCCGGAATCTGGTTGCCGGCGAAGGGTGTCCGCCCGGTACCGTCCAGCGGGTTCCCGGTGGCCGGATCATAGATCGTGGTCGTCGCCCCGCTCAAGTCGCCCGTGCGCCACGGGTTGGGCGGAATCGTCACCAGGTTGGTGTTGGCTTCGTGATCCATCACCCGCAGGTAATCGCCAAAGATGAACAGCTTGTTTTTCTTGATCGGCCCGCCGAAGTCGCCGCCGACATAGTTATACGCCAGATGCCCTACCGAGGGGTTAAAGAACGAACGGGCATTAAAATCGCTGTTTTGCAGGAATTCGTACGCCGCACCGTGAAAATCGTTGGTGCCCGACCTCAGCACCACGTTCACCACCGCGCCGGTGGCGCGCCCCAACTCGGGATCCTGGTTGGTCAGCGACATGTCCACAGTCTGGATGGCTTCGATCGGGGGAATGTAGATCTGGAGCAGGCCAGTGCGCTCATTGTCGTCGGTACCCTCGATCATGAAATTGTTACCCTCCCGCGCCTGGCCGTTCACTTCGGTTTGCAACGAACTGGACGCGTTGAAGAATTGCGAGTGCTGCTCCTGCACGGGCGCAACCCCCGGCGCGAGGGTCAAAAGGCTTTGGAAGTTGCGA